>Ga0214921_10000021_pt1 | contig 331654 bp, 404 predicted proteins | sample LL1505_MetaG_FD_177992 | JGI IMG/M metagenome (GOLD analysis project Ga0214921, IMG submission 177992) | Freshwater microbial communities from Lake Lanier, Atlanta, Georgia, United States - LL-1505 | ecosystem: Environmental > Aquatic > Freshwater > Lake | place: USA: Georgia | collected... | reverse complement strand
TGTTTAAGGAACTTGCTAAGGCTAAAGTACCCAAAACCCATACGATGGCGTATCCAATTGAACTTGCTATTGAGTGAAAGAACGAAGTCATATGCTTTATCTCCTAAAAATGCTATCCACGGTGCCAATCTTGTTATACCATCAAACAAGTCTCCGTGCGTTACTAAATAGTGCTTACCGTCAGCACCGATGTGTTCTATTTGATTATGAATTTCTACTAGACCAAAACTGAATCCATATGGTATCATTGGTCTTAAAAATTCATCATGATTGCCTGCAATGTAGACAACGCGTGTTCCACGTTTTGCATGACCTAAAACACGGCGAACAACATTGGTATGACTTTGTTTCCATCGCCATTTGTTTTGTTGTATTCGCCATGCGTCAATAATATCACCTATCAAATAAAGAGTATCGCAAGTATTATGTTTTAAAAAGTTATTTAATTTGCCAGCTTGACTATCTTTTGTGCCAAGGTGCACATCACTAATAAAAATACTGCGATATATTTTTTGTTGAGTTATAGAATTATTGGTATCCATAACCATATGTCTTGATTATTTAAATTTATTGTGTAGGCAATGCTGCAGTTGGGGGTGTGAAGTTGGCTGTGTAACGTGCATAACCTTTTGTTATTCTAAAATCGTTCATATAACCGTTCATTTGATAATTGTTTATACTACTATCAACGTCTTGCTTATTGGCTCCTACATAAAGTGGTTGAGTAGGCGTACTAATCGTAACCCCAGTAACAGAGCCAGTACCAATACTAACACCATTTGCATAGTTTGTAATAGTATTTCCATTTCTAACGGTAGCCAAATGTGTCCATGTGTTTAAAGGTATTGTGTAGGTTGAATATATAGCAGTTTCATTAGTACCATTGGTGCTATACACTAACCCATACTGAGTGGGGTTAGAAAGCCAGATCCATCCTCTACCACTAGCTGCCCAAGTTCCAGCAAAACATGACCCGCTGCTTCCTCTAGCAACAATATATACCCAAGACTCTATAGTGAAATCTCCTGATCCAAAACTGTAACCAGAATTTACTCCGCCGTTTAAATAATCTAAATTGCCATCAAAGTACATGCTGGATCCGCCAAACTTGCTTTGTGTGGTAGATATTTTTGCATCACCAACTGTTTCCAAGTTGTTGATCATTGTGCTGTCAATGATGCCACCGTTGGTGTAACTTAATAAGAGTTGGGTATTAGCAACTGCTGTTAATGGTGCAGTTGGTGGAGTAAAGTTTGAGGTATAGACTCCTGTACCTTTGACAATACGAATATCAGAAATGTAACCTGTATACCTCCAATTAACACCATTATAGTCTGATCCAATTGTCAATGGGTTAGATCCATTTCCTACCATCGTTGAAGTAGTTGTAGTAGTTGCCCCGGCAACTCCATTTACATATAAAGTAATGGTGTTTGTATTTGTACGCACAACCGCAATATGATTCCAAGTGTTTAATCGTACAGCAATACTAGATGTCACACTTGTGGCAGTAGCACTAATATAAAATGTAGTATAATTTGTACTACTTATAGATATAAGCCAGTCTGAACTTACGCCCTGTGTATGAAATCCAACAATCTGTTGGTCTGCGGCTTGTGTTAAATAAACCCACGATTCTATTGTAAAATTTTCATTGGCAACTGGTATAAGTAGATTTGATCTGGCGATAGTCAAATAATCCCCCGTGCCATCAAAGTAGCCTGACCCACCAATCACACTTGATGAGTAGGCGACTGTGGGTTCAAATGGTGAGAATCGTTGTACAGTTGGTGCAGTGCTACCAACGCTGACAGCAAAACTATTTGAACTGTTGTCAATCCATCTGTTGCTCTGGCATAATAACAATTGAGTTCCAGAGATTGCAGTAAGTGGTGTTGTGGGCGGTGTGAATGTTCCGACATACACAACTGATCCAGTTACCAGTCTAAAGTTAGATATGTATCCATTTAACCAGCCGCCGGAGTATGATCCAACTGGTTCTGGTCTAGCAATGCCCCATCCATATCCAGAAGTCATTGAGCTTGCATCAGAAGCTGATTGAAGTAGCACACCATTTTTGTACAAGGCAAAAGTATTGCCGCTACGAGTAAGAGCAATGTGATACCAAACTCCAGCAGTCATTCCGTGTGCAACACTGATTGGTCCACTTCCGTCAGACGTTGTGTCAAAAAATAAGTTTGTGGTTCCAATATACAGTTGTGATCCTGTGGCGCTATTGCTAGGACCAGTACCAAATAACGCTTGGTAGCCGCCAGCAGATGTGGTCCAGACATTCGATGATGGTAACGCATTCAGGTTCACCCAGCATTCAACTGTAAAACTAGCAGTTCCAAGATTTAATGCGGCATTCGATGCAACTCCAATGCCATTATCCGAAGTGTTTGGATTACTCAAAGACCAATTGCTTCCATAAGGACTGAATGTACCCTGTGTGGTATTGCCATTGCGGGTAATAGTAAAATTATTTGTACTTGAGTCTAGGAAGGTATTGTTCTGTGAGAGATTTGTACCATCACCTGTGAGCAACAGTGAGTTGTACATGAAGTACGGGTCAGTTGTGACCGCAGGGGCGGCTCCGCCTCCTCCAATGCTCCATCCAGGGCCGATGCTCCAGCCGGGTCCAATTGATAATGGCATGTTTATGTTTCCTCGATTAAAATGTTATTGAGCCACTGCCCACAGTGGTCCATTTGTAGACTCTGTAGCCACCTGCGACGGTGATTGTTGGGCTGCCAGTAGTGGCAGTTGCGGCTGCATATGAGTCTGGATAACGAATGATCACGATACCCGATCCACCGTTGCCAAAGGTACCATTGTAATTATTGCCCGTTGATCTGTTGTCGGCTGCACCACCACCACCTGTATTTGGTGTACCATTCATAGCGGTACCACCACCGTTGCCACCACAAACTCCACCACCACCTAATGCGGCTGTTGTTATAGGTGTTGTATATAGGCTGCCCCCGGCACCACCTGCACCACCGCCACCATAATATGTTGAAGTACCAGATGTGCTAAATGCACGTCCGACCCCGCCTACACCTGCAATACCGGTGGCAGAAGTAACTGACCCACCTGGGCCGCCTGCACCTCCGCCACCACCTGCTGAAAATGGCTGTGATTGGCTATCAATTGAACTTCCACCAGCTGATCCATATCCGTTATAACTTCCAGAAGTTTGTGTTGATGCTCCGCCAATTTGTGCAACAACTCCAAAGTTGTATCCACCGCCGCCACCTGATCCGCCGGCTACACCTGTATTATTATAGGCAGCACCTCCTCCGCCTCCAAGTGCAACAGCGTTGATACTGGTTCCTACTATGGAACTGTTTTGTCCTGAACTTGCAAAACTTGCCGAGTTAGTTCCGGCACCGCCGTCACCAACAGCGATAGTATACGCCGTTGACATTGTGAAATTTGCTGTGACAGCATGTACTATTCCGCCGCCACCACCCCCACCACTGGCATAAGCACCGCCACCGCCCCCGGCAACAACTAAAAATTCAGCAGGAACAGTTGATCCACCACCGCCTCCTGCTGTGTCTCCTATGGCCCATGCACCTGTAATTGCCCATCCGGGCCCGATTGTGAATCCCATATATGTCCTTAATAAGTTGGTAGTGCCGCAGTGGGAGGCGTGAAGTTACTTGTATAACGTGCATAGCCTTTGGTTACTCGGAGGTCGTCTATGTAACCGTTCAAGGAATTTCCGCCTGATTGGTTACCTATCCACATTGTATTACTTGGGAATGTCCAATTAGTAGAATCGGTTACATTAGAACCAAGTTGGACTCCATTGATGAATGCTCTATTTGTTGTGCCTGATCTAGTGATAGCAATATGAGTCCACGTATTTGATGTAAATGTTGTGCCTGTTCCAAATTGTAGTGGCCAAGTCTGGCCAGACGTACCTAAAGCAATAGTTGATGTTGGGGAAAGCGGTACGTTTAGTCCAACCATCATGTAGCCACTAACATTGTTGCTACTACCTATTAAAAATTGATATGTAGAGGCCGATGTTAGATATATCCATGCTTCAATTGTGAAATCACCGGTGCCTAAGTTATTAGTTACATTAGGAGATACGGCTAGATAATCGCCAGTACCATCAAACGCCATACTTGAACCGCCAAACTTTGATTGTGCAGTGGATATTTTGGCATCACCCACTGTTTCCAAGTTGTTGATCATTGCATTGTCAATAATACCACCGTTGGTAAAGTTGGTTAATATGCTGGTACCACTGATTGAAGTGACCGGTGAGGTAGGTGGTGTAAAGGCCGAGGTGTAGACCGCGGTGCCTTTAACAATGCGAAGATTACTGATGTAACCATAAAAATATTCATTATTTGGAAGTGATGCGTAAGGTCTGCCAATGACCAGCACGTTGTTTGATAAATTGTTGCCTAGAGAGCCAGCGGCCTCTTGTACACCATTAATAAACAGCTTGAATGCACCCGATGCGCGGGTACACGCTAGGTGTATCCAATTGCCGGTAGTGACATTGGAACTAGAATCAAATCTGGGGTTGCCATACACATTAAATGTGATTTTGTTGGCAACATTATTATACCAAAGTTGAATATCATTGGTTGCTCCAGTGTCACCAATACCCATAATGCTTTGAGTAGTGGCCGTCGAATTTGTCAAGTAAACCCAACATTCAATGGTAAAGTCGCCAGTGCCCAAATTGAATGCAGTGTTTGCTGGAGCTGTTAAAAAATCTCCTGCGCCATCGAAGTATCCTGACCCACCGATTGTACTTGCTGAGTAGGCTGCGGTGGGACTGAATGGTGAGAACACTTGCACGGTTGGGGTGCCTGACACAGTTAATGCAAATGCATTTGATGAGTTATCTTTGAATCTGTTGCTTTGGCAGGTCAACAAACTTGTACCTGCTATGGCTGTTAGTGGCGTTGTACTTGGCGTAAAGGCTGATGTGTAAACTGCAACTCCATTGACTACCCTAGCATTAGAAATATATCCTGTAAATTTGTTTGAACCGTCTTTTCCGGCTCCCACCCCAAACCCACCTGTATTCCCTACAGTTGTAGCAGTTGATGTCGTTGTTGCTTGAGCAGTGCCGTTTATATAGCCCGTAATTACATTACTTGAGCGAACCATGGCAATATGAGTCCATTGATTTAGAGGAATTGATCCACCAAATGTAGTGTCTCCTATATTATAAATGCTTGTAGCTAAACTGCCGCCCGATGTAACATACATAAATGTACGACCGGTTGTTTCCGATCCATAACCAATTATAACAGCAGTTGTTGCAGCCGTCCTATAAATCCATGCCTCCAGTGTAAAATCACTAGACGGGGCTGAACTAGATGCTGTTGTTAGATAAGAGGTACTACCATCAAAGTAGTTACTCCAATTAGCACCATATGGTGAAAAGGTGCCCTGTGTGGTATTACCGTTGCGAGTGATACTAAAGTTGTTGGTTGAACCATCTACAAATGTGTTGTTTGTGGCATTGTTAGTTCCGTCTCCGGTCAACAGCAATGAGTTGTACATGAAGTAGGGGTCAGTTGCGACAGCAGGGGCGGCTCCGCCTCCTCCAATGCTCCATCCAGGGCCAATGCTCCAGCCGGGTCCAATTGATAATGGCATATGTGTTTCCTCGATTAAAATGTTATTGATCCTGAACCCACAGTGGTCCATTTGTACACTCTGTAGCCTCCGGCTACTGTGATAGTGGGTGACCCTGTTGTGGCAGTAGCGGCTGCATAACTATCTGGATAACGAATGATCACGATACCCGATCCACCTGCACCAGATGCGTTACTGGTTTCGTAACCACCGCAACCACCTCCACCGCCTCCAGTATTAGGGGTTCCTGCAGTTCCTGCGCCTCCTGGATTGCCTGCGCCTCCTGCGCCACCACCACCAGAACCGCCTGCGCCAGCAGTTGCATTACCACCACCACCACCGCCACCGGCGTAAGTCACACTTGTTCCAGATATTGAACTTGCTGTTCCTGCTCCGCCATTTCCACCACGAGTATTCACAATGCCGTTTTCGCCCGCGGCTGATGATCCACCGCCACCACCGCCATTGGCTCCGGGTGAATTTCCTTGGCCGCCAGCATAACCTTGCACTGGCGAAGTAGATGGTGTGTTACCTGCACCTCCTGAATATGGTCCGCCTGTGTCATCGCCACCACCACCGCCGCCTGAACCACCGGCTTTACCAGCAACTGCACGTTGACCTGCGCCTACACCGTAGCCACCTCCGCCACCACCAGTGGCGGTAATAGTGCCAAACACTGAATCGCCACCGTTGCCACCATATGCTTGAGTGGTGGTTGCAGCTGAAACGCCACCTGCGCCAACTGTGACTGTGATAGGTGTACCGGATGTGACTGCAAATCCGGTGGCTGTTCTAAAACCACCTGCACCTCCACCACCACCGGTATTTTTACCACCTCCGCCACCTCCGCCGGCAACCACCAAGTATTCCACTGTGGGTGTGACTGAGGCTCCGCCCCCAGTGTCGCCAATGGCCCATGCCCCTGTAATTGCCCATCCAGGGCCGATTGTGAATCCCATGTGTGTTCCTTAATAAGTTGGTAGTGCCGCTGTGGGTGGCGTGAATGTGGTGGTGTATCTGGCGTATCCCTTGGTGATGCGGAGGTCGTCTATGTAACCTTGAAACGCATAAGCCGTTTGATTAATACCTACAACAAGACCACTGCTTACACTAGTAACGGATCCGCTAAATGTAGCTGTCGCCTCTTGTGTCCCATTCAAAAACAATCTAAAGGTTGTGCCTGATCTAGTTAGTGCAAAATAATACCAAGTATTATCAGATAATGATGTTGTTCCTAACAGTAAAGGATTAGATTGGTCAGCGTTGTAGCAATAAAATTGTAATTTTCTTACTCCGGATGCGGCATGGCTAGATAAAACTGCCCACGCACCTGCATTGCCCCAAGCTAATGGATTTGAAACTATACCAGGGTAGGACGATGACAAACCTGTTTGGTAAAACCATCCCTCCATTGTGAAATCGCCTGATCCAAAATTGAAGTTTTGTGAGCTTGGTTGTGTTAAGTAATCACCAGTACCATCAAACGCCATACTTGAACCGCCAAACTTTGATTGTGTGGTAGATATTTTTGCATCACCAACTGTTTCCAAGTCGTTCATCATGGCATTGTCAATGACACCTGCGTTGGTAAAGCCAGTTAATAAACTTGTATTTGCAATGGCTGTTAGTGGTGTAGTACTTGGTGTAAATGCACTTGTATAAACAGCAGTGCCTTTAACAATCCTAAAATTACTTAGATAACCGGCAAAGTTAAATCCGCCTCCCTGGTCTTGCGCCAATACACAAGTAGTATCAGTAAAGTTTGTTGTTTTTGTAACAGTGCCGCCACTTTGACCGTTAATCCAAAGTGTAATTGTTGAACCACTACGCACTAATGCATAATGATTCCATGTATTTGCTGATACTGTAATAGATGATGAAATTGGTGCGCCGGTAACGTCTCTATATTGAACTTGTCCAGCCGCAGAATAATTGACAAACATATTAATTCCACTACCTGTATTACTTGGACGATTCTCAAACATACACATTGCAGTTGATGTGTTGTTCATATAAAACCAACATTCAACAGTGAAGTCACCAGATCCCAAGGCAAATGCTGCATTGTTTGCAACGCTCAAATAATCACCTGAGCCATCAAAGTATCCTGACCCACCGATTGTGCTGGTTGAGTAGGCGGCTGTGGGCTCAAATGGTGAAAATCTTTGAACTGCGGTATCACCGTTCTTGGTAATAGTAAAGTTATTAGTACTGTTATCAATAAAACGACTGGCAGCACAGGTTAATAAACTTGTGTTGGTGATTGCTGTTAGTGGTGTGGTACTTGGGGTAAAATTACCTGTATAAACTGCGGTACCTTTAACAACTCTGGCATTGCTGATATAACCATTGATGTATGTTGCATAAGACGCATAATCAAAATTTGCACCAATATAAACAGATTTACTTACAGCACCAGCAGTTACATTTGCTGTGACCTCTGCAGTGCCATTGACATACATAGTAACAACACCACTATTGCTAACTAAAGCTATATGATACCATGTGCCATCAACAACGTTGGTTGTGCCTGAATTAAGAGCAGCGGATCCAACGGCAAAAGAAAACTTAGTAGAAGAACTAGCATGTCTATCAAATAGAACTATTGAATTTGCATAGTTGCCATCTGAGAGTGAGATAATACATGGATATGTATTTGATCTGCTTACTGGGTAATACCAGCACTCAACTGTCCATGTGTTGCTAACATTAAATGCGGCATTGCTTGGCGCAGTCAAAAAATCCCCAGACCCATCAAAGTAATTTGACCAGTTGGTGCCATAAGGAGAGAACGTGCCTTGTGTGGTATTGCCTGCTCGTGTGATGGCAAAGTTGTTGGTACTTGAATCCAAGAACGTGTTGTTTTGTGAGAGATTAGTACCATCTCCTGTGAGCAACAGCGAGTTGTACATGAAGTACGGATCAGTTGCGACAGCAGGGGCGGCTCCGCCTCCCCCAATGCTCCATCCAGGGCCAATGCTCCAGCCAGGTCCGATTGATAATGGCATATGTGTTTCCTTGTTTTTTACAGCTTTTTTATTTATCGCTGGCCACTGTGTGACTGGGCGTAGGGCCTGGAAAAAGCCGGAGTCAAGTGGTCAGGCTGTGGGTTGACTGCTACAGTTATCACCGTGTCGGTGGAACCAACCTTGAGCTATGTTTCGCTTGCAGTGAGCACAGTACAGCTTGGGTCGGGTTTGACCAGTTTGAGATGCTACTCTGCGGGCTAGCACTTCAGGATCAACTTTACGCCCTTTCATTCTTTGACTGAGTTTTTGTTTTTGTTCTTCGCTCATGGGCACACCTTTGTTAGGTGCGTTGCGTCCTTTATTGGCTTCACTTATTTTTCTAGCTCTTTCTTCGGTACACCCTTTGCCATACATTGGGTTGTTTGGTCCAGATTTAAGTTTAGACATCAGTGCTCTATATTCAGGCGTCTGATTTTTGCTGTTTATCTTGGGTTTTCCTTTTTGAGATTTGCTTAAATTCAGTTTATGTTCTTCACTCTTAGGTTTATCTTTGTGATACTCGCTAATCTTCTTTCTGCTTTCTTCTGTTGGTACAATGTATCCAGCTACATTTTGATTTATCCAGCGGTCATCTTCTAATACTCGACAGCGTTTGAGAACTCTTGTTTCCCAATTACTTGCCTGTTCTTTGGTTTCAAATGTCCTGCGTATTTCTACATCAAAGCTATCGGTCCCGGTTTCTTCAATCAGCTTTTGTACTCCCGGACTACTTGTAAAGTAATGTTTCCATAAATCCTCTTGTGGGTCTACTTTGTTAGCAGAACGATAGCCATAATAGATTTTGCCTGTTGGTCGATGTTTAATTAGATAGGTATAAGGTTTCATATTGTTATTTAGTTTGAGAGTGCTATTTCTGCTAATAACAATAACATTTTTAGATATTTTTGTCAACAAAAAAGCACCCGAAGGTGCTTTTTGGTGCTTTGAGGAAGCCTTGCAGTGATTAACTGAAAGACAAATTACTCACGGCGATCTCGCCAACATAATCGCCCGCATTACCAAAACTCGATGCGGTGTTTGTCAATTCTATGTAACCATATCTCGTCATGAAGCTCACGACTGGTTCGAATGTTGATGGATCCAACACAACACCACTGCTCATCAATGGAATGTATGGGCAGTAGAATGCAGGAGCGTCAGCTTCTGAAGAGCCCTTATAACCAACCAACACAGGTGTTGTGTCACTGGCATAAGAGTCAACGAACACACGCATAGCGCCGTTCAATGTACCCACAAACTTGGTGTTTGTAGGAGCTTCAAAAGTACCTTCTGTAGTACGTGCAAATGCGCTAGTAGTTGCAGATTGCAACACTGTCAATGCGGCACTAGATACAACAGCGTAGTTACCAGCGCCACGACGTGTACGTTGGGCGATCAAGTTAGCAACACGGTTGATCAAAACAGCCAATGCGGCATGTTCGTCACCAACAAATGTGGCTGTACCTGATACAGTAGCTTGGTTGTATGTGAACTCAGTAGCAGCCAGACTACGTAGAGATAACAAGATCTCTTGGTCAATCTCAGCTGTGATCTCTTGAGCCAAAGCAGCCATGATTTCTGCTTCAACGTCAATACCGTGCATGGCTTGTGCGTCTTGTGCAGATTCAAATGTCCAACGAGCTTGCAATTTGCGAGTCTTGGCTTCAACAGCTTGCTTCAAGATTTGGACGGAAATTTGCTTACCGCCGTTGCCTTCCATCACTGCTGTGTTGTTACCAGTATATGATGTAGCTGTAGCTGTGTCTCTTGGTACTGTAGAGTATGCAGTAGCAATAGTGAATGGGCTCAGGGCTTCTTGGCCAGCTGTGACGCTGGTTGCGGCTGCTGATGTATCAGTCAAGCTCTGTGCATAACGTACACGCAGAGTATGGATCTGACCAACTGGACCAGTCATTGGCTGAACACCAACCAACTCGTTAGCAATAACGGTTGGCATAACACGTCGAATCACGGGAAGAATCACGCGGTTCAATGTGGCAATGTTGCCGGAACTTGTGGAACCTGCGGATGCATTTTCTTTCAAGTACTTGCGTGTGTTCTCAAGGATCACACTCATGGAATTGCGACGGGTACCGTTCAAACCTTCGAGCAATGCTTCTTTGGTTTCGCCCCAGCGACTTTCTAACAATGGTTCTGACATTTAAGTCTCCTAAAAATTTAAATTACAGTCCAGCCAGACGCTTGAGGTCAATCACATTGCTGCGATCTTCTTGATCAACGTTTTGGGTAGGAACAGTCTTATCACCGGTAACTGAGGAAACTGTCTCTGTGATCACTTTTGAGGCTTTCACTGATCGGTCTTCCAACACTGCTGGTAGATACTTTTCGAATGCGTTTTTCAGACGATTTGTCTGGACGCTTTCGAGCAAATTACGCATGACATCTCGCTTTTCCCGGTTCAAGGGAGAGAGCAACATTTCCATCGTGCTGTCACGCTCGTTGGATTCTTTGATCATACGCAGTTCGCGTTCTTTTGACTCCACAACGACTTTCGCCTTTTGTGTGAGTTTGATGGCTTCCGCCAATTGCTTGTCTTTGTTCTGCAATGCAGAGTATAACTTGCGCACTTCGGCTTTCTCATTCAGGTGAGTAGCACCAAATTCGCTTGCATACGCTTCAAAGATACGACGACCAAAATTGTTCTCACGAGCAACTTTGATGTCTTCTTGCAATTGTGTAAGTTCAGCCTTCAAGTGACGGCTAACAGCTTGACTCATTTTGTCTGCACTTTCTTTTACGAAACGTGCTTTCAATCCTTCAAGTTTGGCACGGGCTTCACGAACGAGGCGGACTTTGGTTTCCACTACGTCACGTTTGTCTGCGGCAAACTCCTGGATCTCACGAGCCAATGCATGCACCATGAAGTTTTCTAGCTTGGCTAGACCTTCTGTGTGCATTTTACGATCTCGACGCAATTCGCCAATTTCTTCTGCAAGTTTACTAACCAAGAAGCCGTTAAACTTCGTTGCTGATTCGTTCATCTTGCGTTGGAAACGCACTCGATCTTCGGCCAATGCTTGCTTTTCAGCAGCCACGGCTTGAATCTCTGCGGCGAGACCTTCTGTTACCATTTTGTCAAGGGCTTCCACCATTACTGACTTGTCGTGCTCGTAGCGTTGTGCAAACTCTTCTCTGAGTTCTACACGAGCCTGTTCACGAGCTTCACTTAGCTTGGTTTCCCACGCTTCGTTAATCTCCATGCGAGTTTCCTCGGTGATCAGGTCACTATCTAGCAATGGTTTGATAGCATCTAACATGCCTGGTTCTCCTTATATTTTGAGATCCCGGATGAGCTTTTTAACTTCATCCTTGAGGTATCTCTGCACTTTGTTGTCTTGCCCAGATTCACGAGCCACTTCCAGCAATCTATGTCCGTACTTCATGTTCATGAGTCCTTCGTAAATTGCTTTGGGATAAGCATTCGGAGCACTGGGTTGTGCAACCACATCTATAGTGACAATTTCAAAGTCACTTACATGTCCTGTTCTGTCATCAACGTTGCCGCTTCCACGGCTTGATACACCTAGTCTAACACCAGATTGTAGCAACGTCTTGATCAATTCTCCCATTGGAGTTGGCAAAATTTTAAGTTTACCACATCCGGCGTCTCCATCCATCCACATGCCTTCAACGCTGTGGCACACACGATCCAGGTTGATTTTCAAATCATCTGGGTGATCCACTTCACCTAAAACAGAGTTACCTTCTTTAATCTGTTGATTAATTGTGTTAACTGCCTTGGTTATTTCGTGTAAAGGATAGACACGTTCATTTGCATTGCGCTTGTTGCCTTCAATACAAATGCCTTTAAGATAGAGATGCTTGCCCCCAGTCATGTCGGATTCCTCCAACACTTGGATGTTGGCCTGATTAAAGGTAAGCTGTTCTCTTAGTGTTTTCATTGCTTAGTTACGTGGCAGTGGGCTTCTAATGTTCACACCTGAAGCTTGTGTTTTAACAGGAGCAGGAGCTGCTGATTTAAATGCCTTCTTACCTGCATCTTGTGTGGGTGTCACGCCAAGTTCTTTCACTGTGTTTTTGTAAGCACTAGAGTCATGGTGTCCACCGCCGTCAGCACCTGTGTGTACTGGCTTGGCCATTGCACCACGTGCGCCTGAGTTGGCTGCCACTGTAGACTTTTTGTTTGTGTTGCCTTCTTCGGAAGTCACTGGCTTTGGAGCTGCTTTCAGTTCAAGAGCTTCCATCATGCCCATTTCTTCTGTGTCGTCCATTTCAAGAGCGTCGCCGCCTTCGTCTGGACCCATCATGTCGCCATTGCCTTCGTCGTCGCCACCCATTAGGTCTTCAAACTCGGCCATCAACTGGTCCAGTTTGTCTTCTAAATTCATGATGTCGTCTTTGGTAGCTGGTTCAGAATTGTCAGCATCCATGTCGCTTGCACCACCCATGTTGTCCATGTCTGGCTCGTCATGCTCATCGCCAAAATCTTCTTCGTCGCCTTCGGCTTCCATGTTCATGTCGCTTTCTTCTTCCATCTCAACATCGTCGATCAGGTCGTTGCTGGCGTCGCCGCCCATGTCCATTTCTTCAAGATCTTCTTCAGATTCTTCAAGTTCTTCTTCTGCGCCTTCTTCGAGTTCTTCTTCGGCTTCTTCAGCCATGATGTCTTCGTAGATCTGGCGGCTTTTTTCCACAACAATGTCGTGGAATAGTTCGCGAGCTTTTTGCTCGTCATCATTGATCACATATTCAATCAATTGTTCAAAACGGTTCATATGGAAACTCCTATAGGTAAAGTGTGCTGTTATTTACACACAGGAAGAAATATAGGTGGTTTATGGGGTCAAAACAGCCATAAATGTAATTTTTATTACATTGGTGGTGCTGGAGGCGGTGCGTATTGTTGACGCACTAGTTTGATTTTTTCTTTGTACTCGTAGGTTCGTACATCGTTCATTTTGCGCAGTTTGTTTAACTGACGCAAGGTTAGGCGACTCTTGCGCAGGTCGCCCGTTTGCGGTTGACTGTTGTCTTGTGCGGTGTCCTGATATGCTTCAGGTTCTTTGTGCCAAAATTCTGTTAGTAACATGATACTATTTATACTGGTGGAGGTGCGGCACCGCCTGGGCCGCCTGGGGCAGGAGGAACAGCCGCACCAGGCATACCGCCAGGGCCTGCTGGAGTCATTTGTCCAATATCTTCACCTGTTTGGATGTCAGTTTCTAGTGCACCAGGAGTGATGCCTACTGAACGCAGGTCTTGTCCTGTGGCAGCTTTCATTTCTGGGTCGTCACGTTCTTCACGCCATAACTCTTCGTTCTTCTTGATTTCGTCTTCGGTCAAGCCCAGGAAGCGTTCTAGCATAAAACGTTTTGACATGTATGGCAAGGGTTCTAAGCTGGTAAATGCTTGAATACGTGTGTTGTCCAGTTCGCTTTGACGGTAACTTGCAAAGTTTTGAGGTGCATTAAACTTGATGTTGAACAGGCTAGAGTCTATGTTAAACCCACGCCATTTCATGAACATTTTGAATTCGTCGTCTAGCTTTTGACAGATCAATGCTTGCAAACGTTCGCAATACTGGTTGAATCTGTACTCTTGTATGAGTGCTGTGCCTACTTTGCCATCGTCAAATGTCTTGCCCGAATCGTCAGGACCTGTGGGCAAATAGCTTGAAGGCACACGCAAGCCACGGGCCATTTTGTTGTTAAAGTACTTCAAGTCGTCAATTTCGCCCAGGTTCTGTCCACCTGGCAGGGTGTCTACACTTGATCCGCGACCGTCTGCTGTTTGTGGGAAGAAGTAGTCTTCATTGATACTGAGTGGGTTGTAACTGGCATCCATCATGTTTTGGCCGCCGCCTGTTACAGTGGGAATTCTACGCTGGTGCATTTCGTTCTTGATGCGTTCCACAAACTGCATGGCCAAGTGACTGGGCATGTTGCCCACGTCAATCTTGAAGATTCTACGCTCTGGAGCACGACTCACACGATAGATAAGAATTGAGTCTTCCAGCAATTCCTTCTGCTTGAACACTTTGTAGATGTTTTCCAAGATGCTTTTGCCAAATGGCCAAAACACATCAAGTCCTTCGTTCAAGCTCATGTGCACCACGTGCTTGGCATCCAAACAAACTTCGTTCATGGCCTGCATGAAACGGCTGTTGCCCACGCCACCACCTGTGCCACCATTGGGCATGGTGTAGTTACTGGAACCAGATACTGAGCCTGTAACAGGGTTAGTCATGTAGTCTGTGGTAGTCTTGGCTGCCACAGTCATGTTTTGAAAATTGGGGTTGATATCGCGAATTACATACTGTTCAGGACGTTTTCCTTCACTTTCATTCACAATCACACGAGCCACCTTGGTCATGTCTACCCACATCATTTCAAATGTTTCTGGATCACGCACAAAGATTTGATCCCCGTACTTCACAGTGTTACGGAATAGCTTGAAGATACGTTGATCCAGTTTGTTCAGTTTCACCCACTGTTGCAACTGCTTGCGGATAATATCAATTTCATGATCAGTAGGAGTGTCAGAATATTTTACTTCAAATGGTGTGCCGTTTGTTTCGTTTGGCTGAGTAGAAAACTCAGCAATAATGTCCAAGCAGGCATTGATCTCTGAGTCCATGTCCATGTTTTCGTACTGATTATAACGCTCAATACGATTGGGATGACCTGAATACACTTCTGGCAATCGGCTGGCATAGTTACGATAAACCATGTCTGCAGGGTAATTGTCTGTGCCGTTGTTCTTGCCATACTGAGGATATCCATCAGCATAGCGGCCGGAGATGGGTCCTAATTGACCTGTGGTGTCTGCCACTTTGAAATATTTTTTCCAGCCGGGGGATTGTTTTTCTGCCATAGTGAGTTATTTACCGTGTTTACATGGAAGTTTGCAGTATTCGTTCTTGGATACTGTTGCTGTCTTTTTGTGTTCGTATCATTTCAGACAGCGCATCAATCATTCTAGCTGACTGGTCTGCTTGTTGGGCCGCCTGTTTTTCCAGGGCTTCGGCCAGCATTCTTTCGTATCTCTGTGCACCATCATCCAGTGCTGTCTTTGCTTCTGTTGAGTTTGATTTCAGCAATTCCTTTGCATCTTCCAGGCCAAATTGTCCATTTTTAAAATCAGATATAGTGGATTTTAACAAGTCTATGTCAGTTAGTTTGGCAAACTGAGCCGACAGTTCTCCAAATCCTGCTTCAAATATCTTGCTCATGTGATCATCTTCTGGCGGCGGACCCATTTTTAGATTGATCGGAATGGCACCGTTTACCAAGGGAATCATGGCTTCTGGTCCTTTTTCTGCTACCATGGCAATTTGTGGTGTTGAAGCGACACCACCATCTGCATATCCTGCTATCTGAGCATGAATGTGTCCGGCAGTGGCTTTTGAACTGGGGTTGTTGTATTCGTCAATGGCCACGCTGGCACCCATGCTCTTGAGCCACTTGACAATTTCTTGCCCTTCTTCTTTGCTGGGTTCTTTTGATAATGCAAAGTCCATGGCACGCCCTGTGGTGTGACTACTGCTTGGAGATTTTTCCTGATGGAACTTGTCGTTGAACCCTGAGAAGTACCCAAAGTTAGGCATGTTGGCTTGCACTTGCTGTGCCATCTCAATGAGTTTAGGATCAATTTTAGCACCTTCGGCCTGTACATCACCAGTCTTGAGTTTTAATCCCAGTTTAGTAAGATCATTTTGCGATGCTACACCGCCCTGTATACCTTGACCACCTCCCATGCTAGGCATGTTTCCGGCAGCTGGTAATTTTAACCCTGAACCAGTTGCGGGCAAAGCACTTTGTGAAGCTGTTGCACCAGCGGTAGTAGTGCTAGTTTGCAGTGCTTTTTGTTGTAATAGATCAATCTGTGTTTTAAGGTCTGGGATCTCAAGATCCATCAATTGAGTTTTTAAATCTACATAACTCTTGTAGGCTATACTGTATTTTTCTGCACGTTTTGTATCACTGTCAGTGAGTTTTTCAATTTTTAACGAGTCTTTGGCAATTTCACCAAACGAGCTATCTAACTCTCGATACCCGGTGGTCATTGATTTTGATACTACATTAACTGTTGATAGTATGTCGTCAAACGAGCTATCTAACTCTCGATACCCTGCAGTCATTGATTTTGATGCCACATTGACTGTTGATAATATTTTATCAAAAGAATGTTCAGTATCTTTAAACATGTCTGGTGGTGTTGGCATTGCGTTGGGCATCTTGCCCATTGGTGATGGCATTGCGCTAGTTGCATTACCCAATGTTTTCATGGCCGAGTTAGATATAACATCTCCGCCAGCAGATGGCACAAACAGCTCTGGACCGTTTTCACCAATTAGATATGGCGTTTTTGCGTCAACTGGGCCGCCACCGGCACGTTTTTCAATCGGTTTACCTTTTGATTTGTCGGCTTCTTCCTTGGTAGTATCGTCAACATACTTGCCAATGGTTCCGCCAATTTTTGATCCGCCCCAGGCACCCAGTGCACCGCCAATGGCTGCGCCAATTGCTGTGCCTACCACAGGCACAATAGATCCCACCAAGCCACCAGCAACCATACCGGCTGCTATACCACCGCCTGCACCGCCTGCAAGTTCACCAAATGTTTCGTTGCCGCCTACTTTGGCCAGTTCTTTTGAGTCCTTGGCATTGATCATGTCTATTGTGCGCTGTATAAGTCCTTTGCTGCCTGTCATTTCAGAAAGGAAACCTCCAGCTTTTACTGTTGCTTCAGCCAATGCTATCATGGCTTTTTGTGCTGGTTCAATGCCGTTGCTAATAAATGTTTTAAATGCTTCGTTGGCATTGATCTGTGTGTCAATCAACTTGGCTTGATTTTCCAGCAACTTGTCAGCACCACCTTCTAATACCTTTTTCTGATCTTCTTTGATCCTGGCCATGGATTCAGTAATGCCATTTTGAGCCATTTGCGCTAGTTTCAATTGCTCGTGCAAAGGTCCAAAACTTTCGCCGTATGCACCAAACTGCCCTAGTACTACGCCTACGCTGTCAGCAGTCTGACCCATGGCTTTACCTGTAGCATCAACTGCATCAGTGTAACTCATCTGACGAGCAATGACTTTTTGTGTGGTCTCAAGCATGGCTCCGTTACTGGCCAAGTTGGCTTCTTGTGCATCTGCATTGCTTAGGTTGCCTGTCACTGATGCTTGGAAGGCAGCAGCCAATTTGGGTCCTGCTTTTTCGTAGAGGGCATTCATTTTCAGCAGATCTTCGGCTGCTTCTTTTTGATTGTTCATCTGAAGTTCACGTATCTTGGCTGCAAACTGCTCACCTTGCAAGGCACGTTCACGCTGATCTTCCATTTCCTTTCGATTTTGTCCTGTGAGCTTGGCTAGGGCATCTTGTTCAAATAGATATTTTTTGGCACCATCAGCAAGTTCCGCTGTGGTTTTGTTTTGACTCTGTCCCAAACGAGTTTGTATTTTCAAGTAACCCAACATGCCATCAGACACGTCAGTCATGCTCATGCCCATTTTTAAAAAGTCTTGTCTACTGCCACGTAGGGCATCGCCCATGTCGCCTAGTTTTTGTCGACCTTCAAATACTGAACCAGAGAACAATGCCAGGTCTTTGCTGTTGGCAGTGATTTGCCCAACAAAGCCGTCCATTTCCTCCATGCTCAAGCCCAGTTGATTACTGGCTTTTAGTACCCCTGACATTCCATCACTGGCAGCACCGCCAGATTTGCTGAGACCCGAGTACGTTTTGTACAGCTGATCTGCCATGGTGTTGGTTGCTTTGGTATAGGCAGCAACAGCACCAACAGCCGCAGTTACACCGGCAAAGAACAACTTGATCAGTGGTCCACCAGGAATCATCAAGGTCAACACAGCACCGGCAGCAGCCGCTGCTTTGGCCATGTCATCAACACTTTCATTGAATGCTGATGCACCTTTTTTGCCATCAGCCATGGCTTTACCAGCACCGAATGCCGCACCAGCTACAGCAGTAAGTCCTTCGCCCAATGCGGCCATACCTTTGGTGGCATTGTTAAGACCAGTCTTGGCCTTGACCTCAGCATCAAACTTAGCGTCAGCAGTTTCTTTGGTTATTTTGCCGTAGTAAGCCATTTCTCGATTTACTTCTTCAAGTATTCGAGCGAGTTCTTCCATCTGTGCATTTGTGTCGGCCATGGTGTATTACCTATAAGTAGAAGTATATTTATAGGTGCAAAATGACCCAAACTGCTAACCCCTTAAGACAATTTTTTAGACAACCTGCAATTTACTTGAGACTGCCTTCTGGTGGCGAATACTGGGCACCGGACACTCTTGCTATGCCGCAAAACAAAGAATTGCCAGTGCTTCCCATGACTGCCATTGACGAAATCACTTACCGCACACCAGATGCCTTGTTCAACGGTCAAGCTGTGATTTCTGTAATCCAGAGCTGTATTCCTGCTATTAAAAATGCATGGCTAGCCCCCAATGTTGACATCAATGCTATTTTGGTTGCTATTCGTATTGCCAGTTACGGACACAACATGGGCATCAGCACCACTTGCCCAAAATGTCAAAACGAAGATCAATACGATATCGATTTGCGCAACATACTAGACCAAATTTCAGCCCCGGACTACTCAAATACTATCAAACACAGAGATTTAGAAATAGCATTTCATCCAGTGACCTACAAAGATCAAAACGATACCAATCAAATGCAGTTTGAAGAACAGCGCATGATTCGTGCCATCCCTGGATCAGATTTGTCCGATGATGAAAAAATTGCCAAGCTCAATGCGGCATTAAAACACATCACCGAGCTAACTATTGATGCCATGAAATTTAACATTGCCAGTATTAGAACTCCGCAAGCCCTGGTAACTGAACCAGAATTTATTCATGAATTTCTAAACAACTGCGATCGTAACTTGTTTAGCAAAATACGAGATCGTGTGATTGAACTTAGATCTGCTAGCGAACTGGCACCTATCAAAATAACCTGTTCGGCTTGTAATAACAACTATGAACAATCAATGAATTTGGATCAAGCAAGTTTTTTCGAAACCGCCTCCTGATTTCGTCAGCTGAGCAGATTTCTGCTATGGTAGACAGGATGGACCAGGAGGCCAGTGACCTAAGACGTCAAGGCTTAAAAATGTCGTGGTACATGCGTGGCGGAGCCAGTTATGATGATGTTATGAACATGAGTCATCATGAACGTCAGATGATCAGTGAGTTAATCAAAGACAATCTTGAAACAACTAAAAACAGCAAACTACCGTTCTTCTAATGGATATAGATCAAGTTAAACGAGATATTGAGCAGTGGATTGTGAACTTTGTAGAAGTTCCGCATCCTGCCCTGGGCAACTTCCCTCCTTGCCCATATGCTCGTAGCTCAAGACTCAAAAACAGCTACGATGTGTTCATTGGTGCTGATCCTTACTTTGATCTTAAAAATCGTGCCCGGTATGGCATGGGCGACAAAGAAGTTATTGTGTATGCATATGATCCTAAAGAATGGCCACACGACCTGTTTGCAAGTAGCTTAGATCAGGCCAACAGAGATTTTTTGTTAAATGCAGATTTGTTAACACTTGAAGATCATCCCAACGATGTTGAAATTGTCAACGGAATCTGTATGAATCAAGGTACATATGCGCTTGCATTAGTACAAAGTCTGAGCGATCTTGATTCAAAAGCACAGTTAATGGCCAAGCGAGGATTTTATGACACCTGGCCCGAAGAGTATCTCACTGGCTTATTTCAACATAGAAAAGACCCAAGAACATGACCTATCAGTTTGCTAGAATCAATTTGGAAAAAACAACATACAAACCCACAGTTGACTGGTTTTATATCACTCAGCCCAATATTGCAGAACTACAGGACATATACAGAACCTATTGTACCTACAAACACTTTGCCAGTGTGATGCCGTTGTTTGACAGCCAATTTACAGAACCAGGTGTGGATCTAATAGGATACCGAGACAACGGCGAACTGGCAGCGTTTTCAATAATGAAACGTTACGACGACAAAAATTTATTAGCCGCACAATTTGCTTGGAACTATCGCAAGCCCCGACTACGGTTGGGTATTACGAGCTTACAAACAGAATGTGCAATCTACAGAGAGCGCGGATTCCAGTACCTGTACTTGGATCAGGCACATCTGTATAAACAGGACCTTGAAGGTTTTGAAATACTAGGACCACTATAATGGACATTTACACAATTTGGGCAGATAAAGAAGGCGACATCTCAGACTTGGACTGGGTTAACGGCATGAAGAGTTTCTTTGATCATTTGAAATCAGAAGGCAAACTAGAAGACTATCGCATTACCAGATGCAAGATGGGCTTTAGAAGTATTGCCAACATGCCAGAATGGATGATCTTGATGGAGTTCAAAGACATGGGCCAAATGGACTTGGCATTCAAACGTGTTGCACCTCTTGCAGGTGAACTAGAAGTCAAACACAAAAGTTTCAATCAATTTGTGTCAGGAACAATTCAACACGCATTGTTCCGTGATTGGCCAGATACCTTTGTATGAAAACTGTGATCTTGATAGCCTTGCCCAGCGAGGCTCCTAACCTACGACACATGATGAATGTGTTCTATACCGGGGTTGGCAAGGTCAATGCGGCATTAACTGCCGCACAAGTGATCGAACGTTATCAACCAGATCGCATTATCAATATAGGCACAGCAGGTGGTATTACTGCTGGTCCCGGTCTACATGAATGTACTCAATTTGTACAAAGAGATATCACGTGTCAGGCCATGGGATGTGCAGACGGACAAACTCCATTTGAAGATGATATCATACTGAGCACAGGTACCAATGGACTCACATGCAGTACCGGAGATAACTTTGTGATGAATCCCAAACTTGACATACCTGCAGACGTAGTTGATATGGAGGCATATGCAATTGCCAAGGCATGTTTACGGTACAAGGTCAAATTCCGTTGCTTCAAATACATTACTGATCAAGCAGATGATCAAGCTCATGACTCTTGGAAACAATCTGTATCCAATGGAGAAAAGTTCTTTATTGCTAAACTACTTGAACTTGGAGTAACTGTTTAAGAACTTCTACGAAGTTCTATTGACTCGCTTTGCTCGTCAATGTTTTTTTAATTCAAGAGCGAAGCGATTAAGTATTCATGTAGATTGTTTTAGTCAGACGGAACCGTTTTGCGCGGTTCCGTTTTTGTCTTCATGTGAGTTGTCACAGCCACGACATTGGAAGTAGGTATTTTTATACACCGTGTGCTACTGGGCTCTGACCTTTCCCAACCTACGTCGACATTGCAATCTCTTGCTACCTTAAACCTCGTTCCTAGTGTTTAAGTTTTTATAGCCGGTGTTCTCGTATGCTAACATTCATACTATATCAAAGCGTTGAGCGTAGGGTTCTGCTCTCAGACTCACTTCCAATTTTTCAGGATAGTCAGATCTACTGACGGGAGTGCTTCAATATGTTACGTGTCCGGTTATTCCCCGGTTTTTCCACAGCGGTATTACAAACTGGCCCGCTAACCTTCAGTGTTAGATTAAAATGCTTCCTTTGGAAGCCACTTTAGAAATTTATTTTTACAAGTTTTACAAATAAGTTTGCCTGCATGAGGACCGTACTCTAGCTGAATGCGATCTAACTCGTGTGTTGCATGTATGCCTAAAAACTGCTTTTCTTTCTCTGTCTGTGCTTTTTTGTGTTTTTGTTGCTCGTGCCAAGCCTTGTCAAACCCGGTCTTTGGATTTGTCCAGTACTCTGAGTTCATTGTACTGATCCAAGGTTGTCGGTTCCAATCAAGTTTGGTCATAATTTGCCTATAATATGACTGCCATGCACACGCACTTGTATGTGGCCATTGTAATAATCTTGTGATTCTAATACTCTTCTTGCAAATTGTTCTCTTGCTTCAATGTAACTACATTCCGATTTAGAGTTGCAATAAAAAAGTATTTCTCTGGTAAAGTTTTCGGTGCCTAGTTTGATTACGTCTGAAGTTAATTCTGGGCTTGACCCATAGTACTCTCTCCAGTCTGAGTCGACCTTTGATCGTATCTTTTTCTTCTTCTTGATGCCATTCTTTTGCTTAACTGTCTTGTATGTTGTTTTGCTAAATTTTGCTAATTTTTTGCCTATGTACTTGCGTCCAGTGAGATTATTTGTAATCAAGTAAACAAATCCAACACACTCATCGGGCAACATCTCAATTGGGGTATCTTGATATAGCCATGTCATGTGTTGTATGCGATTTATCCTTGCTGTATAGTTATCTCCGTTACCAAGAAGTTGCGTATTTCTCGTCTACTACTGAAGTTTTGCACTTGCTTTGGCATTCTTGCCACTTGAATGTTTGAAATTCTGTAGACCAAAATGTATCTGCAAGTACATTGATTAATGTTTTGTTGTGTAAATCAAAGTTTGTTGCCTGTTGTTGCCAGTCTGAATTGTGATTGTATCGGTTAGCTACCCAACAGCAGGGAAATAACCTGCCGCGGGCATCAATGTACAGTCCTTTGTTGCCTATCATGCACAATGGAGTAATACCATTGCGACTTGTTGTTTGTTTGAATAATTGTATGTTTGTCTGGGATACAGAGTCTTGGGATCCTGTATCTGTAAACACCGTTGCCTCACGTTCAAATCGGTGAGTACTGCTAATGTATTTTACACTGGGTTGCAATGGATCGTTTATGCCATATGAAGGATACACACTGCCAAATTTGGTACTCTTGGTTAACTGGAACCGGTCAACACCTATAGATTGTGCAAACTCTTTCATGGAGTCTAATTGTTCTTCGTTGAATTTGAAAGCAATAGCGGCCCACACAATCTTGCAATCGCTTGATGCTCGCAAAGTTTTTATGCCATCAACAACACTATCATAATCACTGTTGACACGATACAGGTTATTGCTGTCATTGTCATATCCGTCTACACTAAAATGCACACTGTCGCTGGAATCTAGAGATTGGCCTAGTTCTGTCCACCATGCAGTTTTTTTATGCGATCCATTGGTGACAATCACAAACTCAACAGGTTTGACGCTTTTGATATATTCTATAACAGGAATTAGATCATGTGCATATATAGGATCACCATCGTCGCCACAAAACGTAATCTTCTCTACATTGTTTTTGATAAACTCTGGAGTAAAATTACGTTTAAAAAATTCTAGGTCTAGTTCTGTATTCACAAGACTGTTGGGTACTTCTTGACGAGCACAACGAGGACACTGCAAGGTACACTTGCTGGAGATCTCAATGTGAAAGTGCCAAGTAGCTAACATTATGCCAGTTCTATGTCGGTGTTGTAGCTGGTAAAGCCATTCTCTTTTACAACTTTGAGAATGTTTTCCACACGCCCTGCAAGCTCGTCTCTATGGCTTACAAGCCAGATACTCTTGTGGCGTTCGCGACTCATCTTCTTCAGCAAAGCCAGGGCATTTTCTACGCCTTGTGTGTCTAGACCGTTGTCAATTAACTCGTCAATAAACAACAAGTTGATTGGTGAGTACAGACTTTCCCATACGTCACGGAAGGCCCATGACATACTCAAGATTAATCGATTGCGTTCACCACGTGATAAGTTATCAAAATCTAGTTCACGACCCAGTTCTTCAATGCTTACACTTAGATCGTTCTGGAACTTCACAGTGTGTGGCAATCCAATGCGATCTAGATAGTGTGTGAGTCGTGCGTTCAGGTAACTCAAGTTCTGATCAATAATTTTCTTGCGCACAAATGAATCTTTTGATGTCAATAGTTTGAGCAAGAAGTCTTGATGATCTTGCAATCTGGTAAGATCGTTGAGTGTATCGTAACTCACAGTCTGCAATGCTTGTTGTTGCATTTCAACAATCTGTTCTGTGTAAGGATCCTTCTCTTCACCTTTGGTAGCAATCTGTGTCAGCAATGTGTTCATACGACTGCGGTGCTCAACAGCTTGAGCCTCTGTGTCGTAATGTGTAACAGGTTGTGTGCCGACTTCTACAAGGGCATGTTCTGCTAGTTGTTCAGCATAGGGATCTGTTTCTGCACGTTTGGCATCAATCTTGTGTTGAATATTTTCTAGTTCACTTGAATGTCGAATTGCTTCTGTTTCTGTACGGTAGTGTGTGGTGGGTTTGGTACCTAGCACACCTAATGCAGCCAATGCATCTGTATTTTCTATCCACTGACCATTGGTACTCAATGCTTGCAGTGCGGCTTCTTGTAGAGCCTTTTCTTTTGTTGCTAGCACTGTTTCATGATTGGCGTCGTGAAAGTCTTGCCCACAAGCATAACACTTGTGATTTTTTAATTCATCAATTTCGGTTTTGAGCTTATCAATTGTTTTCTGTTCTTTTGCCTCGTCGGTAACACATCTAGCAATGAGTTTTTCAAGGTCAGCAATGTCCTTGGCTTGTTGTGTGTGAGCAGCCAAGTCCGCATGTGCTTGTAGTTCTGCAGTAATGTCAATGTGACTGAGATTGTTGTAACCTGATTCCAACTCACTGATATCTTTTTGTTGTTTTTGCTTCCAAGCAGTTTGGCGACCAACAAGTGCAGTATACGCATCTTGTTGTTGTTTTCTTGTGGTCCACAAGGCCAGATCTTTGTGAGCTAGTAATTCTACTTCAATATCAATCTTGTCTAGATCATCATATTGTGCCACGAGATATGCTACATCACTATCGTACTTCTTCTGCCAGAGTACTTGTCTGCGTTTCAAACTTTCAATCTGTTCTTCGATGCGTTTGTTGGCTTCTTGCACAGCACGAATACGAAATTCTTCTTGACTGATGCCATCTTTGGTCTGTCGATTAAGTTCTTTGATGGCATCTGCACGTTCACTCAGCAAAGTGATACCCAACAACTGCTCGATTATGTTGCGCTGGTCATTGGCTTTTAAACTCAAGAACGGTTCGGTGTAAGTGTTTAGCGCCAGCACATGTTTGAACATGTCATGACTCATATTCATAATCCGTTCAATTGCATCTTGTGTTTCTCGACTATCGCCTTGCGCTTCGTCTGTAGATACCTGCGCTTGATTGTTGACATAAAACCGCAACACATTGGGTTTGCGCCCACGTTCGATCTTGTATTCTTGCCCGTTCACAACAAAGTCTAGACTAACCAACATATTCTTGCCGTTGGTTTTGTTCACAAGATTATCTTTGCGAATGTTTGATAGTGCTTGTCCATACAAAGCATAACTCAACGCATTAATGATAGTGGTCTTGCCTGTGCCATTGCGTGATCCGTCACCGCCTAGATCCAAGTTTTCGCCCAGCACAAGTGTAAGGTCGTTACGGTCAAAGTCAATACCTTGTGTGGCATTGCCCACACTCATGAAGTTTTTAACAGTCAAGTTTTTAATTTGGATCATATGTTATAGTGCTGTAAGGCCATATCAAAGTATTCAGTTTGATCAGTAAATATGCCTAGTGTGGTTGCAGAGCATATGGTATTGTTATATTGGTCAACTGTGTTTCTAATAAAAATAAATTTACTAATTGAATCAGTGAACAAGGAATCTAAAAAGTCACCACGATCACACCTGCAATGATGCCAAAATTCAGTTTGTTCAGATCGTAAAAATGGAACCCAGTCAGTTTTTAAATTATACAGGTATTCTATTGCTTTTGCAACCCCCGGCAGTTTGTAATCGTCAATTGCTAACACCCCACTAGTGTCCAGCCTTGGTAAACATTTTAAAATATCATCTACCACTATCTCGTAGGAATGGTCGCCATCGACTAGAATAAAATCATACATGGTGTCACCTAACTCAACTTTTTGACTTGGTTGGTTAATAAAAGTAAACTGTGATTGGTATTCTGGATAATTTTTATAAAATAATGCCAACCGATCTGTTGGATCAATTGCAGTCACATGAGCAGTAGGTGTTGTGTCAAATATCAATCCAGTAGTTAATCCTTGATATACCCCAATTTCTAAAAACTTATTAAACTTAAAATAATTTAACAACCGCCAGTAAATTACAGCATCAACGGTTGATCGCATAGACGAGTTCAGTGTAATACGAGTGTACTCACTGTAATTTTTCCAGAAACGTGTGTCTTGAAATCTCATAAGTTTTGATAAATCTTTAGCAACAGTTTTGGATCGTAAAATTCAGATTCAATGTTGGTGAGTTGGTCTGTAACAATTTGATCAACAGATTCAAACTTTACTTCTCCGGGTGCCATGTCTGTGTCAACCCCGGAGTTCTTGTTAGGAATCAATGCCATTTCTCGCAGTTGATACTGCTTGATAAATGTTTCTTTAATGAAGTTGGCTTCTTCGTATGAGATCTCAATGTCTAATTGTACACGAACATGCATGTCAGGAGCAAGCAGTGTGGCAGCATTGTCAATTACCGAGCTTAACCCTAACACCCGATATTTGGGTTGTGCGGGCCACGCATGATACACCGGATCTTGCCCCCACTCTAAAATAGTCAATCCACGATCATCGTCACCGGCATCAGCATAGTTGTGCGGAAAGCAGTTACCAATGTAGGTAATGTTCTTTTTGGTCTGACGTTTGTGAAAGTGACCAGTGAACACATGATCAAAGTTGTTGAAGTCTTCCCTGCGGATCTCTCCGTGATCTGGCATCTCTACCATGGCATTCATCATGTATCCAGGCAGTTCAAAATGCCCAAACATGTACTGACCTTTTAGTTTGGGAATACGTTTATGATCGTCGCCACACAACCAAGGAGCAATGATAACATTGCCATCACTGAACCAGTCGTTGCATATTTCAATGTTTGGCAAGTGTTTGGCCCATTCTACACTTTGTATATCACGCTTGTCACGATAATACAAGTCATGATTGCCAGGAATGAAAAACACACGATCAAAGTTGGCATTCATGTGTTCTAATGCTCGCAGACTGTAGCTTAGTGTGACAATGTTTAGGCTTGATCGATTGTTGTGCCAATCACCTAGAAACAGACAAGTGTCACAGCCTTCTGCCTTGGCCTTGGCAGTGGCCCATTTGACAAAAGCCAAACAGTCTTCGTTGTGCAATGTGCTGTTTGACTTGAGACCAAAGTGGATGTCTGTGAAGATTGCGGCTTTTTTAAATAGATTACTCATCTATTGATTATACTACTCATCCAAGCTAGACACAACCGGTCCGGACATGGCTGCCATACCTGCCTTGCCGGAATTCTGTCTAGTCCATGATGGATTCAATCCGTTCATTTCCAAAATGTCATCGCGTATGTTTTGATTCTTCTTCTCAATATTTAGGATACGAGTAAAGCTGTTGGTAATGGCCGCAGTGTAATAAGCAAAAGGGTTCTGCGATTTTGACTCGTCAAACTGCAGACCAATTTGGCTGAGTTGTAGTAGAGCCTGTCCACGCATCTCTTCGTTGTAGGTGTAGCCACGCCAGTTTGACCGTGTGGCATAACGCTCACACAGCTTCATAAACATCATTGCAAGTTTACGAGTCATGTTGCCATGATCTCTAGAAAACTCTCCTGTTTCCAAGTCGCCCTGCCAGTGACTTCGCCCAACCAAAAAAGTATTTTTATTTTCATCTAGTCGATAGTGTTCAAACGGTGGGAAGTTCAAACGCACATAGTTCATGTTCAGTACCGGCACATCTACTAGGTCTGCTAGCGGGTCATCTTCAACCGCATCATCTAGATCCAGTATTTCTTCTAGCTTTTTCTTTTTTGCTTCAGCTTTGGTAATTTTCTTAGGTGCCTTGGGAATATGATCCCAACACGTGATACGAAACACTAGATCTGTATTGGGTATCTTCTTTTGATCAATAATTTCGCCTGTTTCTCGTTTGATACGGTCCGCACGGTTTTTACGTGCTTCAACCACAGTGCGTTGATTTATTTTGTCCACGCTAGGTAAGATTAAATCAAACTGATGATCTAGATCTCTGTCTCTGTACCAGCAGTAAGTGTTTTTGCTGTGGTGAATCTCTTTTAAAATATCTCTGTTGTTGAGATAGTTGACCTTGGCGGCCGGCTTGGGCAATAAAGACATACTGTGTATGAACTCCTAAAATATAATGTAGTGTAGCATATTTACAACATTTGTCAACCTGTTTGTGCGATTACGGATAAACGGCCCACATTTTAAACCCGGTAAATAACATATAGGAAACTAATAATGGCCGTCGATCCAAAACTAAACAATGCCGCTGTGCTAGCTCAACGAGCATATAACAATGCAGTTGCTTCATTGGCCGCGTCTCAGCAAGCAATTGCAACTATAACAGCCAAGGGCGGAACTCCTACAGCCGCACAAACTGCGGCATTAACGGCGGCACAAAATGCTGTGACTACCAGTAGCACCACAGTCAAAAGCGCACAAATGGCACTAAATGCTGCCAACAATAAGGTAGCAGTGGCCGCAGGAACCACAGGAAAAGCAGTATCACCAGCAGTTGATTCTGGGGTTAAACAAGCAAAACCATACAACGTACAAACTAACACTGGAACTGGTCCAACTATGAGTAGTAGTAATGGACTGTTAGATATTGCAGGTGCAACTGCCTTGGCAATGGCAGTGGCCAATCCTGCAGGAACTGCCAAACTGGTTGGATCGTTATTCAGTTCAGCCAAAGATATTTTAGGTGTAGGAGGCACTACTTCTTCTACAACTGCACCGTCGGCTGTAGCCAACATTGGCGAATCAGTTTTTGATCCCGGACCAGCAACAAGTAAAACACTGGTTAAGCCCTCTTCAGATCCCAGTCAGTTTCCTGCATATGACGACGATGGTAACTTGATGCCTGGCTTTGCTATCAATGAAGAAACTGGCGGTACATATTATTCTGGACTAGGTAAAACCACCAACTCATCAGTGACACAGAGTGGTACTACCACGGGCAATCCAGTACCAACACCTGACACATCCGCTGTTGCTCAGGATGCCGCAAAACTTTTGGCCGGAAACACTGTATTAACAGATGACGAGGATCAAAATTTACAAAATGTTGTTGGTGCACAAACCGAAATTGCCCGAGCAGAAGAAAATATTCAAGCCAACAATCGATCAATCTTGGCCAATCAAGAATCATTGGCAGAGGCACAAGAACAGCAACGGCAAGCACAAGCAATCATTGATCAGAACAATCGTGAACTCGCAGATGACAACTTGCCTGCTGATCGACGAGCATTACTTGAAGCAAACAATGCCGCACAACTGGCCACAATTGCAGAAAATGCATCTGTAATCGATCGAGCACAGACCAACATTGACAATGCAACAGATAACAATAACCGCCAGCTGACATCTGTTGAAATAAATCAAGCAGTAATTGTAGAAAACTCTGATGCATTCACCGCTAACAACCAAAATCTCAATGCATTAGTAGTCGCCGACAATGATCCAGAAACTGCTGTGGATCAGAACTTTCTTGACGCCAATGCAGAAGTTCAGGCAGAAACTACATTAACAATTCTCAGCGAAGAAGAAACCAATGCATTGTTTGATGGTGCTGATCCAAACTTAGTTGATTCGTTTGTTGAAGCTGATGTTACCGTAACAGAATTGACCGAAGCTGAAACTGCGGCACTGTTTGAATCGAGAGACCCAGCAGCAGTTGATCAAAACTTTATTGACGCTAACACGGCGCCGGAAAACTTTGATCCACAAGCAGTTGATCAGAATCTTCTTGACGCTAATGCAGCACCTCAAAGTTTTGATCCGCAAGCAGTTGACCAGAATTTTGTTGACGCTAATGCAGACCCTCAAAACTCTATAGTTGATCAAAATCTTATTGACGCCAATGCAGAACCTCAGCACTTTGATCCAGAAGCTGTAGATGAATTTGCCGGAGTTGATGAACAAGTTCGTGCCAATGAAAACGCACTAGAAGAACCGCCGCTGTTATCGCCGGAAGAAGTTGATGCTGAATTGGCAGCTGCCGCTGCTGAAGGTGCCGAACAATATGAAGCCACCAATGTTGACTCTAAAACTGATCCAGCACTGGGTGCCGCCGCTGATGATGGAACCACAGGCCCTATACAAGATCAAATCAATGCTGATCGAGATGCTGCCGAAACTGCAGCCGCTAAAAATAATGCACTGAACCAAGCCACACTACAAGCACGTTACAAACAGCCTGCCAGTTCAGATTGGCGTGTGCGATTGCAACTGGCACCTGGGGCAAACTACCTGTACAAAGCCGGCAAAGATGGTGCCGAAGCAGGCATATTAAAACCCTTATACGACACCGATGGTGTGATATTCCCTTACACTCCGTCAATTGAAACATCATACAATGCCAACTATGAAATGTATGATCTCACACACTCAAACTTCCGTGGATACTTCTACAAGAACAGCCGCGTGAATGACATCAATATTCGTGCTACATTTACCGCACAAGACACACAAGAAGCCGCCTACTTGTTAGCAGTAATTCACTTCTTCCGCAGTGTAACCAAAATGTTCTACGGTGCCAAAGATGCATATCGCGGTGCACCGCCCCCGCTGACTTATCTAAGTGGCCTGGGTGCGTACCAGTTTAATCAGCATCCGTGTGTGGTATCGCAGTTTAACTACAGCCTACCGCCTGATGTTGACTATATAAGAGCAAATGCACCCAACAACTATGGTACAAATTTGTTAACACAACGTGCCCGAACAGGTGCTATTGCGGCCAATGCTGGATCTGCTAGCCTAACACGATTGTTAGGAACACCAACCAAACCCCCAGTGGGTGCTACAGCAACTCCGCCAACTCCAGGTATGATAAATCAAAACGTCAATAACACTTCGCAGGCAACCTATGTGCCAACCAAGATTGAACTCAGTATTACTCTGCTGCCAATCAACACACGCAGTCAAGTGAGCACACAGTTCAACATGAAAGAATTTGCATCGGGTGCGTTGATCAAAGGAGGATTCTGGTAATGTCTAACTATGTGTCAACAAGCCCGTACTATCAAACTGGATATAGTCAGTTTTTCTTGGATGTCATGGTCAACCGATCTATTCCCAAAGAAACTGATGACCTGGAATTTATCATCAATCAAACATACCAGTATCGACCAGACCTGTTGGCATTTGACTTGTACCAAGATGCTGCCTTGTGGTGGGTATTTTATCAACGCAACCCTAACACACTCACAGCACCACCGTTGGATTTTAAGTCAGGTGTAAAAATTTACTTGCCTAAACTCAACACTCTCAAAACATCACTGGGGTTTTAATCAATGGCTACCTCGGCACAAATTCAACAACAGATTGCCGCCCTTCAGGATCGCTATCGTGTTGCTCAAAATGGCCTTTCTACATTAAACAAAAGTTTACAAAGCAATCAGGCTATCATAGCAAGATACACTACCGAAGTTGCCACTATTCCTGGGCAAATTAGAGCACTGGAAGCACAACTAAATTCTATTCAAACAACCCCAGGAGAATCTGCTGGTAAAACAGTCAACGATGATGCAACAAACAATTCCAACAAGCCGCCGCCATTGCAAGCAGGTCCTGACGGGCGTGTAACAACGCCTCCAGCAACAACCACTCCTACAAATGCCACTCAGCCTGATGTGGGAGTTGCAAGTGCAGGAACTGATCAAGCTACTAAAACGTTTAATACCACACAAGCTACCTATGAGGGAGTGTCTGGACAAGCAATGCCAGTTCCTCCGGTAAACACTGGTGATGGTTTTGTGACCACAGGTGCAAATACAAACACAAACACAAACACAAACACAGGTGCAAATACAAACACAAACACAAACACAAACACAGGTGCAAATACAACAACATTTAATCTTAATTCTGATACTAATACCAATATTGGCAGCGAAGCCAATGGAAGTTCTACCGGTGCTCCAATCACACCAACCACTGCTGGCAACGGGCAAGTTGACGATAATATTCCCCCAACACCCGAAACACAATCTGTAAAAACTAACAATGGGTTTAACGATCCACAACCTATTGTTCCTCAGCCTAATATTCTAGCCAAGTTTGCTAGTTCAACATATAATGCTTCGGTGTATTTGATGACACCGGCACAGTACCAAGCACTAATACAAAGCAAACAAAAGAAAGTCAACGGCTACAATTTGCTGTTCCAATCTGGCGGAGCACCTACCAATGTTGGGGGAGCTAAAGGTGCGCTATCAAGTGCCAGTACAAGTAATTTGAATGCTGGAGACCCTACTCCGGGTGTAGACACATCGTCAGCAATTGCTACCCCTGGAGCCAAAGATCCAGATGCTGGACGTAATCCATTTTTTGCGGATGACTTTTATATTGAAAGTATCACCGTTGAAAATCAGTTTCCAGGCAAGCAAACCAATGCAGCGCACATGGTTACCAACATGAAGTTCACTGTAATTGAACCTGGTGGCATCACACTAATTGACAGATTATACCAAGCTGTACAAGATCAAGCACCCAGAGATTCTACAGGTGCAGTTAACTACACAGCCGCACAATATCTCATGGTCATACGTTGGTATGGATATGACGAAGCAGGTAACTTGATACGACCAGGTGCCAAAGGCAAAGACGGACTGAGTGACCCCAATGCCATTTGTGAAAAGTTTATTCCTTTTATTATTAAAAAAATCAACTGGGGTGTGAGCAACAAGTTGGTAAGCTATGATTTTGAATGTGGACCAGTGGGACAGTTGATTGCCGGTACAACCGCACGTGGCACTGTTCCTTATGATATAGAACTGTCAGATTCAACTGTAAGCGGATTGCTTGGCGGGTCGGCCAAATACGGAACTGGTGCAACTACTACGTCAAACCCCGGAGCAAGTACCACAACTACTCCTACAAACAGCAATCAAAGCAATGCTGAAACTGCTCGGCTAACAAGACAAAATGCAGCGGCAGCCGGCGGGCGTAATGCAAACGATCCAAGACGTACAGACAGCGCAACTGGCGGTCTAAACTCGGTAACTGGAGTAGCACTGCCCAGCCCAGCCAAAGCCAGTGCGGCGCCAACTCCTAAGAAAACCATCACTGCCGGACTTATGGGTGCCATGAATGAACTTCAGGCCGAACTAGTAGCCAAAGGAATTTATCAAGTACCAGACACATACGAAATTGTGTTTACCAATGGAGCTGAAGCCATTAGAGATGCATTGATTACTTTGCCTGGTAAAGTAAAAAACCAAAGTGCAACTCCTATGTCTCCAGCCGCAGCCAAGGATCCCAAGAGCAAAGACACTGCTAGACAACGCACTGACAACAATGTAAGAAATTTCAATGTAACTGCAGGTCAACAAATACTGCAAGCTATTGATTTGACCATTCGCAACAGCAGTTATATCTACAAGCAGGCAGCAATACAAAACTCAGAGACTCCCAACGTAGAAAAAATAAACAAAGACGGAGAAGATGACAACTCGTCTGAAAACAAAGTTCCGGCAACTGCAAATTTAAATTGGTTTGAAATTACCATGGAAGCAATTCCTGGCAAATATGATTACAAGCGCAACGATTATTCTTATACCATTAGATACATTATCAGTCCGTACATCATACAAAACTTCAACAGCAAGTTCTATCCTATTCCCAAGTTCTTGGGAGTACACAAACAATATCTTTACTGGTTCACTGGAGAAAACACAGATGTGATTGACTACCAAGCCACATTCAATCACTTGTATAACATGACAGTAAGTGGTAAAGAACCTGGCAACAACAACCTTAAGAAACTACGACAAAAATATACCAGTAGTATGAGAGAACTAACAAAATATTCTTACCAGGCTGCAAGTGATCAAACACGATCAGGTGCCGAGTTAGATGCCAATGAAGTCAGTGCCAATGCGGCAGAGTCTTTGTACAGCCCCAGTGACTTGGCCAAAGGCAAAATAAAAATTGTTGGTGATCCAGGATGGATACAACAAGGCAGTGTATCTAGCGGAGTTGGCATTGGCAATTTTTATTACGGTGGGTTTTTACCTGACGGCACTATAAATTTTGATTCGCAGCAGGTGATGTTTTCCATTGAATGGCAAAAGCCACAAGACTACAATTTAAACACAGGACTTGCTAACCCGTATGGAAAAGAAGGCGGCCCACGTAAACCTATAAACAGCTATGTGTACCAGGCAATCAAGTGTACTTCAGAATTTCGTCAAGGTAGATTTGAACAAACCATTGATGGATCATTGTATCTGTATCCAACTGAAAATTTGAAGAATGCAGTAACGCAACCAAGCAACAGTGTTGGCAATGATGGTGCTAGCAGTAGATCTGAAGACAGCACATCAACAAATAAAACTGGTGGCAAGACAAAGGCAGAGATAGAAGCAGAAGTTAATAATTCTAATACTGCCAGTGCATCTATTACCAGCACCACACCCAATGATGATTCAGCACCAGGACCGCAACAAAATTCTACAACCAGCAGTGACGGCCAAGACATTGGTTTGAATGCGTTTTTAGCACCACCTAAAATGGGCGTAGATCAAAACATGATTGATGCCAATGCTGAACTACAAACTGATTCAAATCCACAAACTATAGAGAAAGACTTCTAAGGACCTATAATGGCAGAAAATACACAACGCAGTCGTGGACGTCCCGGGAATTATAAATTAGACCGTGGCGGATACCCATCAGAGAACGGTCCGTTTTTGGGCATAGTAATGAACAACATTGACCCCACACGAGCAGGGAGACTACAAGTATTCATTACCAACTTCAACGATGGCAACATGACTGACGAAACCAAGTGGACCACAGTGGATTATTTGCCTAGTTTTTATGGCGCCACACCTAAGTCAGGAACCAGCACAGGTCCAGGCACATATCCTGGCAACAGAAACAGTTATGGTATGTGGTTCACACCGCCAGATCTGGGAGTCACCGTAGTTTGTATCTTTATCAACGGTGATCGAGATCAAGGTTATTACATTGGTGTAGTACCTGAACAAGGTATCAACCACATGATCCCTGCAATTGGCTCTGCAACAAATTTTGTGGCACAAAACGAAAACCAAAAAGTGTATCTAGCAGATGCTAGTCAAGCACCTGTAACTGAAATCAACGACACTAATCTTGGGGTAATCAACAATCCACGTTTCTTTGAACAGTCCAAGCCAGTCCACAGTGTTGTGGCCGCCGCGCTATTCCAACAAGGTCTAATAAATGACCCCGAGCGCGGCCCAATTGCCAGTAGCTGTCAACGAGAATCGCCTAGTGCAGTATTTGGTGTCAGTACTCCAGGTGTTGCCATTTACCAAGGCGGTATCAAACCAGGTGAGATTAGAGATCGCATTGATGCGGGCACACTAAAACCACAAGATGTCAAAGTTATTGGACGCATGGGCGGCCATACATTGGTCATGGACGACGGTAATCAAGACGGCGATAATGCATTGTTCCGTTTGCGAACTGCCAAGGGTCATCAAATTACCATGAGTGATTCGGGCGATTTCTTTTATATCACACATGCCAATGGACTCACATGGTTGGAGTTTGGATCTGAAGGCACTGTGGATGTGTTTGCCACAAACTCTGTAAATGTTCGCACCCGTGGAGATATCAATCTTCATGCCGACCGAGATATCAACATGTATGCAGGTCGTAACATCACTGCCAAATCCAAAGAAAATATCACATTAGAAGCAGAAATGAATTTGACTGCTACAGCACAGGAAAATTTAACCTTGTACAGCAAGAGTTACATTGGAGTCAAAGCAGATGGATCACTTGCGTTAGATAGTTCAAACGGTTCCTGGAAAGGTGGTAGTACGCTGATATTCTCAGCTGGTGGTATTGATTTGAACGGGCCATCAGCAGCCTCAGTAACAGCACCCAAGCCCGTGGTTAAAACCACCATGGACGACACAGAGTTTGACACCAGTAAAGGTTGGCAAACTCTAGCAGACGGACTTGAAAGTATTGTGAGCAGAGCACCCACACACGAACCCTACAGTTATCACAACGAAGGGGTTGATGTCAAGCTGAGTCTTGAAGAAGGTAAACCACCACCTCCACCAGGAGCAGAACCTGTTCCTGAAGGCGTAGAAATACAGGCAGAATAACATGGGAACATTTACATTCAATATTGATCAGGTGCCGGGCGCACCAGCAGATGCCGACAGTGCAAAAACATTTAAAATTTCTGGACCCAGCACTTTGACACAGGCACAAGCGCAGGCTATATTTGAAAAACAAGTCAAAACAGGCGGCCTAACAGGATTTAAATCAGGTGACGTACTAAATGCGGCAAGTCAAGTGGCTGATGGGTTGAAATCAGCACAATCTCAGTTGACTTCAGGTATAAGCAGTATAGGAGCATCAGTTTCCAAAGCAACCAATGGAATAACATCTGCACTCAGTAAAACAGGAATTACTGCTGGTATAAATCCAGGAAACTTTGTTAAAGAATTACCAGCACTTGCTAGCATTGGAAATCTAAATCCTTCACAGGTCACTGGTACCCTTGCTCAGGCAAGTAAGTTATTGGCTCAACCATCATCAATTGTGAGTAATCTTGGGGGTGCCGGCAATTTTGGACTTGATGTTGGGCAGTTAGAAAAAGCAGGATACATCAAGCCAGGCATGACAGCCAAATATGTTTCCACGGGACAAAATTCTATAACCAGTGTGTTGAACAGCCCTTCGGTATGGACTGGTAAAGATGGAATTAACCAAGTTCAGAATATGTTAAACAACCCGGCAGCGCAAAGCAAAGTACAACAGAGTCTCATGACCACAGGATTAGATCAAGTTAAATCATTGGGGTTGCCTATAGATAAATTATCTGCAACAGTGCTCGGAGGAGTTGCATTAAACGCAGCCAAAGATGTTACTGCAACTCTGGCCTGGGCAACAGGACAAACATCAACGTTAAGTTCGGGTCTACTGTCAAAGTTCAACCAAACAGCTAAAGATGCATCGTTTGCAGTAAATCTAGTTGATGAGAAACTGGCTAACGAGACATTGAACATCAAACAGATCACTGGATCAGTGGGGACTGTTAACAGAACAACTCTTAATGCTGCCGTTGGTAGAGTAGTTGGAAACGATAAGATCCCCAGTTTAAACTATAACAAAGGTACACCTGACCCAGCTGCTGAACAAGAACTAAAAACATTGTATATGCAACTCAGTGATGTTGAGTCCAAGGCCAATGCTATCATTGCTGAACCCATGTTGTCAGACACAGTTGACGCTAGAGAAGCACGAATAACAGCATTAAAGTCCGAAATTACTCCAGTCGTTGACAGTTTGGCCGCAGTAGCAATTTCAGTAGCAACTACTTCTAAAACACTTAGTACCCGAGCTGAATTGGCAATCGCAAACGCTCAAGCATTGATTGAATTATTAGATAACGAAATTGAAAACATTCGCCGATTTAATGCCTCGTTACAAAGCATATAAATATTATCATGACTACATTCATTGGGTTCAACACCATTAGACAATACAAAAAGTTTACATTAACTGACTTTGATCTGATCAAACGTGACCTGTTGAATGCATTTAATATCCGTCAAGGACAACTGCCTGGTCGCCCAGCATATGGCACAGTGATTTGGGATTTTTTGTTTGAACCACAAACAACACAAACACAAAACGGAATAGAAGCAGAAATACAACGTGTAGCAGGCGGTGATCCGCGCATCTACATCAGTGATATACAAACTTATCCACAGGAAAATGGTATCTTGATCGAGATACAACTCACAGCAGTGCCCACGCAAAACGCCGAAATTCTCAGCATATTCTTTGATCAACAACAACGAGTGGCCTCCTACGTATAACTACGCCGTTTTTAGTAACCATAAATACTTCAGTGACACAAAGGTTACAGAACAATGGCAACAACCACTAGACAAACGGCAATATTTGGAGTAGAAGATTGGAAGCAAATCTATCAGACGTATAGAGAAGCAGACTTCCAAAGCTACGATTTTGAAACTCTACGCAAGAGTTTTGTAGATTATCTACGTTTGTACTATCCAGAAACATTCAATGACTACATTGAGTCAAGTGAATTTATTGCGCTGTTAGACATTATTGCGTTTATGGGGCAATCGCTTGCTTTCCGTACTGACCTTAATACTCGTGAGAATTATTTGGACACAGCAGAACGTCGTGATTCTGTTGTGCGTCTTGCTAACCTAGTAAGCTACAGTCCCAAGCGCAACACAGCCGCTCAAGGCCTGTTAAAAGTATTCAATGTTACCACAACAGAAAATGTTGTTGACTATAACGGAGTGAACTTATCTAACGTCACAGTTGACTGGGCAGATCCTACAAATCCAGACTGGCAAGAACAGTTCACAGCAATTATCAATGCTTCATTGGTTGATACTCAACGTGTTGGTCGTCCAGGCAACAAACAAACAATACTAGGTGTGGATACTGCTGAGTATGCAGTGAATCTAGTGCCAGGCTTTTTGCCAGTGATCCCTTATACTGCCACAGTTGATGGTGTTAATATGCCATTTGAAGCCACCACATCCACCAGTGTAGGCCGAGACTATCTATATGAGCCACCACCAGTTCCAAACACAAGTTTCAACGTGTTGTTCCGTAATGATCAATTGGGATTTAGTTCTGCCAACACCGGCTACTTCTTTATGTTCAAGCAAGGCACATTGCAGAACACAGATTTTAACTTGGCGGAACGCACAAGCAACCGCACTGTAAACATCAATGTAGAAGGCGTCAACAACACCGACCGTTGGTTGTTTGAACTTACCAATCTAGGCAATATCAACCGCGAATGGCAGTATGTAGAAAGTGTATACACAGCAGCCGCAGAACAAACTGTGGCATTGCGTCCTATTTATTCTACCACCAGTCGTAGCAATGACCAAATTACTCTAGTTTTTGGCGACGGAGTGTTCTCAGAGATTCCAGTTGGTATCTTCCGTTGCTATACTCGTGCATCAAACGGATTGCAGTACATTATCAATCCTGAAGAAATGCAAAACGTTACATTGCCAATCAGTTACACTGACCGCAATGGTAACATTCAAACAATCACATTCACTTGTGGCATCACTCAACCAGTGAGCAATGCACAAGCACGTGAAACAATTGACGCAATCAAGCAACGTGCTCCTGCCAGATACTACACACAAAACCGTATGGTCAATGGTGAAGACTACAATCTGTTTCCTTACACTGCCTACAATAGTATTATTAAATCCAAGGCTCTAAACCGTAGTTCAATTGGTACCAGCCGGTACCTGGATCTAGTGGACAATACTGGCAAGTATTCATCAACTAACTCTTTCTCCAGTGACGGTGCGTTGTGGGAACAAAATATTCTCCCCACAGTATTGTTCTCGTGGATCAACCGCAACGAAATTGCTGACTTTGTTACTAACTCTGCTCAACCACAAGTGGGCAAAGCCACAATGAAACAATTTTATTATGCCAACTTTCCTAGACCCACAGTCAACGTTGTAGATTCAGCCACAGCATTAAGTACCTGGCAACAGAGTACCACACTGGCCAACGAAACCACTGGGTACTTTGAAAATGCCAACGGAAATGCTATTCCGGTTGGTAATAGCACCACGACGGTTTTTAAATACGTACAAGTCGGCAGCATTATTAAATTCACTGCCCCAACAATCAACGGGATAGAATACCATTTTGATCGTAACAACAGATTGCAACCAGGGCCACCTACTAAACCAGAAGAAAGTTCTGAGATATGGGCAGCTCCACAAGCCATCGTGGGAGACGGGTACAATGGCGGTATTGGCAACTTACCATCAGGCACTGGCCCAGTAACTCTCAATAACTTTGTGCCAACAGGAGCAGTGGTTGACAGCATCATTCCTGTGTTTATCACAGACTTGCCATTGTCACTAGAGCAACAAATGGGCGATCAAATTGAATTGTTCCGCAATTTTGGTATTGGTTACGCCAGTACAGAACTCGTCACAGCACAAGGTGTAACTATTCCTCCAGGTACATGGTATTTGATCACCAGTACAAATCTCAACGCCAATGCTACGTGGAGTCAAACATATGCCGGGGATACATCAGGCACAAACAAGGATGCCAGTTGGCTAGCACAGTTTGTGGTTGAAAATCAAAACTACACAGTGACTTTCCGCGGACTTGCATATAACTTTGGCAGTGTGTTACAAACACGTTTCTTCTTCTATGATGACCAATTGGTCTACGACAGTCGAACTGGCACAATTATCAAAGACTTTATCAATGTGTTGGCAATGAATACACAACCAACTGACAGCAAGCCGTTGCAAAGTGATATCTACATGAATATCATTGGACAGCCTGTAGAGAGTGACGGATATGTTGATGACTTCCAGGTCTTGGTAAGTTTCCGCGATTCAGACAATGATGGTGTACCTGATAATCCAGATTTCTTTAGTGAGATTGTAGGACCAGTTCCAACTACTCCCAGCACAGGACCTTGGGTGTTCCTCCAGCAAACAGTGGACTTTGACAACTTACAACGTTACTTGTTGGTTGAAGAAGGGGTAGTCAACTCAGACTACGCTACATTAGACGACATTGAATTGGTAAAATCAGAGTGGAGTCCAGGACAAGTGTTCTATGCTTATTCTCAAAACTTGTTTTATCTACTCAGTATCAATGTTGCTGGCACACGAACATTGGTTCAACAGTCAGGATGGATTGCAAGAGCAGGAAGACAAAACTTGTATTTCCAGTATCGTCACAACTCGCCATTGACCAATCGCATTGATCCTGGCACCACAAACATCATTGACCTGTACGTGGTTACACAGGCATATTATACCGCATATCAGAACTGGATCAAAGACACCACAGGTACAGTGACAGAACCTGACGTTCCTACCATTGATGAATTGTCAACAGCATACCAAGGCTTACAAGATTACAAAATGATTTCAGACAACATTGTGTTGAACTCAGTGAACTTTAAACCATTGTTTGGTGCCAAAGCCGCACAACAACTGAGAGCCACAATCAAAGTGATCAAAGCACAGAACTCAACAGCCAGTACCAGTGAAATCAAGAGCAGTGTGGTGGCAGCAATGAACAGCTATTTCAGCATTGACAAATGGAACTTTGGCGATACATTTTATTTCTCTGAACTAGCAGGATACTTACACAGAACACTTGGCACTATCATTAGTTCAATAGTGCTAGTACCACTTGACACACAGAAAAGTTTTGGTGACTTGTATGAGATTAGATCTGAGCCCAACGAAATTTTTGTGAATGCAGCAGACATAACTAATATAGAAGTGATTGAAGCCCTGACCAGCACCAATCTAAGAACAGCACCAGGCAGTGGAGTCATTTAATGGCAAAAGTACGAAGCGTAGATTTTTTACCTGAAATTTTTCAGACTGATGTAAACAAACAGTTCCTAGCGGCCACGCTGGATCAGTTGATACAAGAGCCCAAATTTAAAAAGACTCAAGGATTCATTGGCCGCACAGTGGGTCCAGGTGTTAACCCCAACGAAAAATATGTCGTAGAGCCAACCAAAGCTCGTGCTGATTATCAACTTGAGCCAGGTATTATCAGTCTCAAGCCAGATACCAATACCATTGAAGATGCTATCACTTACCCGGGCCTGCTGGATTCAATTGCATATCAAGGCGGCAATTCTGCACGACCTGACAGACTATTTGAAAGCGAATACTATACCTGGGACCCATTCATTGACTGGGATACGTTCATCAACTTCAGTCAGTATTTTTGGCTACCTGGCGGGCCAGGAGCAGTAGATGTGGCAGCGACTGGAGTTCCGGCATCGGACAATTTTGTAGTCACAAGAGCCAATGGTGTGTACACATTCTCTGGTCTTAACGGAGATAATCCCACAGTTGATCTGGTGCGTGGCGGCAGTTACACTTTTCAAGTGGCACAAAACGATAAAGAAACTGTAAACTATCGTGTGACTAATTCTGGAACCAGTGCATATGTCATTGACTATGTTAACAATCCTACATTGACTTTGGTTCGTGGCAACACCTATGTGTTTAATTTAAATTTAAATGGTGTGTATCCGTTCTATATTAAAACAGCCGCAACCACAGGACTAAACAATGTTTACAGTATAGGTGTAACCAATAATGGTGCTGTTACTGGATTGGTAACATTTGTTGTGCCCCAAGACGCCCCAGATACCTTGTACTATTCTAGCTCCACGCAATCAAACATGCGTGGACAACTGAACATTGTTGATGGTACCCCAGGAACTGGTCCAGGCTTTTGGATTCAAGCCGCGCCAGGGTTCAATGGAAAAATGCCCTCTACCCCAAATATCAGTTCTAGAGATGTGTATGGTGTAACCAATAATGGAGAAGATCTTGGCACCATAACATTTAACGCTCCTACCAAAATTGCGCAACAGTTTTACTATAATCTACCCAGCATTGGCACAGTTGATTTATTGACTGATTTGAGATTTGATCAAATCAACAATATCACTGTGGCTGATTTTATTGCCACTCACGGCGGTATCGATGGCATCACTGCACTTGATGGTAGAACACTGATTTTTGAAGGCACATCACTGGATACTGATGTAGGCGGTTGGACCAAAACCACATACTTTGATCCGTTGTCACAAGGCAGTACAAGTCAAGTGGGAGGATATGATAGTTTGTTATATACACAACAAACTGAAGTACCATTGTCCCAGCGTCGAGATATCTGGCAGATTAACTATATTAATAATAATGGTTTTATTTACATTAGCCTAACCAATGTAGGTACTATCAATGATCTAGAAAAGTTCACTATCTTGTATGGTAACACTTATGCCAGTACCGGATGGTTTAAGAACGATGCTGGGGTGTTTAAACAAATACCGTTGCTGACTGCGTCGCAGGATACGTTGTACTATCAAGATGGGACAGATCCAGGAATATTTGGTCGAATCAGACTGATTGAACAATCACAAAGTTCTACTTTGTACATTGATGAAATCATTGGCAAAAAAACATATACCAGCCCAAATGGTGTAGAGTTTACCAATGGGTTGAAAATTGTATTCCGTGGAGATGTGGTGCCAGCAAGTTACATTGGCAACGAATATTATATCAGTGGGGTTGGTACGGCCATAAAGTTGTTGCCAGTGACAGATTTTATCTGCCCAGAAACATATGTGGTAGATGCTGATACCAGTACATTTGCATCAGAGCCGTCAGATTTGGATTATCTAACCATCAGCCGTGCCAGCTTGGATCTCAATGCCTGGACCAGAGGCAATCGCTGGTTTCATATAGATGTTATCAACGCCACTGCAAAATACAATAATACAGATGTTACCATTGACAATCAGTACCGAGCCAAACGTCCAATTATTCAATTTCGCCCTGGACTACGGTTGTACAACATGGGTACAGAAGGCAAACAGCCGGTCAATGTCATTGACTTTGCAGAAACTGATGCGTTTAGTAATGTAGAAGGGTCAACTGGTTATACCGTAGACGGATACAATTTTGTTCAAGGCAGCCGAGTTATCTTTGCCAAGGATGCAGATGCCAATGTTCGAAATAAGATTTGGGTTGTTAATTTTGTGTCTCCCGATTCAATATCTCCAATAATTTCTCAGCCTGTTATTAATTTGACGCTGGCCAATGACGGTGATGTATTAGTCGACGAGAGTACTGTGTGTCTAGATGGCTCAACTCTTAGAGGCATTACATTTTGGTATGATGGAGTTGTTTGGACCAAAGCGCAACTGAAAACCAAAGTTCAACAAGCACCATTGTTCAATGTGTACGACGCCAATGGGGTGAGCTTTGGAAACAAAGCAGTATACCCATCAACAACATTTGCTGGATCAAAATTATTCAGTTATGCCGAAGGATCTACAGGTATATTAGATCCAATTTTACAATTTCCGTTACAGTATTTGAATTTGAACAACGTTGGTGACATTGTATTTGAAAATAATCTATACAAAGATACATTTTTATATGTGCGTGATAACGTTAGTACAACTTCGTCCATCAGCTCTGGATTTCCTAGAGAGTATGCCACAAGATTATTGTATGATCGACTGCTAGGATGGAACACAGCAATTACACCAACTCAGGTTAGACAACAGTTTAAATTTACCTACACTGGTAGACCTTTGTTGCTGGATATTCAAGCACAAAGCGACGGCATTGTTCCAGCTGTAAAAATCTACGTTGGTAGTAAATTTAAAGATCCAGGAACATACACTTTAGAAACCACGTCTAACTCATCTACTATCACGTTGGATAATACCTATGCCATTGGCGATATTGTGGAAGTATTGGTGTTAAGCGACCAAACAAGTCAAGTGGCATTTTATCAAGTGCCTATCAATTTGGAGAACAACCCGCTCAATGGCAACAGCGATGTATTCACTTTGGGTACCATTCGTACGCATTACGAATCCATATGTGAAAACTTAATTACACTGTCTGGTAAAATCAATGGTGCCAACAACACTCGAGACCTTGGAAACATTGGCCCTTATGGATTGATTATCCTACAACAAAGTAGTCCGTTGACACTGGCTGGATATTTTAATCGTAGTAAAGAATATAATATTTTTGCTGCCTTGCAGTACAATTCGCGAGAATACCAAAAGTTCAAAGACTTATTGATGAACGAAGTTACCAATTTAACTTTGTACACAGAAACTCCTGCAGAGATATTGGTAGAGGCCATGGCCAACATTACTCTGGGACGATTAGAATCTAATCCGTTCTATTGGTCAGACATGTTGCCATCAGGGTCAGTGTACATTGAAAACAATTACACAGTAAGTTTGATCACAACCAATGTATTTGATACAGTACAAGTTTACAATTATACATCATCTAACTATCTGGGACTGTTAGTTTACAAAAACAAAGCATTACTAACTCGTGGCATTGATTATACTGTTGCTACAGATGGCCCACGCATTACAGTACTTGTGCCATTGGCCATTGGCGATGTTATCTCTGTTCAAGAATACTCAGCGACTTACGGAAGTTTTGTTCCAAACACTCCTACCAAGATGGGTCTGTACCCAACATTCCGTCCAGTAATAACTGCAATTGACACCACATCCGGCTCCAGCGAAGTTATCATTGGGCATGATGGTAGTCAAACCCCAGTATTTGGTGACGTACGAGACCAAGTGTTACTTGAGTTTGAAACTCGAATCTACAACAACTTGAAACTTGATGGCAACCCAGTGCCTATCAATGCCAGTGATGTTATTCCTGGACAATTCCGCAACACCGGTTACTCATCACAAGAAATTAATTCCATATTGAATGTTGATTTTTTAAGTTATGTGGGCTGGAACAAACTTGATTACAACACACAAAATTATATTGTAAACAACGAATTCTCCTGGAACTATAGTGGATCACAAAACAAACTATCTACTGGTCAAAACTTAATTGGCTCCTGGCGTGGCATCTATAGATACTTTTATGACACACAAGATCCTGCCAAAACTCCTTGGGAGATGCTGGGATTCAGTATCAAACCAACCTGGTGGGAAACTGTATATGGTGTAGGACCTTACACATCTGAAAACATGGTGCTATGGGATGATTTAGAAGCAGGTATTGTAGCAGATCCAGCAGGAACATATGTACTACCAGCCTATGTGCGTCCAGGACTCACTCAAGTGATACCAGTTGATACTGAAGGCAATTTAGTAAGCCCGTTTGAATGTGTAGTTGGCAACTACAACGAAACAACATTTCAAAAGAGTTGGAGTGCCGGCGACGGTAGTCCTGTTGAATCATCATGGCGGAACTCTAGTGCTTATCCATTTGCTGTCATGAGATTGTATGCATTGACAATTCCAGCTAAGTTTTACGCACTGTACGCTGATAGAGATTTATATCGTTATCAGGCAGAGTTTGATCAATTTCTTTACAATGACCGGTATCGACTTGATGCCAATGGCATACAAGTGTACGGTGACGGCACAAGCAAAGCTAGTTTTATTAACTGGATTGTGGACTATAATCGTATCACTGGTATAAACAGCACCTCTGCCCTTGAAGCAGATCTTGCCAGCATTGATGTTCGCTTGTGCTATAGACTGGCTAGTTATTCCGACAAACAGTATATCAAATTATACACAGAAAAATCTAGCCCCAACAGCTTGAATGCAACATTGTTGATTCCTGACGAAAGTTATGATTTGTTGCTGTACAAAAATCAGCCATTTGATCGACTAATTTATAGCTCAGTTGTGATACAAATTGTTGAAGGCGGTTATGCTGTATATGGATATTCAACCACTCAGCCGTACTTTAATATTTTAGTAAGCCAGTCAGCTGGTAGATTAAAGCCATATACAGTTGGCGATGTTACTGTGAGAGTCCCTACCACTTATACAAATACAGTGGCACAAGTTCCTTATGGGTATGTGTTTACTAACCAAACCAGTGTTTGTGATTTCTTGTTGAGCTATGGCAAACTACTAACAGATCAAGGACTCACGTTTGATGACAGAGTCAACGGCTATCAGTTAGACTGGGACCAGATGGTTGTTGAGTTCTTGTATTGGAGTCAGCAAGGATGGGAAAACAATTGCCTGATCAATCTCAACCCACTGGCCAGTGCGTTGACAATTACCAAACCAGGCGCAGTGGTTGACAGCATTGTCACACAGACCAGCGAGAATGTCATACTAGATCAAAACAAACGTGAGCTGCCTGCTCGTAATATCAATATTGTTCGTCTTGATAACACATTGACATTACAGCCATTGACTGATCAAAGTTTAAGTTTTGCTGATTTAAGATTCACAAATTTTGAACACATGATTGTGTTGAACAATCAATCAGTGTTTGGAGATTTAATATATCAACCAATTACAGGTGCTAGACAAAGCCGATTGAATTTTGTTGGTGTAACAACCACTGAGTGGAATGGCACTGTGGATGCACAAGGTTTCATTCTAAACCAAGACAATGTTGAAGAATGGTCTGGTCTCAAGAAGTACAGCAAAGGACAAATTGTCAAGTACAAAGACCAGTATTGGAGTGCGCAGGTCATTGTTGATCCCAGTACTGACTTTGATTTCAACAAGTGGGTCAAGAGCGATTACAATCAGATTGCATTGGGATTATTGCCCAATATCTCAAACAAGGCCAACCAATTACAAAATTCATACAGTATCAACAGTGCCAATCTTGAGAATGACAACGATTTGCTGAGTTATGGCTTGATTGGATTCCGTCCGCGCCAGTACATGGCAGCACTGAATTTGGATGATGTCAGCCAGGTAAATGTTTATTCACAGTTTTTGGGCACCAAAGGCACAATTCTTTCAGCAGAGTTGTTGAGCAATGCTAATCTTGGTAAAGAATCTGCAGACTATCAGATCTATGAAAACTGGGCGGTACAACGTGCAGTATACGGAGCCAATGCTAACCGCAGTTTTGTTGAACTAAAACTAAATCGTGCATTGCTAAGTGCAAATCCAAGTTTAGTACAAGTTATTCAACCACAAGAACAAAGTCAAGCAGACCAGACTATTTTATTAGACAATGTCTGGAGACAAAGTTATAAATTGACTTCTCCAGACTTTTTGCCTACCACAATCACACAAGTAACTGATACTGCATTGCCAAATGCAGGATATGTCAATCTTGAAGATGCTGACATTGCTACTTTTGATCTCGGAACAAGATCTACTATTGCTGCCAATTTAGGATTGGTGAGTGTTGGTGCCACCGTATGGGTGGCCAAGGTCAACAACTACGACTGGGACATTTATCGTTGCGTCAACATTCCAGGTTTTATTGACCACGTGTGTGACAACCTAGATGGAACATCAATTGTAAACTTTACCAAGCCACACGGTTTGTCAGTTGGCGATCGACTGATCATCAAACAATTTGACACAAGAATTGATGGTGTATACAAAGTACTAACTGTTCAAGGTATTAACCGTGTTACTATTGCATATACATTCACCCCTGGTGGCCAAACAGTTATCAACGGCGTTGGTATTGGATTTACATTAAAAACTCAACGTGTGAGACAGGCCAGTGACATTATAAATCTACCTTATGCAAATGATATTCAAACAGGTGCTAAGTTATGGGTAGACAATGACGGAACAGGGCATTGGGAAGTTTTACAAAAAGAAAATCAGTTTTCAACAGTGATTGAGTTGTCACCTAAATTACTAGATGCCACAGAGCAGTATGGACAGAGCGTGTCACAGGCCCGTAATAGATTTGCCGCTTTGGTAGGTAGCCCACGCTACGGATTCCCAACTGGTGCAGAAAAAGGTGCTGTGTATGTTTATGTTAAAAACTACAGCGATCAGTATGCACCTGTAAGTCCAGTGGCCAACGGAGATGCTGTTTTAACTCTTGACACTACCGGCGCTCGCGGATTTGGAAATGCCGTGGAATTTGGCAACCAAACATGGGCAGTTGCTGGTGCAAGCAAGAGTCTTGGTCCTGCCAGCCAAGCAGATGTTGGATACGCCGCGATAATTTATCGTGATCCAAATCTTGGCAAACCGGGTGTAATTCCCTATGTATCGTGGCAGTTGTTGGTATCACCCAACAACACTGAATCAGGATTATTTGGACACAGCGTAGCAATCAGCACTGATGAACGCTGGGTATACATAGGAGCACCTGCTGCCAACAAAGTATATGCATACGGTCGAGTAGACTGGCAAGATCAATTTGTTAAATCTAGAGGAGATGGAGTCACCAAATCTTTTAGCATAGCTCAAACTATACAAATTAACACTGCTACTCAGCTGTTGGTAACACTCGACGGAACACAACAATTACTTGGTACAGACTACACAGTTGACTCAGGATTGGCCACAGTGACATTTGCAACAGCGCCAGCAGTTGGTGTGTTGGTTGACATTCACCGTTATAACAATAAAATTATTGATGGCGGCAATTACTATAACGTTGCTCAAACATCAACTTCTGGTTCAGGCACAGGCGCTAAGTTTACTATCAGACGAGTTCGTAATGAAGTTGGACAACCAGGCAGTATCTCAGGAGGTGTAGGTGTAACTGCTGGTGGTACTGGGTATGCAGTAGGAAATACAATAACTTTTGCAGCCAGCAAGTTTGGCGGCCAAGCAAATTTAGTGCTAACAGTGGTATCTGTGGGCGCAGGTGGAAAAGTTGAAACATTTAATATTGCATACACTCCTGTTACACTAACATCAACATTTTCTCTAAATGAATATTTCTTCACAGTTGATAACATCTATTCATTCTCTGTATATGTTGATACTGTGTTACAACGTCCAGGTATCGATTACACATTTAATACCAGCACACAGGACATGACATTTGTTAACAATCCTGCCGCAGGTACCTTAATTTCAGTACAAGCTCAGAGTTATTTTGAATATGTTAACACATTGACTGTTGCCGGACTAGCAGCCGATGCACAGTTTGGCTATAGTGTCACTACCACAGTTGATGGCCGACAAGTCATTATTGGATGTAAAGACGAAGACATCAGTGGCAAGGTTGATGCTGGTAGTGTGTATGTGTTTGATCGCAACGTTCAGCGGTTTGATTACGGAACTGATCCAAGCTCAACCATGTTCACAGTACTAGGAACTGTTACTGCACCTGTAAGTGTTATTGTTAATAATGTATTCTTGGTAAACCAAAACAACAGTATCATTGGAGCTTCAAATAGTTTCACTGTCAGCGGCAATGATATCACCATTAACTCTGATCTACAAACTGGCGATGTAATTGAGATTGAAACCAACCAGTTCACACAGATGCAAAAGATTACCAAAAATACTGTGACTGAATACACTAACTTTGGACAATCTGTAGACATCTGTGTGTACAGTTGCAGTTTGTATGTTGGTGCTCCACAAGACAGCACAGATGGCTGGAAGTCTGGAAGTGTACAACGCAATGTAAATCAAAGCCGTGTGTACGGTAGCACAGTGTCTTTAAACCAGGATCCGGTGTTGACACCCGGACATACTCTACGAGTCAACAATCAAGACGTTGTAATTTTATTTCCCACCGCTGAACAAACAAGCCTGCAACGTCTAGCACAGTCTATTACAGAAACTGTACCAAACGTTGTGGCCAGTGTATCTAAAGGATACCTGACTATTGCTGTTAAAAATCCTGCCTCGGCTGCACCGGGCAACAAACTTCAGGTGGCTCCAGGATCAGTTGGTAGTGCATTTACCACAATTGGTTTCAATACTTTTACATACACCCAAAGTATCTATAGCCCTTATCCTGTAGACTTTGCTGGATTTGGCACAAGTATTAGCATTGATGACTCGGCTGCTAACTTAGTAGTTGGCTCTCCTCGTGGCACATTGTATTTGATCACTATATTTGATGATGGTACCACAGACTTTGATGAAAACAGCACAATCTTCTTCTCAGAAGTGGTTCAAAGTGGTGCGGTGTACACATATGATTATTTGGCCAGCGCAGATGAAACCGCAGCCAACCCAGGTAAATTTGCATTTGGTTTACAAATAACTGACAGCAACGTTTATCCTTATGATGTATATGGTGCATCTGTAAGCTATGTTGACGGTGTGTTAATGGTTGGAGCGTCGGGCAGTGATGCTACTGCCGCTGACAGTTCAGGATCTAACTATGGTCGTGTATTTGTGTTCGAAAATGCAACTCGCATGCCAGCTTGGACTCCAATACGAGTACAACAACCAGTGGTGGATATTCGACTGTTGAATTCGGTGTTTACATACGATCGACTTACCAGTGCAAGAACACAGCAGTTTGATTTCTTTGATCCATTGCAAGGTAAGATACTTGGCGCTGCCAAACAAAATATCAATTACATCAGCGCAATTGACCCCGCAGGTTATAATGTTGGCCCAACTAACAATTCAGGAAACACCTGGTTAGCTGATCATGTGGGACAAGTCTGGTGGGATGTTAGCACAGTGAGATTTATTGATCCAAACCAGGATGACATTGTGTATGCAAGCCGTCGTTGGGGACAAGTATTTCCAGGAAGTACCGTTGATATGTATCAATGGATACAATCTAGTGTACCACCTGCAACATACACAGGTGAAGGAAAACCATTGAATGTGTATTCATATACTGTGAGTACCAAATTAAGTGTTGATGGTACATTCAATACCTATTACTATTTCTGGGTCAAGGGACTCACAACTGTTGCAACACAACAAGGTAAAACTCTGGCACCACAAACAGTGGCCAATTATATTGAAAATCCCAAAGCCAGCGGAATAGCATATATTGCTCCGGTTAATGCAAGTACTGTTGCAATTTACAATGCCACAACGATCATTGAAGCAGAAGACACAGTGATCAGTGTTGAATTTGATCGAGAATACACTGATAACAATGTTCACGTTGAATATGAACTAATTGCACAAGGAAAGTCAGACGCATTCTTAAGCACCAACTTGTATCGCAAATTGCAAGACAGCTTTTGCGGTGTTGATACTGCTGGTAATTTAGTTCCTGACCCCACACTAAACGATGCAGAACGATACGGCGTACAGTTCCGTCCACGACAGTCAATGTTTGTGGACCGATTTGCCGCACTGAAAAATTACATTGTGCGCACAAACAATGTGTTATCATTGTATCCCATAGTTGAAAATCGCAGCCTTTTGCTGTTGAACTCTAGAGAACCTGAACCGCCATCAACTACCGGTGGAATTGTCAATTGGAATCTAAGAGTTGCTAATTTAGAAATTCTTAGTTTTCAAGATATCAGTCTAGTACCATTTGGATACAAGTATCTAGTTGACAGTGATAGTCGAAACAACGGCTTGTGGACAATTTACACAGTTCAAAACGGACAAGGCGCTTTGGTTGGTACCAAAGAACTTGTGTTGACTCGTGTGCAAAATTATGATACTCGTAGATACTGGAGTTATGTCAACTGGTATCGTCCAGGATACAATTCAAGCACCAAAGTTATCGCTGAAGTTCCTAACTACAGTGCCCTGGCAACAATCACGGTGCCTGTTGGATCTAGTGTAAAGGTCACTGCCAATGCTCAAGGCAAGTTTGAAATTTATTTGTTAACTGATCTTGGATGGGAACGAGTTGGGTTACAAGATGGAACAATTGAAATCTCTGCAGAAATATACAACTATGCACTGGGACGTTTTGGATTTGACGTTGAAGTATTTGACGCACAATACTTTGACCAGGAGCCAGTGATTGAAACTCGCAAGATTATACAAGCAATCAACGAAGAATTGTTCATTGACGAACTTGCACTTGAGCGCAACAAAGCATTAACTTTGATGTTTAACTTTGTGTTGAGTGAATTCTCAGCACCTGAGTGGTTGGTCAAAACATCATTGATTGATGTAGATCATAATATTCGTAACCTAGCACCGTTCCAGAACTATCGTCGTGACAATCAAGAATTTGTGCTTGACTACGTCAAAGAAGTCAAACCCTATCACGTTCAAATTCGTGAATTTAATTTGCGATACAACGGTCAAGACGAATACGGCGGTGACGTAACTGACTTTGATGTACCGGCTTACTATAATACCAGTTTGGTTGTTCCCCAGTACACAAGTCCAATTTTAAACATTGATGACACCACTGACCCACGTTATCAAGAGCCGTACTTGCACAGCACACACCAGCAAGACAATACACTGAGTGATACTCCGCCATCAAGTCTAGTATGGCAAGCATGGCCGTACAGTCAGTGGTACAATCATTACTTGTTGAATTTACAACTTATCAAAGTGATCACTGGCGGCAGCGGCTATACAGAACCGCCAACAGTAACTCTTGATGGTGATGCAACAACGCCTGCTACACTACAGGCTTTCTTGGGACCAGTTAATGCATCAGGTACAGCGTCGGTATTGTACGTTGCAATCATTGACGAAGGTTCAGGATATTATGCGACACCCAATGTGATATTCAGTGGTGGCAATGGCTCTGGAGCGCGAGCATATGCGTTAATGAATAACGACCTTGTTCGTAGCTTTAAAACTGTTATCAAATACGATCGGTATCAGTACCATACAAACATACTCACATGGACTGCCAATGTCACTTACGAGAACGGTACATTAGTTAGATACGATGATCAAGTTTGGAGAGCTGCCAATCCTACTGGTACATCAGTAACAAGTGCAACATTTAATTTAGAAGATTGGCAATTAGTTCCTGCTAATGAACTTAGTGGGGTTGATCGCACAATGGGTTACTATATTCCAGGAGTCAACGAACCAGGTCTTGACCTGCCATTGTTGATTGATGGTACAAGTTATCCAGGTGTGCAGGTTTGGGGAGACTATTTCTTGGGAAGTGACCCAACCAGTACACAACTTGAGTGTACTGCAACTTCTGCAGACAACAACCAAATTACGTGCACCAATACTTTGGGACTGCAAGCAACTGCACCTATCAAATTCTTAGGCACTACCATTGGCGGTATAGAACAAGATGTTAACTATTTTGTAAAAGACATAGTTGATCAAACACATTTTACTATCTGCGCCAAAGTTGGCGGGTTTACAATAGAGCTAACAACAGCCACGGGATCTATGCAAGCAATCAGTTTGCAAATGCTGGATGCCACATACTCCAGTAGTTTCCGTGATGTATACCTGGGCACAAGATATTCTGACATCAACATTGATGGTGGAAAATTTATTGGAATGTATGAAGGTTATGCACCCGAAGAACTAGTAAATGGCTCTGAATTTGACACACTAGACATAAGAGTATATACTCGTCCAGGGTCAGACTGGACATTGTATGACAACATTGCTGGATCCAACGGTCATGGATTTCAAATTACCAGCCGTCGGTACACATACAGCTTGAGCAACACTGAGCTGAATTGGAACGGACTGGTAGAAAACCCAGTGCATCTTGAAATTAGCAATGTTAGCTCAGGAATAGATCTTGTGCCAAATATTGACTATGTGGTTGATTGGGTAGCTCGCACTGTTGCAATGCGTTCTGGAGTGACCAGTGGCGACATTATAAACATCACAGCTTACGAATTGGGCGGCGGAAGTCAGTTGTACAGACAAAATTATGTTGGTGACAAAGTGGGCAACAAATTGATTGTGCCTGTTAATTCAACTGAAATATATCAAGCAGTTTTGTTTGTTAATGGCGTGTATACCGCAGTTAACTCCTGGGAACCTTACTATCCAGCAAGTATATGGAACCAGTTGAATACTTACAGCACACTTGATGTAGTATACACAACAGGGCCTACAACATATTATAGAGCATTACAAAATGTCATTGCCGGTATTGATATCCATAACACAGCCTACTGGCAACAGTTTGTGCCAACAACTCTTAGCAAGATCGCGCTGAACCGAGTATACACCAGTACCGATGCGTTGAATATAACTATTCTTGGATTTACTACACCAAAACAGTATTCCTGGAGCACACCGCAAACAGAATATTTCACAGTTACTTCGGCTATTAATGCCAGCAAAACTGTTAACTTGGCCAATTCGGTAGCAGGTACAAATATTCCTAACATGATTGTAGAAATCAATGGTGTTAGATTGCGTCCTTATGAAGGCATTGAGTGGATTGGTGACAACAGTACTACCAGCTTTGGATTGCCACAACGTGGTGGATATCAGCAATCAATTATCAATCCTGTGACAGACATTACTGTGTTTGTAGATAACGTTCTACAAGTGCAGAGTTTTGGTTCAATCACAGGAGACTACAGTGTGACCAACTGGAATGGATCTAACACTCCGGGTCGTCAAGTACAGTTTGTTACAGCGCCTGATTACGGTGCTAGAATTTTAATCTCTGTAAGTGTTGCAGCCGCATACTATGTAGCAGGATCTCAATTGCAACTGATTAGCCCGCCATCGGTTGGATCAATTATTGCTGTGACTACGTTTAATGATACTTCACAACAGAACATTTTAACTCAAGTGTATCAAGGACCCGTAGTAGGCGGAGTGGTTATTGATGAACCATATGATTCAACTGCATTTGATACAGGAGTAGTCAACAATGATCCCGGATCATATGCTTATTCTGAAGGTATTCCGTTGCTGTCAAATCAATTTGACCTTGGTAGACTGGGAGTTGATGCAAGTCGTCTATGGGTAACACTCAATGGTTATAGATTGTTTGACGGACAAGATTACACTGTGCAAGGACAGTATGTGATTTTTGCCAGCGGTGCAATTGCTTCTAGCGATATTGCAGTAATACAAGAATTTACCAATAGCATTGTACCAGAAGCCATGGCTTTCCGGGTGTTTCAGGACATGCGAGGAGTACAAGCTACCTACAGAATTACAACAAACTCCACCACAGAACTAGTTCAACCATTAAGTTCTATAGCTGACATAATGTATGTGTTAAATGCATCAAACTTGTCTGAGCCAGACTTAACAAATGGAGTATTTGGTGTGTGTACCATTGGTGGCGAGCGCATTATGTATCGTTACCGCAATACTGCATTGAATACAATTTCAGGACTCATGCGAGGTACTGCTGGTACTGCTGCCGCAGAGCACATCATTGGCACCCCAATCTACGACATGGGCCGTGGCAATTTGCTGGGCGAACAGTACCAAGATCACATCATCAAAGATGACACATTGGCAGATGGATCAACTACTATATTCTATGCCCCAAGCATTTACTTGCCTATTGTAGACCCCAAAGATTCCAGTACAGTGTACATTGATCACAGCATTGAAGTGTATGTGGGAGGAACTCGCCAATACCCAATTACAGAAGTCAACACACCCAGTCAATATCGCTATACTGTGTTTACTGTGGATCCAGTGGTGCCAGGAGACCCTTACACAATTGGCGTAGAATTTATCACCGATAACGATCCATATCATCCGTTGCTGGCGCCAGCAGCTGGAGTATCAGTTACTATTGCTCAACGTCGTGGATACTTCTGGTATGGTAATGGCATAGTTCAAAAGGCAACCACGGCAATTGCCGGAGAAAGTTACTTTATTAATGCTGTTGGCAACACTGATTTTACCCGGATTGGCGCCGCAGAAAACACAGTGGGAATACTGTTTACTGCAACAGGACCTGGCACAGGAACAGGTACAATAAGCACAGTTTCCAATGGTATTGCTCTGCAACAAACCAACACACAAGCCGCAAGGTTCTTACGCGGATTATAACACGGATAAATAAAAGACCATGTCAAATACAACGCACAACAAGCCCGCAACACCCGCTCCACAGCCGGCCCGGCCCCGCCGCCCAAACGAAATGGGCACAATCAGCGTACAAGCCCATTTTAGAATCAGCGACCCAACTACACAAAAAACCATTGTGGAGGGACGAGGATGATAACTTCAGGACTTGCCAAGATTACAGGACATGTCAAGATACACGACCCAAAAAGTGGTGAGATCTTTTATGATGATCATAATGCTATTCATTACGAAAATATTTCAATTGCAATGGCCCAGACTCTGGCTGATCGTAACACCGGGTATATCTATCAAATGGCGTTTGGCAACGGTGGATCTAGTGTAGACCCTACGGGCGTTATTACATATTTGCCCCCAAACACAACAGGTCAAAATGCTGACTTGTACAATCAAACCTATGCCAAGGTAATAAACGACAATTCGGCAGCAGATACTGATCCAGAAAACAACAAAATGACAGTGTTACATACATCTGGAAATGTTTATACAGACATTTTGGTAAGTTGTTTGCTAGACTACGGCGAGCCGCCAGAACAACAAGCATTTGATAATTCAACAAATTACAATGGCGAATATGTATTTGACGAATTGGGACTAAAAGCCTGGAACGGAAGCGCAGATAACCTACGTTTGATCACGCATGTGATCTTCCATCCAGTGCAAAAAAGTTTGAATCGACAGATTCAAATTGATTATACATTACGTATACAGACATTAAGCAATATTAATGCTGTATAAATATTGAAAACAGGAACAGGTAACTGACATGGCATATACAATTAATCTTACTGATGGTGCAGTTTTTGCAACAATACCAGACGGCACAATCAATTCATCTAGTAGCATGACGCTGGTAGGTAAGAACTACGCTGGCTATGGTGAATTTTTAGACGAAAACTTTATCCACTTGCTGGAAAATGGATCCAATACCACAGCCCCTGGCGCACCGTTAACTGGACAACTGTGGTGGGATAAAACCAATAACTTGTTAAAAGTCTACAACGGTTCTATCTTTAAAACTATTAGTGCTGCCACTGCCAGTAGCACACAACCTACATCAAATGTCACTGGCGACTTATGGTACGATACAACAAACCAACAATTAAAAGTATACACTGGTTCTAGTTTTATTGTAGTTGGTCCTGCATATACCAGCAGTGAGGGTACTGCAGGTGCTATTCCAGGCACAGTCAACGACTCAGGCGGTTCGCCACACTTTATTACCAGCCTGTATGTAAACAATCAGCAAATTGCCATTGTCAGTGTTGATAGTGCATTTACTCCAGCTGCTCCTACAAACACAAATTTTCCAACAATCTATCCAGGTATCACAGTTACCAAGAGTGCTTCTAGTACACTAGCTGGTAATGTTACCAATGGCGGAAATATCACGCTCACTGCAGGCGGTGCTACCTCTGTTACAGTAACATCAACTGGTGCGAATGTCAACGGATATCTAACTAGTTCAGGTAACATCACCGGTGGTAACTTGTTATCAGGTGGTACTGCAATTGTTACTGGATCAATCATTGGTGGTAATTTAGGTACTGGTGGTACTATAACAGCCACTGGCAACATCACCGGCGGAAATATTATTACTGCAGGCTCTTTCCAAACAGCTAGTGTTAGCTCAACAGGTAACATTGATGGCGGAAACTTGCGTACAGTAGGCTTGGTCACTGCTACAGGCAACGTCACAGGCGGCAATGTTATTTCAGGTGCATTGGTTCAAGGCACAAATATCAGTGCTACTGCCAACGTTCAAGGCGGGAATTTACGTACATCTGGATTGATTAGTTCAACCGGTAATATCACAAGTTCAGGTAACATTGATGCCATATATTTTGTTGGTAACGGATCTCAATTGACTGGTATTAGTGCAGCCGTTTCAGTAACAAAGATTTCAAATGGTACTTCAGAAGCCAACGTTGGTGCAAGTGGCGGTAACATCAACTTTAATATTGGTGGCACATCAAATGTCATGGTAGTTTCTGGTACAGGTATTACTGTTTCAACATTGACCACTCAAAGCATTGCCAAATCAGGATCAAACGCTGTGGGTAACATTGGATCAAGTTCCAACTACTTTAACCAAGTGTTTGCTACTGCGACCACTGCACTATACGCTGACGTTGCAGAACGATTTGAAGCAGACGAAGTTATGGACCCAGGAACCGTGGTTGAACTTGGTGGAGCCAAAGAAATTACTAGATCTCGTACAGATTTAAGCGAAAATGTGTTCGGAGTGATAAGTACAAGACCAGCTTTTACTATGAATGGTGGTGCCGGTCAGAACGATACACACCCGCCAGTTGCAATGACTGGGCGTGTACCAGTTAAGGTTGTAGGACAAATTACTAAAGGTGACCGCTTGGTCAGTGCCGGAAATGGTGTAGCCCGTGCCGCACTACCCGGAGAACCAACCCCATTTAACGTAATTGGTAGATCATTAGTAGATAAATCAACAGTTGATCTAGGCACAGTGGAAGCCATTGTAAGTATAAATTAATTAGGATAATAGCATGACATATTCAAGCGGTAGTTTAATTGTAGCAACGGACTACAATGGGTTTGCTAATGACACGGCCGGTGCCAACGTCAATAGCATATGGGCAACTGGGTCAACTGATGCAGGGTACGGACAATCAGCATTGGGTACTGTGGCCGCTACAAACACTGTTACTGCTACACAGTGGGCTAGTTTGGTCAACACCATTAGTTCAATGGGAAGCCATCAAGGCACAGCAATCACTGCTAGAACCGCACCAACTGCTGGTAACATCATTAATATTTTGGCAGCACTAAACACTGACTTGACTACATTGACTACCAATCGTGGAAACGCAGCCGCGAGTGGTTCGCAGTTCACTGGCTGGACTGGTACTAACTCTAACACAGGTGGTAAAACTGCCGGTGCTTGGACAATGACATTTACAAACACTGTGACATTTGCCAGTGCTGCTGCCGCAAGATATTTCTTTAATGCTGGCGGACTTGTTAAAATTCAAGTGGCAAAGAGTTCTACTGGACAAACAGGTGATCCTGAATGGAATAACTTGGCCAACACACTGTGTGGTGCAATTTGGATTTCTGGACGTGTAAACGGTGCGGCACAAACCATTGCCTCTACCAGCTACACAGGAACAACCAAAATTGGTGGAACAGGTACGCCTAATACACTGGCCACTACCACTGGCTGGTATTCATTAACTGCTGGTGCTGCCGCAACCATTGTTTACAAACAGTTCTCAGCCACTGCACCATACACTGCTAACTATATCCAACACACATTGGCCAAAGGTGCAAGTTCTGATACATTGGTAATCTCAACAACCTGGGTAAATCCTGAAGGTGACCCAATTTCTGGTGGCTCAGCCCCAACTAGTGCAACACCAGGAACAGCACCATGTACTATTGTTACATATTACCCACCAAGTTCAACATATCTAACCACAGCCGCCTGGGGAACTCCAACTGTGGCAGCAACGTTCGCTTAATAGCAAACTTGTTTACCAAAAGGGCCGTTGGGCCCTTTACTTTTATCTAAAACCAGCGTATACTATCACTATGGATACCAATGAATTAGTTGCTCACGCACGAGCAAGGTTTGATCACGTTGCCGCAAAACGTGTACTAAAAGAAAAATACGAAGCTCGCATGTTGTTTGCTTATGCAGGTGGTATGTGGAGAGCAGGTGCTGAACTATTGGCCGTGCTAGCTGTGTGCCCTGATGACACAGCAGTGTTGCTAGACTTGTACGAAACTCCAGTAAAGGTTGATGTTAGAGAACTTGAACTGGCAGCACAGCAACGATGGCAAGAGCAAATGAACGGATGGCTTGCAGAGCATGAAGAATTAAGAAAGCAACGATGACCGCAGGTGTGCTAATCTTTGCCTTCAACAACGAAGAAACAGACTACTTGGCCATGGCTGAATGGAGTGCTGGCAATGTACGTCGACATTTGAATCTACCTGTTAGTGTAGTGACCAATATTGAATACACTGGCACAGCATTTGACCGTGTGATCCGCGCTGATGCTGAATCAGGCGGTACTCGCTACTTTGAAGATTATGACAAAACAGTGACTTGGCACAATGCCGGGCGTGTTGACGCATACAGTTTGACCCCGTATGATCAAACTATTGTGCTGGATGCTGACTATGTTGTGGCCAGTAACAATCTAAAACAATTACTAAACGCACAGCAAGACTTCATGTGCCATAGACAAGCATTTGACCTTGCTGGACAAACAGACATGCGTGGACTAAACATGTTTGGACAATACAACATACCCATGTGGTGGGCCACAGTGATGATGTTCCGTAAGAGCAATACTGCACAATATATATTTGATTGCATGCAAATGGTGCGAGACAACTGGCAGCATTATAGAGACTTGTACAACATTGATCGTGCTACCTATCGCAACGACTTTGCATTAAGTATTGCACTGGGCATTGTGAGTGGACATACAATGAAGGTAGACGAAATACCCTGGGCCTTGCCCAGCGTCATGCCCAACACACGATTAAGCAGACACTTGAAACATCTCAACAGTGATTCATACGCAATAGAATACACAGACAGTGACCAGAAGCTCAAACACATGAGCTTCGAAGGCTTGGATTTCCATGCCATGGGCAAAAAACATCTAGGAGACATCGTTGAAACCGATCGCCGAACAAGGCTACCTAATAGTAGCAATTAACATACCCGGCACAAACTATGTGAGTTGTGCCGAAACACTGGCCAAGACCATCAAATACTGGCATCCTGATGCGCAAATCTGTTTGCTGACCAATGCTACAGATGCATCAAATCCGCCGCTGTTTGACTATGTGCGTGAGTTTCCTTATCCGTTGGATTTAGAAAACCCCTGGGCCAACGACTGGCAAGTGTTTCGTGCAACACCGTTTAGAGAAACAATCAAGCTGGAAGCAGACATGATGATTACTAGCCCTATTGATCACTGGTGGACTCTGTTACGCAATCGTGATCTAGTGGTATCAACTGGTTGCAGAGATTGGAAAAACCAACAGGCCGCCAGCAGATACTATCGCAAAGTATTTGATGCCAACGACCTTCCAGATGTGTACAATGCTATCACATACTGGAGACTCAGTGAAACAGCCAAGGAATTTTTTGATACAGTACGCAAGATATTTGAAAACTGGGAAGAATATCGGAAGTTATTGAAGTTCCCCGAAGACATTCCAAGCACGGATCTAGTGTATGCTATGGCTGCCAATATCATTGGCGCAGAACGATGTACCATGCCATTTGCCAGTTACCCACAGATTACCCACATGAAGCAACAACATGCCGGCAGTCGTACAGAGGCCTGGCTTGATGAGTTTGTGTTTGAATACCACAACTACATAGCCAAGATCAACACCATAGTACAATGGGGAGCCTTGCATTACAGAGTCAAGGAGTGGACCAATGACAGATGAAGAGTTCTGGAAAATTCTAACAGATACTCCCAAAGTCTATGACATTTTTTATAGATTGTACTACGACCAACAAGGAATTCCGTTATTCTATAGCATGGAAGATTTGCCAGGTACATACATAGAAATTGACCACGAAACATACAGTCGAAACCCTGCAAATGTGAGAGTACACAAAGGAAAACTGTATGAACTTACAGAAAATATTATTAGTAAATTAAAACCTACAGAAACAGGAACACCATGTCATCCCCGTGATGTTAGCATTGTAGTTTCCGAATCTGATACGCACCAACGATGGAGTAAACAAACACATGGCTTTGAATCAAATTGATGTAGCAGATCTAGACTGCATTTATCTAACCTACGACGAACCACAGAAAGAAGAATTTTGGGTCAAGATACGCAACATGGTACCTTGGGCCAAGCGTGTGGATGGGGTCAAAGGAAGTGATGCCGCACACAAGGCAGCTGCCGAAGCGTCTGATACTGAACGCTTTATTCTCATTGATGGCGACAACATGCCTGACCCAGAGTTCTTTAATCAAACACTGTCATTTCCCACTGCAGAGTATGAAAAAGCAGTGTTCCGCTGGAGAGCCCGTAATCACGTCAATGGACTCATGTATGGCAACGGAGGTCTAAGTTCGTGGACACAAGAATTTGTAATGAACATGCGCACACACGAAGCCACAGACGGCCGTACAGAAACTGAAGTAGAGTTTTGTTTTGATCCCTTGTACTGGCCCATGTACGACTGCTACTCAACAACTTATCCCAACGGTGATGCATTTCATGCTTGGCGTGCCGGCTTCCGTGAGGGTGTAAAGATGTGTCTGAACAAAGGCGCCAAGCCCACAGTGGAAGACTTCAAAGAACAAGCACACAAGAAAAACCTAGAGAACTTGACCATCTGGCATAATGTGGGTACAGATGTTGACCACGGTGAATGGGCCATTGCTGGCGCACGACAAGGCACATACATGACCATGCTTACCAATTGGGATCACAAACAGGTGCAATGGTTTGATGCATTATCTGAATTATGGCTCACAGTTAAAGACAGCCAACCGCGATTACTCAGCAACCAACTGGGTGTTGATTTAGGAACTCAGTTAGATTTGCCCATGGCTATTTTGGAACAAGAGCAAAGCGCATTTTTCAAACGCCATTATCGTAGCAATTGGCACAACCAAGGTGCTATGACACGTGAGATTGATGTCATACGCAAGCAAGAAGGTTGGTAATGAGCAAAGGTGATCAAAGCGGGTTTATGAGCTCTGCCGAGCAGATGCAACAAGAACTTGGCCCGGCGCTGTGTCTGGCCAAGTGGAAACAAGTTAGTTTTCACTTGCCAACAGGACTAAACAATTCTTGCTACCATCCTCCACTGCATCGCATCAGCCCAGAAGATATAAAACGTCCAGGTGGCTTGCACAATACTGATCATAAAAAAGCACAAAGAAAAATGATGTTGTCTGGTGAAAAACCCAGTGAATGTCAGTACTGTTGGAACATGGAAAATCTAGGCAAGCTGAGTGATCGGCACTATCGTTCAGGTGAACCTTGGGCCGCTGTGGATCTAGAAAAAATTCGTAACAGCACGGGAAACGAAGATGATATTATCCCCAGTTATGTGGAAGTTAATTTTAATCACGCTTGTAATCTTAAATGTAGTTATTGCTCACCCCAGTTTAGTTCAAGCTGGCAAGATGAAATGGAAAGACTTGGGGCTTACCCCACCAGTCGCCCTCATAATGCACCTGAACATTTCAGTGGTGATCGCAGACCTATTCCTAATCGGACTGCTAACCCTTACGTAGATGCATTTTGGGAATGGTGGCCCACACTGTACCCACAGCTGGAACACTTCCGCATGACCGGCGGCGAACCACTCATGGATCGTAATACCTACAGAGTATTTGACTATGTGTTAGAGCACGACAATCCCAAACTGCACTTGAATGTGACATCTAACTTTTCAGTAGAAGACACATTGTTTGAAAAGTACATGGATTATGCCAAAAAACTATGTACTCCGCGTATTGAACACTTCATGCAGTATGTTAGTTTGGATTCTGGCCATGCCGCACAAGCCGAGTACATACGCCATGGCCTGGACTATGCACGTATGGCCCGAAACGTTGAACGATTCTTGCACGAGATACCAAACCGCAATAGTCTAACGTTTATTATCACAATGAACAATCTCACAGTGACTGGCTTGCCAGTATTGCTAGAATGGATACTTGCTCTGCGCAAAAAGCATTCTGCTACATATCAACGTGTGTGGTTTGATACACCTGTGCTCCGTGAACCTGCTTGGCAAAGTCTACAACTGTTGCCAGAAAGCTATGCTGTGCAACTAGAACGTGCCAGAAACTTCATGCTGGACAACATGACAACTGACGCTAATCCTTTGCACGGATTCAAAGACTACGAAGTACAGCGCCTGGAACGAGATATTGCCTGGATGCGTGAAGGTCAATCACAGTCTAATGCTGTAGCACAAGCCGATTTCTATAGATTCTTTAGTGAGCACGATCGCCGTAGAGGCACAGACTTTTTAAATACGTTTCCTGAAATGCGAGCCTGGTGGGCCGAATGCAAGTATCATGCTAGGAACACATAAGATTGTGGTAGACGAATGGGCTGAAGTGTGGGATTTACTCAAGCCCTATGCCGACGACTCATTTTGGCAAATGCCTGACTTGAATCCAGAAAATATTTACATCATTGGGCGGCTGTTGTTAAAAGACAACTGGACAGCAATAACCACATGGGCAACGGAACATCCGGGTCGGATTGTATTTTGTAATCCTGCAGAAGGAAGCGAAACTATCCTGCTACAATTGAAACGACTCATGATAGAAGACCATGTGCGTGATGGCCGCATACTGTTAATGACATCTGGTGGCCTAGAACCTGGGTGGAATCATTTCAGTACAGATTGTTACTTTTCAAACATTGTTGAATACAGGGAAAATCGGGCATCACAGATACAAGCATTATGGGAGTATACAGATTCAAGACCCTATGAGTTTTTGTTTTTAAACGGCCGCTTACGCCCCCATCGTAAATGTTTAATTGACGGTCTGCGTGATCAAGGACTATTGGATCGTGCATTGTGGACCAATCTAGGCAGCACAGTAGAAATGGAATTCACATCCAGACTCACTCCCGACAAACAGGAGCACATAAGATTACTGCCTCCAGAGTATGAAATTTCACGTGCTGTGCCACAATTGACCACGGTGAGCACATCGGGTTTTATCAAGCATGAGTTGTTTGGTAACACCTGGGGCGATGCCATAGTTAATCATTTTTGCTACACAGACTCTTGGTTTAGCCTAGTGTCAGAAACCATATTTGATTATCCGTATTCATTTAGAACAGAAAAGATCTACAAGCCAATTCTGATGGCACATCCGTTTGTGGTTGCTGCCAATTGCGGCTATCTTCGAGACCTACAGCATGCTGGCTTTCAAACATTTGATGGCATTATAGATGAATCCTACGACCAAATTGATTGTCCACATGCCAGGATCAAGCGTATAATAGAAACAGTGCGTTATATTTTGAAAAGTGGTCCTGAACATTTCTGGCGAGCCAGCCGCGACATCTGTAAATACAATCAGCAACATCTTGTGGAGTACAACCAACAACAACGTGCTCACCTTCCCTTACTATTAGAGCAATTTTTAAATGAACGATCTAGAATTCCGTCAACAACACCTTGATACCAAGTCAGCTAGTTTTTGTGCCGCTAAATGGTACAATGCAACCATCTGGTTGGGCTCAGGACAAACCACAAGTTGTCATCATCCACCAGCACATCACGTGACTGAAAAAGAAGTAATTATTAATCCTGCTGCCTTGCATAACACACGACAAAAACGTGATGATCGTGCAAAAATGCTAGCAGGTGAACGACCAGCAGGCTGCGAGTACTGTTGGAAGATTGAAGACATGGGTCGTGATGCTGTGAGCGATCGTGTGTATAAATCAAAGATATATCCTATAGAATCATTAAATGAAGCTTTTAACACACCTGTACACGAAGACGTTAACCTACGCACCTTGGAAATTGCTTTTGATCGCACTTGCCAGCTTGCTTGTAGTTACTGCAATCCTGCATTTTCAAGCACATGGGTCAATGACATCAAGCGAAATGGACCTTATGTTAAGTTACAGTCAGATGGTCGCAACCACTTTACTCATGAGCATAATAGTGCTCAACTTTATAAATTCGGTGAGGATAATCCTTACGTCAACGCCTTCTTTGAATGGTGGGAAACAGACCTCCACAAAACCTTGCAAGAACTAAGAATAACCGGCGGAGAGCCCTTGATGTCGGGCTACACCTGGAAGCTGATTGATTGGTTCAAAACAAATCAGGGCAAGTCAACTACAAAACTAGCTATCAATTCAAATCTGAGTTTTGATACCGAAAAACTGCAGGAGTTCATTGATGCCATCCGTTCACTGCCGCATGTGGAACTTTACACCAGTATGGAAGCCACTGGTACAAGTGCTGAGTACATACGTGACGGCCTGGACTATGCACAATGGCTTTCAAACATAAACCTGCTGTTGCAGAGTAATACAGTAAAAGCAGTACACGTGATGTGTACAATCAATGCCTTGTGCCTGCCCACATTGCCCGAGTTACTAGATCAATTGCTGGAATTAAAACGCACATACGGTCGTGAACGTGTGAATTTTACATTAAATATCTTGCGCTTTCCCAGTTTTCAATCTGCACTTGTAATGCCCACAGAACTGCGTGAACAATTCCGTGTGGCGCTAGAAAAATGGCTTGCAAACAATTGTACCAACTCTTTGTTGCACGAACACGAAGTAAATCACACACAACGGCTAATTGATTACCTAGATGTAGTAAAGACCCCTCATTCGGACACATTTGACATGCCTTCACTGCACAATGATTTCAAACAGTTCTATTCGCAATACGATCATCGCAGACACAAGAATTTTGGCAGCGTATTCCCCAACTTAAAAGAATGGTATGACACAATACAAATACAACAGCAGTGATCTAGTGCGTGGAGACATGAGCGCACTGACAGAACGTGAAAGATTCTTGTTGACAGAATCCAAAACTTTCTGTATCTATCCTTGGATTCATTTACATGCCTACCCCACAGGCGAAGCATACCCGTGCTGTCACGCCGAAATGGGTGTGGGGCAAATTGGCAATTGTCGCACAAACACTCTTAAAGAAATATGGAATAGCCCAGCACAGCGCCAATTGCGCAAGGACATGCTGAGTGAAATACCCAATGCTGCCTGCGGACGTTGCTACGAACAAGAACAATCGGGTTTCTTCACAGGGCGACAATCAGCAAACAAGCACCATGGGCACCATGTGGATCGAGTACAAGCTACAGATTCTACAGGACATACTGACCAATTTGAAATGACCTACTGGGACATTCGCTTCAGTAATCTGTGCAATCTAAGTTGCCGCAGTTGTGGTCATATCTTTAGTAGTTCGTGGTATCAAGATCAAGCCAAATTGGCCGGCGGTGATTGGAAACAAAAAAACAAAGTTCTCAACTATGCTGGCCGCACAGAAACAGATGTGTGGGAACAACTAGAGCCGCATCTAGACTATGTAGAACAAATTTATTTTGCCGGCGGCGAACCGCTGTTGATGGAAGAACACTATCATATTCTTGACGAGCTGGTCAAACGCCAACGATTTGATGTACGACTAATATACAACACAAACTTCACACACACAGACCTTAAAGGTAACTCAGTTTTTGAATACTGGAAACAGTTTCAATCAGTGGCAGTGGGCGCAAGTCTAGACGATTCTGGTGCACGTGGCGAATACATACGCAAGGGCACAGACTGGTCAGTGGTGGAACAAAATCGCAGAGACATGCTGAGCATTTGTCCTGAAGTAGATTTTTATATTTCGCCCACGTTGAGCATTATGAATGCTCAACACTTGCCTGAGTTTCATCGTGACTGGGTTGAAAAAGGTCTATTAAACCCTCAGGATCTAAACGTAAACATACTGCAAGACCCTGCGTATTATAGAATTGATATTGCCACACCAGAATACAAAGCTGAATTGATTGAGTTATATCAACAGCACCTGGCATGGTTACGCCCCCAGGACCGGTTGGGTCGTGCCACACAGGGTTTTGAATCAGCTATTAACTATTTGCAAGCTACAGACAACAGTCATTTGATCCCTAAATTCTGGAGCAAGACTCAACAGCTGGACGAAATTAGAAAAGAAAACATCCTGGATGTTATTCCTGAATTGAAAGCATTAAAATGAAATTACCACACGAAAAATTCTGCGTACTACCTTGGGTCAGTCTTGAAGCTAGCCCGATTGGCACAGTGCGCCCTTGCTGTTTGGCTGATGACGAAATTGTCGATGACAACAACGTGAAATTCAGCTTGATGACTGCCAACTTTAAAGACATACAAAACAGCACTCACATGCGCGGTCTACGGCAACAGTTCTTGGATGGCGAAAAGCCACAGACATGTCGCAAGTGCTGGAACGAAGAGCGTTCAGGACGCACCAGCAAACGCATGCACACACTCAACCGACTCAAGCACGTGATTGACGATCAGGCCTGGACAGCAGATGCCAAGCCCTTGATGTTCATGGATCTCAAACTGGGCAACATTTGCAACTTAAAATGCCGCATATGTGGATCCTGGAGCTCAAGTCAATTTGCCGCTGAAGAACTCACACAACTGCGTGGCGACGAGAAGAAAGCCAGCTTTCATTATCAAATGCTACAAGCAGGCGCCTGGCCCAGAGAAAATGAAACGTTCTGGGCAGAAATTGATCACATTCTGACTGACATTCGTTACATTGAATTCACTGGTGGCGAGCCATTCATGATCCAGGAACACTTCAATATGTTACAGGGTCTAGTGGATCGTGGTATTGCACATCAAGTTGAAATACACTACAACACAAATGGCACACAGTTTCCTGAACAAGCAGAAGCTATCTGGAAGCATTTCAAAACAGTAGAAATTGCATTTTCGATTGATGACTTGCGCGAACGCTTTGAGTATCAGCGTTCAAATGCTGTGTGGGCAGACGTGGTGTTCAATATTGATCGTTTTCGTTTATTAAGGGAAGACTATCCCAATATTCAACTGCAATGCTGTAGCACAGTGAATATCTTTAATGTGCGCTATATTGATCAACTGGCCCACTGGATTGTAGAACAACAATTTGACTTTGTGTACTGGAACATGATGCATGATGCCTGGTACTTCTCTATTGCTACCCTGCCTGATGATGCCAAAACAGCCATTGCAGACCATTTAAACTCTGCTGATGTACCTGCTCAGTACCGTGAAGAGTTTGATCGTATTGTGGAATTCATGATGAAGGGTGCATCCACTGACGGCAACATCATGCGTATGCGCATACGTGACCTGGACCGTAAACGTGAACAAGACCTAGCTGTGGTTGAACCAGAATTTTCAGCATTGATAAATTATTCATATAATCATGCCGCGACTTAAATTATTAATCAACCAGGATGACAGGACATCATTTCATCAAGTACTACTACAGAGATTGGTAGAACCATATTTTGATATAGTAAATTGGCAAGAGGGTGTTGATTATAACCGCAATGATCATGTGTTAGTTGCAAATGCTCTTAGACACTCCAGTTCTTCAGCCTGGTATTATACAGACTGGTATAGACCGTACCTCAATGATTCTTATAAAATTGTATTAGATAATTTATGGGAGTCACCACAGATAATGCATAAATTCCCTGACCCAGTAGAGAATTGTTTTGTTTTGCACAATCAGAATTGGTTTTGGTACAATGAAGCCAGCCTAAACAAAGCCAACTGGTCCGGTTATCAACCTAATAGGACCTATCAAAAACTGGCACTGCTGCCGATGCGTCAGCGGCGGCAGCATCGCGACGCATTGGTGGTGCACTTGGCAGAAATACTAGATCAACTGGTATGGAGTTATACCATGCATGGTAGAACCTTGCCCAATGACAATGATATGAATGATGTAAACTTTCAGCGACACTTCAACCCAGACTGGTATGATAGCACATATTTTAGCATAGTGGCAGAAACACTTGTGGATGCTCCTGAAATATTTGTCACAGAAAAGACATTTAAACCCATGGCTTTTTATCATCCTTTTGTGGTAATGGCACAAGCGGGACATTTAAAATATCTCCAGTCCCAGGGATTTGAAACATTTGACAATCTATTTGACGAAAGTTATGATAATATCAGTGATTACACCGAGAGATTGACAGCATTGGTCAGTACCGTAAAGAATTTTGATCCAGTACCTCACGACCAATTGACATTACAAAAGTTAGAACACAATCACAATCGATTTTATGATCATAATTTGGCAGAGTCTCGGATAATAAATGAAATAATAAATCCCATAATTGCATATGCAGAGTCAAAATAAACCCGAATCATTGTGTATGGCCCCATGGACGCACACATACCTAAGCCCCCAAACTGAACGAAGAATGTGCTGTGCCTCTAGAGAACCAGCACAGAGTTTTGAACAGTACATAGACACTGCGGCAGGCACAGGCCGGTACATTCCCATTACCTTGGAACAGCATTGGAACAGTGATCACATGCGATCAGTGCGTCGTCGCATGTTGGCCGGTGAAACTTTGCCTGAGTGTGATGTATGCAATTCAAAGCTGTTGAACACAGATGTGTACAGAACCTACTTCTGGCATTTGTTCAAGCACAAGTACGAAGACATAGCAGCCACAACAGACGCCACTGGCTACACAACAATGAAGCCTGTAAGCTGGGATTATCGTTTTTCAAACCTGTGCAATTTTAAATGCAGAACCTGTGGCGATATGTTGAGCAGTGCGTGGGAAACAGAACAAAAACAAAATGAAATGACAGACTGGTCAAATCCCAAGAACAATTGGATGCGTCCAGAAATAAGAACTCAAATAAGTGCTTTTCAAGACCAACAGATCGAAGCGGAGTTTGCACAAGCAGTAGAAGAACACAGAGTAGAAGAAATATACTGGGTAGGCGGCGAGCCACTCATGTACGAACAGCACTGGCGCTACATGAAAAGAATAGTGGAATTAGGAGATGGAGGTAGAGTATATGCAAGGTATAATACCAATCTTAGTCGCGTTGACTATAGGGGCTGTAATCTATATCGGGATATTTTGGCTTGTATCCGCGACTGGCAGATATGCGCCAGTCTTGACGGAACAGGAGCCACAGGAGAATACATCCGCACAGGACTTGACTACGAACAGTTCAGAAACAACTTTGCACAAGGCGTAGCCATACAGCAGAACCGCAGACAAATGCGCCTGGACTTTACGCTGACCTTGCCGGGCATGACAGAAATACTAGCAGTGGAACAACTTGCAGAAGAATATGGGGTAGAATTGCTGGCCAAGGTGATATTCAGCTTTGGTCCAGATATTGTAATGAGCCCATTGGCTCTGCCCAGACCGTTGCTGAATTCCTGGATAAACGATCTAGTGCCGCAATGCCGCACACAAGTCATGCGTGACATGTTGTTGCAACTACAGTCTAGACCAACGTTTGAGGAACAATGGCCAGATACTTATCGTGCAGGGCTTGCAAAAGGCCATGCTCGTGTGTTAAAATTAGAAAGCATACGCACAGCGCCTACTGATATGGCAAAGATATTGAGCGCACGGACTGACGTCAAAGAATGGTGGGATCAAATTGGAACAAATTGAAATAACATTGAGAAACATGCACACAGGTGACCTATTGCCAGTGTACATAGATGTAGAAGATCACAGCCTTAGCCGTCGTTGGCTGGCGGCACTGAATGATATATTACAAAACAATCTTCATTTAGAAAAGAACTACTGTTGGTTTGGATGGCATCAAGGTGCTAGAACAGCAGAGTACATATGTGATCAAATCAATCAGTCAATTGCCGCCATCAATGCCGCGGACATGGGCTATCAAATTACAGATCATTTTGATACCACAAATACCATTACTGCAGGTGCTGTAGGCGATGGGTTGCCTGGAGGCAAACTCATACACAGCAAAACAAATCGATTGCACCGTTATTTTGAAGACCTTCAAGGCGTATCAGGTGCAATGAGTCCGTTTTACACAGCCGCAGATGCTGCCACACGTTGGCACATTCGTCAATTAAACTTGTTGTGTCACGAGTATGAAAGTCTTGTGCTCAGCATGCGCAAGGCACAACATGCACCTGAATGGGTGCGTCCCAGCCAACTCATGTGTTGGTTAAATGCACCAAGATTCGAATTACAGCCAGAAGATTATGAACTGTTTGGCATAGAAACAATCAATCGCAGCCTAGGCGGTGTGTATGTGGGCGTCAACAAAGCAGTGGGCAAACATCATTGGGAAGTGTTCCATGATGAAGGTCGCGACAGTCGCATAAACGAATTGACCACCACAACACTGCGAGCACAAACAGAAGCTGCCGGCGACTTTGATATAGAGTGGGCAAGAGATCCAGGCGCTTATCCGTGGCAGATAAAAGAACTGGCTCAGTTCCGAGAATGGCTTGTGGCCAATGGATTTGACCCCGAAAACAAAGCACTCACCATTGGCCATCCTAGAGTGGCACAAGTGAATTTGATCCGGAGTTTTGGCACAACAGATGCTGCCACAATCTGGTCCATGTTAAATAACTATTTAGATGTGTATAAAATAACAACCAGTTGCTCTAGTGCTATATACAACTATCACTGGAGCGATGCTGACTTTCGTGATCGTCAGGTACAGTGTATCACACAAGGAACTTAATATGAAATGGATTCGAAATTTAATTGACAGAATTCGCATGGAAATTCGCTATCGCAAAAAACTAAAAGAACTACGCAAACGAGATCCATTTATCTATAAATGAAAATACTTGGAATTTCAGCAGGTTTTCACGACGCTGCCGCTACTGTAATTCATCAGGGCGATATTCTTTTTGCCGGGCATTCTGAGCGTTATTCAAAACTCAAGAATGACGCTGATATTTGCTCTGGACTGATTGAGGATGCATTGACTGATAGCGTGGATCATGTGGCCTACTACGAGCGTCCTTGGATTAAACAACTACGACAATGGTATGCTGGTCAAGGCATTGAGTGGAACAAAGTCACACTTGATCAAGTGCTACAACAACAAGTGCCTCGGGCTCTGCTGAGCTCACCTACCACAAGCGCACACAACCATCATGCTTGCCATGCGGCAGCAGGATTTCAAACCTCGCCATACAATCGTGCCACAGTGGTGGTCATTGATGCTGTGGGTGAATTTGATACCATTACAATCTGGGCAGCAGAATATGATCAAAAAGGTTATGCAACATATCGAAAACTTTGGACACAACGTTATCCACATTCAATTGGACTGTTCTACTCTGCGGCTACTGGCAGCGTTGGCCTACGCCCATTAGACGAAGAATACATCTTGATGGGCATGGCAGCCTATGGCGATGCCACACAGGCTACTGGTATGAAAACACTAGTAAAAGACTCAGATCAAATAAGATTCCGTGAAAATCTACACACAGGAATAGATCGTAAATACTTGAAAGATCTGTCAGATTATGACATTGCTGCCGGTGCTCAATGCATTGCAGAACAGTTGATCAATAATGTAATGCGTAGAGCACGTGACTTTGCGTGGTCTAACAATTTAGTGTACATGGGCGGTGTGGCTCTTAACTGTAGTGCCAATCGTAACTTGGGAAAATACTTTGATAACATATGGATTATGCCTTGTCCTGGCGATGCTGGCAGTAGCCTTGGTGCGGCAGCATTGGCTTACAGGAAACAGATACATTGGACCAATGCCTATTTGGGCCACAATATCCCTGGTCACTATCCTGTCGGCGATCTCGTGGCTGGTCTTTTACGGGATAAAATTGTGGGTGTGGCCAGTGGTCGTGCCGAATTTGGTCCCAGGGCTTTGGGCAATAGATCATTATTGGCAGACCCACGTGGGGCAGACATAAAGGAACGTGTAAATGCAATCAAACGCAGACAACAATTCAGGCCATTTGCGCCAGTTATTCTGGAGGAGCATGTTCATAATTATTTTGATATGCCTAGCGGTTTCCCTAACAGTAGGTATATGCAAGTCATCGCTCGTTGCAGGCATCGTGACTTATTTCCTGCTATCGTTCATTATGACGGCACTAGTCGTGTGCAAACAGTTCCCGCAGACGGATCGGGGATCAGACGTCTACTAGAAGCCTGGCATGAAGAAACTGGTTGTGCCATGTTGCTCAACACAAGTCTAAACATACGTGGAGAACCCATGGTAAATGACCGTGCTGATGCCGATAGATTTGAACAGTTGTACAATGTAAAGGTTTGTAGCTAAATGAAAATTGTGGTATTAGGAGATAGTTTTACCTTTGGTCAAGGATGCTCGGATACCCCCATGGGTTATATTGCTAAACCAAGTGAGTATGCATGGCCTAGTTTAATACAAAAAGAGTTTGCTGTCACAGTGGACAATCGTTCCCGCCCAGGCTACAGCAATGCATCTATTGTGGAACGATTACATCAAGAACTAACCGACGATATCAAATTGGTTATATGTTGTGTGTCGTTTGCCGCTCGAATTCAAATCAGACGCACTGAAAATGCAGCCGAATCAATTGGCCCAAACTGGCAGTCAGATCGCACATTTCCTCAACTTGAAACAGCCGTAGAACACTACTACAAATATTTGTACAGTGATAGAATAGGGCATGCTAGTTCAATCACAACATTGTTGGCTGCATATGCTTCTGCCCAGCTGGTGGGTGCAGATTTTCTCTGGTGTATGCCTGACCCTGTACACATACCTTCTCTGAATAACCATGTGCTTGATCGACTGCGTGATTCGCAGTTTTTATCTTTTGCTGATTTCAAGTGGACCAAAGCAGAATCATCAGTGTGCGACCATCCCAACAACGACGGACATCAACGATACTACAATCAAGTAATTGTCCCGGTATTAAAAAATAAATTGACAGGAATACAATGAGCATTAATATGAAACAATGGAAGATTGACAACCTGGATTCTAAAAGTCCAAGTTTTTGTGGATCTAAATGGTACAACAGCAGCCTATGGCTCAGCCAAGGATGGACCACAAGCTGTCACCATAATCCTCCACATTTAATAGACCTGGAAGCAATCAAGACCAACCCAATGGCCCTGCACAATACTCCCATTAAAAAACAAGAGAGACTCATGATGCAACAGGGACTCAAGCCCAAGAATTGTCAATTCTGCTGGGTAATGGAAGACGTTGAACCAGATGGTCTCAGCGATCGTGTGTGGACCACCTGGGGTGGCCAAATGAGTCCAGAGTTGCTGAACACTGCGTTCACTTCCAGTTCTGAAAACGATTATGATCTGACTTATTTGGAAATATGTTTTGATCGCACTTGCAATTTAGGATGCAGTTATTGTGCCCCAACCATCAGCACAACCTGGGCTAAAGATATTCGCAAAAACGGTGCTTATACAAATTTACCAACTGATCATCGTAATCATTATCTAACCACTGGCGACGAAGCAATAGGATATACATTTGGTGAGGACAACCCCTATGCCGATGCGTTCTTTAAATGGTGGGATTCTAGCCTGCACAAAACCATCAAACAAATACGAATCAGTGGCGGCGAGCCAATGATGTCAGGTCACACCTGGAAGTTACTGGATTGGCTGGCCAACAACACTTCCAAGACTGATTGTCGTATAGAAATGACCACTAACTTGGCCTACGATCAAGACACACTAAAACGTTTCTTAGACGCATGCAGTCGCATTGATGTGCCTGTATGGGTATATACTAGTGCCGAAAGCACAGGCAACAAGATGGAGTATGTGCGTGATGGGCTGGACTGGGAACTGTGGAACAGCAATCTAGACCTGGTACTGAACTCAGGTGTGATTGCCAATACTGGCATATGTGGCACACTGAGTGCAGCCGCTGCCGACGGATTTACTGAGTTCCTGTACTGGCTTGCAGACCGCAAACGCACAGCACCTCCCAATAGCAATCACAGTCGTGGACTCATGCTGAGCGTTAATCCTGTGCGCTTCCCCACATTTCAGAGCATAGTAGTACTACCTAGAGAACTGCGTGAGCAGTACGCACACGAAATTACAGATTTCTTAAAGGGTCCAGATATCAAAAAGTTGTTTGCAGATATTGAAATTGACCACATTGAACGCTATTCAAAATATCTGCTGGAAGTAACTGCGCCCCATGAAGAAAAGTACATAGCGCACACAACAGATGAGTTTGCTGGCAATGTTGAAGAAGCCAACGTATTGGCATTACAAAAAGATTTCAAAAGCTTCTTTAAACAATACGATCAACGTCGAGGCAAAAACTTTGCGGCAACTTACCCAAGATTGGCAGGCTGGTACAATGCCATTTAAAAAAAACATAGTATTTGTAGGTGACAGTTTCTGCAGTTGTTGGAATGAGGACAGTGTGATACCGCACAAGATGGCCCAGCAGAAAGACTCTGACCCAAAAAATAAGAGTTGGCTGGATTTAACTGCGGAGGCATTGGAGTTGAACTTGTACAGTTTTGGATTTGCTGGTCGCAGTTGGTATTATTCTCGTAAACAACTATTTGATCATATGGAGTATGATCCTGAATGGATTGAATCCATTGAACTCATGGTATTTTGTCACACCAACAGCACCAGGTACAATAGCGAAAATGGAGATGTGGGAAATGAAATGTTAAACCTGGATTGGAAACCGCACTCAGATGATGCCAAGTACAAGTACAAAACAACGCTGGCAAAATCCCTACAATCCTGGGCCGCAGACTTGATTGATTACTCTTTTCAAGATTGGTCACAAGTGCAATGGTTCCACGAAATAGACAGGACTTTTAAAGACATCAAACAAATACATTTTAACAACTATCCGTTTACAGTAGAAATCTCCAAGTCCGCGCTACCCGGAGTGGTGTTTACAACACCATTGATTCATGTGAGTTTCAGTGAGGGCAAAGGAACTGACGCAGAAATAATAAAGCACTACATGATACAAGACCGTCGATGCAATCATTTTAGTTCTTACAACAATCGAATGATGAGCGCACTGGTAGTTGACACATATCAAAACTATGAGCCAGGATCAAGGCCCATTGATTTAACAAACTTTTATGCCCCGAACCCAAATGCTAGTCGGTGGCCTGATCCTGGGTTTGGGACCCGTTAACATCGTTATAGTATATTGTGGCTTCTTTGACATGAAACTGCGGACGCTGATTGTCGCCTCCGCATGATTGATTGCAGGTCAGTAATCTGCCATTCTCAAATGAGTCTTTGTTCCAGCTGGATTCAATGTGATCAAACCATGCAATACAGGTGGCAAGATCGTGCTCTAGTGCATTGTTCTTGGCCATAATCTGATTGATTTGTTCCATGCTGTATCCGTGACTGGTATTGTTTCTGTATTCAGCAGGATTTATGCCCATGTAACAACAAGGGAACACATCTCCGGTACTGCTGACATATACACTTTTTGATACTGCAACTTCACAGTGGATTTCTTTGATCTCTTCTTTCTTGACCCAGATAATCTGATTACCTTTGAATTTTTCATCAAAATTCATTTCTAACAACGGTTCAATTCTTGCAGGTGGCTGCCAATCGATCCGTGCCTCTCCAATGGTGTATTGTAAATCGCCTTGGTCATTGTAAACAGGTCCTATGTCTCGTCCGTCGTTGATCAGTGAAAAATTCGTGAATCCTCTTTGTATGCTGAGCTGATGGGCCTGTTCCTGAAATGGACCATTATGATCAAACTTAATCATCTTCCAGTTAGCTCGTCCTCCGGCAGCTATAAATGTAGCAGAGTTACGCATGATTGTGCTGTACATTGTGTTGCGTCGATACAGTCCGTGCGTGAAATCATCAACGCCGTCAATACAAAAACTCACTTCAACATCAGATGCTGCCAGGTCTTTCCAGAATCTGGCATCTCTTGCGGCACCATTGGTGCTGATATTGATATGTATCTTGGGATTGTGTTCTTTAAAATATCTAACAATTGGCACAGTGTCTGGATTCATTACAGCATCGCCAAAGTTCCCATTGATCACTATGACCTCTAGTTGTTGCACAAACTCCACGGGAAATATTTTTTGTGCCTCTGCCAATGACATGTTGTGCTCTGTGTATCCTGCATTGTGTTTATAGCCATTGAAATTTCTAGGGCACAACGGACACGCGGCATTGCATAAACTGCTTATTTCTAAATGTAGATGTCGAATTTGGTCAACGGAATAAATCATATAATATTGTGTTGTTTAATATACTCAACGATGCGTTCGGCCCACGCACGTTGTCCCGCAGGTTCATAATGATACCATCCAGGCGTTATTTCTTTGTATCCTTGATCTGCACACCAATGCACATAGGTGTTGTCCCAGCTGTAAGGATCCATAAAACAGTTGGACCAGTCAAGCTGATCATTTGCATCAGTTACTTTGAAGTCATGAAATGAATGAAAAAACAAATGATTAATACATCGGTTTTGCAAAAACTTGTGTAAGTTATATATGCGTTCGTGCCAGTAGTAACTGAGATGTGTACGAAATTCTAGATTGTTGCTGATTTCGTGCCATCTTTCTAGACGCCTGGCATAATGGTCTGGATACTCACGACGTCCCACACCCAGGTTGTTTATTTCCACAAACTCACCAAACGGATGCACATCATCCAAAAACCATTGCACACGACACATTTCACTCCAGCCAATCAGAACCAGATCTGGTGTGGGCTGATTAAGAACATAATCCATGGTGCTGTTGTATATTCGATCATTGCTACTGCCACTGAGACTAAGATTGTTGATATCCGCACCCAATATCTTGGCCACCTGTGATGATATACCCAGACTGCGGTCTTCAAGTTCTTCGCCGCACATGTTGCTGTCGCCATTGACCAATATTTTCATTTTTATATCCTCTGCAACATGCTTATAGATAATCTTCTAGGCCGCCACGACGACGTAGATCTTGTGTACAGCATGAGATGCCACCGTCCCAAAAGTAGCTGTGGCGCAGTTCACTGATAATGGGATTGATACGATGTTTTTTACAGTAGTCAAACACTTCTCGGTTGTAGGCGCTGAAGATAACATTTTCTTCATCCAGTACCAGGCAGTTGACATCAAACACAGTTTCGGCCACAAAGCCAGTCCACTTGTTTAAATATGTGTCCACAAACTTTGTGAACTCAGCTGTGGGTGTTTGTCCTTGCACATACCAAGCACCAGGAGTTTGCTCGTATTTGAACTTGCCCACTTCCATGGCAGCCCAGATTGAACTGTCCCAGATCTTGCAAACGTCCCAGCCAGGAAAATCTTTGGCCAGATCCAAGTTCACATCGTGTTTGCTGGATAGCAACACACCGGGCTTGAGAATAGCAAACACAGCATCTCCATGACCGTCTGTGATAGCTTCGTGAACACGATACCCTTCTCCTAGCACATTGTCCACAATCCACTTGGTTTGATCAGGACGTAAAAAATCTGAGTTGTCAAAGAACACATCGCGACCCACACGCACAATACAGCTGGCACTCGCACCATTTAAGATACAGTCTTCGTCCCACCGACTCTTGTGAGGGTTAACAACTTGATCGCCAAAGTCGGCACAGATGTCATCTAGTTCTTCCATGTTGAGCACCCGCAACAGTTTGTCGCCCATGGTGATTTGCCAATCGCGTGGTGTCAGTGGCGGCAGCGGAGCACCTCCGCCCTCTGTTTGGTGCCAAATAAACGAGTCTTTACTGGGCAAGTTAGGACGACGTACTCGAGCACCATACTTTTCAATGGTTCGTTGTAGGCCGTTCAAGTCTTCTTCAGTCTCGTAGAGAATCTGTTGCAGTTGATTACGCACTTGTGGATTGTCAATAAAGTCAAAGTAATCAGGTGAGTAGGCGCGACCCACAATGACCTCTTCAAGAGGTTGCCAGCTGGTGTAGGAGTTAATTTTGTTCATATAGGTTCTTTAGTAAAGTATTTAATCTGTCCAGTTTCGTGGATTGAAATAACTGCTGGTTGTGCAGTATATCATCACGACAGCGTAAAAAAATGCCGTGTGGATCTTGTTGTATTTGTTGTAATGTTTGTTTTACTTTGAGCCAACGCTGAGTGTTGTTTGTTTCCAAATCGTAGCTATTGTCCAGCACGGAATCAAATGTACGATATCCTAGCTCACGTAAGCATTGTAAACTACCAGCTGGTGCAACCAGCACAAATGGTTGTGCATTCTTTATGGGTTTGAATGTTTTTTCAGTTAGGAAAGCACCACCAGATCCGTCAGCATCAAAGTGTGTTTCTACTACAACATTAAAATATGCATCCGTGTAATGCTCGGGTACTGTTAATGCATGATTGTTGTGTTCATCCACTGTTAATGTGTCACATCTGTATGGTCCGTTTGTCATGAACACATCAACATCAACATTGGGCAGTTGTTCTATGGGATTGTCCGCAGGATCATCTCCCAGTGGCAACTCAGTGTTGTAACTCCACAAACTCTGTGACAGCATGTTGCTTTGTAACAGGTCTGCCATGATGGCTGCTCTCCACCATTTGTGTGTTCTGCTTAGTGCGACAAATGTATATGGCCTTGTGTTAGTGTGCAACACAACAGGTGCTACATCTTGATTCCTGCGCCAGAACAACAGTTCATGATCAGGAAAGTACACAAAGCCCGGGATTGAATTGGCAGCAGTGTTACCGCTAACAAAGCGATAGCAATCGGTTGACAATCCATGCAATTGGCATAATGAATCCAGACGCTGTTTGATGTTGTGCGGATTATCGCCTTCGTGGTAGTAAAACAGCACAGTCACTAGCTTTTGCTGAATTCTTTGCAGTAATGCACGGTCAACAAGAGCAAAGTAATCAATGGTGAAATCAAAGAATCCCAGCCCAATTACATAGTACCCGTTGCCTTCTGTGGTCAAACTATACTGGTACCCATGATCACTCATGTGTCCAAATAACTCAGCAGGAGTAGTATGTGGCCAATGTTTTCCAAATTCTCTCCAGCCCTGTGTGTAAGGTATAGCTTGATGCTGTGCCAGTGCAGGGTATGGCCGACCTTTGATGATTGAATCAGCTACGAAGTTCATTCAGCATGTTGATCAGTTCAGGCCACAGGATGTTTTCCAATCCGGTGCCATAAAAGTGTTCAAAATTGTGTTGAACAATGGGCAAGCAAGCACGATGTATCTGTTGACGTTCTGCTACGGATAAATTATCTAGATCTTTTAGTAGCTGAGTAACTTTTTCAATACGTTTGTTATCATCCGTTTCCTGATCATAGCTCTCATCAAATATACCATCAAATGTTTGGAATCCATAACTGCGCATGTACTCCAAACTGTGTGCAGGCGCTACCAGCACAAATGGCATTTCCAAGGCAATTGCCTTGAATGTTTTCTCAGTGATGTGTAATCGTTTGCCAAAGTACACAGTCTCTGTAGGAACATACACCAAACTGTCTTGTGCTTCTGCATAGTTGCCCAACCAACAGCTGGTCATGATCTGAGTGTCTTCGCCGGCAAACAATCTAGGCAATTCTGCTGCCAAGAACACTTGCTCTATGTCAGGATATATGTTATTATACTTGAGTGCTATCTGTGAAATATCTACATTTTCGTAAGGACATATTCTAGGAGCCGAAATATAATTTTGATCTAGCCCGTGCTTAAATACATTATACAAAAACAAAACTCTGTGATCTCGTTTGCCGGCAACAATCCTATTAGGACTCATAAATGTGCGTGTAGGAGCTCTGTCTTTTGCTCGAGGGATCAAGAAAGTTTTATCATATCCTCGAAACCAATCCTTGCAAGCCCATCCATGATAAAAGTAATAATGGCTCTTCCATCCGTATGCACGACACAACTCACGCACGTATTCTCCATGCTCGCTGACAATTACATGCCCGCCTTTTTTGACATCGCCGTTGCTTTTTCTAATGTCTTCGGTGTACTCTCTGACCTGTGTAAACAAAGGTCTATGAAGATCTAAATGCACAGGTTCTTGATCATGGAAAAACACAAAATCGTTTTCGGGAATGTCATCTCGACCAAAGTTAAACAATGCATCTGGATCACTGCGGCCAGGTGGATCACAGAAGTATGTTCTAGTGCCAGGGATTTGATTATTAATCCAGGGCCAAAAAGTGTTGTTGTAAATTTCGTCTATTCTAATCATGTTTGATATTTTTTATTCAGGTAAGAAGCCAGGGTTGTTTGCTCATGAGCGTGAAGCAAGTGATATTGGGCATGCACAGCAGTTGAGTCGCACAAGGTTCTTTTGGTGGATCACATACTTAGCAGATCTTAGAGAGTGGGATTTTCTTTGGGAGCCTGTTCCTTGGCAAGCTCATCAGCGACATGCCTGGCCTAGCCAACATCAAGCAGATGCAGGTGTGTATCTTGTGCCTGCTGCGGGCTATACTGAAACACACTATCATGTAGATCGTACTATCACAAGATTGTCTACAGTAGATAACTGGCGGATTCCTGCAGGAATTGATCAACATAGTTTTGATTTTTCATGGCATCCGGACTATCGTGAACCAGCATATGAATATCACTTTGGCACACAATGGCAAAGCGCCGGTGGTCCTGTGTACACAGGCAATCAGGGTATCAAGCTGGTACATACACAACAGGCTAAAGCAACCCGACAATACGCACATTGGAAATGCCCAAATCATGTGAACTTTGACAGAGTAGACTATTCATGGCACCCAGATCCATTGGATCCTCCTTACATTTATCATTTTTCAAGCCAGTATCAATCAGCCAGTGGTGTAACATACACTGTGCCCGGTGCCACTGAGATCAAACTAATCGATGCGTTTCAAGTGACCACATTGCCCTGTAAAGACAATTGGTTAATACCAGACTCTGTCTCAAAGTCCACCGTTGATTATTCATGGCATCCTAACCCGCTAGACCCGCCTTACATTTATCACTTCCCGGATCAATGGCAACCCGCAAGTGGGGTAACATATGTCGTTCCGGGCGCCACTGAAATCAAGTTGGTGGATGCGTTTCAAGTGACCACATTGCCCTGTAACCAACATTGGTTCATACCCGACAGTGTCGCTACTGCCAGCGTGGATTATTCATGGCATCCTGATCCATTTGCACCACCTTACATTTATCACTTTCCAGATCAATGGCAATCAGCCAGTGGTGTAACATACACTGTGCCTGGTGCCACTGAAATCAAGTTGGTGGATGCGTTTCAAGTGACCACATTGCCCTGTAAAGACAATTGGTCAGTTCCTGCTACTATCAAAGTTGACTCTGTTAATTATTCGTGGCACCCTAACCTGCTAGATCCACCCTACATTTATCACTTCCCAAGTCAGTACCAATCAGCAAGTGGTGTAACATACACAGTACCAGGTGCTACCGAGATCAAGTTAGTGGATGCATTCTGTGTCAATCACTTACCTAACAAAGTCAATTGGACTGTACCACCTACTGTGGTAGAGTCTAGCGTGGATTATTCATGGTATCCAAACCCGTTAGATACTGCCTACATTTATCACTTTCCCAATCAATGGTCAGCCAGCAGTGGTGTAACATACATAGTACCAGGTGCCACTGAGATCAAGTTAGTGGATGCATTCTGTGTCAAGCCCTTACCTGATCAAACAAATTGGTCAGTACCCAACAGTGTTATCTCTGATAGTGTGGATTATTCCTGGCAACCAGATCCGTTGGCACCGCCTTACATATATCACTTTCCAGATCAATGGCAACCCGCAAGTGGTGTTACATATACAGTACCAGGTGCCACTGAGATCAAGTTAGTGGATGCGTTTCAAGTCAAATCAGTATCTAACAAAGACAATTGGAGTGTTCCTGCTAACATCAAAGCTGACTCAGTTGACTATTCATGGCATCCTGATCCATTTGCACCACCTTACATTTATCACTTTCCAGATCAATGGCAATCAGCAAGTGGTGTTACATATACAGTACCAGGCGCTACTGAGATCAAATTGGTAGATGTATTCCGAGTCAAGTCGTTGCCTAAAAAAGACAATTGGTTTGTACCTGACTCTGTTTCAAAATCCAGTGTGGATTATTCCTGGCATCCTAACCCGCTAGATACTGCCTACATTTATCACTTCCCCAATCAATGGTCTGCTAGTAGTGGTGTTACTTACACAGTACCGGGTGCCGCTGAGATCAAGTTAGTGGATGCGTTTAGGGTCAAACCATTGCCTAAAAAAGACAATTGGTCAGTGCCAGCATATATTGCAACAAACAGTGTGGATTATTCATGGCAACCTGATCCATTCGCACCGCCTTACATATATCACTTTGCAAGCCAATGGCAAACAGCCAGCGGTGTAACATACACTGTGCCCGGTGCCACCAAAGTCAAACTTACTGATGCATTTAAAGTTCGTGCAGAAGGCAATGACACTGCTTGGACTAATACTGACAACGTTGTATACTTTGATTATAGTTGGCATCCGGATGTGCTAGATCCTGCATACATCTATGAGTTTGGTACACAATGGTACGACGAAGGTGGGCCAGTGTACAAAGTAAATGGTGCCACTGATCGTAAGTATGTTGCAGAGCCCAAAGCACAACTTCGGGGCACCACAAAAAATTGGCATGTGTTACACCCCATTGATAACAAAAGTTTCAATTGGTCTTGGCAACCACACCCTAAAGATCCTGCCTACATCTATGTGTGGGGCAACAATTACTGGCCAGCTGAAAAGATGCCCACAATTGAATATCGTGTACCAGGTGCAACTGAACGCAAGTACATGTCGGGCACAGTAAAATTGGCTGCCTGTTCAGACAATTGGGAGATACCTGACCAAGTGTCGCAAGACAGTGTGAACTATGCCTGGGTACCTGATCCACAAGATCCTCCCTACATATACGAATTTGCCACACAATGGCAGCACAACGGCGGTGCACGATATGTTGTTCCTGGCGCTACAGAAACCAAATACACTGAGCAAGCACATCGTAGAACTCCAGACAGCACACATTGGACTGTGCCGTATCCCGTTGAGGCATTTGATTACTCGTGGCATCCGGACAACACTGAAGAACCTTACATATACAAATTTGCTACACAATGGCAAAGCAATGGCGGCCCTGTGTATCATGTGCCCGGAGCGGAAAAAATAAAATATGTTCCCATAGTGGCTCAACGTTTGCCGGCAATGGAAAATTGGCAAGTGCTAGAGTCTATTGACAATTTTGATTACTCATGGCATCCCAGCAACACCGAAGAGTTGTATATCTATGTGTTTGGCAACCAACACTACCCCGGCACGGTCATGCCCACTGTACGGTATGTCATGCCCGGGGCAACAAAAGAAAAGTTTGTAGACTTGCCAGTTGCAACACTTGCAGAGTCTAGAATTGGGTGGGAAATACTAGAACCCATAGACGAATCTGCATGGGACTGGACCTGGGTGCCTAATCCCAAAGATCCCCCTTATATCTATGTTTGGGGCAATCAATGGAACCCAGCAGAGTACAAAGCCAGTGTAAGATATGTAGTAGCGGGCGCGACAGAAGTCAAGTACCAGGAAGCACGTACCACACGATTGCCGCAACCCAGCTTGTTCAAACACAACATTGCAGTGAGCAAATTTGACTATTCTTGGGAACCCAATCCGTTTGATCCGCCATTTATCTATGTGTTTGGTAATCAATGGAATCCTGCTGTGTTAGAAGCCACTGTGGTTTACACAGTGTCTGGCGCCACTGAAATCAAGTATGTGGATGACTTGATTGCCACTGTGGCACAGAGTCCAGCAGATTTTGAAATACTTGACAATGTTGAATCGTTTGATTATTCCTGGAGGCCAAATCCCACAGATCCAGAATACATCTATGTGTTTGGTAATCAATGGCTCACACCTGAACAACGTCCGGCATTGCAATATCGTGTGGCAACTGCTACCACAATCAAGTACATGAGTGAACCTCGTGCGTTGCGTGTGGGCAATCCTGAACTGTTTACCACACACCACCCCTGTGAGTTTGACTACTCATGGGAACCAGATCCAGGATCACCTCCATTTGTCTATGTGTTTGGTAATCAACACTGGCCAGCAGAAATCATGCCCACAGTGGAATACACAGTTGCAGGAGCCACAGAACGCAAGTTCATGAACGAGCCTGTGGCAAAATTGTTGGCACATGATCAGTGGATAGTCACAGCCACAGTTCCATTTGAGTTTGATCGCAGTTGGGTTCCTGATCCGGGCGACCCTCCATTTATCTATGTGTTTGGTAATCAATGGCATCCAGCTGAAGAAATGAGCACGATTGAATATCATGTACCAGGTGCAACTGAGCGCAAGTTTGTTGATTCTGTAAGAGCTAGACTGTTGCCAGTTATGGATCGCTGGAATATTCCTGAAGAGATCAACGCAACCAATGTAGATTTTTCCTGGCACCCGCATCCCAAAGACGAGCCATACATACATCACTTTGGCAGTGAGTATCAAATGAGTATTGGACTTACCTACACAGTACCCGGTGCGTCTGAATTGAAATTTGCCGGCGACGCCCCGCTTATACAAAAAGAGAAGAAAGCGGTACAAGTACAAGATATCTTTTACATGGATCGATCTAATGCACTGAGCACGGTGCGTTTCAAACAACTGCAAGAACGTTATCCGCACATACAGAAGATTCGTTATGTCAACAGCATACAAGACACTATCAAACGTTGCTTGAACAAGACCAAACAGAATCGTTTCTGGGTTATTGGCAGTGAGAACGACTACACAGAGTTTGACTTTGCCTGGCATGCCCAACCTTGGCAAAGTTCAATGACACATGTGTTTGGATCACAGTGGAACAAGTGGTCGGATACATTCCTAATCAACCGTTGGGAGTTTGAACGTCATGCCAAGTGGGCCAAGAACATAGAAGAGTTTCCCAACTTGAACTTTGTTACTGACCAACGCATACATGCGCCAGCTGACGCACACGACATCTATGTTGTGGACTTTGGCAACAAAGAAAGCGCAACAGTTATTGCCAATCTTGAACAACGGTATCGTGTGGTCAAGAAAGCACGTTACTTTGACAACTATCTTGACACACTCAAGCGACTGCTGGATGGTGTTGCAGATGATCATGTGTGGGTGGTTGGTTCAGTGTGTGATTACACTGCATTTGACTTCTCTTGGCAACCCGAAGCCTGGCAACGAGACATGTTGCATGTATTCCCCAGCAATGAGCAAAAGTTTGGAGACACATTCTTTGTGCCAGTAAAAGCATTGCAGGCCAAAATTGCCGAGCTTGAGTTGTTAGATTGGTTTGAGACGGTGAACTACTGTAACGATCAGACAGTACCTCGTTGGCCAATGCCTATAGTGCAACACACCGAAGACTCACATGTGGATGTTGTGCGTAATCATGTATGGACTGCACCACTCACAATGTTTACCACAGTAGATTATGCGGATCATCGTTTACATACAGTGAGTTTATGGCGTGATCGTAGCAAGACCATTGTGCCATTGAGCTCGGGTGCCAGTACTGTGATTGTACCACAAGCGGCTGTACCTTACATCAAGACGCAGTTATACGATTATCCTTACATTGATAAAACTCAACGCATGCTCAAGGAGCATCCGTTAGACATTGTGTTTATTTCAAATGGCGAGCCTTATGCTGAGTTTAACTACCAACACCTGGTGTGGGCAGTGCAGATGGAAGGCTTGGATTGCAATCACATACATCACTCAAAAGGAGTAAATGGTCGTGTGGCAGCATATCAAGCAGCCGCTAGATTAAGCACAACACCATGGTTCTTTGCGGTGTTTGCCAAGCTAGAAGTTGATCATAGATTTGATTGGACATGGCAACCTGACCGTATGCAACAGCCCAAACATTACATCTTCCACGCACACAATCCCGTAAATGGATTGGTATATGGCCACCAGGCCATGATTGCTTACAACCGACAGATGACTTTGGAAAATGCAGGAACAGGTCTAGACTTTACCATGGACCAACCACACGAAGTGGTTCCAATCATAAGTGGCACAGCCAACTACACCGAAACACCTTGGATGGCCTGGCGCACAGCATTCCGTGAAGTACTCAAGCTCAAACACAGTTTACCAGATGTAGAAAACGAGTACCGACTCAACCTGTGGCTCAGCGATACAGGAGAAGTCAAGAACGCAGAGTGGAGTCGCTTTGGCGCAGAGGATGCTGTAGAGTACTATGAAGAAGTGGGCGGAGATTTTACGGCTCTTAAAAAGAGCTATGAATGGGAGTGGTTAGCTAGTTATGCGTTTATGCGACGCAGTCTAACACCTGATCGCTGATGTATTCAACTTCTAGGTCTGTTAGTTCAGGATAGATAGGCAGACTTAGCACACGACGAGCAAGACTAGAACTTGCGGCCAGCATATCAGGACCTGGATATGCACGATACAAACTCATTTCATGCAAGGGATTTGCATAATGCACTCGTGTATCAATTTTGCGCAGAGAGAGATTGGCCTTTAGTGTATCTCGACCATCAGCATCTATCACAAACTTATGCACAGCATGGTTGTGTGCATTTGAGTCGTTGATCAAACAGCGTATGTTTGCATTTTTAAATCTTTCACACCAGTGATCGGCAATACTTTGTCTACGTGCCTGCCACTGATCAATGTGCTTTGCTTTGACCAACATATGAGCACAGTCTAGTTCACTCATGCGGCTGTTAGTTCCAGGATTACGATGCGTAGGTTTACCGTTGTCACGCCAGGCCCTTGCATATTCTGCTAGATCCAGATTGTCTGTAACCACAGCACCACCATTGCCATAACAAGCCAAGTTCTTCATGGGATCAAAACTGATGGCAGCGCCACCACGACCAGTCCTGGCGCTACCTGCTGCCAACCAATGTTGTGCGGCATCTTCAATTATAATGGTATCACGATGTAGCCATTGGTTCCAGGCACGAACATTGCCGTGATGTGTTACAGCCGCACCATACAAGCCAACCATTACAATGGCCTGGTAACTTAAATTTTCGGGTATTTTGTTGACATCTATTAGGCCGTGTATGTCTGTGTCAATGATGTGTATATCCCAGCCTGCACGTATAAATGCATTGGCAGTGGCCACATAAGTCATTGAGGGTATTAACACAGTAGGAGGATGTGGTGCAAGACGGTCGCATGTTGCCCAGTAACTGGCTAGAATTTCAAGTGCATGTGTGCCTGAATGACAAGTTACTGCATAACGTACATGATTGCGTTTTGCAAGCCATGCTTCAAACTCAACGGTGTTGTTGCCGTTCATGAGTTGACCACTGCGAAGAACTTCGTCAGTGGCGTCTAAAATCTCTGTGCGGAGATTGTTATACTGCTTTTTTAGACCAGTAAACGGAATTGTTAAGCCAGTTGAAGTAATTTTGGAATCCTTCTTGTACATCCACTTTGGGATCATAACCTAGAATTGTTCTAGCACGGTCAATGTTTAGTGCTCCACGTGACGGAAAGTCTGCGTCTTTGTCTTTGCACTCAATGGTACCCTTGCCAACAATTTTAACAATCATTTCTGCGGCTTCTAACAAGCTCACTGAATGTGATTTGGTAATGTTATAAGTGCTATTACGAGCCATGATACGAGTAGCTGCCGCCACAATGCCGTCTGCGGCATCATCCACATAGGTAAAGTCTAGCGTCTCCCCTGCCCCATTAACTCGGAGAACGCCTCCTCGCATGGCGCCGAGCATAAATTTTGCCACGACTCGGTCTTCCACATCCAAGGGGCCGTATACAGCACTAGGCCTAATAACAGCATAATCGAAAGCACCGCGACGATGGTAGTCTTTGACAATGTCTTCTCCAGTTAATTTCATAATGCCATATTGGCCAATGGGTTTACAGTCGTAGTCTTCTTCGACTTGATCTTCAAAGTCGCCATATACCATTGAACTTGAAATGTACACAACACGTTCTACACCGTGTTTTTTGGCACTCTCACAAACGTTGATCAAGCCTTCCATCATAACACGACTGCCCCAAGCAGGGTTGGCGTTGACAACTTTCTGTCGGGGAAAACTTGCCATGTGAATGATTACTTCGGGCTTGTGCTTGTTCACTAGCCAATCAAAGTTGTCAGCATCAGTAATATCAACATGATAGATATTTTTGCCTGATATCTTTTTTAACCGTTCCGCCATCAAGTAGTCAAGTTCTGCCTGCGGAATAATGCCGTAGTTGGTACGAGTATCTGTGATGATTACTTCGTGTTCTTTGGCTTCTAATCGTTGTACAACATTGTGACCGATAAGTCCCAAGCCACCTGTTACTAATATTTTCATTTGTTGCCCCATTTCAATGTCCAAAAAGTTTGGTCTTGCTTGCTCATACGTGCCATAACTTTGAATCTATGCCCCCATGAATTATAATCTAACGACTGTATCCAATAAGGTTTTTCAACAGCATGCTCCATAACCCACTTGCCTGCTTCGGACTCTTGCCATTCCCATAGCGGCTGTGCGGCATATAGTTCTGGATCTTCAACATCACCCATGGTGAACTCGTGTACACATATATCACTAAACTGCACAGCACGATCACCGATGACTTCGACTCGTTCAGGTTGCCAGTGTTTGTAGTCAGATTCGGGTCTGTTTGTTATTGCCATATGCTAGTATAGCACGAGGATTAGTCTTGGGCAACCAAGTCGGCTGCCATTGGAAAGATTGCTGTAATAGCTTGAGCACATGCTCTTGCAATCTCTTGGTGTTCTTTTTGTGTGCCATTGGCACTGCGCAGTTCAATAAAGTGAATCCATGAACGCAAGGTGCCGTTCATGTAAAGGCGGCTCTCAATTAGACCTTCAGGTAACACAGCTCTGGCTTGTTCTTTGGCAATACCATTTTTAATTGCCCATTCGTATTCACGTTTGGCAGCATAGATAACTCGTTGTTGCGCACGGAACCATTCGTTCTGTAACAACACGTCTTCTGTCTCTACACTGTTTTGTCTATTCTTTGTGTCTTGCAGTCTAGCTTCTCTTGTAACAAAGCTGAGATCCTTCGTTGGGTCAGCATAGCGTTGAGAGAACTCTTGGAAACTAAAGCTTCGGTGTCTAAGGATTTGTCTTGCAATATCTCTTGTTGTGGTGATTTCCATGCAGGCTGACACCATTTCGAGTGGGCTCCAGTGCTGGTGCTTGACCAAGTATCTGATAAGTTTGTCTGATGTATCTGTGTTGAGCTGATTGGAGGGATTGCTGACACGGGCGCAATACGCAATGAGTTCCTGCGCATCGCCGATGCCCATATCTGCAAATCTCTCTGTTGGTTGTGAATAGGATAGTAATTGAACATCCATGTTATTTATAGTCCGTTAAGGAGTTTGTCAGTTTCGGGTTGTAAAAGTTTGGCTACTTCGCTGACATCAACCACAAAGTCAATGTCTTTGACTTCGTCGCCAAATTCAGTTAGTGTGCGGGTCAAGACAATTTCTAATTCGTCCATGTCAAGACCTTGTTTTTTTAGTGTAGCTAGATTGATGGTCCGTTGTTTCTTGCCATGCAATCTAATTACAACTTTTTTAATGCACTCAAGTGGGATTTCAGTCTTGTTTACTTCTTCAATGATGTGTTCCCACTTGGCCAGGAACTCATCACTGAACTGCATCAGCTGACACTACCTTGGGTGGACGACCACGACGTGGGGCGGTGGTAGTAGGTTGTGCCTGCGCTTGTACTGGCGGGGTAAAGTTGTTTAGATTCACAGCAGGGTACATGCGCTGAGCATCTTTTTTCATTCTTGCGGCTTCGGCAATCATGCCCTTGGCTTCAGATTCCATGCGTTTGGCCTGTGACAACATGTTCATGGCAAGCGACTTATCGTCAAGTGCACCATCAGTTGATGCGATCAACGGTTCGGGTTGTTGTGCATTACGCTCTTGCACACGTTTGAATTCTGCTTCAGCTTTGCGCTTTACAGCAGGATCAACTAGGCCGGTGCTCTTGTCAATTTCACGCAAGCGATTGATAGCAGCCTCACCTGTTTCCATCTCTTTGATAATACGGTTGAGTTCGTCTAGCTTGACGTTGCTCTGAGCATTAGGCGTCACAATGACTTGATTACTAGGAATCTTCTTGATCATACCCTCACGATGCAAGGCTTCTAGTTGTGGACGACCATCTGGTAACACTCCGCGGTGCAAAGCATCTGCCAAGTTAGTGGCCTGTTGTCCCACTGGACTTTCCAAGGTTTTCATGATTGAATCATGAATGTGTGTTGGCAAAGTCTCTGGATAAATCACAAGGCACATGTGGTCCTCGCCAGGTACTTCTCTAAATAAAATTGCAACCTTGCGGTCTCCGTGTCTTCCGATGTGTTTAAGCATTTGCTTCTCCTTGTTGATTTGCAGTTTCTTCTTTTGTAGGGAATGTTGTTCCCTGCACAGCCTGCGCCTGCACAGCCTCAATAAAGTGACCGAGTTTTTCGTATAGCTCGCCAACATGCTTCATCTCGGCAGCTTTGAATGCACCGCGATTGCAAGCCGCATCAATGATGTTCTTGATAGAAACCATGTCAGTGATTGTTAGTTGAGTATTTTCCATGCAAATATTTAACGAGAAAATACTTGGTGGTGATTTTTATTTGATCCCAAAATGCTCTTTAAGCTGGTTCATTGCATCATCGTATCCGTTCAGATACAAGTTATACATACATTCTCTCACAATTAAATTGGCCAGTTGATCAATCTTGCCAACTGCAATCCATTTACCGCTTACGTCGGTTCCTACTTGTTCTACTAGATTCTGTAGTTTGGTTTCCATACTTCTTTTCCAAAACTGGTTTAATGTTAATATCGTAAATTTGTTCCATCACACGCCACAGTCCACGACGTTCTAATGCAGTCATGCCACGTACCCAAGGTGGATCTGTGGCTATTTTTGGCACTTCATAATCTTCTCTGTACATCACACACATTGAGTGAATGATCTCTTCTCGAGTTTTCACTTGTATTCCTTGATATCCTTATGTGTGACCACAACAATATGATGCACTTGACCGTTATGTTTGATAGGCAAATCTAAATGCACCGTAATACGTGGACCTTCAATGTGATTGATCACAGTATCATTGCCCACAGTACCAACAAACGGAATATTGTTCCAGTGACCAAACACGCGATCACCAATGTACCAAATTGGCTGATAGCCAATGCGATTAAAGTAATCAGATTGATTGCCCATTACATTTTCATCTTGTAACCTGACAGGAAATAATTAACGCCAGCAACCGCAAAGTTAAATGCAGCCGATGTGTAGTTTCCTGCGGCAAGTTCATGAATGCCTTGCCCAACGCACAGCCCAATAATAAACCAAGTAATAGCATCTTGGTGCGTGATATACCATGTTCTAAAAGCACTCATGTTAGTTTTCTTTCGTGTACAAGTGTTTCAAACTGTTCAAACAGTTCTTCAAACTTATGATGATAAACAGCGGACAATGCCTCAAAATCGGCACTCCCTGCACCTCGCTTGGCCAACAACTTGACGTCATCAACCATGCCCCAGCAACTCATAATTTGTTGCTCAAAATCAAAACGGTCTGTCATTGCTTCCAATCCTGTCTGGCCTTAAGAGCCTCTGTAAAAATCTTCTTGGCTATTTCCCAAATAGGATGCCAGCAGTATCCTACCGCGGCACCCATCACAAACCAATTTAATGCACTGAGAAAGTCTTGCATTAGGCCATCCTATCTACATTCTGTCCCGGACGATTCATGTACCGGTTCATCTCAACACGTTTCAATTCATCTGCTTCTCGACGTGCCTTGATGTTTTGTTGCTCGGTAACGGCATCGTTGTGCCGTTGCTCTGTTTTCTTTATCTCGCTACGTTGAAAGACTTGGGTGTTCCACTCTGAGATTTTATCAATGGTCATCCAAGTCCTCTCCATAATACGCATACTGCCCAAATGGCGGCTCAATAGTTCTTGTGCCATGCAAGATCCAAACTGTATCTGCATAGGCTGGGTCTCCCCAGCTACCAAACGGGTAGCCATCTGTAAACACTACAAGACGCTTGGGCTCAATTTCCTCTGCCTTTAAGTAGTTAAACACACAGTCAAAGTCTGTACCACCGCCACCTTTGACCTCGTAGTCGCAAATGTCTTCCAAGTTGTCACTGTCGTATTGTGCAGGGTTATATGCCTCTGTATCAAAAGTAATAACGTGAATTTTGTATGCAGGGAACGAGTCCATGATACCCTGTATCTCACCCAAGAAGTCCTTTAGCATGGTCTCGCTAATGGAGCCGGAAGCGTCCAGTGCCACAGCAATATCAATCATGGGCTCTACCTTCATGCCAGGCATGACAGCATCCATGTGCCAGCCCTTGCGGCTTGCTCGCATCCAGGTGTAGTCACTCTTAATAGTGCTCTCTAATTGCATACGGAGCAGTTCTCTCCAGTTCATCTGGGGCTCTGTGAGCTCTTTAATAAGACGCTTAACGCCTGCGGGCAAGTTACCTGCGCCGTCTACTGTAGCGGCAGCCGCCAACATGGCTTCCTTAATCTCGTCTTTAATTTGCTGACGCTCTTCTGGGGTCAGTACTGGTCGGCCCTTGCCTTTTTTGTCGCCGTCCTCACCATCACTGTCGCCATCACCGTCGGGATCGCCTTCGCCGTCTAAGTGCTCGTCGATCATCTGATCCAACAACTTGCCCACATCAATTTTCTCTGCCTTCTCGTACAAGATATCGTAGATCTCTTCCGAGCTCATGCCATCATACTTGGGATTGTGCAAACAAGGCACTGTAGTGATCTTCTCACCCACACGGTGCTTGATCAAATCTGCGTTTACACAATAGTCATTGGCAATGTTAAACAACTGGTGATCTCGCTCACCTCTACGTCCAAAGTGGTCATATACACAATGTAGCACCTCGTGCCCAAACAAGAATTCGATTTCTTTGGGACGCAACATTTTAATGAAGCGGCTATTGTAATAGAAGTTTCTGCCATCTGTTGCGGCAGTAGAGCACCACTCGTCTGCGTTAACAAGTTTCAACCGTGTTGCCAAGTTACCAAAGAAACTGGCCTTGAGCAACAGGCCTACACGAGCAGTGATAAGCATCTCTCGTACTTCTCGGTCAAGTTTGGGATCTGTTTTGCCTAGAAGGTTGGCAAACTTCTTCTTGTCTTCTTTTGTTGCAGTAGTAGATGTCATATATGCCTTTCTAATTTGTATAACGTATTATAGCAAAGAGCAATTTACTGGTCAAGTTAAAGAGGAGGGCAGTGCGACACAGCCCTGTGTTTTTTTGAACACCACCCTCCTAATTAATTAAGCGGATGCCTGCAAAATGTACTTACCAAAACGCTGATGGAACTCATCAAAGTTCTTGAGCTTGGTAGGCAGGAACGGTAAGTCGTATGTGGTAAGAGCAATACGAGCACCCATAACTGTCAACTCTGTCTCAAAGTTCTTCATCATGTAGCCCAGGAAGTTATCTGCCATGTCGTGGAACTCTTTGTCTGCTGTCTTGTTTTCCACAGCGGCCTTGAGCTCGTAGCACATGGAGATCACCAAACTGTACATGGCACTGACCTCTTTGACATTCAAGTCCTTGACCTTGCCTTTAAGGATGTCTAAAGGATTAGGCATCTTGCTGGCAACCTTGCGGTGAGCCATAAACTTAACAGCAAGACCTTCACCTACTGTACCAGCAATTAAGTTGGTTAAGGTGTCGTTGTCGCACTCGTCATCTAAGAGCTCGCTTACAAAACTCCATGAACGTGGAGTAGCAAAAGCACGACTGGCACTCTTGGCATCAAAGTCGTATAAGTCTTGCTTGGCAAAACTCAAATAACCCACAACGTCTTTGTGGATCTTGTTTAGAACAGCCCACTCTTGCCAAGACGCAAAGTCCACTTTCATCTCTTGGTGGATGAAACGATTGGCAAGCGGAGTAGGCATACGATAAGTAACACCTTTGTCACTCTCACGATTACCTGCGGCAACCATTACAACATTGTCTGGTAACTTGTATTTGCCAATACGACGGTTCAAAATAAGTTGATAAGCGGCGCTCTGGACACTGGGTGCGGCACTATTAAGTTCGTCTAGGAACAGGACCACAACAGGATACTGGCTGGCCAGTTCATCATCGGGTAGTTCTACTGGGGGAGCCCAGTCCATCTTGCCCGAGTCCTTGTTATAGAACGGAATACCACGAATGTCTGTGGGCTCCATCTGACCCAAGCGCAGGTCGATCATGTAGCCACCAAGATCTCGAGTGATATTCTCCACAAGCTCGGATTTACCGATGCCTGGAGGACCCCACAAGAACAAGGGACGTTGGACTTTAAATGCTTTAAGCAAGGATTTACGAGCCTGTACGGCTGTGACGGTGCGGGTATCTGACATGGGCTGTGCCTTTCTAGGGTTGAAATTAACTAACTAAGCTTCTATTGTAGCAAAACACGAAATTTGTGTCAACTGTTGACTGTTGCAAAAGGACTACAATCTTCTTCATCCAGGTTGACAGGAATTTCAGAAGGATCCGCAACTTCATACACCCAGTTGATGGGTACATCAAGAAGTCGGGCAATGGTAACGGGCAAATAGCCCTCAACTAACATGCCGTCGATTTCCACGGCAAGATTGCTCATAGCACTCATAACTAACTCCTTTTTAACTACAATACACATATTATAGCAAAAAGCAATTTAATGGTCAACCGCGGCAAAAACTGTTGTTGTGCTACACACTAGGTACCTATGTTGTACGGACGACTCCATACACCCACTAGGTCATTCACAATGTCACCATTGTGCTTCCACTTGTCAGGGATAACTGCATTGGCCTCAGTTATTCCGCGACGCCAGTTGATCACGTGGTCACTGGTGGCATCCTTAAAGAAGAATTCATGATATGGAAAGATTATTCCGGTGTTTTTGAGTTTTTCTGTAACAAACTTAACATTGAATTTTCGGTCATAGATCAAGTTTGCTATAAAGTCATGTGTTGATCGATCACGTGATTGGTTAAGGATGTTTGGATCTAGTTTGTTTTGTTTGATGTAGTTCTTGATAACATGAGCCTGTTTTATGATCATCTGAGCAGAACTTGGGCTCCAGTAGAACGCTTCTCGGCACAGGGGCAAATCTAATCCTGTACTTCTAGAAGGAAGAAATAAATTAACAAACTTGTCCAAAAATCTTATTACAAATTTTCCATCTATGTAATTCAGCATTGGTTTGTCAATACCAAGTACATGCCCAATTGACTTGCCTGAATCTGTTATTTTTTTATAGTCGTCACTCAGAGCATCAAAGTCTGATCTTGCAACCATGCACGGACTCAAAAAAGAATTTGGATTATCGTTTAGATCAAACCAATCGGGATTGTCTTTAAAATAATCCATGATATAGTCAGTGCTATCTACTACCGTAATCTTAAGATGTGGATAGTAAGTGTCCTTGACATGTTGTGCCAGAGGATATGCATTGAAATGTACCTCGGCAAACATGTTCCCGGCGGAGTTGTTGTTGAAATCTCGATCAACGTGTTTGAGAGAACCACGCATGATAATTTCATCAAGTGGTATTTTGTTTTCAATAAACGTTTCCAAAATGTTTTGACTGTCGCTGCCACTACTGTAATGCAACACCACATAGTCGTATTTGTTTCGTATCTCCCAGGCACGGTCAGCATACAGTTGAGGTAAACTTTTTGTTGGTTCCTTGGACCAATCAAATTTGCCAAACACATCATCATGAAACACAAAATACGGAAACTCATGATTTTGTTCGGCGGCAATGATGGCCAATATTTTGCTGTAGTGGCGCTCGTTCCCTACTTGGTAATAACCAAAGTCCTGTACGTTGCCATTGTAAATCACGGTGTGCGCTCTAGGTTAAATTGCTGTCTGACAGAATTCCAGTACTCGTAGTCCTGTTGCAGTGTGCGATTGTAGTTGTCGACGATACGACCGGCTCTGTAGCCTTGATGGTTCATTTTGTTTGTAAACTCAGAATCCAAATGAATCTGAGTCAATGCTCGTGCAATCTTATTGTATTCGTCGGTGCCACGATACTTGTTGGGTATACCAATACCAAACCAACTGTATGCTTCAAAGTCTACTCCTAGCTCTTTAACTGTGGGAATGGTGGCATGATCTTTGGGACGTTGTGTGTCGGCAACTGCTACAATTTTTATATGCTCGCTGGTATGCAACGAAGTGTATGTGGGATATGAATCTAACCCGCAGTCCAGTGTTTTGGACAATATATCTTGAATCAGCTGTGGAGACCCTTTGTACATGATTATGGTTGATGGGACGCCAATCTTTTTAAACAACAGTCTGGCCCATAGTGCTCCACTTTGATTGGTTACTCCGCACACCACGTGGTCTTGCTTTTTCCAATCGGCAATGGTTTTAATTTTGCCATTGCCTTGTGTGACCAAGGCCATAGGAGTTCTAACAACAGGACCAAACACATCAAATTCCTGTAAAGGCTCTATGTCCAGTTTGTCAATCATGACTCGATTGAACACAAAAGGACCTGTGCTGGCGACCAGTACGTTGAATCCTGGATCCTCGAGTGTTGATCTCAATGCTATTAAGCCGCTGGCTCCTGCTTTGTTGCTTACAACAATATTGCTGTCGTTGACTCTTTTTAGATAATCTGCAGTAGCACGGCCAAATGCATCTGAAGGACCGCCAGGTGGACCACCTACAACAAGTGTCACACGTGGTTGCGAAAAGCACAATGAAGTGCATACTGTCAGCACGAATGCTATGAGTGTATTTTTCATATTTTAAAAATTGTGATTTTTGAGCTAGTAGAGGAACTCTACACACGGTAGGCGTTCTGTATTAACAATACAGTAAAGACATCACTATGTCAAGCGTCAATTGATCCGACGTCAGAAGAACCTGGCGTTGCAAATGTATTTATTACATTGTGGGACCGTTGCCGTTTTTAAAGCCAACAGTACCACCTTCGGCTTCGATACGCTTGATAACATCTTCAAACAAGATAGGGGTAAAGTCAGTTTGCTCCACACACACGCAATGATATCGTGGGTCAATCATGGGCGGTCTATGTCCAAACGGGTCAGTCATTTTTACACGACTGGCATGCAAGTGACCATGAATGTTAACGCCAAACCGACCCAATGATTCAGGATGGATTGGGATGTGACTCAAGATCATTCCGTTCATGACATGGTAGGCTCGCAACTCACGAAAATACTCACGGTACTCAACATCTGGAAAGATATCGTGGTTGCCACGAATCAACACCTTGTCCCCATTCAAGCGATGCAATGTTTTCAAGGCCTTGCGGTTGATCACAACATCTCCCAAGTGATAGACCTTGTCAGTGGGACGCACACGGTCGTTCCATCGACGGATCATCTCTTCGTCCATCTCGTCGGCATTGTCCCAAGGACGCAACTTCACAGTGGCATCATCAGGATGTGTGAACCGACATACACCGGCGTGCCCAAAATGTGTATCGCTGACTAAAAATACTGACGGCATTGTGTGCTCCTTTTACAAAAATGCATAGCATACATCGCCAATTTAGTTAACGGCGCGGATGCTTTTGGTGATGACGATCTTCTAAAGTTTCTTTGAGCAAGTACTCGTTGCCCACAAGGCCTTCTTCAATTTCTAATATAGCAGTGACCATTGGACCGTACTTGGTAACAATCTTTGGGGCATGTCCGCGACGTAGTTCTCTTGTTCTTTGTGCGGCAACTAGAACCAAATCATATCGATTGCCTAATGCTTCAACAGCATGTTCGCTAGTGAGTCCGGCAGTTCTACCACGTGCATCATGTTCAATTTTCATCATTGTCTTTCGTTGTTAAACCATTTGAATGTCTGTCTGTGACCTGCTCCAAGTCCTGGAACAAACGCTTTTCTTGAGCTGTGAGTCGGTCCTTGTGAGTCTTGCGAGGATTACCGCACATCATACAACCGGGTTGACCGCAATCCATAGCATGATGCTTTGCTAAACGATGTGGTTCTCTGATTGCTTTGTCGTAAAAACCAAGACCATGTGCTTTGGCAATTTTCACTTGCCTAGCAACCTTGACATCAGTTTTATGCCGACGCCGCGAATTTATGAATTTAGCTAGTTCGTTACTCACATTGTTCCTCTCTTGACTTATTATACAATAATACAACTATATTGTCAACTTGCCAATGCTCGATTTGTACGAGTCATATCGGCACAAGTGTAGATTTGGTAACTGGTTTTTAGATGTTCGGGCATGGGGATTTCTTCTATGGGCACACCAAATTGTTCAGCAATTTCGTAGAAGCTTTGGGTACGCCCAGTGCCCACATTGAACACACCCGATTGTTTGACATTTAAAAATGCCAAATGAGTTTGGATAATTTGATCCACAGGCACAAAGTCTCTTTGATAGTCTCTACTGCCTTCAAACACACGTATGCGTCCTGTTTCTCTAGCTTGTTTTTCAAATTGATGATAAGGGCTCGCTTGAGATCCTTTGTGATCTTCTCTAGGACCATACACATTGAAATATCTAAAACCTTGTATACGGTAACCAGCACTATCGCCAAACTCCTGACGTTTGAGTGCATATCGTTCAAACATGTATTTTGACCATGCGTATGGTGTGCGTGGATCCACAGGAGAATCTTCACGAAACTCCTGGTTCAACCCGTACACGCTGGCACTACTGGAATATTGAAAATGTGTGCCTGTATTCATGCAACGATCCAGCAAGCGACAACTGAAATCATAATTTTGTCGCATGACTTTGTCTACATCTCGTTCGGTTGTGCTGGATATGCCACCAATGTGAATACACACATCTTGGCCTCTGGTATCTAGCTTGTCTTCATTCTCGCCCCACTCATATGTTCTAACATCATGCCCTTCAAGGGCTTTCAACATGTTTGATCCAATAAAGCCTTTATGGCCAGTAAGTAAAATTCTCATTTTTGACTGTCTCCTTTGCCCACACGATAGTTGTCTTCTACTGAATCTGGTGTACTGACTTCGATGATAGTGCCAGCTTCTATACAAACCAATTGATGTGGCTGTAATGGTCTGTTGCGCCATGTGGCACCTGGTTTTAAGATTGCATCATGTTGGCTGGCATCTTGAGTTTCTATAAAACGTACCTGAAACAACCCATCTAACACGTACCATGTTTCATCTTTTTCAGCATGGAAATGCATGCTGAATCGAGCACCTTCGTTAAACTTCATAAGTTTGCCACAGTACAAGTCGTTAGTGGCCCAGATATGTTCTGAGCCCCATCCTTTTTCTACAAAGCCTTCTAGTCTCATTTGATTTCCTCTAATGTGGGGGCGTACACACCTATATGTTGTACAGTAACGGCGCTGGCTCGAATTGCAAATTCTATTGCAAGATCCATGTTGTTGGATTTTAGATATTCATAGCATAAGGCAGCAAGGAACGTGTCGCCAGCACCGCATACATCTGTTACTGCTATTTCCACAGCAGGGTATGTTTGACCTTTGTATACTGCACCGTTACGCCCGTGGGTGACAATCAATTCATCACACACAGATTTGGCATCGTTGAATTCTTTATTGTTGATCTTCACAATGCAACCTGCTAGTCTTGCAAGGTCTGTTTTCTTTGTGTCTACAAAGATTGGCCCTTTGTATGTCTTGCGCAGATTTTCAATCAGTTCATAGGTTACATTGCCCTTGTTGTAATCACTAACAACTATAGCACTGCACACACTGAGATCCATGTCGGTTAATGGATACGGCTCATTGATATAGTCGTTATCAATACGAACAATTTGTTGCCGGCTACGTTCATCAATCAGTCGTGTCTTTGACCCTGGCGGCCCACTGGCCACCAGTACTTCGCATCCAAGAGCAACCAAATTAGCCGCTACATTTGCAGCCATGCCATTAGTGCTTTCTTCTCTTGTGGGTACAAACACCGGCACAGGCGCCTCGGGACTGATACGATCAACTACGCCGTACTGGTAAATGTCCACGCAAACATCACCTATTACCAATATCCTGAATTGCTCTTGTGGTTGAGTATGGTTCAATTCTATCATAAAAAATTATCTCTTTGCAATATTGTTGCCCTATTACAGGCCGACCACGGTAGTCTGATCCTTTGACCATAACGGGATTGTACAGTCTACAAATATCTTCAAGTTCCTGGTCACTATCAAATACCCAAACGCTATCTATGCTACGTAGATTTTCTAACATGAATTTTCGATCAGATTCTGAGTTGATTGGCCGATCCTTGCCTTTGAGTTCACGTACACGACGGTCACTATCGATTGCAACAATCAAGCTATCTCCTAGACCACGAGCGTAATTTAGCAATTGTACATGACCTGGATGTAGAATGTCAAATGTTCCGTTAACAAAAATTTGTTTCATGCTAACACCGGGGAATAATATGTGGCATCTTCGTACTGGTCATTTGACAACAACCATGCGTAGATTGGAGTTGTAAATTCAAGACTCTGAACACCAATGTTGCCCATAAAGTTTGATGGAACAGTTATATCTGGATGTGTGGCATAATGACATTTTCCGTATTCTTCAAATGCCAGCCCTAAATTAAGATTTTCTATCCATACACCTTGTATGTGTAGCATGGGCGATGCCCATAACCCGTTGTAATCAAATCCATGTGCAATCTCTTCAATTTCAATTTGTAGATTGTACTGCCCGTTGTCGAGATCTAAAAAATTGTGTGCTATTTTTATAGGGCTACCAATGTCGCCGTGATGCAACACTGTGTCATTCAACATGACCTTTACACGGCATTGTTGAACAGATGGCACCCACTCTTTGAAGTCAATCATGTGACCAGTTTCCAAGTGTATGTCCAGGCAAGCTGTTTTGATGTGATCGATTTTCCCTGGCATGCTAAACATAATTTTCTGCCTCGCCTTCTCTGTAGATGTCGTTGGTAATACAATGTATGCCACCGTCCCAAAAAAACCTATGACGGAAAGGTGTAACTATTGGTTCAATGTGATGTTGTTTAAAAAACTCAAACATATCTTTGTTGTAGTTATTGACTAATACAGTGCGCTCGTTGATTTGTAGCATGTTGACATCAAACACAGTTTCAGCAACAAACCCCAGCCAGTGCCCAAGCCAGGTTTCGACAAAGTTATTAAATTCACTATTGTCTTGACTATCGGGAATCCACCAACGACCTTTGTTGCTGTGTTTGAGTTGACGCCAGGCCGGTATAGCGTTCCAACTTTGATTCTCAATGTATTTCACTTGCCATCCGGGCAAGGTATCAGTATAGTTGTTGTGATGATAGGTGCTTACAACCACGCCCGGTTTAACTAGACTGAACACTGCATCGTTGTGCCCGCCAATAAACACTGGCACAATTGTGTATGTTGGAAACTGTTGTTTAAAATACTCGTACAACCAGGGATCTTCTCTACAGTCAAGTATGATATGATCGCCGACCACGGTGGCCATTGGAGCATCAAAATCTGTTGGTGCAGTGATAAGTCTACTGGGAGTCAATTGATCAATCATGGGCGTGAACCATGCAGTATCCTGGTTGGTCAACACAAGATCATTGCCCACAATCAGCTGGCAGTCTCTAGGTTGCATCGGCGGTTTGGGAATTAGTGTGTAACTACCAGATGTTTGATAAGTCAGTTTACCAGAATTTGGATCAATAAAGTCCATTATGGTCAACGCCGGATCAATTATAGGACGTTGAACATGCACCCCTAGGTCGGTTAGAGTATTAACTAGGTTAACATAATCTTCTTCGGTTTCCTGTGCAATCTTTTGCAAGCTATCTCTAACCTTGCTGTTTTTTACAGGGTCGTAAAATTCCGGCAAGTAGCTGGCTCCGACCCAGGTGTGTTTTAGATCATGCCAGGGTGCATTGAATTTAACCTGGTGAGTTGAATAAGTAGTCAAGGCTGTTTCCGTATGCATTATCAAATTCTATACGACTTAAGAAAGGTAAATTTTTTGTTCTCACAATTGTGCTGTCGCTTAACTTAAATATCCATCTTAGGTCAAGCAGGCGAATTTTCTTGTTGATATAAGCACTGAACTGAATACTATTTTGTTTACCAGCATTGGTATAGTAGTTTTCGTTCTTGTCAAATTCATAAATGTATTCTTTGAGGAATTGTTTGTATCCTAGGTATCCGTATCGACGGTCAAGAATCTGATCAAGATTGTGATACATGTAATTTTCAAAGTCTTTGCATTCAAAGAACCCACTCATTGACTGTTCGGTGTATGAAGCTTGATTGGCCAAGAATGAGTTGTCGGTGATTGCATAGATTTGGCTTTTGGCCAGGCTGTAATAACACCACCTGGCTTCTAGTAACGTATTAATAGATTTACCAGACTGTGCAAAATACATTTCTGCAAAATCTATCAGGCTTTGACTTTGATTGGCCGTATGAAAATAATCTTTCCAAGAGCCGTACAAGGCATCAATGCCAATTTTGTCAACAAAAGATCCGTCAAGGCTGGCTGTAAATTCATCGCCGCCGTGCCCGGTAATAACATGTCCATCAAATTGTGTGTTTAGATAAACTTCTCCACTGATGTCTAGCAGGTCCAGTTGCGGATAATTTTTTTGTAAGAATTCAAAAAATTCTCTGTTCTCGTATGTGCTGTGTGGTGAGTATAAAATTCTCAACTGATCAAAATTAGGAGTATGTTTTAAAAATGCAATCACAAGACTAGTACTATCGTGTCCGCCGCTCCAACACAAGTTTAGCAATTGATCCTGAGCAAGATATTCTTTGACTCTATGTTCCATGACATGATCAAACGATTTGTATGATGTAGGAATACTCCATGGTCTCTGTATTTTAAACTTGAACGGATTTGGAACCGTGCTAGTTCGATCAACAATATCTCCGTGAGGAAATGTAGAAAATACAGCATTGATATCCACTAGATGGTTGTGATTGGTAAACCCGTTGATTTTTTTCAAGTTCCCTACGGGCACATGTGAAATATTGTGCCAGTCTAGTATTTTTCCAATGTAGTTGGGATTAATTGCTGTCAGCAAAGGTGAAGTCATTATGAACTGCGATTGGTAACGTGTCTAAATTCATTGAACAAGATTTGCAGATCAAAGTCATCTACATTGTCTGTTTCAAACGACTGTATTTTTGTTAAAAGTTGAAATTCTAGCTCAGAGAGCTGTGCCAATAGCCGTAGCCGACGTTTAAAAATCACAGGATCTGTTGCATGTTCTATTAGTTCAGACAGCAGTTTGTTCCTGTGATTTGTAGCTTCTTGGATGAGTTTTTTTGTTATTTTTATTCTATAGTATTTGATGTGCCCGGTCATTACACTGGATCAATACTGGCACTAGAACAGCCAATGTTTAAAGTAAAATCACACCATTCTTCGGCATTGGTCAACTCTGGCCATGAACGGATGGCAACTTGTCGTGTGCCCTCGTTTGTTAATGTCAGCTCTGAAAAAATACCTCGAGCCTCCATGTCGGCAATTTTTGCATCAAGCTGAGTTATTTGCTCGGGTGTTGTTGGTGGTTCCCAGATTACTGTTGTATAACGCATTGTAGTGTCTCCTAATACATTTATTTATATGACTAGCTGTGTTGTGCTGTTCTTAGGCTTTTAAACCTGTCTGCGGCGTAGCTGGCAGCAAATGCATTGGGTTTCACAAAAGGTACAACATTGCAAGTGCCTTTGATATATCCTATTGCTTGACTAATAACACAGCTTGAACCGTGCATTTCATCTGGATTGATGTCCAAGTGAACCTCTACGTTGCGTCCTTCTAGCACTTCGGCTAATTTTAGATACAGCTCGGACACTTTGTACACCTCGGTCATCAAGCGCATGGCAGGTTTAGATTCTCGTTGATCATACACTCGTTCTCTGTGTACTTCCCCAAAGATTTTACATCCGTTGTTGCCGTTAATGTGCACCACAATAGCCAACACATAGTCAGCATGCCATACATTGTTGACCCTGAGTCTTTCGCTGTCACACCCGAGATAGATTTTTGTTTCTGGACCTTGTGCTTCAATAAATTGTTTGACCTTGTTGAGATCTAGTTTTTTCATACATTGCTTTCTATGGGTATTTATTGAAGCTGAGATTACAATTGTGTTAAAAATGCAAACAAACCGGTTTCGCTAGGGCGGGTATTTGTACGCTAATCGTTAATAGATTAACTCTACACCGGCAACAATCAGGACCTCTCATCCAGACAACTGAACCAGCAGATGCACATCACTGCGCAGAGCCACTGGGGTTTTACCCCTATACGTTTTTTTGTTTGCAAAATGGTGCCCAGGGTCGGACTCGAACCGACACATATTTCTACGCCAGAACCTAAATCTGGTGCGTCTACCAATTTCGCCACCTGGGCCTAACTATCATAATAACACACAACATCTGCGGTGTCAATTAATTTGGCGGAAGACGGAGGAGTCGAACCCCATCCCTGTTAAGAGAACCTGGTTTTCAAGGCCAGTCGCGGGACCAACCCCACTGCATCATCTTCCAAAAAGGTGGTCGGAATAGTAGGATTCGAACCTACGACCTCCTGGTCCCAAACCAGGCGCACTACCAGGCTGTGCTACACTCCGAATGTGTGGTGCGCGGTGACGGGCTCGAACCGCCGACAGCCTGCGTGTAAGGCAAGAACTCTACCGACTGAGTTAACCGCGCAATAAGTGGAGCGGGGCAGGGGAATCGAACCCCTCGCTTTAGCTTGGAAGGCTAAGGTATTACCACTATACGAGCCCCGCATTATTATTCTGTTATGATCTTTCCGATGTTATCTGCATGATACTTTGGATCAACTTTTTTGGCAATGAAGTTTGCAAAACTTCTGTGTGCTTGCAAAAAGTAATGTCCCGACTTGGTGTTGTTGAATCCACGCTCGACCGCCCAGTTACAAAACTCAGTTTGTCCCAAGGGACGATATACTGTGTCGGGAAATGTGTATTCTTGCACTGCACCAAAACTATCAAGATTAATAACCGGGATCTTCTCTTGAGCTGCCATGGTGTTCAGTGCCAGTATGTTTTTTAACTTGTTCAATCGACCCCACCAGCGATCAGCATGATGAGTGATCCATTGTTTTTGATATGTAACAATGTTATCGGCGTTAATAATAGGTTCAGGAATAATTTTCCCTTCCCGTATAACACTATCAGGAATTGTTTTTGTAAAATTAGTTTTACCGCCAGCAAGGCCAATCCAGTTGCCTTCTTCAAAGTCCCATACCTCGGTACGTTCGCCACCGGTCCAACATACAAACACAATGTCAGGCTTTTCAAAGTTCTTGTAAGGGTTGACAAACGATTCAAATATTCTAAACATTGCATCATTGCTACCACCAGGGATAGCATGATTTACGGGATGGTACCCCAACAATTGTGCCAACTGTGAGGGATAACTCATACAGTATCCATAGTAGTCTTTGCCATAGTTTAACAAATCAATTTCTGGCTCATCAATCATTTCTGAACCAGCGGCATGACTACATCCAAGTATAAGTGCTTTCTTCATGGAAATATTTATAGGCTAGTATTATACAAGGTTAAAAACTGGCCGGTCCTGAGAGAGTCGAACTCCCAACTTCCAGTTTCGAAGACTGGCACTCTATCCAATTGAGTTAAGGACCGATATGTGGCAGAGGGTACAAGAATCGAACTTGTGATCTCGGAATCAAAATCCGATGTTATACCATTTAACTAACCCCCAACAAAATGTTATGGTGGATGTAAGTAGATTTGAACTACTGACCTGCTCCGTATGAAGGAGATGCACTACCGCTGTGCTATACATCCATGGGGTGCTTGATGGGATTCGAACCCACGTATATCGGAATCACAATCCGAGGTCTTAACCGCTTGACGACAAGCACCATATAGAAACACACTCACGTTTCTGATGTCTCTGTATGCTATGGGCATACCAAGTGTGTTTTTATATGGTAGGACGTATTGGATTTGAACCAATGACCAATAGATTAAAAGTCTACTGCTCTACCAACTGAGCTAACGTCCCACAAATCTTCCCACTCTTATCACTGTCCATAGGGACTCTCCTTTAAAAATTTGGTAGCTTCACTGTGACTCGAACACAGGACCCCCGCGTTATCAACACGGTGCTCTAACCAACTGAGCTATGAAGCTGAAATGAATTGGTGCTCTCAACGTGATTCGAACACGTGACCTTACCCTTACCAAGGGTATGCTCTACCACTAGAGCTATGAGAGCGATTGGTGCCCCCACCATGATTCGAACACGGGACCTACTGATTACAAATCAGTTGCTCTACCAGCTGAGCTATAAGGGCTTGTTTGGCTCCCCAGACACGGTTCGAACGTGTGACCAACAGATTAACAGTCTGCTACTCTACCGACTGAGCTACTAGGGAATTGATTGATGTGGCCGAGAGCCTGGGAGTCGAACCCAGTGACCGTATTACTACGGTCTACGGATTAGCAATCCGCTGCATTACCGTCCTGCCCGCTCTCGACATGCTATTATATAGCAGACACACGGTTGTGTCAAATTTAATTTGGTGGACCGAGGGAGAATCGAACTCCCAACTGAGGCTTGCAAAGCCACCGTTATCCCATTTAACTACCAGCCCATGTGTGGCGTACCTCCAAGGACTCGAACCTTGACTGACGGTTTTGGAGACCGCGGTGCTGCCATTACACCAGAGATACCCGACACACTCTTACGAATGTGTGTATTAAAGCACTCTAAAATACTTAGGCTGCCTGTTCTTAAAGAATGCTTTAATACGCTGTAATTTTTCACACTACAAATAGTGTTCCATCCTACAGGCCGCCCATTTGCAGTTTTGAGTGATGCCGGCTCTCGTTGCCATTGCACTAAAAGAAAAACCCTGGAGTGTTTAGTTCCAGGGTCCTTTGAGTAGAATACTAATGTACTTTACACGGACCCCGGATCTCCTGGAATGCTATTCACGCGACCGTTCGCATGCGTCCAGGCTGAAGGCTGGACAAACATGGATGGCTTAGCAAATGAATAGTTTTGTGTTTTCATGTTAGTTTCTATTGTAGTTTATTTATGATTGAAAGTCAACCACAAATGGTAAAATTGGATGCGGGGGACGGATTCGCACCGCCGATCTTCAGGTTATGAGCCTGATGAGTTACTACTTCTCCACCCCGCGGTAGTACTTATATTGATAACAATACTGCTGTGTGTTTAAAGGTCCCTGCTGTATTGCTACACCAGCATCCTTCCAAAAACATGTGTGACTGTGACTAGCAGTCCGCCGCAACTTTCGTCCGCTCAGCGGTTTTTGGATCAATAATTCCCTAGCAGTTGGGCCCTTGGTCAAAGAGTTTTTAACACACTGTTATCAATATAAAAACTGGAGCACAGGGTGAGATTTGAACTCACGGCTTTCAGGATTTGCAATCCCGTGCATTGGACCACTCTGCCACCTGTGCGTATTTTTATAGTCAAGCACCGAGAGATGCCGATTTGTCAACAAAGTAGCTAGCTCTGACAAGCGAATGGCAGTTATGTCAGGACCTGTTCCTCGCACAGTTAGGCCCGAATAGTGACAGCGTCCTGTCACGATACCTTTATCGATGCTTGACTATAAAAACAAACATGCTCTGCATCCCCCGGCGGTAATTGTAGAGTATCAAGATACGACGCTATCGTATCCATCACATACTCCTTCCACCCGCTTCCCGACAGGGACCGTTCTCGCATTGCTAGCGGCCTTTGGGTTTGAAGACTACCACCCGTAGTTGTCACACTACTTCTCATCGTCAGGGTCTGACTATCCGGAGACACCCGGAACGTTCTGGTGGAGATGATAGGGATCGAACCTATCGTGACCGAAGTCGGAGGAGTTACAGTCCCCTGCCACACCATTGCGGCGGCATCTCCATGTGTGGAGCTCGGTACGGGATTCGAACCCGTGTGAATGCCGTGAAAGGGCACTATCCTAGACCGCTAGATGAACCGAGCAAATAAGGGAGAGCCACGGTTGCAGGACCTAGTGCCTCTTGCGAGGGAAGTATCCAGGCGTAGTGGCTCTCAAATGTTGGCGGTCTTAGGGGGTAACGATCCCCACTCTTATGGCGTGACAAGCCATCGTGCGTCCATGAACACTTTAAGACCAAAAAATCACTATATGAAAACACATCAGGATGTCGGACAAAGATCGCAGTTTTTTCTGCCCTACCGTGTCGTCCACGGACTTGTTTGTCAAACACATTACAGGCCTACCTGGTCCAGCGCGATTATACAGTATCCACCTTGCGGCTTCGTTTCCATCTTTCATGTAACTTGGAAGAGTCTGTGCGGCCACAGATTGATCTCTTGTCAAATTACCTACTGGGGCGGTAACCCAATGTGCTTACATATAGTGCCCGGATTGGATCCGAGTACTATACAAAATTGAATTTTTAACGAACTCTTGAAACAGTCTCGATCTACTATTTCCTAACTAGTCTCTAGTATAACATCTTGTGATTTACTTGTCAACTTGTTTTGCAAAGTCCTTTTTCTTTATAAGGGCTTTGCAAACTTTGCTGTATTTCTTAACTTGTTTCTATTGTAGCAAATTCAGAATATTCAGTCAACCGCCAATAAAAAACCCGCCTAGTGCGGGTTTTTTGTAAATGTAACTATTAAGTATTACATTTAAAACCCAAACGCTAGGCCAACACCATAAGCTGTTTCTTTGATGTCTTGGTAGCTCTTGCTTGCATTCACGTTGAGTGCAAGGTTCTTGGCAATGGGTAAACTGTAAGTACCAAACGCCACTGTTTGTTTTGTTTCTACTTTGGCACTAGAACCCAGTCGAGTCTTGACACCACCAAATGCAAAACCTGGACCAACCTTGGCACCAGTTGTTACGCCCAACAAGCCATATGTGTATGAACCAGCAGGTGAACCGTTAAAGCCATTGTCATAGCCCACGCCCACGAACGGCGCGAAAGAACCCAGTTTGCTGCCAGCTGTGACTTCTAGGCTGTTGAACATGCCACCTTTGTTGCCAACACCTGTGCGGCTTTGGAGACCGTAGTCAATGCCACTGATGGTTTTGCCAGCACGGATGTACTGTGCAGAACTTTCCTGACCACGACTGGTCTTTACATGGTCCACATCAACTGACACATACTGTGCAGAAGAAGCGAAAGAGGCCAAAGCCAAGAGTGATGCGAATGCAAATTTTTTCATTTTTTAAATTTCCTTGTTTAAATTGACTTGGTAGTCAATCTATATTATATAGCGATGTTTACATTTAATCAACAAAAAAGGCTGTGAAAACAGCCTTTTTGTCTGGGCCGGTTGTATTATACAGGAGTATATTCAATGCCAGTTGTTGCCAATCCAACCAGGCCAATTGCTGTTTCAAATGCTGGCAATTCGCTGGCAATGACCAGTACATCTGCTTGACTGTACTTGTTGGCAGTCATCCAGTTTGTTAATGCAGTAACATCTGCGATTGTGGCAGTGGTACCTGTGACATTTTTATAAACATGCTTGATGAATGTTTCGTCACTGACACCACCGGCGTCGGCCTTGTATGTATCAGTGGCCAACAATGCAGTGGCCAATTGTTTGTTGGTCCAACCTGCATCTGCAAGATAGATGCCAATGCCTTCGTAGGCTCGAGTAACATCACTAACACCAAGTGCGGCTGCCAACAATGCATATACATCACCTGCACGGCCTGCGGCATCATATGCAATGGCTTTGTCTGTGAACACCACACGCTCGTGATCAGCAAGTTTAATTTCTAAATTGCTGACCAGTGAACTGGCCAATGTAACTGCACTTGCGGTCTTGGTTGTTGTGTACTCTGTACTGGCACCACCTACAGTATAAGTGTCAATGCCACTGGTACCAGTAACATCAACTTGTACGTCTACTGTGCCATCGCCAACACGGCCTGTGCCCACTACACCAAATGTAGCAATCTTACCGGCAGTACCAACTGTGCCCACTGTGACGATCAAGTTGTTGGCACTTGTACCACCCAGTGCTGTGCCAGCAAGAGTAATAGTATCACCTGCCACATAGTTGCGGCCAGCACTGGCTGCCAATGCGTCTAACACAACGGAATAAACACCATTGGTCTTGGTAACATCAAATGCGGCGCCGTCGCCTGAGCCACCTGTCAACCCTGTGACATTTTGATATGTTGTGTTTACTGCTTTGTCCTTGATTGTAATTGTTGTTGTCATTATTTTTCCTTATAAAATGAATATCAACTAGTATATAGCGTTTATACTAAGAAGTCAAAGAAAAAGGGCACCAAAGTGCCCTTTTTTGGTGGTTTCTGTTACGAGGTATTTCCTACCCTAAGCCGAGTTTAGGCGGCTAAAGCGAACTGTTCGTCGTTTGCATTTACGGTTTTTGTGTCTTCGGCCAAGTTCCCCCAACCCTAACGGCTTCTACATTGCCGGACTGTCCATTTCCGTACTCTTGACCCAATCGATATCTATGTCAGGCCCATCATAAAAAGACTTATTTAATTAGATACTGTTGTCCCCAGTCAGCATCTAATCTTTCTAAACTATATTCAGTATCGTTGTCAGGACCAAACTGTTTAGCAGTTGGATCGTAGACTTTATTGCCGATTACTGTGACATAATGTTGCCACACTCTTTGCGGTAGTTTTTGCCAGCGTTTATCAGCACCGGAACCATCGCCTTTATAATCTGCTACTTGTATTAGTTTAGGATGCAAATTTTTAGCCTTTGCGTAATCATACATTTTACATGCCATATCATAGCACTTGTTAAATGATTCAGTCAGTTCTTTTATTCGCATCTAGTATTTATTCAATCTCCTTATGGTGGACCTGCCGGGAACTGCCCCCGGGTCTTGAATCCTTTTCTGTCAACTTCATACAGTCTTAACTCTTATTTATTTGAGAAACACTGGTTGAAACTTTGCCAATACTGTTTCCCAATTGTGATCAAAGTCTTCTTCAAAAAATCTAACACTGACCCCCACTCGGTATGTGTTGGGATTGTGATACAATGTCGAGTGTGGAATGTCAGTTCTCACTAGTGTGGGACCGTCAATGGTGGTGTGTTCTAGTACCACTGCCTGCTCGGGATAAACTCCGTGATTGCCACGTTGTCCGTAGTGTATGCCATTCAACAAATCATACTTTGATGTACCTGATCCCACTACAGGCGGCCAGTGCTCGTCAAGTTTTGACATGTCATACCAATAAAAAACATTGTGCGACCCTTCGATCTCCCAATTCACGCCGGCTACCAGTTTTGACCATCCACGCACATCAGCATTGTTTTTGTAAAGGTCAGCATGTATCAGTCTATCATGTTTGGTAGAAGTACCGTCCATACGACCAAACAATGCAACCATTTTCACACGCAACTCAAGACTGTCAAAGATAGAAAGTATTTCATCTGTTAGAATCGCATGGGGTTCTACTATGTCATAAACACCAGTGATCGACATCTGAGACACCGCTCGGCTGTCCTTTAACGGGTTAGCCGGCAAGTTGAGTTTTTTATAATAGGTATGGTCACTCATCACTGTCCCACTCTTTTGGAATCCATCCCAGTTGAAATAAGTCTGCTCGGATCTCATCAGTGACAGTGCCCTCTGGCACATAGTTTTTTCTGGCCAGCAAGGCTGCTTCTGTTGCTGGACTGGACTCACTACCGCCTCCCATCATGCCACCAATGCCCGAACAGTACCAGTCAATATAGTCACCTTGTTCATGCATGTCAGCCACAATGCCTCCAGCACTGCGCCAACTGGCACTCCAGCGTTGGTCCTTGAGCAAAGGCCATACTTCGTTTTTTACAAATTGCATGTTGCACATGGCTGCATACAGATTTTGAGCATAGCTGTCGCTGGCCTTGACTTTGTCGCAGATCCATTTGGTACTACGCAGGTCGTACTCCATGTTGTTGTTTTGCCACTCGGGATCCACAAGATTTGCCGCATCTTGTTCACGCCAGGTTTTGTACATTTCAACATAGTCAGGATTAGGCAACTTGCCTTGTTCCTCACAGCGTTTAACATAACCTTCTTTTTGAAAGGTGTGTCGATCGGGGCTACTGTTTATCTTGGTCATGATATAAAATGGTACGAGTGACCGGAATCGAACCGGTACGCATTACGCGGCAGATTTTAAGTCTGCTGGGTCTACCTATTCCCCCACACTCGCTTGTGCGTTATCCGCCCCGGCCAGTGACCTTTTTAACAGGTTTACCCACTGGCTGTGGTGCTGTTGGTTTTTTAACTGACTTGGAACCTTTGACGGGTTTTGCATCAGGATGTTGTGCGGCATGCTTTTTTTCCAATGCCGATTTTACTGCTGTGATAAATGAAGCCATAGTGCTCTCCTAGTGTCTGTTATTTAACAGAGCTTGGTCCGGCCACTAGGAATCGAACCTAGATTGATAGCTTAGAAGGCTACTGTATTATCCATTATACTATGGCCAGAAAAATGGTGCGCCCACGTGGGATCGAACCACGACTCAAGGGATTATGAGTCCCCTGCTTTACCATTAAGCTATAGGCGCATTGTTTTATTGTACAAGGAAAACTATTTATAGTCAACCCATTTGGCGGATCTCTACCACCTGATACCGACTATAAGGATAGTGTTCCTGCAACCATTCTAGGAGACCTTCTTCCCAAGGAAGTACAACGGTCTCGGCGGAGTTTACAATCACTTTCATAACAAGGACTTGATGTAAGCAATCACAGCCCGAGCTTCTGTGAAGTCTGTGATCTCGGGCGCAAGAGCCTCATATCTGTAAGATGTCCAGGCCAGTCGGCCAAAGTCTGCTCGTTTCATGCGGTTATCCAATTTATTTCTTCTTTTAGTTCAATGCTTTCGGCACCGTCGTATTCTTTGATTCGAAACTCGGTACCCACTGATACCCAAGCCACTGACAGGCTTGTCATGCCACCTGTGTAGAGTCCTGGATACTTGAGGGTAACATAAGTGTTTAACTCTGCCATTTGATCATGTTCTATAAATTTCACAATAGCAGGATCAAATACAATTTCTGGCACTCCACGATTCCAAGTACTCCAGCCTGCACCGAATCCCGGGCTGTATAGCACTGCCACTTTACCGTTGTCAACTAACTTAGCAATATTCTTTGTCATAGTCAGCGTCCGTTTCAATATCCACATGTCCAAATCTGAGTAGGCCTAGGCTTACTTTTCTGACTTCGAATGGTTGTGTAAAATCTACAATGGCACCCAATTGCTCAAGATCATTATAAGTGGTGTCACGGATATCTTCAATTTGGATACAGCCAATAGAGCCTGAGTCTACCATGTGTTCAGTACCAATGTTGCTGTTGTATGTGCCATCACCCCAGGCTGTGCCAAAGCTGGCAAACCGTCGGCCATCCTTCAAGACAAACTCACCCTCTATACCACGACCTTCGTGCCGAGGTGGAAAGAACATGGCACATGCCTCGTCCCATTCCGGGTGCATGACATAGCACAAGTCACCAATGTAATATCGTCCTGCTGGCATTGTCATTTTTACCACTCCTTTTTGTCGCCGGTAGCTTCGTTATTACGATAGCCAGCGGCGTAGGCCGCAACTTCTGCGTCAGTCATTTGATCTATGTCAATTCTAGGACTTTTGTGAGTGTCTCTCACAAAGTAATGGGGCCAATAGTCACGACCGTAGTAGCTGTCACAAACGCCGCGATCGTAAGGACCGCCGTGACGTTCGTCGTAGTAACTGGATTGTGCGTGTTCTTTAATCATTGTCATCTCCTTTGTTTTTACTATGCTTGTATTATAGCAAATCGTCTCTTTTTGGTCAACCTAAAGGAACAACTCTAGGGTTGTTGGCAAGTACTCTTTTGGCACTTGCAAGGAACTTGGTATCACGTTTGAAATCTGCAAGCCGGCTTTTGGGATAAAACTTGACAGTGAGTTGATCAATATTAAAGTGAGCCTTCTTAATTTGATCTGCTACCTTGTTATAAGGTTGTGTCTCTAGCTGTTTGATAAGGGCCTGTTCTTTGGCAACAGCCTTTTCAAATTTAGTTTTATCTCGATGATAGATTGCAATATAGTCTGTTCTGAGTTTGACATTGGTGTGGCACATGGCAATGCCCCATTGTAAATGGTGCTGGGCTTCTGCTAGATTCTTGTACTGTCTAGGAGCCTTGCGCTCATAGAAACCCATGTCATTGACCTGCAGGTATGACCCATTGTCTAATAGAATAGAGTGTTTCATTGTTGCTCCTTAAGCCGCTTTGCGGAAGTACTGATAAGGCAAGCCCAGTGTCCAAGCAAGGTAATCATTGTCACCATTGGTCTCTTCAGCTTCGTGGATCCAACGCATGGCCATGGCCTGGTCTTTAGCACCTGTGCTGAGCAATTCAGCAACACGGCGTTCAAACATCTCAACAGCCTTGGTCTCGGATTCTTTGCGAGCAGTCTCTTCACGGTCAATGGCTTGACCTAGGATCACAAACTCAGATGTAAAGTCATCAAGAGTCCAACCAGATGTGTCAACGCCACGTGGGCGAACACCGTAGGCATCCTTGTACATGTCCCAAAATGTGCATTGGGCTTGCTCTAATTCTGTCATGTCTTCCCAACTTGTAAATTCTGTAGTCATTTCGGGCTCCTTATTTCTTACTATGTTCATATTATAGCAAATGGGCAATTATTGGTCAACCAAATTCAAATAGCCTGGGAGTACCAGCCTTCGCGCTCGATCTTGCGATTGGCCCGGAGAATAGTATTACGGGCTTTGTTAACACCAGGAGTCAAGGGCGAAGCATGGATGCTACCATTGGCTTGCAGAAACGCAACCGCCGTGTGCTTGGCCTGATATGTTTTCAGTGCCACTGCAGGGATCAACATTGGGCGACCGTTTGCAGGGGTAAAAGTGACTTTCATTTTGGGCTCCTTATTTCTTACTATGTTCATATTATAGCAAATGGGCAATTATTGGTCAACCAAAACGCAGTGTTGTAATTAAACAACACCACGCACATCTGTGTTCAAATTAGGTTTGTGTTCACGGATCATCTCACGCTCTAATTTGTGAGCTTCAGTTTTGCCACGCACAACATCCACAACCACCAAGTTAAATGTGTCAACACCACGCTCACGCATGCACTCATATAGTGCCCAGGATTTGTCTTCTGAACGTGAGCGATATACGTGCTTGTTGAAACGCACTTGAGCACTCTTGTTAACAGTAGATTCAGTCTTGGCAGTAACACCAATGTAGAAGTCAGCACCGCTTTGCAACATATAAATGATGTGTGTACGGTCGGTGCGCTTTTTACGTGATTGCTTTTTTAAGTTCATAGTGTATTATAGCAAATCGGGCATTTCTGGTCAACCAAAATCCATATGTTGCATAAAAACAACATGCTAGATTATCAGGGATTATCGATAATATTATCGATAATATTATCAATTAGGGTACTTTATACGGACCTGTATATACAGTATAATTACCAGATTCGGGTATGGGTTCATTATAGATTTTCATGAATAATAATGCTTCGCCCCGAAATTCAAAATAAACTTCGTCAATTATATTACTAATTTGATTATCAGTATGCTCTACCAGATTGACCCGCCATAATCCAGAAAAATTTATATCAGTCATGCCCGAGCAATGCCTTTGAGAAATTGGTTAATATCTCCATATAATGAATACATTGTGGCTTCCTTGCTACCAAATAACAATAACTTTGGCTTTTTACCAAGAAAAATATAATAGGGACAAGTGAGTTTTCTGTCCAAAGTTAATAGCTGTCCAGGTATTGCAGGCATACTTGCGGGCACATCAAACTCATAATGTTCAATTTTTAACGAATCAAAAACAAAAAAGCCTTCGGCGGTTAACCGTAGGCCTGCATCTTTGTCGGGATTCTTCCACCACTCTTGCATGGCTTCGTCAAGTGTGAGTGTTACATCACTGCGAAGCTGTTCAATCAACTGCTGAGTTAATGCAATCTTATTGATCATTGGGGAACACTTGAGCCCCCTGAGTCAACAGCACCACGCTGAACTTGTCAGTTTTAAACTGCGTGTTGAGTTTACGAGCCAAATTGATAGCATGCCCAGGATTGGAAAAGCTGACCTTCTTGTACTTGGGCCCAGGATACTGTGTAAGCATATTGGATGTTTTGAGGTTAATGGGTTTGTTGTCGTAGAAAACCGCCCATACTCCTTCCGACGCTAGCACTTGCTCGGTCTTGTAAGATTGTTTGTTTGTGTGTTCAATTAACACACTGGGTTTTGGTCTACTCATCATTAAACTCCTAGTATTATTTACCTAGAAAACTGAGTAGTTTAAAATGTACCACCGGTGATTTCCACTTGAATTGTATCATCAGTTTTGCTGTTTGTTTGTCGTAGTTGTTCTAGCACCAGCAATAATTTGGTGATATCTGCGTGTAGATCTTTGGCGTCTTTGAGTGGCATAGAGAAATCTTTTTGCCCTCTAGATTCGTGTGCTTTGATACTGTCAACAAATCGATTAATATGTAAACTCATTTGGTCACTTGTTTTAGGTATGGTGCTAGGTCAGGCGGCTCCCAACCTGTTGGTTTTAGTACTTTTCCGTCTTCACGTTTGCGTACTTTGCCGGTGTTATGATCAATCTTGGCAAAGTTTGTGCGCATGACTTCTTTCCATGCACCTTCGGCATCGGCACCCATGGAATGAATAGCACCAATGGTCACAACCAGGATATCAATTAGGGCATCAAGCTGTTCGACTGAATCGCCTTGTGCCACTGCGGCATTGAGTTCTGCAGTCTCTTCAGAAATAAGGTCACGATACAGGTTGTATTGTTTTTGATTGAACGTGCCCACAGTCTGATCGCAGGCCAGCATGAATTTTTCTTGATCACGAAACGGATTTGACATTGGCTTCTTCTTTGGAGTGGAAAGGACCTTGATACTTGTAACGCTCGAGTACAATGAGTTTGGGGTTATGGACCGGCTTCCAGTTGCGATGTTGTTTGACCATGTACCAGCCGGCTGCAAACCAAGATTTACTTTTGTTGTTTTTGGTAAACAGCGGTAGCTTGTGTTTGACATCCCATATGGGATTGTATGTTCTACATCCAGTGCTATAGCCATGCACCAGGTCTGCCGCAGGTTTGGTTACTTTTTCAGCTGGCTCAAATTCCACATTCTCACGTTTGCGCAACATGGGAATGGTCTTGTACAATCCAATCTTGTTTTCGATTGTGATTTGATATCCATCGTTAACTGCTTGGATGTTACCAATCTTCTGGTCATCTTTTTTCAAGATCCAATATTCGTTATCAACTACTGGTTTGGCTTGTATCATTTAATACTCCTTTGTATGTTTCATTGAGCCAGCGACCAAATGACTCTGCTGAGTCACTGCATTTGGTCAACTCGTATTTGCCACAGAACTTGAGAAAGTGACTGCCCACTTGTCCTACATCCTTGTGACTAAGTTGTTCACGGATTGCGGCATCTACTGTGGCCTTGACCGCATCCGGTTGTGCGTTAAGATCGATCAATGTACAGTTACGTTCATAATCGTCTAACACTCTGTGCTCCTCGCCATTATGGTCAGTCCAGCGTTGAAGCATCATGTTGTTCCAAGAATATCCTTTTCGGTCTCTGTCGGCAAAGGCTTCACGGAGACCAACTTTATTCTTTGTCCCTTTTTCACGTACTCCCGGATAAGCAGAGAAGACATTGTCGGAGGTGTCGCCACGCATGCACTTCTCAAATAATAGCCAGGACGGATCCGGGATGGTTTTTGGTTGTTTAGTTTTTTTATCTGTAACAGGCTTACCCTTGGCATCAAATATGCCCTCCAGTGTGATCAGTTCATCTGTAATGCCATTGTATTGTGTGACGTTAGATGCGACTAATTGAACAAAGTCTGTGTCTGAGCTAACAATTACGTGATCGTCTTGGGGGTGTAATGAAATCCAACGTGCAATGATGTCATCTGCTTCGGCTGTTGCGCAACGAATAACACTGCAATTGGTTCTGTCTGACAAGTATTTAGTCAGATTGTCATAAGTTTCCCAAAACAGCTTGTCTTCTTCTGCTTCGTCCTCGGTCATTTTACCACGTGCTACAGCACGGTTCTTTTTGTAGGGCTCGTAGTAGTCTTTGCGCCATGATCGACCTTCCAGTGCGAAAATCACGTGATCTGCTTGAAAACGCCGGGCTACCTTGTTGGCAGCCATCATTGTAACGTGTAATGCAAAGCCTAGTTTGGTCCATGTGTCACTGGCTCTGTGGGCACCGTGACGTGCTCGGAAAAACATGTTGGCTGTGTCAATAAGTAGGTATTTCATTGGGGGTTAATAGTTGGTTGCGTTTAATGTATTGTAACACATATTCCGCCCAATAGCAATGGGCATCTGGCCCAAAATGCCAACTATCTGGATTAACCGTTTTGAATCCGTTGCTTCTTAGTACCGAATTGTAAGTCAGTTCGGCAGCATACGGATGCATGTAACTAGATCCCCACGCTTTTTGGTCTGAAATACCATCAAAATGGTTGTTGCCGTTAAACATCACATGCCGAATTTCTTGTGCTTCCAGTTCCTTGTGGAACTCCCAAATTTCATCGTGAGCACGTTGTCTGCACTTGTCCCAGTCCACATCAATGATAAACTGTTTGTAACGCTGTTGCAGTTCTTGGGGCACTTCATCAATACCGCTGGCATTTACTTGAAGGTCTTCGCCGTTATGCCACCACTCTTCTCGTTCCCAAGTGGTCCATTGAATAACCATAAAACAATCTTTTACTGCATCAGGATTGGCTTTGATCCATTCTCTTGTGGTGCGCATGATGCGTGTGTTTGAACAACCGGCTTGTGCATCCAAGTATAATATAGCATTTAACCAGTTGGCTAGCTCACATCCAAAGCTGGCACGTTCATTGTCAGGATGTGGCTGTCGTGCAAGGGCATAAAACAACCCATCATCCATGGCCCATGCGTGTGGATTTACTGCCTCGGCTGCGGCAGCATGACTATCGCCGTTGACATACAAAATCATTCTTGTTTGAGTGCTTTGATTTTTTCTGCTTCTGCAACTCGCTTGCGCAAACTGCTGGAACTAAAACTATGGTCACGTCTATTAAATATAACCTGTATACCGCGACCGGCCCCTTCATTACGACCGGTAAAGTTCATGTCCTCATACTCGGTACCTAGAATTCGAACGTCCAATGGTAGAATCAACAACAAGTCAATCAAGTCTTGTTCAGTTTGATATACTACTACTTCATCAACGTAACGACAAGCCGCAAGTTGAATCTGACGTTCTACAATGCTTTGTATAGGATGATTTTTTGTATCAGGCCTATCAATAGTTGGATCAGTTTGTAATCCTGCAATTAAATAATCACAGTGATTCTTGGCTTCTGACAACATGGCAACATGGCCAGCATGCAACATGTCAAATGTGCTAAAGGTAATGCCAATCTTTTTACCTTGTGCTTTTAGTTCTTTGATATGATTAAAAATCATGATACTTCGCTCCTACCATTACCTATGTCTTTGCTTTGTACCCAGATGCCTGAGTTTTTGATTGCTTGTTCTTGTTCCCATGTTTCCATAACAACATGTCTACACACGTTTTGGAACCACTGGTCCACAATGTCTGCATCTACTTTGCCTTGATACCCTGCTTTGATTAGTCTAGCAACAAAGATTTCGTTCCAGTCAAGTTCAAATGCACCTTGGTGTAAGTTATCAAGGTCTACATCCATGCCTAATACAGCCACATAAGGCTCACCGGCTTCTGTAGCCAATTGTTTAGCAGTCTTCTCGGGTGCTTTGACTTTGGGAACAGGAGGTGCTTTGACCTCTACTGGTTTCTCTGCCTTCTTGGGTTTTAAAAATCTATCAAATATTCCCATCACTTGCCCCATCCATTGCCCCAGAGATCAACGTGCAATCTTGGAGTATAATAATAACCACGTGCAAGTGCCCAGTCTGCAACGTTCACACGATTCTCTGCATATGGTGCAACAACACCACCTTGCGGCATCACATATACTACACCTTCAAATCCTGCCGCACGATACGCTGTTACTGCACGATCCACTTCTTCAAAGTGTGCTTCGCTATCAATCACAAATTTAAGATACACTGTGCCGTAGTTTTGATACGTTGCAACAATCTCCGGCTTGATAGCCTCTTCCCATGCTTCACCACTGGCGCTGAGTTTGGGACTTACACTGAATGTAAGTTCATTGTGCCCGGCCAACCACTCGTTAAGATATGCGCCAAATTTAGGTTGTAACTGCTGAGTGCCATTGGTTTCAAATGTAACATTTTTAATACCACGCATGTCAGCATGATCAAACAAGTCTTGATATACACGTTGCCAACCTAGCAAAGGCTCACCTCCTGTGATCACAAGATGTGTATCATTGCCTGTGCGATTGGTCCACTTGCGATCTGGAATCAAGTCTAGCATTTTGTCTACTAGCTCATCAATCTCGTATGTGGGACTGAGTTCTTTAAAGTCAGGGTGCCATGACGCATAGCTGTCACACCCTGTGTTTACAAGCGGAAGCTCTTCAAATGTTTTGTACAAGTGTACAGTCTTGGCAACCTCGTCTGCTTCTGTGGACTTTTCGCCAGGCTTGCATCCAAATCCTGCGCAGGTAAAGTTACAACCAAATGTTCTCAAGAATACACTTGGTACACCAATAAAGCGTCCTTCTCCTTGTGCTGAATAAAATAGTTCTGATACTTTGAGTTTCATATTATAATCTCGTAATCTCTGGTCGTTTTAAAAATTTGTGTATGATGTCGGGGTCTGCAGTTTCTTGTACTACTTTAACACGAATATCTGAGTTTGTCACCCAACCCGGCAAAACCCAATCCAAATACGCCAAGTGCTCTACGGGTGTAGGATGCGGATCTTTTAATCCTGTGTTCCAGTTATGCAACTTCCATCCATTTGATCTATCTTCGGCTAACACAGTTTCGTAGTAACTGGGTTTGATGTTATTTAGAACGGATTCATACAAGGCTGTAATATCTGGGTTGTCGCTGACTCTGTTTGGATTGTATTGATCTGGGTATACCAATGGACACATGCTCAAAAATTCATGCTTTAGGTCAGGAATGTTTTGTAAAAATAATTGTGTGGCCTTGATAAATGCCATGTCTCGGACTAGGTTACCACGTTCGCTAACATATTTACGCACATAGGCATCATCATAGTATTGACAAGTGGTAATGTTCCCGTGTGTTTGCCAATTGTGTGTGTATCGATCTTCTCGCATGACATTGGTCCAACAAATTACCACAGTATCTCCTGCAGTAAACTTGTGACGCTGATCTGCTTCCATAACAGAATTAAAGATAAAATGATTGCCTCCGCCACTTTGTCCCCAATTCTGGTACTCATCGTACTGCACTGCTAGGATGTCAGCCCAGGTACTCCATCTATAATGGGTAAAACTACATCCAAAAGCAAACAGTCTACTCAAACTTTGCGAGCCTTAACCAACAAATGCCAGCCTAGATATTCTCGTACCGCTTGACGATGTGCATCGCTCATGGCTTCAAACCATGGCTCTAACACATAATTGCCTTTCTTGTACTCATCTACATTGTACATAAAGCAGTGATCTTGACGCAAACGTTCAACATACCATCCATTGTCGCTGTTCATCATCTGATGAATCTCATCTTTACTGAATGCCTGTGCGTATGGGCAACCTGCTTGTGCCTCAAATTGATCAAGCCCTTTTTGTATCATGGCATACTTCCAGGAGTTCTTGGCATACACCATGAATCGGAATTCTCCACCATGCTTGACCACTTCGTGTACATTGTCAATAATCTTGTCAATGCCAGGAAAATGATGTATTACACCATAACTATACACAAGATCAAACTCGCCCAGTGTAGCAAGAGCCGTGGCATCTGTTGCATCAATATTGTAAAACTCGCCTTCGAGTCCCAGTGTTTCAAATCGTTGACGACTTAGTGCAATGCTTTGGTCACTCAAGTCAATGCCCACATACTCGGCACCATGCTTGGCAAATTCTTCAGCATCTGATCCAATACCGCAACCAATTTCTAGCACACGTTTACCGGCCCACAAGTGAAATCCTGCAAACTCAGCAATGTGAGATTCTACTTTGTATCGGCGTTCGCTTACTTCCTGAAAGAATTCAGCAGTACCAATATCGCTAGTGCCGTGTTTGATGTTGCACGGCTGTGTGTTCCAGTATTTTTTAATACGATCTTCAAGACTTGATTGTGACATTTTGTTTATTACTGTGTGGGTTAGCAAACTGCATCATTTGCTTGTTGACATCGTTCTTGGCTAGTTTTTCCCAAGGATCTTGGGTGCCTCTGAAGATGTTGGCAAAGAAACTCATGTCTTTGCCGCATTCGTTTTGCAAGTAAGTTGCAATTTTGGCGCAGTCAACATGACGAAGTTCCATTTGTTGAATGCTATGGAAATCTCTAGGATCTTTGGGATTGCCTTCCAGCATGGGGCGATTCTGGAATGTTTCATCGTTGTTGTTGCCGGTAAGATCATGACGATCGTGCAACACATCAACTTCAATCCGTTCCCAGATATCCAGCATGTATGCCTGTTGACTCAGCCATGCATCAGAGATCTGATGTGGGCTCAAATAACCCAACAACTCCAACCACTTGCGAGGTGCAATAGGAAAGATACTGTAAGGATGATCATGATGTGTATGGAATGCAAGTAACTTAAACTCGCCTTCGTGCTTCATGATTTCTTTGTCCCAGTCCTGGGTTTCCATCACAGCGTCGTCATTCCAAAATACCAACCAACGTGCATCACTGTTACGTGCTAGTTCGTTGACATATTCGTTGAGACGAATATATCCTAAAGGAGCAAAGCTCATGGCAGTATAATGCACACCTTGTGCATCTAGCCACGGCTGTAGTTCATCTTCAAAGTGCTTGGTGCCAATTTCGTCATCGTCATCAAATCCAAACATCAGTTGAATTTTGTCTGGCGCTGATGCTAATTCAATTACACTTTTTACACTACGTTCTAGTGAATCAGATCGCCCACGAGTGGGCAATAAAATTGCAATATCAAATTCGGGGGTGTTCATGCAAATAAGTCCTCATTCCATTCTCTATGGCCTTCACGGAAAGCCATGTTTGCTTGTGTTTCACGTACTTCCACTCGGTAGCACCACAAACGCTCTGCTTCACCTGGACCCCAAAAGTCTGGTATATAAACACCATTAACATACTTGTACAGCATGTCTGCAAGTGATTCACATCCTACACGGGGCAAGATTGTGAGCTTGGCCAGTTTGCGACGTTCCATCTCTTTGTAAAATTCCAGTTCTGGATCGTCGGCACTGACCAAAGTAGTGTGATCAAATTGATCTTCTAGGATCTTTTTAAGTTCCTTGAGTCCACCATAGTCGGCAGCCCAGTTTCGAACATCAAGGTCGTTAGTACCAAAGTAAAACTTCATACTAAACGAGTACCCATGATTCAAGTTACAATGACTGTCGGCTCTCCACTGTCGGTATGCACAAGGAAATGCGTCAATGTACTCTTTGGTACTGGTGAACTTGTATTGAACAGGCCCACGATATGGAAGATTTTGCTCCATATGTCTAATTAGATCCTGAGTCGATGATTGTGCCATTATTATTCTCCTATGTTAGATTATAGCATAGGCTTGCAGAATTTGTATAGCGGGATGAATGCTCTAAAGGCCGCTGAGATCATTACTTATACTGGTTTGGTATAGCCAGTAGCTTTATAGTTGGCCTGTCCGTGTATCACACCTCGAACACCACCAATGGGATTGGCGCAGTCGCCCACCTTGCGTGGAATCAAATGCACATGAGGATACATCACAGTTTGTCCTGCAGCCTCGCCACAATTGATACCCACATTGTAGGCCTCCCATTCACCAGTTACTACTTTTCGGTGACCAAAACGGAAAGCATAGTTCATTGCTTGTTCAATGATGTCATTCTTGTTCCATCGTGGAACAAATAGTAAATGTCCAACAGTTACTGGATAAGCATCACGGAACACTGCCACATGATAATCTGAATATTCTGTAGCTTCGTCACTCCAAGGTGCGGCACCTGCGGCAGCGGCTTCTTCTAGGGTTTCATATCTCATCTTGGGGCAAACTCCTGTTGTAGTTTAATGTTGTCAAAGAACTCTTTCTTCACTGACGGATCTGTTTTGAACGCACCTTGCAACACAGTAGTCTGAGTCAACGAGCTATGTGCCATAATGCCACGATTCTCACAGCATCCGTGTGTGGCTTGAATGTACACTGCTACGTTTTCTGAAACAGTAGCTTTACTAATCTCGCGGGCAATGTCATTACAAAGTTCCTCCTGGAGAGTACCTCGTCTGGCGCACCACTGTGCAATGCGTGTATATTTGCTAAGTCCAATAAGAGTTTGAGCAGCAATAATGCCAATATAAGCCACGCCAGCCACAGGTTGGTGATGATGACTACACATACTGCGCAACTCGCTACGTACCACAAGCATGCCTTCATAACGGCTCTCCGAATCATTTGGAAATGCTGTGGCGTCTGGTTCTGGTTCATATCTACCTTCCATAATTTCATTGAAGTACATTTTAGCAAGTCGTCTTGCTGTACCTTTTGAGTTGGGATCATTTTCACGATCAATAAGCAAACGATCAAGCACTAGTTCAAATGCTTCTGTTGCTTCGTCAATCAAAGTTTCTTTATCTGCCCCATTGATATAGTCGCTAATGTTGTCGCCTGCCCAGAAACGTTTGTTGTCACGTTTCATCTTGAAACGAATGGCATCGCCTAGGTAACCTTCTTCATAGCCCTTGTCACTCATGTTCTTGCTGGCTTTTTCAATTGGGCTCTGATGAGCGTGGGGGACGAATGTGTTTTTTGAATCTGTATGTATAACAGGATCTGGAATAAAAGTTTTTGTCAAGTTGGTTCTCCGAGTTAATGACGTGGATGTCTTTGTGCTATTGTAACGTATTTAGATCGCGATGTCAAGGTATAATTTTAATTTTACGTAGATCTGGATAATCTACTGGGATTGGCTTTGGCCGATTTGTCTTGACACCTTCTAGCAATGCAAGTCCTTGCACAGCTTCTTCGATAGTGGGCTTGTAATGATACCCCACTTTAAACACCTGTTGTGATTCCCAAGGTGTGATACTCAAGTCTCTACCATCGTATCGTTGAGCTAGCATGGTATCGTAAGCCTCAACGTCATCTAACAAGATAGCACCGCCACGACCAATATGCAAAGGCTTGCCACGACCAAAACTCAAACAGGTCAAGGTACCCGGACGATACATATCCTTTTCAAGTCTACGAGCACTATCCCAAATGCGTGTTTCAAGTATGGGATATTCACCAACCCAACGTTGCCATTCGTGATCAAGATATTCATATTTGATGCCCAACTTGTGCATGGTCATTGGAATACTTAGGTATGTGTAAGGTTGCATCTTACAATGCTTAACTTGATCATATCGCAAACACAGTTCAATGGCATGTGTACAACAATCAGTCATGATTGCATATGGTGCACCGGTAAACTCTGCTAGAGCTCGTTCAAACTGCAGGATTTTATCAAACATTGTACCAATTCCATGCATGTTGTATTGTGTCATCTAGTGTGTACTTTTTCCATTCTCCAGCTACTTCGGTAAATTTACCTGGTTCAGCAGTCAGCACCGGAGGATCTCCTGCACGAGCAGGCCCAGTTACCACATTAACAGTTCTACTGGTAACAGCTTCTGCGGCTGTGATAATCTCTCTGTTGCTGACACCAGTATTGCTGCCAAGATTGTAAATGCCTGATGGAACTTTGGTATCTAATGCCAATACATGAGCACGAGCAATATCTTCTACATGGATATAATCCCGAATACATGTGCCATCTTTGGTTGGGTAGTCTATGCCGTTGAGTGTAAACTCCTGATCATTTTTGATACTTTCAAGTACTCTAGCAATGATGTGTGTGGCTCCAGGAGCCTGACCGTGCCGGCGACTGCTATCAGCACCGCATGCATTAAAGTATCGAAATGCAACATAGTTTAAACCATATGCTCGATGATAACTAGCCATTGCTTGCTCAATCATCAGCTTGCTTTCGCCATACGGACTGATAGGATCACATGGATCTATCTCGTGACACGGAGTCATAAACGGAACACCGTACACAGCCGCACTTGAACTGAATATGAATCTAGTGCTGGATAGTTTATCAACCAACATGTCCAACAACTTCAATGTTTTGACCACATTGTTGTTGTAGTATTCTTGAGGGTTGTCAATACTTGGACCAACCAAACTGGTCCCAGCACAATGTATGATAGCATCCGGGCGATGTTCTAGAATAGTTTGCAATGCAGTATCGCTTGCAAAATCTGTTTGATGAAATCTGGTAAACTGTGTTACCAAGTGTGATGGTGCTGGCATAAGGTCAATGCCAATCACTTGATATCCTGCATCACGCAATGCTATACTAATCTGTCCACCGATGTAGCCGGCAGCACCTGTAACAATAATTTTACTCATTCTTCAATCTTTACAACTTGATACTTCTCGTGAGCAGTATGATCACGATAACGATTACCTGCACGGTTCCATTGCTCGCCTTGGCCCTGCATGATATCAATCACGCGGTCGATGGTACCATTGTTCCAGTCACTGATCAGGCCCATGTTATGATGTGGCTTGTGCAACATGTTTTGCATTTTGTGATAGGCATCATCAATTGACCAAGGAACATACAAGCGTTCAGGATCGTTTGCAAATGTCTCTGGGAAACTGCGATATGCAGGATATACCACATTTGCTCCTAATGTATCTGCTTCGGATACTGTATTACTTACCCAATCTTGCAGGGCACAGTTGAACAGCACTCTAGTATCGTTCAATAACTCATAGTAATCGTTCTTGCTGAGGTTTTCGTAGATCTTGAGCTTGCCTTCTCGTTCCATTTGTCTAGCACGACTAATGTATTCTGGATTGTTACTGCGCAACGGGCCACCTGAGAAGATAGCAAACTCGCAAGGCTGATTGGTCAAGTACCCATACATGTCAATCAAGTCCATAAAGAATCCTGGTTGCTTCTCTTGGTCAAACCGTGCGGCAAATCCCACACGTCGTGGACGCTGATCAAATGGCCGGATATTCTCTGCGCCACCAATGCGCTCTAACACTTCCGCCTTGCCGAATGCTAGGCCACTAATATTGTATATAGGAGCACGCCATCCAGCAATGCGCATATGAGCAACCATCTCTTCGTTTGTGGCGAGAACCCCGTCCACGAACTCATTAACCATTTGTTCGTAGAGGCCCATCCATTTCGCCATACCCCATACATGCACGAAGTCATCAGGATCAATGGACTGAGCAAGACAGCGCACATACACACGAGGACGTTGATCAGCAGGAACCTGATTAAGGATGTAGGGTAAACTCTCAATACCGGGTTGAAACATGTCTTCAAAGTAGATAACATCTTCATTGGTAACTTCTCCGTTCTTCATCATCTGAACCAAGTTCATCATCTGGCTCATGCTAAAATAACTGCGTCCATGTGCGTCCAGCACTTGACCTACCGAAATAGCCTGGCTATTGTCAATAGTGGTTCCGGGAACATACACAACGTCAAGACCTCTACGGTCAAACACTCGTCGGTTCCACTCTGTTAATTGTAGTGTATATCGGGCTTCGTAACTTTCCAAGCCCATGTAAAATAGTTTTCTCATTGGTGTACTTTCTCTAGTAGTGTATTAAACATTATAGCATCTGTTGGGAATATGTCAAGGCCGTCGCATCGAATCTCATAACCTTTTGCTCTCAGCCGTTGTTGAACAATAGCTTCTGCTATGATGTTGATAGGTTGCCATTTTAGTGGCTGGTTAGCAATGGCACAATCAACAATTTGATCCAACAGATTAAACTCGTCCACAATGTATTTTTGTGCCTGTTGCCACTTGGTCACAAAATCTGTAAGGTCTTTGGTGTTGGTCAACCCACAGTGATTTATAATTTTGAGCAATGACTCTTTGGTATTGTACAATATGTCAGTGTTGGTGAGTTTTAACCAATCATCTGTTACTTGGTCTTTGGCATCAATAAACTCCTGCACAAACCCTGTGTAAAACAAACTCAACCACTCTCTCAGTTCCCAGGTTTTCATCTGCGACCAGTGAGTATAGGTTTGATTCCAATTCACAATATTGTGTTGATTATCACCAATGATAATATCAAGACCAGCATTTATGTAACTGATGCAGACCTTGTGATACTTGAACAACAAGTTTAGTTCACATGCTCTAAGGTCCGGTTGAAATATCAAAATTTTTGTATCAGTAGCCCAGGATTGGCTCAAAGAAAAATGCTCAAGAATTGTAGGTAGTTTAAATTCCTTAAACGGATACGTTGGCGTAGTAATAGTATTACTGTTAGATGTACCCTGATGAAGAAAATCATCCAGTATCTTGACACTTGTCACATGTTGTTCTTTGAGAAACGAATGCATGGATCCGTCATCTAAGATCTTGGAATCAATTGGCACACTGTGATCAGTGTAGTTGTGCAACACCGATTCTATGGTACTACCAAAAGATCCGCAATCAAAGAATACGTGAATCATGCGGGACGATATCCTGCAAAACGTCTTGCATCTTCCCACCACATATTCTTGGCATTCTTGCCCTGTGCCCACTTGTTGAACTGCTGGAATGCATAACTCTTGAAGTTATACAAGTCCGCTTCGTTGTAGCGATACCCGTAGTCTTGGCAGAACTCCAAGTACTTTTCGAGATCCTCGTAGATCTCAGTCACACGAGGGTTGGATTTGATTGTAGGCTTGGCCATACTTTTCCTTTTAATTTACAATTGATAAACTTGGGCGAGAAATTTCATATTTGATCAAAGCGCCGTTCTCACCATCTTCGGCCACTTCAATCCAGACCGCACGGTCAGGATACCTTTGAGCAATCTGCAGGTACAGATCATCTGAGATCATTTCACAACTCTTGAAGTTGAGTTCCAGTGTTCCACCGGCATAGAGCTTTTCCAACCAGCGTTTGAACTGGATAAATTCAATATCGCGATCGTTGTGAAAAACATCAATCCAAACTCGGAAATGAAATATGTGTCTATGAGGCACACCAAGGAAACTAACATCATATTCATCACCAGTCGCCAGTGCAGGATCACTAGCGGCAGCAGGGTACTTGTGGATTCCTTCTTTGCGGAAGGTAACCCAGATTTTTCTATCTGCATATTGTTTGCATCTTTCAATTTTTTCTCGTTGCTCTTGATTCATAAAGTGTTTTCTATAGAGTTATAAATTTCAGGAAAAAGTTGTCTACTATTTAGACCTCTGCGACTGTCAAGTCCTTGCATTGTGTCATTGAATTTTACACTAATATGCTCGTTACTTGCAAGAGATTTGGCAATATTTTGATAGCCTCTGAGTCCACTGTAATTGCCTTTTTGCATGCGATTGATTATCTGATTTCTATAGTTGGCAGATAACGCACGGGGATCAAACGCCCCGGGAAACACACCATTGTTGTACAATGCCAGTGCCAGCGTGGCTGATTTTTGGGTGTCACTAAAAAAATCCAAGGTCCAGTCAATTGTGTCCCAGTATGACATGGCATTTAACGAAAGAAATACCATGTTAAAGCTAATGGTACTTTGGGTGTTTTCAACATCGAGTTTGAGCTGTTGTAGATTGTTTTCAAACACAGACCACTTTCCAGGGTATCTAATGTACTCATACTGAGCACCGGTGGCTTCAAAGCTCACCAGCCATCTTACATTGTCTAGGCGTATCAATTGTTGATAAATTTTGTTGTCAATGTTTATTAAATTTGTGTTGATGGTTATGTGACACTTGGGATTACGAGAAATTATTTCGTTGATCAACAACTCGTTTTCTTTCAACAACAACGGTTCGCCACCTGCCATTTGAATGCGTTCTAGGGATTCCACATTGTCCAGCACATACTGTAAAAAATTATTTCTGTCATTGGTTTTTATGGGAATGTGTCTGTTGTTTTCTTGTGCCCACAACGAGCTGCATCCTTCGTTGCAGTATACACACGCCAAATTACAGGTGTTGCTCCATCTTGCATCTAGATATTTTAAATTAAAGAATCCGGGTTGATAAAATGAATCGCCTAGATCACCATGATCTCTTATCAAACTATCTTGTAAGTTATCCACAGTTCCGTGACACCAGGCACACCCGGGCACAACTTGATTGTCAAGCATGGCCTGCTGAACACCAAGATTGATATTGCCGGACAAGATTTTGTGTGTGTCTTGTGAATGTTTAATGTTGCCAAGATTGTTTCTAGAAACACAACAGTTATCGATAGTCCCATCTGGCGCAAGATACACACTGACCCAGGGTGCTGGACAAAAGTTTTTGTTGTTGGCAGTTTTTGACTTGTCTTGATTTATGTTTTCTTCCATAGGCCCATCCAACTACTATGCTTGGTTTTTGTCTTGAATCTAGTTCCTATTTTCTCAATCTTCAGAGTTTGATATCCAAATGATTCAAGTGCCTTTCGATACAAATCAGTATGAAACACAATGCTAAATGGCATGTGTTTTTTCATTGACGACTGTCTCATTCCAGGAGTGTTTGTAACTTCAGTGTCAATTAATACAGCAGATGTATATTCGTCTCTAACACGTATTTTGCATTCTCCAGTTGTTGGATCTTCAAGTGATATTGAGTCCTTGAGCCATCCACTTGCATTATCTGCGCTGGTACAATCCAACACCAAATATTCAGGATCTGACTGATTTACAATTAGCTCTAACAGATGAAACGGATTGTGCAAATGATAAAACATTCCGCAACATACAACAACATCCATTTTGTGCGGAACTTTGTAGTAATCAAAAATATCTTGATGTAGTATGTTATTATGTGGAAATCTAGACCTTAAGTTAGGCAAATTATCTTCATCGGCTTCGACCTGTGTTACAAATCTTGGATTGTTGTTCATGATACAATAGGTTTGTTGTCCTATGTTAGGACCAATTTCCAGCACTGATTTATCAGTACACACATGAAAAAACGATTTTGTAATGTGTTGATGATATTTTGAGTTCTGATTATTGTGGTCGTTTTCAAGTTTTGACATTAGATACTGGTGTCTTTGGTATACTTAGACCAGTCAGTGAACACTGCTCGTTTTTGTAGTGTATGTATGCTATGACACCACACGCCTGGATTGGTGGCGTCAAAGTCTTTGTCATCAATCTTCAATGTTGCATTGTAGTTGAGTAGACGAATATAAGGAATCTTGGCCGAAATCATTGGGATAAAGTTGTTGTGTTCACACAATGAACTTTCTGCAAGACCTTCTACGCATGCAATATCGATATCAAGGGTACATACATAGCCAGCATCCAATACTTGTTTGATCATGTTTTCCCAGTCTTGCCATCTGTAGTCATTGACCAAGAGATGCGGAAAGCTCATGTTAGCACCAAAGTACACATGGGTTATGTGTCGTTCTGGATCAAGATAGGATTTGTGATTCTTGAGAATTTCTAGAATCTTAGCAACATCTTGTAACCCTACAACAAACAATGTTTTTTGTCCATATGCTGGTGTATGTTCCACTTCTTGACCAATAAACAGGTCGATGTTTTCGTGACCTTCTCTATTCATTTCTCTTGATCCTGTTCAAGTTGATTCAATGCGTTTGTATCTAATTGTACACTATCTATAGATTCAGTGTCAACTTCGGGTTCTTCAAAACTAAACAATGCTTTGAACTGGGTTCGAGCATTCTTGGCTTTTTTGCCTTTGAATCCACGGGTGCCCACAATTTCCATCCAATAGGTGTCATACTGTTCAATTATGGCTTCGGCAGTCACACGATCTGGTGCGGCAAAGATGGCCTCCACAATGTCCTCAAACTTGGCATAGTCACCGCCTTGCCGTTGCATCATGGCAGGACGAGAACCTGCATCAAACCGTCTATTGGCTTCTTGTACCGCAGTCAAGTGCATCCAAACATTATGTCCCATCAGCAAAGCATACGAGAATGAGTCCCAGGATGTTTTGCCTTCTTTGCCAATCTTGTTTAGGTCACCAGGTTTGTAGATACAGATGTCTTTCATCTTGAACAGGTTGCTTAATGGCGAATCTTCCCAGTTATCGTAGATGCCGTCTGCTACTACTCCGTCGCTCCACTTGCGGGTGTCTGTGGCGTATTTTTTGTCATCGGCTGAAGGAGCCATGCGATACGACCACTTCTGGTTGTGCTCGTAGACATTTTCAAAATACACTTGTCCATTGGCTGTTGCAAGGAACGGACTGGCGCAGTCAAACGAGATAGTGAATTGCGGGTTGACATATTTTCTTACGGCTCTCTGAATTACAGTTAATAAAACGGCCCACTCCAACTTGGAGGTTCCCAAGAAGTGCATCCAATCATGTTTGCCCTCTTGTAGTAGATTGTCGTAGCGCAAGGCCACAAGGCGTTTTAACACCAAGTGTACATCGCACATGTTTTGTCCGCCCATGCCCCAGCCATCAAAGTGACGATCGGGGTACACAGCAGGATCGCAGAAGTGTTTCATTTGCTGATACCATTCCTCAGCAGACGTATGATTGTCACCTTGTAGCACATTTAAGAAACGGGCGCCACCTTGATCTTTGCCCCGGCGGTGCCGGATAAAGTATTCATTGTTGAACTTGGTAGCCGCAACTGCTTCGTCTAGTGTTTTGATCTGACAGGCATCGCTTGCTTTCTTGTCGTGGATAACCCAGGTTGGAATATCTAGGCCCATACCATAGTTGCTGATAGTGTCCAACCAAGTTAGCACAGACTCACGTTTCTTTTGAGCTTTTGGACAACCCGAGTTGGCTTTCCAGTCACCTTCCCACAGGCCTTTGGCAATCTGGAACCCACCTGAGTCTCCTAGCATAATAGTGTTAGGATCACGATTACGAACCATGTCTTCTGACCAGTCTTGTTTGTTCAAGTCCAAGTTAGCATGACCACCAGAGTACAGACTCCACTTGTAAGGAAACATACCTTTTTGACTATTAAGCCAATTCATCTGTTCCATGTCAGTAAATCCTTGGGGGAACCTAGCAGGATCTACATACGGTTCATTGCGTTGCTTGCCCACAAAGGTGGCATAGAAGCCAGATATAGCTGGAAGGAACACAGCATAGTCGCTCTGCTTGTCGGTTAGGTTATCTTGAATCATGTAATACCTTGTTAAAGAATGGAGATACTTCTATGTAAGGAAGAACAGATGCTTGTTTCAGTTGTTCTACAGCCGCAGAGTGCAACGGATGATCACTATTTCTTATGACTTCGTGATCGTTGAAATTGTCCCAGGTCCTTTGATCATCTAGATTGGTAATATCACCATGGAATCCATAATGCTCGCACATTTTGCAAAAGTTCATAATGTCCAATGCATTACCGGCAGACAACGTAAATTTTAAAACAACTGTGGCATCCTTGGGCTTGTTCTCGGTTAGCCAATCTAAGTTTTCTCTAAGCACACTGTACTTCCCAGGACGACGAACATTTTCATACACATCTTCCGACCCAGCATCTACACTGATCCAGAATTTAGATATATCTTGTAATATGCTACTGGTCGGCAATAACTTTTTCATTAGTAATCCATTTGTAAACAACGTAATTTTCTGATTAGGTTGTGGTACCCAATTTAACACAAGTGGTCGCATGATCAAGCTAGCCAGAGGGTCTCCAGAACTTATCATTATGATCTCTAATGGTTTGTTAAACTCTGTAATCAACCGAGTCAGATGTTCTACCATTTTTAGTTTTTTATCAAACACAGGACCAGACGTGATGTTAACAGCTTCTCGTCGACAACTTGGGCATGCAAGATTACAACTTTCATCTACAGAAACATTAATAATGTATGTTGTTGGACTGTTGGGGTCCTGGTACAATTCATGATCTGGTATGCCACAGTGATTAACAGCACAATATGTATATTTTTTATCAGTTACAGTTTGTTGCAAAAATTCTGCGGTTGGATTATTCCATATGTCATCAAGACTACTAAACGATTCAATATTGCCTACAGAGATAGGAAGCCAGGCAGCACAAATGCACGTATAACATTCACCGTCTGTGTGAATTGTCACAGTGTTCCACGGACGATCACAGTGATTGGTAATATTTGAATGTGTACTACCACGTGCGAACGATGTCAAGTGATTTATTTGCCGCTGATCAATTTGATCCTGTGTTAGAATCTTAAAGACTTGTTCTGGTGCCTGATCTTTAGCAGTCATATCACTTGCTTTGTGCTGGCAACAGGTAGTTGTATACAGCCACACCAGAGTCTACTGTGATCTGTGCCACTCCGTCATCACTGATGCGCACAGTCTTATCTCCAATCAAATCCATGATACTGGCAAATTGTTTGGCAGGATAACTCCATGCACGTTTCAATTGTCCTGTAATATCAGGTTGAAACACAAAATTACCAGCATGGGTTGAATGATCACCAAAGTAAAATTTCAAGTCTGTACCATCAGTCTTGACTTGAAAGTTTGGCTCTTCGGCATTGGCACTCATCTGCATCTTCAAACGCATGATGCTGGCAACTGTGGGCTCAAACTCAATGTGCCAAGTTACTGGTTTCATTTTGGCAGTTTTTAATTTGTCACTAACAACTCCGGATGTCATGAATCGATAGTTGTTTTTGAAGTCGCCTGTTTTGTTTATAAAATCAATGCCATCGGGTTCTGTGGGAGTCTTGCGTGTGATAGTGAGTTTGGCATCCTCTTTGTACTCTTGCAAGTTTAAAAGTGTTTTGAGTTTGCTCAAGTTTGGCATACCAAATGTGCCAACAAAATCGGGCACTGGATTCTTATACTCACCTTTAACTACCACGCTCAAATCTTCCGCCAAGCCTTCGATTTGTGTAGAGTTCTCGTCTCCTACAATCTTGATCAAGTCAATGCAACCAAGATCATGTGTGTGTTGTACCAAGTCTAATAGACAGTCTTTCATAATTTTCTCCTAAGTGTTTAAGTATACAGGGTTTATTTAGATTTAGCAAGTTATTTTGAAATAATTTTTGCCAAAGGTTGTGCGCTTCGCAGGCTGGTTATCTTTCCGGGCTTTCGGAATTCTAACCAACTTAGATCACCAAGTCCGGTATGATCATGGCTGAGATCAAAGCCAAGAGACTCGGCATAGTCAATGACTTTGGTCTTGGGAGTGTAGCACATGAAACAAGATTCCATCAATGCTACTCCGTGCCCCCGATCACAGTCATTAAATGTCAAAATCACTGCACCTCCAGGCCTTATCTTTTGATACAGTTCCTGCAGGTAGCGTTGCAATAATTCGTATGGTTTGTAATTGAAAAAGTTGTAGGCAAATACAAATCCAAACTGCCCATCGGGTAGTGGTCCAAGTATTTGTTCATCTTCTTCGCTGATTACATATGGTCGTAGTCTAGCTTGATACACTTCGTTGAATTCCGCCATACTAGGTGTAATAAGATCCATGTGGTGGTCTACAATATATAAAGGATCCAGTGGTACTAGTTCTTCAATAAATGTTTCGCAAGCCGGGCGGATGATCAGTCCCGGTACACGCCAGTCAGTATAGTTCCGTAGCCTACCGCGCAACATTATGTTGCTGTTATCGTCAATGTGTAGTTTGCGTCTGAGAATATACTCGTTTGTTTCCCAGCACATGTCTTGCTCATACATTCTTGTGCTCTCGGCCATGTATTCAGCGGTGTGTTGTTCAATTAACAAATCAAGTTCATCACAAAGGTTGTGTATGACCGAAGTCATGTCGGCAACAGCATCAACAGCCGAACTATACTTGTCATGGATTAAATCTGCATAATTTCCAACCTTGACTCCACCGTGATCAACCACATGCCGCATGGCATCAAGTTCATGCATGGCATTATACTTGATAGTATCTGTATTAACACTGTCAAGGTGGTTACGGTAATAAACAATATCGCTGAGTTTCATTCGAATTCAAATAAACTAGTAAATGTATTTTCTGTGTTGGTTGCTGATGCCAAGTCCCATTCCAGCACACCCAGCAAGTTGTCGACCTTTTGATCCACAACAGTTGCCTCCATAAGTCCGTCATCAAACGGCAGTTCAACAAACCAAGCAGGCAATCTCTGTTCATCTGTAGGATACCCAATACTGGTCCATCCCAAGGGATTGCTTTTTAGTTTACACACAATGGTTTTCATGCCGTCTACAATTTGCATTGAGTAGTTGTCACTGTTCATTCTGCGCATTTGATTCCAGTTCATTGCGGCTCTAACATGCCCTGGCATGTTGGCTTTACCAAGTCTTGTTTCTTCTGCCGCATACTTGGTCAAGTTGTTCACACGCTTGGGCGAACCTTTTTCCCAGCCTGGTCGCTCCATAAATTCATATTTGAACTCACGAATACGTTCAATGATTGCTTCACGTGTGCCGCCATGCAATGTACTATTTAGAAGTTCCAACAAGAAGTCCTGAATAACTTTAGGTGTATCACTACGTTTCAAATCCAGGCCCATGGCTTTGGTTTTGCCTTTTTTACCTTCTACATCCAGTCGTTTGCCTTCTAAGTCAATGATGTTTACAGCATAACGTTTTTTTGTGATAAACAGGCCACGATCTGCAACCAGTTCTCGACCTGCCGCAATCAACGCACCCATTTCTCTTGGACAATGGAATGCTTGCTCCATAAAGCCAGGGAAACTTGCATTGACTTGTTCGGCAATTGAATCATACAAGGCAATGGCAGTTTCTTTTGACCACTCCATGCGACCCTCTTCCACTTCCTTCTTTAACACTGGCCAAGCAGTAAAGTAGCATGAGTCTGTATCACCATATATAATAGCTTCGCCTGTGTGATCATATTTGCCTGTGATACATTCGTTGATGTAGGCATCCATGTGTTTGGCAATAGCACGGCCTGTGAGTGTGGTTGATTGCCCGATCCTGTGATCAAAAAACCTACAACCTGGATTCAAAATAGCACCATACAACGAATTCAAGTTAATCTTCTTGACTAACTGACGCTTGTCCCAGAATGCTTCTTCTTTCTTGTCCTTGGCTACTTTTTTCTTGGCCTGCAGTTCTTTACGTTCCGCATACCAGCGTTCCAACAGGCCAGGAATGATACCCTTCTTCTCATATGTAAGGATAGTACCATTAGCACTCATGATCCAGGGCTGGTTGCTGTCAAACATGATGGTCCAAATCTCTGCTGCCGAGTGTGTGCTTTCTGTGCCGTCTTGCCAGTCAATTGTGATCTCTGTGCCACGTTGCTGTTCCATCACAGCAGTGTATTCCAAGCTGCCAAACAAGCCCTCCCACGCAGCCGCAAAACTGGCACCCTTGGCAATCTTTTCTTTGATATAGTGGTCGGTCATGATAGGACGTAATTGTCCTACCACAGTTTCTGGTCCCATGTTCATGGCACGAATAGCACTCGGATACAGTGAGTTAATGTCAACTGATCCAATCCAGTCATGCAAGCCCTTCTTGGGATACGCAACATACGCACCCGCGGCCTGTGTGTCATCATCTGTTAGACGTTGCTTGCGATTGGGTACCACCATGCCACGTTCGTGAGCTTCATTAATAATAGCCTGCTCAGTTACTGCCACAGCACCCATTGTGGTTTGTAGCAATACTGTGTTGGCGTGTGCTAATTCGCTAGCCAGACTCAAAAACTGTAATTTGCGATCCAGCTTGTGTAACAACAATGTATCTTGACGGTTGTATTCAATAAACTTTTTAAAGTGTTGATTGTATAGTTGATCCAGTGTGCCTTCAAACTGTGTCTTGCGCTCGTTGAGTTCGTGCTCGCCAATGGCGTCCAAACTGTATGAGTGACGTTCTTCATATGTGTACTTGCGATACAATTGCATATAGTCCATATGCACACGACCGATCAAGTCATACGTTTGGCTTTCGCTACCAAAGCGTTCAAACATACGCATCTTGGGTAATTGTCCCCATAGACAGAACTTGCGAGTGTCGTCTTTTGATAACACACGAGTGCAACGATTCACAGTATATGGAATATCGTAGCCCTCTGAGTTCCAACCTGACAACACATCTGCATCCTCGATCAAGTCCAGGAATGTTTTAATCATGTCCTCTTCTCGATCAAACAACAAGGTGTTTTCAAAGTCTTTCACAAGCTCTTGTGCAGTCTCCCAAGTTATTCCTCGTGGTGGCACTGCCAGAGTAACCAATTGATCTAACCAGTTTAGGTAGACTGAGATTGCAGTGATAGGATTAAATGGATCCTCCACAGGCGAGAAACCTCGCTCTTTGTCAAAGTCTACCTCAATGTCAAAAAATGCAACATTGAGTTCTGGGGCGTCTTGGTCTTTGTAGTTTTCTTCTAAACAACGAAAGATAGGATTGATATCACTCTCGTACAATTGCTTGCCGGAATGCATTTTAACTTCCTTGCGGAACTCTTTGTTGTTGCGTGTTGAGAAACGACTGACAGGTGTGCCATATATGCTTTGGAACTTGCCCCGGGCATCGTCATAGTAAAAGATGTAGTTGGCAGGATACTCTTGGTATTTCCTCACGCCGTCTTGGCGTTCTACAACATGAATGCGATCGTGTTCACGATCAAATAGTGCGTCGATATAACTCATAGTCTCCGATTGTGGCCGGTAAGCCGTGATTCATGCTCGTAACGTGAGCGACTCGCTGTCGAGACAGATATTTATAATGTTTTGCCAACGGTTTCCAAAATAGTATTAAGGTCTTCGTGTTCTTGATTGGCTTGTGTTAGACTTGCTTTGTGCGCAATACGAATTGCTTTTTTCAAGATGCCTGGCTTGACTTCAAGTTCTTCTGCTACTGCTTTGATAGTGTCAGTAAGTCCACCTTGTAATGTATCAATCTCGTGCATGACTTGCATGCCTTCGTTGATAATTTGTGTGAGTTTGAGCTTCTGCTCGCCATTGAAAGATTTGGGTTGTGACATAAAAATACTCCTTGTGTGTAAGTATACACACAATATGTTATAATCACAACAAGTTTGGAGAGATAATGCTCACTTTAGGTTTCACGGTAGCGAATCGTTACGCCAGTCCAGCAGCCGGACCACACTATCGGTAACAAGTACCGGTCCTAAGGTGTGTTCAAATGGCCAGTTGCTGGCTGTATGTTCTTCGGCGTATTGCACCAATTCTAGTTACTTCGTTTAGCAAGTGACTACGTTGTGCATTGGCTGATTCGCTGAGTTGCCCTTGGAACTGTCGGTTGATGTACTTTTTAATAAATGCAACATCATCCTTGGTCTGCACAGTTTCTAACATTTTTTTCACTTGCTCGATAGTTTCAGGAAGTGCTGGTGCTCCGAGTTTCTTAATGTATTCGTCAGAAGTTAATCTTTGGTCACCCGGAGCCTTTGGCGCGGCAGGCACAGATGGCGCGGACGGCGCTTGTGCAGTTGGTGCCTTAAAGGCAGTAGTTGTTTTACCATACCCAGTAGGCCCGCCTCCAAAGTTAGCAGTCTTTGCCGGGGCCGCTGGTGCAGTCTTGGCATATTTTTCCATGCCTGGTAATTTCATTACATTGGTAGCGTCAAACCCAGGAGCATTTGTAGTTACATTTGTTTTCCCAGGAGTTGTTGCTGTGGTTGGTGTAGGTACTGTAGTTGGGGCAGGTGCCGGAGTAGGCGCTGGTTGTGTAGTAGTATTCCACTTGGCAGCAAGTTTTTCTTTTTCGTAAGGCTTGCCTGTGGCTGGATCAATAGCGTAGATGTCGCCAGTCTGGATGCCGGCACCGCCTTGTTGCTGTGGTGCAGGTGTACCATCAGGAACTGCGGCTGGCGCTGTGTAAGGAATACCCATCTTGCCATACACATCAGTGATAACACCTTGTGGAACACCTTGCTTGGCCAAGAAGGCGGCAATTTGATCTGAATCAGTAAAGTGTCCCAGTTGTTCCCACTCTGTTTTGAGTTTGGCTGCGGTGACTTTGCGTGTGAAGTTCTGTGCTTGCTTGGTAAAATAGTTGCCTACTTTGCTAGCAAAACCAGATGCCGCATTTAGCCCACGCCCAATTACGCCGGGCATGTCAGGACGAGGCACAGCAGGTATATTTGCACGGCTAGGACCCATTGCATCAAGTTCTTTCAACAACGCACGACGATGACGATCAACGTTTTCAATCACAGTGATAACACCCGCATGTGTCAAGTGTATGTTGCGAGCAGGAGGCTTGCCTGCACTTTCAACCAGTGCCCAAGCCATCACGGTGAGCTTTTGATCAATTAACTGTTCTGCTGGCAATCGTTTTAAGTTGACATTTTCTTTGAGTCCATACTTGGCAGCTTGGTTAGCAGAAATCTGACTGTAAGGATATTGCCCTGACCCAATCTTGTTCCAAGTGTCACCAGCAAGGCCAACATTGCCTGCATATGGTGTGGCACCTGTGGCGTTTGGAAGTCTGATTTTTTGTCCTGTTGGTAACACATCAGGATTTGAAATTTTTGGCGCGGTGCTTACGTTGTAATCTTGTTGCACGCCTGTATTCGGCCCCACATAATCACCCATGGGGTTAACATCAGATAATGCATTAGGATCATTCCAGGTCATTGATTGACCATTGGGGGTTACAGATGTAGCACCATTGTTGGCGTTTAGTGCATCACCAACACTAAATTTACCTTTTTGCCCAAGTTGACTCAAAGTATCACCTTTTTGCACTGTGTAATCTGTGTAGCCACCGGGAATCTGTGCCGCATTCTGTGCATCAATCTGTGCTTGTATTCCTGCGGTGGTACCATCATCGGCAGCAAGAGGAGCAGAGCCACCAGACAACAGATCCATTACTTCTTTTGAGGCCAAGCCCATTAGTGCGGCGCCAACACCTTTGCCAATAATACTAGATAACTTTTCACCTTTAATGGCGGCATCAATGGCGGCAGTAAGACCGGCAATAGCAGGCAATCCTGCACCACCAGTGGCCATACCGGCCAACCCAATTAGTGCTGTCTTGACAAATAACTGTGTCTTGGGATATTCTTTGGCCAGCAGTCGATACTTCTTGATCGAATCCATGACCTTGCTGTTAGTGCCAACTGCGTCGCGTAGTGCGCCAGTGGCATCATTGTAGGCAGCATCTACACCTGCAACAGGAGTAGATTTTGCAATAGAACTCAATACACCGTTAATAGCATCTTTGGCAGATGTGTATGCACCTGCTACCGCATCTTTGCCTCGGCCCAATGCAGTACGATTCTGTCCTGTGGCATTGGCACCTGCCTCAATGGCCGCAAACAAGTCAAGAATTTCTTTCTCACTCATTGCACGTTCGGCAAGCATGCGACTTAGATTATGGAACTTGCGATAAGTTACGTCTTCTTTCAGCAACTTGTTGTGACGGCTTTCACCAAAAAACTGCTTGGTGTTACCAACTACAGCAGGGGTTGTGAATAATTGATCTACTATCATTTCAGCGTTCTTCCAAATAATCTTCGTTGCCCTGGGGCTTGTTTTTACGTTTCTGGAATATCTTTACTGCCATGTCGGCATCATTGACATTGCGGAAACGTGTGGGTAATCGTCGTTCTCCATGACGAATTTCAAATCCTTGTGATTCATTACCATAACACTCTAGCATGCTACCATCTTCCATGGGATAGGTTTTTACAGGTGCTTCTGCCAATGTAGGATCTTCAGCAGGTGCTTGTGCAGGCACCACATCAAGGTCTTGTTGTGTAGGATCTTCATCTATCTCTGATTCGTTTTCAGGATCTGGGTCATTGGCAATATCTAGTTCAGCCTTGGCCTTGCGGACCAAGTGGCCGTCAATTTTGTTATCGTCTTCTAATTGCTCCAAGTAATCAACAAAACTGCGCTTGACTTTGCTGAGCATGTCTTCTTCAATGTCTTGCATGGCTTCTTCTAGCGGACTCTTGGTAGGCTCAATTGAGTCGCCAACTAGTTTGCCGTCCATGGGATGTTTTTGATAAGGCTTTTTGGCCAATGTGGGACTAATGTCTCGGGGTTTGAACAGCGCAGGCAATTGGTCCGCAGACTTCTGCTGTTTGTTTAACCCATGCTTGACGTTGACAGGAGTAAGTTTGCTTTCTTCTACTGTGGCCAAGCGATCTAGAATTGATCTAATGTCTGCTGATGAACTCATGCTCGTTGCTCTTTCAAATAACTTCTCAACATCCATCCATGTTTCTGGTGGGCATCAATTCGTTCGGCAATGAAGTTGGCAATACCTTGCTGATTTTCATTGGTTGCTACTTGGAAGGTTTCGTTAAGAAGATCCAGCATTTGACCATTGTTGGCCAAGAGTTCTTCTAACATAAGTCTAGCACGTGGGATCTTTGTTTGTCCCTGTATTTTTGTTAGTTCTATAAATCGTTCAAATGACCCTGGAGCATAATCGCCCATGGCACGAATGTATTCAGCGGTAGGGTCAGTAGCACCATACACATCGTCGTGGATCGCGTCAAAGAAAGCATGTAGCTGGCCAAAATCTGGGCCTTCTACGTTCCAGTGAAACTGTTTGGCTTTTAGAGCAAAAGCTTCTTCAGTTGCCAGGAGAATTTTTAAAGCGTCCGCTAACATTCTTGTTCCTTTTGTATTCTTTAGGTGTGTTCGGTGTGGGATCTGAACCTGTTACATATTTACCTGTTAGCATTGATCCGCCGTTTCTTGATACCATGCCCATGGTGCTTTCTACAGGAGCAATTGACCCTGCACAAGTGGCGCCTGCACTGGCATTTTCCATAATCTCATGAGCTCTCATGCGGAATCCTTAATGTGTTATTGTCTATAAACTCTGCTGTGCCAATGGTGACTTTGGGGTTTTTTGCAGTCAGCGTTCCGTTACCGTGTAATTCATAACGAACAACATAGTCCCCAGGCAGTGCTTCGATTGACACTGCTTCTTCAAGATATTTGTTATTCCAGATGTATGTGCGTTCAGTAAACAGTTCGTCATTGATGTACAAGCGATAAACAGGTGGTGTGCCGGTCCAGTCGCAATGTACTTCGTATTCAAATTGAACGCTTTGTAATCCCATCCTGTATTTAGTTGGAGTTTTACTTGCGTAGATTCAAGTAAATAAACAATGACTGAACTAATTTACACCCTAACAGTTACACACATCACTATAATATGTGTCACGTTGTTTTTACATCGTGGACAAGCACACAGAAGCATTGTATTTCATCCTATACTGGAACATTTTATGAGAGCCTGGTTATGGTTAACCACTGGCATGGTCACCCGTCAATGGGTGGCTATACATCGCAAACATCATAGATTCACAGAAGAAACACAAGATCCGCACAGCCCACATGTGTATGGTATTTGGCGTGTGTTGTTCAAGGGCGCAGGGCTTTATCATTTGGCCAGCCGTGATGATCAAATGATAGCACAGTATGGTGCTGGCACACCTGATGACTGGATTGAGCGCAACATATACACCAAACACAGTCGCTTGGGCATTGTGTTAATGTTATTGATCAATCTTGTGTTGTTTGGTGCTTGGGGACTGTTAGTATGGGGCATCCAAATGATATGGATTCCATTCTGGGCCGCAGGTGTTATCAACGGCCTAGGTCATTGGTGGGGATATAGAAATGGCAAAACCAAAGATAATAGTAGGAACATTATGCCTTGGGGTATTATTATTGGCGGTGAATGTCTTCATAATAATCATCACCTTGAACCCGGCAATCCTTGTCTCAGTCGCCGCTGGTTTGAATTTGATATAGGTTGGATGTGGTTAAATGTATTTAGACTTGTGGGTCTTGCAAAACTGCGCAATTAACTTTTTTTGCGACCAGACTTCATGTTGGCACACCAGTGATACATTTTGGCCTTTTCACCTGATGCATTCTTTGCACGAGCACGTAGATCTGTCACACTGCCATCACAACTGGCACCTGACCGTTTCACACGCCCAGGGCGGCTTTTGCCTTTTACTTTGCCATCAGCAAAGTTTTCCGCCATAGTGGATTCCGCGGCAGTACCGATCAAATGCTTTGCATCACCTGTCTTGTTCCAGGCCGCCCACATTGCTTGGCCTTGACTTGTTTGATTATAACTGGGTCGAATATCATTGCCTAACATTTTGGCATACGCATACATTGTGGATGCCACACCTTTGTTTCTATATGCTGGATCAACCTCAGTGCCGCCGCTTTCTAAGTAATCCGCGGATGGATCTCTCTTCCCTCCTGGAGATCTTACAATTATTTCAAACAGAATATGACCTATTTCCCTATCTCCGTCATAGGCTTTGATTGACAATAACGGCTCACCCATAAACATTTCAACTGATGCTCTGTAAGTATAATTGCCAATTACTTGTTTGTGTCGGAATCTCTTATTGAGTATGGCGGAGTTTATTGTTTCTGCTATATCTTGGTCTTTGTTTTTTGCATTCATGCGTTTTAGATGTGCAACGTCGCCTTGTTGTTGCCACTTCTTCCACATGTTTTTTCCTTGCTTGCTTTGGAATAATGATGGATTTATGTTTGCGCCCAGCATACGTACAACGGCATACATGTTTGCGGCAATGCCTTTGCCTTGCCATTTGTCGTCAACTTCGGTACTTAGACTTTCTAGTCCTGAACGAGTTTGATGTTTCCAAAAACTTGCATGTCCGATTTGTTCTCCTGCTGGATCTAAGGCTGTGACCAAGAGTACACCAAGATCGTTTATTACTTTATATGTAACACCGGCAATTTTCTGACTGAACTCAAAACCGTGTTGCATTATTTCTTGGTTAAATTCTTCTTGACCTTCGGATAAAAATTCATGTGCTCTCATAATTCATCCTGGAATAGGTATACTTCAATTGGTGAGCCAGAGTTGAGCGCATCTGCTGATCTATGATGGCCGTCGAGAATGTACAACTTGTTGTTTTTTTGTAGCACCACAGGATGTTGTTTCATTGTGGCAAATGGTGGCTTGCCGCCGCCTTGATTGCTCAGCCAGTCTTGTGTGGCCAACAAATGACGCGGATTGACTTGTAACAGCTTGGGCTTGGTTCCTGCATCTAATAGACTGTGTACACGATCTTTTAAATCACCCGAGAACTTGAACTTGGCATCGTACGGCTCTTCGGTTGCAGGATGATGTTTACCACGATATTCGCTCATGCGCAATGGCATAGAGAAAAATTCTGGAGCCTCGTTAACCTTAGGTGCATTTACTATTTTATTTTGTTTTGCCCATTGTTCATACTCTTCTTTGCTTCTAAATTCTTTTCTATTGGTTGCAGCAGTTTTGGGATCTTTACTAAAGTGTAACCGTTGTTTGGTAATTTCGTATGGATCACGTGCCTTTTCATCACCGGCAAAAAAGTCTCGCATGGTTGATAAACTGGCTTCCGTCACACCTTCGTTGGCAAAGCGGGGATTGTGGAAACTACCAACAATGTACCATTTTAAATCGTGGTCAACATCATTGTGTTCCACGCCCATTACGTTGACATTATAACCTCGATCATCGAACCAGGAGTTGGCATAACCCACTAGATTTTGCTTGGCTTTTTCGCCATGTGTATCAATATTAAACCCATCGTGGCTGACATCAAAGTCTTCAAACCAATCATCACCAATGATATCTGCAAGCTCGTCATCAGTGTACCAGCGTCCTGAATTACCTCCACCTTGGCTGCTAGGTGCAAATTCATTCAGACCTTCTGCCATGCCTTGCTTGTGTAGATTTTGAGATGCGTCTGATGATTCCTTCTCGGCAGCATTCCACTTGTCAGCGTAGTACTTGGCATCGCGTCTCAAGTCAGTAACGTCCACCACAAAGTCACCGTCCATAATGTGCCATACAGATTTTTCTACACCAGCCTTGGACATGGTGTAAGATTTTTTAATTGTGTATTTTTTATCTGCACCTTCCGCAATGCTTTCGCTCATGACAGGCACTACAGACATTTCTGTGCCGTGATCATAACCATTGTTCTGCATCCATTGTACTGCTACACGGTTAGCATCACTTTGATTGTTGCCTACGCCTGAGAATCTATACAGCTCGTTGCCGTCGGCATCTAGAACCTTCCATGCACCTGTAAATGCACCAGGTGTTGCTCGCTGACGTGCTAGATCATTTGTAGATCCTGGCACAACGTCAATCAAGCCGCCTTGTTGTTGATCCTGTGTGCCAGTTTGCGCAGTATCTTCTACTGGCTCAACTTGATAGTTGCCATCAAAGTTGTTTTCTCTTGCCCATAATGCGGCTAACTCGTTGGCTGCTGATCGGGTGTTCTCTGCAGGACGGAACACATATAGGTAACGACCCAATCCGTCTGTTATTTTCCATTTTCCGGTTGGACTTGTGGCAGCACGACCTTGGGCCATGGGTATGTCTATGTCCACAATCTCAACCCCATTGGTGGTGCGAATACCAAACATACGTGAGGCTTGCCCGCGTTGTAGTGCATGCGGACCGTGTTCAATATAATCATTCAGGCGAACTAGTGCGTCTGCATCGTTGGTAATGCCATCAGCAGTCTCTACCGAGTTACCAGTTTGTTTGTTGTAGATTTCATATCTGGCAGTTTGTTGGGAAGGTTTGGATTTTTCATAATAAGGACTCAACGGCTTTGCAACCAGGGAACTTAGATAGTTAGCCCAGCTTGGATACCCATCTTCACCCGTGGCTTTTTCAATTGCTTCCTCTTTGGTTGTGGCCACAACTTCTATACCAGCATTACTGTTTCCAGGATTAGAAACTTTCCACCAGTACTTTTGACCAGCAGTGTTGCCCTTTTTCAGCTTGTTGGCCAGATTTTTTTGTTTTAGTTCTTTGCTGGCCGCTGTTCTAAAGTCCTTGATGGCCTGCTGTGTTTCTTTGCTCAACTTGCCACTCGCTTCTGCACCACTGCCTTGCAGTGATACCATGTACTTGGAGAACTCTTCGATCATGTCTCCGTACTCGTCTTTCTGTCCTTCCGGAGTCAATAACTTGTACAGTTTCTTCAGGTATTCTTCGCGATACATTTCTGGGTTTAAGGCAGCACTCATGGCCACTGTGAAACGCAACAGGGTGTTTTCAATCTTGTCAAAGTTCTCGCCCAACCAATCACCGCCAGGTGAGCGAAATTCAATGTGGCCGTCTTTGACGTTGATACTGGTAAATTTCTGAGTCACACCGGCATGAATAGCTTTTGATGCCGCTGTATTCATGTGTGTTCGCATTTTTTCCAGGGCATCTGTCACGGCCTCAGGGCGACTGCGAACATTGTCGCGAATTGCAGCCATAGCACTTTTTGCGTAGTATGCACCTAATCGTCCAAAGCTGTCGGACACATGTTCGTCGCCCATCAGGATAGCCAACTTTACAAAGTCCAGCTTGTCTCTGTTGTATTCAGGCACTGAAATATTGATGTGCAATCCAGTTGAATCGTTAGTGTAGCAACCATAGCTGTCTGCCCAGCGTTTGACTTTGCTTAGATCATTAAGGATTACATCAATGGGCAATGGTGGGCTCACAAACTCCAGGCCTCGGTCCCCGTAGTTGTCGCCATCTAAACTGCCGTCGGGCTCGACCACATAATGATGTGAACTTGGGCTGGGTCTATCCACACTCCCTGAGTGATATCTAGTGCTAGCTTGAACATCACGGCCTATTGCGTCTTGGAAATCATTAGCCACATCATCTATACTTCTATCACCACCGACATTGGAATTATAGTAGTAAGGCCAATTGACATTGCCAAACGTGTCCATCACATCCTTCATGGTGTTGATGTCTTGGTCTGCTAGCCATTCTCGTTCTTGGTCAGCATTTCTGTTATAATCTTCTTGTGCGTCTTCACGTGCTTGACTATACCATTGGTTGTCGTAGCCTTGTTCGCTAATTTTGTTTGCGGCATCAAGATAATCTTGTTTACCTGGGTCAGGATACTCACCATCTTCGTTGGGTTCTGTGCCCAATATTTCTGCAATTTCTTCTGCGCTGGCATTTTCTTTAATGTAGTTGTAAATAAACTCTAACTCATCGCCGTCCCAGCGACTGTCAAACTGCTCATCTAACCAATCGTAATAATAGTTTTGCATGCGTTCACGCAGGCGTCTAATGTCACCACTGGTGTTGCCCTCACCGTTTTCAAAGAAGTTACATGCATCATCAATACTAATAACACTTTCATCATATTCCCAATCAGGCTCCATTTCCTGATCATCGTCAGGGTCGCCCTCCATGTTGGGCACAATCATTTCAAATTCCATGCCGGCAATGGCACCTGTTTTGGCAGCTTCGGCTCGCAGGTTCTTGCCGGTCATTTTGATTTCAAATAGCGCAGTTGACTCATCAAACTGTGCAAACTCTTCGTGCAGTTGATTTGCCAGCCCCTTCGTCAACAAGGCAGGACGACCTTGTGCATCTGTTTGCAAAGCCATCTTGTTGGCTTCCTTGCCTGTTTGCCCTGGATGCACATCCACAGTAAGTGCAGTACTGAAACGTGGATCTCGAACCTGCGCCCTAGTGGGAATATATCCTGATGCTTCTGCCAGGGCATGTTCGCCAAACTTTTCAGGATTGGCATCAGCATAGTCACGCATGATCACCCCAGCTTTGGCATGTGCTTCGTTTTCCCAACGACTGCCAGTTTCTCCTGCTTCGTTGGGCAGTGGAGATAGTTCATGTTGTCTGCAATGTACCAGTTCGTGTGCTGTGGTACGCAGGATGTCCATGATGTGACGATTGGCCAAGTTCACTTCCAAGGTATGTGTTTCAGGAGTGTAACGACCAAAGCTGTGTTCACGTTCTGACCATTCAGGGTCTGTGTGCAATTCAATATGCGGCATGTTTTCAATGCCCAGTTGTTCAGCGGTATGAGAAATAAAATCATGTACAGTTTGTTCACTGTCACCTGTTTCATTTAGAAACATCTGTGTCGTGGGACTAACACCGTAAGGAGATATGGTTGCATCTTCTGCAAAACCGTACGTTACGTGTTCTGCCACAGGTTGCTCTTGTAGACTCAGCAGCCGATCTTTGGCCGCGGTGCGAGCAGTGTACAACTTTTCAATCAGCCCTTGTGTACGCAACATTTTGTAGGCCAGATTCTCAGGACCCAGTTCACCGTTTTTGTCTAGACCTGCTTGCCGCATTTGTTTGATACGTGCGGCAGTTTTGGTCAACTGTTTGATGTTGCCGCTGTTGATGGCAGAGTTAATACGATGCTTCATGAGTTCGTACTTGCTTTTTACAGCACCGTCATTCACTGTGCTTTCTCGCTTGCGAGGAATAGCAGTCCAGTCGTTGTTTAATACTGAATAGATTCCTTGTGAGTGATGTGTTTGATTGGCCGGCTGAACATACAACTCAACAGGATAGCCGCCAATGGCCAAGTTGTGCTCATCATTATATTGGTACTTTTTGGCATTGAACAACTCACGATACACTTCGTCAGTTTCTGCTTGTGGAACATCTACCACAAGGTGTAGGTCAATATCCGAGTGCGGGGTATATGTGTAACCAGCGTTGCTTCCGCTGAGTGTGATGTCTTTGACTTCTAGGTCACTGAGTCCTAGACTTTGTTTAAAATCTCGAGCAATGGCCAGTAATTTTCGGCGCACTTCTGGGCGCATGCGAGAACCTTGCCAGATGCGTGGGTTAAGTTCTTCATTAAACTTAACAGCATCGGCAAGGTTATAGGAATCTAGTTCGTTGATGTTCATACGAACTATATTTACCGTCAGGCTGCTTTAGATGTTTTCTTGGATTTGGCCTTGCTTGTTGCCATAACTTTGGCTTCTGCCACTGGTGCAGGTGCCGCTGCCAGCTGATGCGGAGTTGGGTCAACAACAGGTGCTGGCAAAGATTGTGGCATAGTTGTGGGCAACCCACCGTTGTTGTACATCTCTGCAAGATCGTGATAGAGTTTTTCGTGTGTACCAAAGTCAAACACATAGGTACCTGTGTGCTTGAGCAACACACGTTTGTCCACAAAGATCTGTCCGCCTAGATCACGCCAGTTTTCACAGAATGTCCAGTCTTCAGAGTAGTAACGTCCTTCGCGCACGGCTGTGTCAAAGTAGGTTTTCATGTGTACGTTGAGTGCAGGGTCAAGTCCAATGTCGTTGGTAAATGGCTTCACAGCAGGGTGCTGATTGAGCTTTTCAAACACATGGCGTTTCATCAACAAGAAACCTGTGCCTGTTTTGGTGACTTCTACCAGGCCGCTGGGATCATTTTCGTCTGCACCAGGAATGCCATTCACACACCATTTGACTGGCAGGGATTTCATTGGGTACAAGCCACCAATGACATCTTTGTCGGCATTTAACAATGCCAACAAATGCCAAGGTTCCCAGCCAATGTCAGCATCAATAAACATCAGGTGAGTGGAACCTTCTGTGTTCAAGAACTTGGCTGTGAGTGTGTTACGAGCACGTGAAATCAAACTTTCATTGGTCATTGTTTCCACAGTCCAGTCGATGCCTAGTTGGCGGCATGTGTTGGCCCATTTGATAAAGCTCATGAATGTGGATTCAGTTAACTGCCCGCCGTAACATGGCATACAGATATGCACTCGGGTAGTTCTTAGGTAGTCAATATTGACTTGTATTTGCTGTTCAGCCATTGGGTTCTCCGTTAAAAATATGCTAGTATTTACAGAGTATAGCAGACAGCGTTAAATTTTGCGACCTTCTTCGATGTAATCGGGGTCTTCTTTGACTATGCCAGGAAACCTGGTTGTCAACGCATTTTTGTACTTGTTTAATTTAGTCAGTAGAGATGCGTAATTATCTGCGGCACCGTCCTTGACATCTTGTAACAAACTGTTTTCCAGTTGATCTAGCGTGTCTGCCACTAAAGGATATTTCTTTTTAATTGACGCAATCAATTTGTTAAATTCTTCAAACTTTTGTTTGGCAATATCTAACTGTGCCAATCTATCTTTTAATGCGTAATATCCCTCACCCGGTTTAGCCACAGGGATTGGAGCCGGTGGAGGCGCGGCAAATCTTTGTTTCAGCTGACGTCCTGCTAATTTTGCACTGTTGGCCCGGAAGTCTTGTGCCCATTGATCAACTTCTTGCTGACGTTCCGGTTCAATCTGTTGTTTGGCCTGTTGCTCTTGCTGACGATTTTGTTTTATGTTTTGTTTGGCTTTTTGCAAGACAGCAAACGCATCCGGCTTGAGTGCTTCTAGTATGCTGCCGCCTTCGTTGATTTGTTTCACAGTTTGCATGTCACACACTTCGTGTTTGAGTTCTAGTCTAGCGGCAGGATATTTCTTTCTTACCGCGGCCATGTCTAGTATGGCCTGTTGTTGGTCCACATACTTGGCAGCAGGTTTACCATTGATATACAATATAAATTCTTTGCCTACATTTTCTACTACAGCACGATTTTTTACTTTGCCAATCTCAATGCCAATGGGAGTGTTGGTACTCATGGCTCGAAAGATCTTTTCAGTTTCACCTTGTCCTGGCCGGAGCTCTGCGGCAATGATACGAAACAGCGCACGATTCTTTTTAATGCCAACAAACTCTCCAATTAAGGTAGCGTAGTTGGGAAAGTTAGGGGTTAAATTCACACGTGGGTTTGGCGCTGTATTTTCGTCCAGGCCTTGATTGCCCCGGCCAACCAGTCTAATTAGATAGCCTTGCTTGAAGTGTACCGGATGATACATTGCCACATTAAATGTGCCGTCAGGATTCCATGTTATCTTTACATCGCCTCCCACAGCACGGATCTTGGCCATTATATTTTCTATTGCTTGTTTGTTTTTATTGGGACCGTACATGGCTTCACTGAGATCTTCTGCCAGCTGTAACAGATATGTTTTCTCATCGTCACTATCATTACCGTCGTCAATGCCTGCAGACGCAAACTCATTTAGTTCTGCGCCCATAGCTGTGTCCAACAGTTTAACCACTGTGGCTGCCAGCTTGGGATTAGTCTGTGCCTTGGGATACAGGCTCATGACCAGAGCTGTTTTGCGTTTTTCATTTAGCCGGGGCCATGCACTGCGAATCTCTGTGGCTGATGTCATGCCAGGTCCGAACTCCACAGTAGGCAAGTAGGCCATGTAAGCATGTTGACTCATGGGCAGATCACTGGCATCATCATATGGTTGTAGGTATGCAGGTGATCCGTCTTTTTTGTTGCCACCTGGACGAGGTTGTGATCCTGCGTCTTTATCTGAACGCACAAAGATCAACTGTGTGTTGTTGGGATCGTAAGGTGCTGTGATTTCTTCTGCTCGAAAAGGCGATTTAACCTGCATGAATCGGCCTTTGGGAACCCCGGCCAATTGTGCTAGTTTTTCTTTGACAGGAAACGGAAAAGGGCGTGTGCTGGTATCGTTGGTGGCAGCCACATATACATCAGCACCGGGAAATGCTTCAACGGCAGATTGATAAAGAGCGGCGTGTCCCGCATGAAAGGGGTGGAATCCCCCGGGCATGATTACTAGCTGTTTCATAGCTAGTATTTAGTATTACTGATTTTCTAGCAACCAAAGATATGTAGGTGTAGTGAACTTCAAACTAGCGGTGCCATTGCAACCTAACTCTTCATAAAATTGGTCTTCTATTTCTTCTGCACTGCCATTAAAATCATGTTTGTAGATGATTTTTATCAGTTGATTGTAAGTTAATTTAACCTCATCAAATTTGATATCATTGATGATTAATCTTGCATCTCGTACAATTTTACCGTCTTCATTCACATCTGTATGCTCTGAGGTCTTGTTTTTCATCACAATACGAAGCTCGTGTTCACCATCTTCGTCTGTTAGTTCATGTGAAAAATGTATGATCTGATCCACATGTTCTACATTGATGATACAAGTATCATCAATCCAAACTTCTGTACCTAACGGTACTTGTTTGTCGTTGGAATCTATTGATCCAGAAATGGTTGTAAAATTGCTCATGATAATCCTTAAAATTAATAGGTAATGGTGACAGAATTTATTGTACCACCTGAAAAACCTTCAACACGCATTCGCATCCATGTGAAGTTTCCTGTGATAGTTGCCGGGTGATAATCACTCAATGGGGTGGTTGATCCGTCTCCATATGTGTAAGTGGTAAACCATGTGGCTGTTTGTGCATCAGCATCAAGTGTTGCTTCTGCATACAAGATGCCTTCAAAATCAGTCACACTGAAAGTGACTGTTTGTAAATTTCCTTGTCCGCGATAGTAGTTTGCGGCTCGCACAGCATCACTGACCCAGTCTTGACTACTGCCGTCATAGTTGCCCGACGGCTCACTGTACACAACGTTGGTCAAGATCGACTGGGTAGTAACGGTCATTGTGCTCGTTCTGCTTCTACAATCACGCCCACACCTGCCAATTCTTCAGCCACGCTTTGCAATGCAGCCACAATGTCAGCGGTTGCAATATCAGTACCAGGATCGCTGTCTTTGACCAATTTTGAGAGTTTGATCACAACTACTTCTTCGTGTATTTTTGCCATAGTGTTGTATTTAGTTACGAGCCTGTATCGGTAGAGTTTTTCTAACCAGTTGCGGGCATGCTATGTTTATAAGCAGTGCATCCTGTTCATCATCATGATCTACAAAATAGTTTGCCGGAATCCACATACGTGCACCACGCAAGAACTGCTTGAATCCTGGCCCTGGACGATATTGCTCAGGCCGTGTCACAAAGTATTTTGTTATTATTTTGCGTTGTGACTCGTCTACAAAACGTTCACGGAAGTAGGTTCTAAACCGGTGTCGAGGACGATTCAGCACCACACAGTCAGTGGGCAAACATACATCTGCTTGTCTGCGTTCGATCAGTTTGGTACCTGGTTGCGATACAATTATCTCAAAATCTTCTGGCGTATTGGTATACAGCCACATTGTGTTGTTACATACCACTTTTTTAAACGGGGTGGTTACGGCCAGCAACATATCACAAACCTCGTGTAGTCGCAGTTGATCTTGTTCAGTTATGTTTGTTCGTTGATGTGTGCTACGCCAATGCTGTAGATAGTTGTTGCGCCAAAAAATATTGGTGTCAATACTTTTGTGATCCAACTTGCGCATCATGTTGCCTTCGGGGATCCACCATATCAAGCAGTGGTGATACTGCTTGTAGTACGGTTCGCTACGTTGGTCTATTGTTGTGTCAATATCAAACATCTGGGAATCGGATAATGCCATCGTTGTCTACCACGGGCACAAGGTGTGCAACAGATTCAAAATGTACTGAATCACCTTGCATGGTCACAAACACTTCGCAGTTGCCGAGTCGATCAAATAGAATTTTCTTAGATAAAGGTACTTTGATCAATTCATCAATCTTGCGTGCCAAGGGTCTAGCACCCATCTTGGGATCGTAGCCTTTGTCGGCCAGCATGTCTATGACATCTTCACTGAGTGTGAGTCGAATGTGTTTTTCATCTAAACTGGCTTTGAGTTGATCTGCAAACTTGATCACAATCTTCTTGATGGCCAGCCGGTCCAGCTTGTTAAATCTACAGATCTGATCAATACGATTACGCAGTTCAGGCTTGAAGAACTCTTTCATTGCCCGGTCTTCGTTGCCGGTCTTTTCCTGTGATCCAAAACCAATGGCATTGCTTTCGTTGTCTCGCGCACCCAAATTTGAAGTCAGGATAATGATGGTGTTTTTGACATCCACACGCTTGCCTGCAGAGCTTGTGATGTGTCCTTCGTCCAGCATCTGCAACAGGATATTGGAAACATCAGGGTGTGCTTTTTCAATTTCATCAAACAAGATAATCGAGAATGGGTTTTTAGTAAGATCACTGATCAGCTTGCCGCCACCTACATTGCCATCCTCAAAGCCCACATAACCTGGCGGCGCACCGATCAAGCTGGATACTGTGTGCTTTTCTTGATACTCACTCATGTCGTACTTGAGCAGTTTCATGTCCAAGTTTTCACTCAGCAGTTTGGCCAGTTCTGTTTTGCCTGTACCTGTTGGACCCAAGAACAGGAAACTTGCCATAGGGCGAGTTGTTGCACCAATGCCTGCAAAGTTAATGTACACACGCTCTAGCACTGAATCCACAGCGGCATCTTGGCCGTAGAGCTTCTGCTTGATATTGCTTTCAAGATCCACAATGTTTGTGCTACGCTCGTTCTGCAAGCGATCCATGGGCACACCTGCTACCTTGCTGACCTGCGCCATGATCATGTCTTTGGTAACTGTTACCAGTCCTGCATCCCGCACACGCTGTCGAGCACAAGCACCATCCAACAAGTCAATTGATTTGTCGGGATTCTTTTTGTCATGAATGTAACGTCCGCTCAGTTCCACAGCCGCTGTCATGGCTTCTGTATCAATCATGACATTGTGGAACTTTTCTAGTCGTGGACTCAGCCCAATGAGGATTTGTTCTGTGGTTGCATCATTGGGTTCATCAATTGACAGTCTGTGGAATCTGCGCATCAAGGCACGATCCTTTTCAAAACTCTCGTAGTATTCTTCCCAAGTGGTTGATGCAATGACTTTGAGGTTGCCCTTGGTAATTGCTGGTTTCAGCATGTTGGCAAAGTCCAAGTTGCTCTGTCCCGATGATCCTGCGCCACGCATGGTGTGTGCTTCATCCACAAACAATATACAGTTCTTCTTGGCTTCTAGTGCGGCAATAACCTGCTTGAACTTTTCTTCAAACTCTCCGCGATACTTGCTTCCTGCCAGTAATGACCCAATCTCAAGACCCCATACTTCGTGTCCTTTAAGGAACTCGGGCACACAGTTGTTGTGTATCTCTTGTGCAAGTCCGTCGATGATGGCAGTTTTGCCCACCCCAGGATCACCTACCATGAGCACATTGGCCTTGAAGCGCCGTGCCAACACAGTGATCATGTCCTCCAGTTCTTGACTGCGACCAATCAAGGGTTCTAACTGATTCTTGGCTGCCATTGCTGAAATGTTTGTGCAATGCTCTTCCAGAATGTCTGTGGCCTGCTGGGCATTCATTTTCACACTCTCGGGCTGGTGATTCTTTTGATAGAACTCGATGAATTCTGCTTTGCGAATACCGTACTTGAGCAAAAAGTAATGTGCATGACTATTGGTTTCGGCCATGATGCTCAGATAAATGTCAATCACATTCATGGTTCTGCGACCGGTAAACATCACCTGCACATTGGCACGATTAAAGATACGTTCCAACGCCTGTGTTTTGCGAGGTTGGACATCTTTGGCGTTGCTAACTAGGTTGACCTGACTGTCTAGGTATACATTTAATTCAATATCCAGTAGGTCAGCATCGGCACCAAACTTTTCAACCACTCGCCTAAATGGCATGTGTCGTAACATGCCCAGCAACAGGTGTTCGGTCAGCACGTATTCGTGCTGTTTTTCTCTAGCCAAATTAACAGCGGTTTCAACCACTTGTTCTACTTCAGGATTGTTCTGCATCAAGTTCCTTTTTTACCAATTATATTGTTATTATACTGTGTTGATCAACAACAAGCAACCATTACGAAAATATTTATTGCCGATATTTTTCTATTGCTTCCAGTAATTCGAGTGGGAGGTTATCCGGAATAGTTGCTCGTAGTTTCACAAACATGTCGCCCTGAATACCACGACGATCTCTAATGCCTTGGCCGCGGCATCGTAACACAGTACCTGGTTGGCAACGAGCAGGCACACGAATTGTCAGAGTGTGTCCCAGTATGTTCTGCACATCGACATCTGTGCCCAAGATTAGATCCCAAACACTCACAGTGTATTCTCTGGTTAGATTAAGTCCGTCTCGTTCCCATACCGGGTCTGGCCGTGTTCTGAAAGTGACCACCAGATCCTGTCCGCCAGGTGCAAGCCCAGCGTACTGCACATTGTCTCCATCATTTAATCCCAATGGGATATCAATTTCAATGGTGCTTTGTCCTTGTGCTGTGCCTATGCTCACGGGTTTACGTCCACCCTGTGCTATGTCCAACAGACTCACATACAAGGTCATACGCACATGATTTCTGCGTGGCTGTTGTCCTGGAAACCCACCACCTCCAAACATCTGTGCAAAGATATCGTTGAACTGTGGATGCCCGCCGCCAAATCCACCAAACTGTGGTTGCGGGTTATCATACTCGGCACGTTTTTGTTCATCACCTATAGTGGCATAGGCTGCCTGGATGGCCTGGAACTTGGCAGTGTCTCCACCTTTGTCGGGATGGTGCTGGCTGGCCAACTTGCGAAATGCTCGTTTAATTTCATCTGCACTGGCAGTTCGAGGCACACCTAAGGCGGCATAATGATCGGTCATAAAAAAATCCTGTACACATAATTATACAGGATTTTCAGAGTGGTGTCAATTACTTCTTGACCGGCACATCAGTACCTTCTAGTTTTTTGTGTTGTTTGACCTGTTTGCAGTTCTGTTTGACCTGTTTGGTTTTGGGATCAATTACATCTTTGCCTTCCTTGTCTTTGACATCAACACAGATCTTTTTGGTTTCATGTGCGGGCTCATTGGCCACAGCAAATTGGCCACCTAGTGTCAGGGCTAATATTAATAATAGTTTTTTCATCATTATCTTTCTGGATAAAAGTCAGGTTGTGGAGGAGCAAGTTTACCCCCAAAACCTGTGGTCACTCCGGCAGCACCGAACCCTGTTGAGACAGGAGTTGTGCCCCAACTTGGAGCGGGAGAGACTGATACACCCAAGGGTTGTGAGCCCCAGGAGTTTGTGACTGGTGCTGGTGAACCAAACGCACCGGCCCCGGACTGCGGTGTTGCTCCAGGTACTTGATATGTTGTACCGACATTCTGTGGTAAGTTGATTCCGCCATTGTTTGCTCCTCCTAGTTTTTCCTGTGTACGACCATAAGCCGCAATACCCAGCACAGCACCCATTGCAATGTGGTACAGGCCAGCACCTTGCAGTGTAATAGGTTGCCACTGTACATTTACTTGACCTTTTGAAACACTTTGCAATATGCTCCATAACACAGGGAATATCACAAAGTCTGCAATGCAAGTCAACATGTATGACCACCCCATCATGGGACGCCATTTTGAATTCATCCAGTCTTCTTTTTTCTTTTCACTCTCACTCATTTTTTCTGCCATGTCAACTCCTTGATATTAAATCCACAACCAATAGCCCTGGGCCATTAATACTAGTCCTAGTGCTCCTACTCCCAAGCTGGCTTTGTACATTTTGTTATTAACTGCTAAAATACTTGCTGACAATAACACGATGGCCAGTTGGAACAGCATGCCCGAGAATGTAAGCCATGGTCCATGTGCTCGGGCTTCTTCACGTGCGGCTTCTTGTGCTCGTGCTTTGGCCAAGAGTTCTACTTTGCCTTCGCCAGTCTTGGGATCGCTTTCATAGCGAGCAATCTTGGCTTCTAGCTTTTCAATTCTGGCTTTGTCTGTGCCTTTTCGAGCTTCTTCTAGCTGTCCTTCAGCAATGGTTTGCTTGATCGACTTTGACTGATAAAATCCATATGTGTTGCTGGCCTGCAACAGGTTGGTTTGTGCTGTGCCACTAAAGGTGTTGGACAAGTAAGTGTTTGCTGCCAAAAACAGCGCCATGAACACAATGACCAGTCCTGCTTTGTCTTTGATTAAGGCTTCACGTTCACTGCGTGATAAAGGTTTTTTTTCTTCTGCCATTTTATACTCCCATTACATGTAAGGCATGTTCATAGTGCTTGATACGATCTTCTAGACCAATGTAACCACCATTGATGGCTCTTGTGAGCCCTTTGATATCGCCTGCATCTGCAAAGCGATTTAGATTGTTTTGTTCCCAGAACCAGCAGGCACTTTGACAAGCACCTTCAAATGTGGCCAGATAGTCAGCGGCTTCTTCATCAGCAATGCCCAATGATCCTGCAAAGAATGTGTAGTTGTCCTTGCCTGTCAACTGTATTAAGCCACGCCCGCAGTACTTGTAGCCATCACCGGATGCTTCATCACTGTTGCCCATGCGATTGGCATACACTCTGTTGGCAATCTGTTCAGGCCGGTTGGCATACTGTGCCGCAAGTGCGTCTGTGGGGAAATACTTGGGGAAAACTTTTCTCAAGCTGGCCGCTTTATAATTAAGATTTTCTTTGATAAAAACAAAATTTCCTGACTCATGTGCGCATTGTGCAATAAAGGCTGCCACACGCTGTGGCGTGTTGATTTCATAATCATCCAACAACTGCTCTAGTGCATCATACCAGTGATCGATATGTGGATTTTTGACCATTTGTTTCAGTTGCTCTCTAGTCAGTATTGTACTCATTCAATGACTCCTTTTAAGTATTTGTTTTTTTGTAGGTATTTACTCCAGGCCCTACGCTGTTCTCGGTTCAAAGGTGCGTCTGGTGCTGGTGGCTGATTCATTGAGGCCTTTAAGGTTGGCATCATGCTTTCAATATCTTGACTCACAGCATCACGACCACGAGCTTGAGTTTTTTGTTTCATGGCCTGTTTATTTGCCCTCACTAATGCGTTATCTTGCATGTCGCGCGGAGCAGGCGGGACTGGTCTGCGGAACAGTGGCGGAGTAGGTCGCATGTCTGGCGATAACACAGTCTCCAGGGTAATTTCATCGGGGTAATGATCTGATCGTTTGAGATATAAAGATATCAAGGTGTTTGTGTCTTGAAAATACGCTCCTTTGCCCAGCGGTATTGTTCCGAGTTCAGGAACGTTTCTACAGGCAAATCCCAGTATGTTGATCACACTGCCACTGTCAATGTCACGATCTGCCATGGTTACCACAGCATGACTATCTAGGTGCACTTTCCAGTTACCCATTTTTTGTGTGGCCATGCGATAGTGATGTGCTTCTGTAGTGAATTCCCTGGCTCTCATTTGGCAACACTTTCAAATATTTGTTTTTGTGTTCGATACCATTCCTGCCAGGCTTTTAGTTTTTCGATGTTTTCGTTACAGCTTCCGTAGTTGTCGACAACGGTTTCGAGGAGTCTATGGGCTTCAATGCCTGAGGGGGTTCCATCAACACTGCCGGGACCTCGGGCCACTTCATTACGACTGGCACTGTCGTGGAGCACGACGCTAGACTTAGGCAAAGTACACTGACTGTCAAGCTGAGCGCCAGCAACTTCTCGAATGATTTCTCGGTTTGCATATACTGTTTCCTTTACAACTTTGATCTTGGTAACAACTTTGGTTTCAATTACGGTGTTGACTTCACGACTCCGGGCTTCAGCAATTTGAACTTTTTGTTCTAGCTCTTTAATTCTAGCCAGCCATTTCTCTTCGTTACCGCGCCAACCAAAGAAATAAGCGCCAATACACAGGCACACCACACCCACCAGTTCAGCAGGCATGCGGTATTGCATCATCATGGGAATCCACTTGACCAGCTTGCTTGCAATGTACAACAGTACGCCTAGTGCAAATATCGCATAGGTCAACATGACAAAAATGCTGTCAGGCAGTAGGCTAAACATCCATACAATCTGTGACATACCAGTCCTTTATATGGGAGTATTTATGGATTGTTGTACAAGTACAGTGTTTGGGTTCTGTTGGGAAACAAGTCGATCATTGAGTCTTGTCTACGTATGTCCAGAGTCAAACAATGCAATCCTCCGTCCCAGAATGTTCTGGTTCTGAATGGCAAACTGTGTGCAGTAATACCGTGGCGTTCAAACTCACGAAATACCCGGTCATCTTCCCCCAGCATGAAAATATTCTTTTGGTCAATCACAAGGCAATTGACTTCAAAGTAAGTTTCTGTGTAATTGCCCACCCAGTCCAGAGCATGAGCAATAATATGATCATTAAATGCTTTGGATGGCGACGATGCTGTGTCCCACCAGCGGCCGTTGCTGATAGGTGTTTTCTTGGTCTGATGTGTGAAAAATTCAGGAGAAGCAATGTTGATCTTTTGCCAGTCTGGAAAAGTCTGATCATAATTGTCGAAGTACACCGATGTCAACAATAACCCTGGTTTGACCGCGGCAAAGCATCCGTCAATGTGTCCGCCGTTGAACAGTAGATGCACACGATAATCTTTAAAATGTGGTTGTACCACCCGATGATATTCTTCAAGTTGTTGGTCCAGTGCTGACTGTTTGTTGTAACTTTGAAATAGATCCAGATAAATGTCTCGTCCTGCTCGCACTGAGTTAGCACCGCATATCCAGCCCAGGTGCTGTGTTTCAATAGTTCCCATCACAATTGATCCAGGGTCAGCTCGATACTGTTCAATGGCATGGCTCCATACATCTATATTATGACTGCCAATGAACATGTTGCCAGCCACTAGATAATAGTCTCTTGGGGTAATGGCAGGTTTTGTCAGTGTGTCATTGGGTGTTAAATAATGATCAATATTTTTGTATTGCGGACGTTGAACTACTATATCAAATTCTTCAAGTTTTTTTTGTATTATATTTAGATCATGCTGGGTGTTTTCTGTCAGCTCGTAAAATACATCACGTACTTCAGAATTTAAATGATCATAAAAGTGTGCGGGATAGCAGTCACCTAGCCATACTTCTTCTAAACGACCCCAATTGGTATAGCTGTTAACTCTTGGCAAATTCATCAAAATATTTATTGAATCAAATTTACCCTGATATCATTACTGTGATAATGTTGCACACGGTTAACTGGGCGAGCAATGCCCAGTAGGTCACATAGTTCTAAATTTGTAGCTGGTGTCTTTTTGCTGTCTGCATACGTGGTTTCGGCCACTGCTAGTCCTTGATTTTGTTCATGAATTATCTGCGCCATTTTGCGTAAATTTTGATAATATTCTGCATAATCAGGATATGTTATATCAAAATGCCCGCATTTGACCCACCAACCCAGGCAAGCATCATCTGAGCGATGTACAAGTACTATAGGGCAGTTGGGCCAGTGTGCTCGCAAAAAGTCAATGTGATTGGCAAACACATGGCTTTTGATAATGCGAACACCTGTGCCTGTAAATGGCCTGTTGAATTCTGCTTCGCATTCTTGCTTGGAATATCTTTCTATACGATCAAAGAATTTGCCAAATTCCATACCTGGATCAAAGTATGCACCCTGGTGCATGAGTTGTCGTTCTCCCGAAGCGTCGTGGTAATATGTGCGAGCCTCTGAGTGATCACTTGTGTCTATGTCGGGACTGTGATAGATGTTTTTGCTCACGCTGGACCATTTTGAGCCAGGAGCACCTGCTATAAAGATGTATTTCATATGTGGAACGTCTGCCCTGGATTGTTCAAGATAGCTTGAGTCTTGGGTGTGACATAGCCCGTGATTTGACACAAGGGACGATCCCACCAGCCCATGTTGCAGGTAGCATGTGGCATGTCCTGCCATTCCCAGGTGATACAGTCACCAGACTTCCAGTGTGTCCAGGTGGCATTGCCTATTTGCCAAATTTGCCCGGGCTGCCAGTCTGCTAACATGATGGCAAAGCGTCGTATCTGTTCAGGGTGTGTGTCTAGGTTGGTGACTTTGAAACTGTTTTCACGTTCTGCTCGTGCGGCAAAGTTGTCGATGTGCCAGACCAGTACTTGCCCAGTCTTTTGATTGTGGAACTTGATCTGCGGGTCATCAATGCCCAGCACTGCTGCCATGGCATTAAACACCGGCTCATCTTCGGCAGCAACCCTGGCATAAATCTCCATTTTGGGGTTGGCACCTGCACGAATTAAATCAGCTTCTTCTGCCGACGCTGTATACAGTTCCCCGGGGATCTTTTCTTTGTTGCGTGTGCCCCATCCCACACTGTCTGCACGGGGCAAATAACGTTCAACAACATCAGCAAAGTCTGTGGTAAATCTACCCACATAGGTAAAGCTGTCTGCACCGGGCTCAGGTGGACGTGTGGTATCAAAGTGCCATTTGCTGGCAGCACGGGTACCTTCCCATCGGCTACCGCCCCAGTTGAATTGTTTGTTCATGTCAATTGCCTTCTTGTGAAATATACTGTGCCATGGGCAAGAATCGCTGGCGCAAGTCTGCCATGTGTGCTCGCACTCCTTCGGGAGTGTGATCCTTTTCGTCTACTATAATTAAGTTGTCTTCGGCCCATTGGCGATATTCTTGTGTCTTTAATGCACGGCCAAATTCTTTCACATACCAATCAACAATGGGACGCGGTGTCATGGGTGGCAACACAAGATTCCACCCTGCCTGTGCCATAACACCAGGTATAGCATCACTTAGCAAAGGTACTGTGGGTATTTGTTGTAGTTTCTTTGTGCCTGTTAGTCCAATGAATTTGACCTTGCCTGCTTGCACCAGGGGCAGAGCAATGGCAGCAGGCATAATACCAAGTTCTGTGCCAATTTTGCCATCATATGCAGCCACACTGCTCACCGCTTGTGCTGGTCCATTAAATTTGATATGTTTGATTTGATTGCGATCTGCTCGAGTTTTAACCATCATGTACTCAAACGCCATTCTATGTGCACCACCGCCGATGGCCACATTAATGGGCCTGTCAACTGTTTGAAACATCTTTAGCAAATCTGCTGGCGTGTTAATTGAACTACGGGCAGCACTCACAACCACCAATGGTGCTTTGCCATAGCTTAAGACTTCTTCAAAACTATTCCATTCAAATTTCTTGACATTCTTTTCCCAGATATCATTTGTGACATAGGTGCTCATGTGACTGGGCAGTGCCACAACACTTCCGTCACTGGGCTTGGTCATCATCATGTTCATGGCAATAACACTGTCTGCACCCGGGCGGTTTTCTATCACAAAGTTAATGCCTGTTGTGCGTGTCACAATCTCTGCGGCTTTTCTAAATGCAATTTCGTTGCCTGCCCCGGGTGCATTTCCCACTATGGCAGTGACTGTCTTGGGCGGGGTCCAAGACTGAGCAAACACCAGCATAGGAACCAGTGCCAATATAGCTAATAATCGTTTCATTTTGATCCTTTTGAAAATTTTTGACGTATGTGATACATAAGTTAAATATGTATTAGAAAAACACAAGAGCCACAAAATTTTTAGTGGTATTGTACTTTTATTTACCTAACACGGAAATTTTTTAATGAATAGCAAAATTTTTAATCTCTTACAACAAAATCTCAAACAATCATTCCATTTGCCCAAGTACTCTAACCTTGTGTTAGACACCACTACTGTAGTACAAGACTTACCTTGGACTCCTGCTCGCTTTAACAAGTTTAAAGAAACAGTGGAACAAGAACTACAGTTAACATCAGAATTTAAAGGAACGCTTTATGAAATCGTCGCAGACTTTGACCGAAGATACCTCAACAGGTTCTTTGGAGAAATGTGGAAGCCCCGCACAGAAACATTCAGCTACACAGGATGGCAGCTGGCAGAAGAAATCAACAAGCTCAACCCTACACAAGTTCTTGACGTTGGATGTGGCTATCATCCGTTTAAAGGGAGGATACACAATATTGTGGGCATTGATCCATTTAATGCTTCTGCTGATTATATGGTTGATATCCTGGATTACCGAGTCAAGCCCGGCACATATGATGTGGTAATGGCACTGGGATCAATTAACTTTAATTCACAAGACGAAATTGAAGCTAGAATTGCCAACTGTGTTGATTTGTTGGCCAAGGGTGGCAAATTCTTTTTGCGAGCCAACCCGGGAATAACACACAAGACAGGGCCTTATGTGGATGTGTTTGCTTGGTCGTTTGAAGTTGTGAATGAATTGGCAGAAAAATTCAATTTACATTTGGATACATTTAAAAAAGATGCCAATGATAGATTGTACTTTGTGTACACTAAAAAATAATTATTTGCCAGCGGCTCTTAAATTGGCGCCGTTGTTGAAGCTGGGACTGTAAGGGCTCGTGCCCGGGATGTTGCCTTTACGTGCTGACCAATCATATCCTGCGCGATGCCCAGAACAGTCTTTGGTGCAAGGGCTACCCAAGAAGCTGAGTTCATCCAGTTGTTGATCACCCAGGAACGTGTCAGCAAAGGCCTTGCACAGTTCCTGTATTTTTTCATTGCTAGTAACTGTGTAGCCCGAGTCTTGTGTGGGGTCTTGATAGCCACAGTAGATATCAGTGATACCATAGTCATCTAAAAGATCTTCACAGCTCTCACCATAACGATCGTCCATGCGCTCACTGCAAGGACTCAGGGTGGTTACTATAGTACAATCTGGTGTGACTCGACCGTACCGGCGTTCATACGCTTGAATGGCAGCACGTTCACCATGTATGCGTTTGTCAGTTGCGTCATCAAAGTGATTCACAGCCCGGACCACACGGCCTTTGGGATCAACCACAGCAGCCGCAACCATGCCGTAGTAGTCGGGCTTGCGTTGCTTACCCTTTACAACCATGGCACACAGGTCTACCAAGATCCGGTCAAGATCAGGTGCAGAGTCCGTGGATTCTGTCAGCCACGACGTGGTAAACAGTTCATCAACCAGCATCAGCAGTTCCATTTGCGCAAGGCCAGAGTCTTGCGTGTGGGTTCACCGTTGGGCTTTTTGGCAGGTCCTTTAACACCTGACATACGTGCGCAGAAACTCTTGCGACGCTTGGCTGCTTTTGATCCAGGCTTTAATTTACTAGGCTTTGTGGTCACTGCTGTTTGCAGTTTTGAACCAGGATGCTCGCGTCTATAGCTAGCAACACCTTTGGCGTTTAGGCCGCCCTTTTTGCTCTTGCCTTCTTTTCTGCGCCAGGCGGCTGTTTCGTACAGCATGTGATCGTCTAGAGCTTCGAAGCTTTCCCATACTAGGTCAGCACTGATGCCTTTTTTGGCTGCCATTTCTTCTGCCAGTTGATCCATGGCTTCGTACATTTCTTCTACTTCAGGATCAACGTCCATTTTGTGCTGACTAATCATGTAGTTCATAACTTCAACACTGGTTTGCTTGATCATGGCAATCTTTTCTTGCACCCATTCAGGGAAATTTTCGTTGTTGTCGATATCTTTGCCCAGGTGTGTCAACACGCGAATAATAGTGTGAAGGTTATTCTTGACCATGCCTGCTTCGTCATCGTATTCACCGTTGAAGTCTTCTGCTAGGCCTTGCTGGTTATACATATCCATTATTTGTCTAATATAGAAATTATAATGACCACGGCGACCGTTATACTCTCTATCTCCCAGCACAGTCTTTAGTGCTTGCACAGCATCAGTTACTTCTGAACCCTGCATGATTTTCAGTGCGTCGGTCACAAGTGAATCCACACGCTGTTCACCTTCTACTACACTTTCGTTTACAGCAACTCCGTATTTTTGTAACAGTTGAGCAGTTTTTTGTGCCCATTGCTTGTTGTTTTCAGCAGAGGCACCAGACATGCCTCTAACAATACCTATGTTCAAGGATGCATGTTCTTTGGCATAACGAGGATTTGTTTGAGCTGTTTTTTGATGTAGATCGTTTACTTTGTTAAAAAATGCCGCATCGTTGGTGCCTGCCTGAGCATTACCACTGGCACCTAATCCTGCGGCAGCTAAACCTGCACCTGCCAACGCACCAAGGAAACCTCTGCGACTCATATCTGCTTCCGCTACACTTTCATTGGGCACACAGTTGCGAACTTGGCCGCCATTCTTGCCCTTTTTGGTACCTTCGGCATGCTTGCCAGGCCAGCAACGTGTGTAGCCATTTGAGTCTTTTTGACCCTTTCGAATTTCATTGAGACTACCATGTGACTTGCACATGCCACAGTCTTCACACACCATTTCCATTTCAACAGATTCATTATGCTTCTTTTTGCCGGCACAATGCGCACGTTGGCTAAAACCTTTGGGGTGCGAGCAGTTGATACTGTTCTTGTATTTTTCGCTCCATGATTCTGTTTGAAAATCTTTTATCTTCATTATCTTGCCTTCTTGGGTTGTTGTGCGGGTTGCACAGCATGCGGTACATTTCGGTACACACGTTTGTTGGGATCATACACGGTCTTTAGCGGACCTGCACCGGCTAGCTTTTTCATACGTGACAAGGCAGCATCAAATGCATCAGCATCCATATTGCCTACTTTCTCTCGAGATTCGTCAAACCAGTCATCAGGTTCATCGTCTATTATATTCTCGTAGTCAATGTCTTGGTCAGAGTCGCTGTTTCTCCAACGTGTCATAGCGTCTTCATAGTCCCAGTCACTGTCAAAGTTTTCAGGCTCAGGCATGCTGCCTCGGCGACTTTCGTCAACTCCGGCTGGAATAACCGGTGGCTTTGTTCCTGGCAACACAAACACTCGGTTTTGTGCTAACACAGCATCATATCTACCCATACAGCGTTCGCCCATCTGCGCACAGGTTATATGCAATTGTTGTCCGCCACGTGGTCTAAAGTCTGTAGGAGATAATATGACTAAGGGATACTCTTGACCATCTACCACAATTGTCATTTTTTGTCTGTCAACTTGGTCTACTGTGGGCATTTGTATGGACTGGCCTAGTGCTGATCCGCCGGCTGCTGCCATAGCGGCTGCTCCTGCACCCTTCAAGAATCCTCTGCGGGTTATGTCTTCTTCCAGACCTGAATCATCAATTCTACACTTGATGCCACGTGCTTGGAATTCTTTAACCAGTTTCTGTGCTATGCTCAGGGGCTTGGTTGTGACTACGGCACCATTATTCTTGCTAACTTCTGCTATTTTATTTTGTGCTCGTTCACTACCAGCAGGATATTCTCTAGGCAACACATCTTCTAGTGCCTTCCATGCAGTTCGGGCAGTGAAGTCTTGGGGCATAAAGCCAAAGAAAATAACATCCACATCCTTTTCACGTTCTAGTCCAGGATCTTGTGCCACTGCTTGTGGCGTAACAAATTCGTTTAATTCACCATCGTCGCCGGTGTAATCTATATCAAACGTGTCTTCTTCGTCATCACGGGTTGATGCACCTACCTTGCCAGACCAAGGAACATAATCATCATCAGGATGGTGATCAGGTAATCTTTTATCTGTCAGAGACCCTGTTCTGTGTGCTAGATCTCCACTGATCCTGGCAATAGTGCGGCCAGGAATGCTACGATCAATTTCTAATCCAGTACCTGCTTCGTGTATAATCTGATTTATTTTCATTGCAGTAATCCTGCTAGTTTTTGCATGCGGCGCAAGTCTTGTGCTTCGTGCATGGCCATTTGTTTTTGCATGAGATCTCTTGCTCGGTCCACAGTGTCTCTACGATACTGATCACTGCCTGGTTCTGCAACTCTGTTGCGGCGAGTGGCCAGGTTAGTAACGTTGGGCGGCAATTCAGGTTCAGGTTCAGCATCTATTGAGGACATGCTTTGCGGCACGGGCTGATCTACCGTTATGTTATCTTTGGGTTCTGCAAACAGATCTGGTTGAGTTGCGTCCGTTTCAGGCTCATCAAGATCTGCTCCCAGCTTGGTAGGCAATGCAATGTCTGGTTGCGGGGCAGGAGCCTGAAATGCCACTTGACTCATGGCAGCACTGGGATCTGGACGATCAATCACGTTGATAGTGGGTGCAGGTGGCTTGACCGCAGGAGTCACGGGCAAAGTAGATCCCACAGGTTTGAATGTGCTGGCACCTGGACGGAGTTTTGCTGGTTCTGGTTTGCGTTTTTCAGCATCGGCTGCTCGTTGTTGTGATTTTTCAGCACGATCAGCTGACTTGATATTGACGTTGTACACTGGAGGCTGGCCCTTGCTGTCACTGCGTTTCTTGCGCTCAGGTTCAGAACCTGTTTGAGCATGCATGGCATCCAGTTCTCTGCTGAGCCGATCTAGTTCTGCTGTCAAGTCATCATTTTCTTGATCTAAGCTGGAAATCTTTTTGCTTTGTTTACCGGCAACATTGCGCAGTTGCACATCAATATCGTCCTGACGTTGATTTATTTTATCTTGTGCCTGTAGCTCTTGTTTGGTGTCTTTTTGAACATCCATGTCGTGCATGATCAAGGCTTCGATATCACTCTGTGCTTGTGGATACTTGGCGTAGGCCTGGCGCAAAGCTGTGCTCAATGCCGCACTACGCACACCACTGCGACTTAGATCAGGGTCGTCGCTTTGCTCCAGCAAGCTGGGTTGCTCAGGAGCACCAGATCTGCGACCCAGTTTTTTCAACAATGCATCAAATTTGTCCCCACGACTCATGACATCGTACACAAAGGTGTATCGATCTTGATCTGTGGGCAATGTATCATAGTAGTTGGCCACTGCTTCAATGTCATCATCGTCAAGTTCGATAATTTGATTGTTGCCAAAATCCAACTGCAAGTATCTACTGAGTCTAGGACGTTTGTTCACATAGGCTCGGTGTAGCAGAGCAAAGTTTCCAGTGCCCAGTGCGCGACTGCCGGGAGCACCAAATTCCATTAATGTAACAACGTCGTTTATTTTCATGATATGTTATTTATTTGTGTTGACACCGGCCAACTGTGAGAGTCTTGCCAGTTCCTTGTCTGTCAGGGGAGTGTCTAGTTTAGGCACCTTGGGCTTGACATTGGTGGGATAGTAAGCTGACTGCGCACGGTTTTTTGTGCCCAAGATCTGCTGTGCTGGCACACGGATGCCTTCTTCTACATCTTCGTCCAAATCATCTTCAGAGAATTCCATATAATCATATGGTCCCCAGGGCCGCCCGGTGCGAACATCTATCATTGTACCAGGTCGTTTGCCATGATCAGAATGTTCATAGTAATCATCGCTGGATATCACGACACCGTTAAAACCTGAATTGTAATCTATTCCAAACTTGCGTGTGACACCATCAGGACATACAATACCACGTTGTAGCAAGCGTTCCACGTCTTGTTGAGTCTTGACACCACCTTGTAGATCAAAGTCGTGTACGCCATTATAATACCAGGCCTGGGCCAAAGATTTAAAGTAGTTGCCACCTCCGCGATCAGCACCACCAGGAGCACTGGGAGCAAATTCTTTTAGTGTGCCCTCCAGTTGACTCCACATCTGTTGTGTGCCGCCCCAGACGTTGTGTTTGGCTGAGTACCTAAATTTCAATGCACGAAGTTCATTTTCAGTGTGACTGCCCATGATTTGATTTGGTCGTTTCCAAATGAATTTACTGCTGCCAGGATTCATCTTTTGTGCAGTCTGACTGCGTATGCCCATGGCTTGCCCTGTGGTGGGTCTGAATTCTTCTGTCACACCCACAAACTTGCTGGTAATACTGGCAGGAAGTCGTAGTCCATATTTCATTAACCATCTATTGATATAGTTTGGATTGGTATCGGCTACTGATCTCTTGGTACCATCGGGTGCTTGTACTATGATAGTGATCACGCCATCTTTATCTTCAGCAGACAATAATTTACTGGCCTGTTCACGCAATGAGCCTTCCGCCACACCTTGTTCTTTAATTTTATTACCCTGTTGATCAATACCGCTGTTAGGTGGTAGATAAACTTGCTTACATGGTTGGCATACTTTGATTCTTTGCCCCATGTATGTTCCGCCTTCTAACTTGCCACCGCACTTGGAGCATGAATTTACGCTGTCTAGATCACCACGATGTTTTTTACCCAGTGGAACAACTTCACCTTCAAGAGCAACATCTTCTTTAATAACGTCTGTGATCTTCATTATCTTATCCCAGCAGCCGACTGCATGGCCAAGGTCTCTGGTGTGGGCTTGTGAACTTTCTTGGGTTCAATACCAGCGGCTGTGCGTACATCATTTAGATCATCACCATGTGCTGACCGATAGTCAGCAGGAGTAAGTGGCACAGTTGCCTTCATTGCATCCACTGACCAAGGCTGTGTCCGGCCATCGTAACGCATGGTCCAGTCTTTGGCATCAAATTCTGTGAGCGTGCCCAGGTCATCAATCAATGTGCCCACTTGTTTGGCCACTGCGGGACGGCGACGCAGTTCCACATACACTAGATAGCGACTGGGCTTGATTTCACCGGGTGAGCGATCAGCATCCAGCACAAAATCATAGCCCTTTTCAAACCAACCCACTAGATCTTTTGCGGCCTGTAGGTCTCTTACAAAAAAGCTCACTACCACAATGTCGTCATCGTCGCCCATTTTTGATGCAAATTCATCAATATGCACAGTTGATTTCATGATGCCTTCTAGGTCTTTGTACTGTAGGCCTTCTAACAAGTGTCTAAACATTATACTACTCCTGGGGCTGGTGCTTGTGGCTGTCCGGGCACAGCAGCCAAGTCTTGTTGTGCGTCTTCGGCTTTGGCATCACTTTGATTCTCTTGCTTGTCAAGATCTTTTTCGTATGCGTCATCCAATTCTTCCAGATCAATATCCTGATCTTCCATTTCAATTGAGCCTGTTTTGATGTCACTCATTAGGCTTTTTGGCATCACAATTTCCACCAACCACACAGGCTTTTTAACAATCTTGGCCTTGTGTGTGCCGGGGATATAATCTGAAGGATCTGTAATCTTGATCGGGATTTTCATTTCCACTCTGCGGTAGCTGACTTCACAATCAAATGGCAGCAATCTTTTGCCGCCACGGGGATCAGGCATGAGATTTTCCGGCCACATAAATGTACAGCCCACACGATATTTGGTGATTTCGGGTCCGGCCACTAGTTCGCCAATTTCCCAATTTCGAAATGCGTAGATATCTACTTCGTCTAGCACACGTTCAAAGTCCAACAGCGTGGTGATACTACCATCGCTCATGTAGATATCGCGTATGTTGTCGGCCACTTGCCAGTAGTCTGAATGATCTTTAAAGAGTTCTTTATCCATGCTATATTTAGCCCCGTTCACCAAGAGCATTTATCTTGCATAAATGTTGATATTGCCAGTATACTGAGTAGTTGCCATACTAATACGAACTCGTGTATTGCTAATATCAAACCATTGAATTGATGGCACATTAGGACTTCCGCTAGTGGTACAAGTACTTGTATAAACAGAATTAGCAAATAATGCAACTGTAGGAATATGTGTTGAGCCAATCCATCCTGGGTAGTTTTGTCCAGACTGAAAAGAAATCCATAGTTCGTTGTAATTGTCAATGTAATACTGCATTGAATAAGTTCCGGTTACCGTGGGAGTAGCGCAACCAACAAAGTTAGCAGAAATGCTATCTACTAATTCCCAAGCTGCCGACGATAATGTACTGCCATTGGAAAAACTCATTGAATTAGCTACAATTATATTGTCAGCAATAATGTCGCCATATACCTGTAGTCCATCTTGCACTGACACAAGGGTTGAATCGTCACTGGAGATATTGTTGACCACTAGATTGATAGCATCTAAATTACCAGCAATAACTTTACCAACAGTACTGATGTTGCCTGCTGTGATGTTGCCAGTAGCAGTTACTTGACCAACTGTGCGTAAATTACCGGCATCCACATTGCCCACAACACTTTCACTGACATTTACAATCTCTGTATTCACAGTTGTAGTTGTTCCAGTGACAGTCAAATTGCCTGTCACTGTTAGTGCACCAACGTTGCCTGAATACGTGGGCAAGTAGGACTGCACATTGGCATTTGAATAAGTGGCAGGCAATCCTGTTAACTGACTTCCGTTGCCCAAAACATAATTGCCAGTGACATTGCCAGTGGCTGATAAATTACCAGTTACTGTGGTATTGTGTAGGTCGGCTGTGCCATTCACACTTAGATAGCCACCAGTGCTGAGTCCTGTGCCAGACTGTATCACACCGCTGGCCACAACTTGTGCGCTGGTTATTAAATTACCACCAGTGACATTGCCTGTGGTGCTGAGTACATTAGATCCAAATCCAGCCAATAATGTGACCACATTTGAATTGCCGTATGAGGCTCCGCCGCCGTTGATGGTGACATTTACTGCATTTGCTCCGTTGGAGTTATTGGTAACAACAACTCCGTCTCCGGTGAAATTCATTGCAGTTACATTGGTATTGATTCCAACACCTTCATCAGAAATGCTCAGATATTTTACCACAGTGGCAGGAGCAACGGTTGTGGGTGTAAACGCAGGAGCAGGTATCACCGGGGTTTCTTTTATAGGTGCGGCAACTGATATCGGGGCAGCTGGGCCACTGGGTGTACCTAGTGCAACACTGGGATCCACCGGGTCTGGTTTGCGATCCACGGCACTAACTGGTACTACAGGAACTGGTAGTATCCCAACGTCTACCGGTGCCGGTTTGCGATCCACAGCACTGCGTGGTATCACGTTCACTGCAGGTGTGCCAACGTCTACTGGCGCTGGCACTCGATCTATAGCACTCTGTGGTACTACAGAGTTTGAATTTGGGGAGATTGGTGGGTCAAATATAGGCATAGTCGTATATTTATTTTGTGTTTCTAAATCCTGTTGCTTGGATTTTCTCTCGCCTGGTCAGTACTTAGCCTGAATTTTTGGCATTATCTGTCCACATATCTAGATATTTTTGCATCCGTAAATAAAAAGTCCGAGAGGACTAACCCATAGGAGAATTGCACTTGAGTAGAAATCGCGCTGCGAAAGCACAAAACAAACGTATGATTCAATCTGTAGAAAATACCATCAGCTTTACCCAACAAGCACCTAGAGTGGCTGCACGCCGCATAGACCTGATCCCTCGAACACGAAATCAGGAAAGACTGGTCATGGCTCTACAAGATGAAAGTCAACACATTGTAGTCACAGTAGGACCTGCAGGTACTGGTAAGACTTACCTTGCCATGCTGGCCGCTATTAAGTCTCTGAAAGAGGGACGATGCGATAGGATAGTAATGACCCGCCCAGCCGTGGGCGTTGAAGGAGAACAACACGGATTTTTACCAGGTAATTTAGTGGCCAAAATGGAGCCATGGACTCGTCCCTTGTTGGATGTCATGCGAGAATATTATCGCCCTCAGGACATCGTAACCATGATAGAAGATCAGGTAGTGGAGATTGCGCCTCTGGCATTCATGCGCGGCCGCACCTTTAAAAACAGTTGGATTATAGCCGATGAAATGCAAAACGCAACTCCGGCCCAGGCCAAGATGTTAATGACCCGCATAGGAACGAATAGCAAGATAGTAATAACCGGAGACGTTGAGCAAGCAGACCGTAATAATGGAGATAACGGTCTGCTGGACCTCTGCGAAAGGTTGAAGAAAGGGGGTGTAAACGGTATCGCAATGTGCGAGCTTCAAAATCGTGACGTACAACGTCATCAGATTATTGAATCTATCCTCAAGCTATATTCCTAAAGTAAATAGTCAATGTCCAAAAACATTGATAAATTATTAAAAGACTACACAATGCCTCCAGCCAATTTTCGTTGGGGGCATTGTTATATTGTGCGAGCAGATGGTGGAGCAAGATCAGATTTTATTGCTTGTTGGTTGACAGAAGCGTCAATAAGTCACCCTATCCGAACCCCGTGGGTTATTTCGGTTCGTGGCGGCCGAACATGCATGCATCAAGGCGGGAATATTTTTGAACAGGCATTGTTTGATGACACTCAAGACGTTGAATTCATAAATTGGCTGTCAAGTGTACATCATGAGTCAGCTCCGGTTATTGTTCAAAAAACTCACAAGTCAGCAGAATACTTGCCAATACCTGTTGAGTTAATTCCGTACACCACAGTGATCAATGTGACAATAGATTTTGACGATTTGATTACTATAGTTTGGGAATTTACATCAAAGACTTTTTTGTCAGGAGTTTTTGATATTGACCTACTGCGCTGGTTTAGATCTGATCAAGACCTAGAACAAATTGCCACGGACCATGATAAAGTACATCTAATAGAAAAAATGATACAGCACCAGATCACAGTGCTGTCAACAACTATAAACACACCTCCCCCACGCCTGGATGATTCATTGAACATTGTGAATGTGCGCTACAAAGATATAGTATCCCCACAAGGCAGTCACGTTATAGCAGATTGCTTGAATCTAGAAATCAGCCCCCGAGATCATGAACTCTGGGCCCGGGGATTGGCAATGGCATCTGCACCAACTGAAATTATTGCACTGGGTAAAACTTGGCGCAAGACAGACATAGAGCAAGAATGCAAAAACATAATCACTGCAATGTTCCCACACAAGTTCAGTTGAACTCAGTACCGGTTATAAGGTGATATATTTCTTTCCAGTTTTTGGCCACTGGAATTTTTGTGTTTTCACATGACATGTTGTGTCCGTGTTCTACCAGCACAGCTTTGAGCCCAAGTTTCAATCCTACCTCGGCATTTTCCGGCTTGTCTTCTACCCACCAGCAACCTGAGTCACGATATTCAGCAAGTGCATCATGTTTGTCTGCACCAGTATCCAAACAAACAACTCGTTCAAATGCTGTAGGACCAAACAATTTGTTCAGGTTCATTTCGCGCAGTTTGCCTGCTGACGGGTCCAAGCTCAAGCTGGTGATACAGTGAAACACATAGCCATGTTCTTCGTGCAGTCGTTTGACCCAGAACATGGCATCACGCAGGGGCGGCAAGAAACCAATTGCGGCCGACTCGTTGAAGATCTTGATCAGTTTGCGACCTTGGGCATGGTCTATGTTGTAGCGACGACCAATGTCATACTCAAACTCACTGCCAGGTTGTTTTACAAACCCGTGTGTTTCCATCCAGATGCTAAATGCGTACTCCCAGTTAACCAGCACACCGTCACAATCCGCTAAAATTACATTGTCTTTCATTTGACTTTCCATCCTTTGTGTGTTTTATATTGCCCTGCTACTAATTTCCACGGTTCGGCTGGGTGCGATTTTGTTATACTTGCTAACTCTTTACAAGAGCCAACAAACACAGATCCGTCTATGTGTTCAAAAGTATAATTCTTTGCTTCACTTTTTCGACGCTCACTTATTTTCTTTTTATGCTCTTCAGATTTTGGAATACCTTTGTTGTCCGAGTGCCCTTGACGCTTTTCGGATATTTTTCTTTTTGTTTCTTCAGAATGTTTCATACCATAAAAAGTGTTCAACGAACCAGGACGGGATGAATTAAGAGAGCATTTTGCATGTAGCATCTCGTCCTTACCTATCAAGCCTGCTAATCCTTTCCAAGCCAGATAATCTTCTTGTCTATTATAATGTTTGTATAACAGGCGATGAGCGTTAGCATGTTCTTCAATGGTTAAATTAACAAGATTAGTAGGATCATCAGTCCCGCCGGCATGCCTTGGTATAATGTGATGTTTATGTAATACTTGCTTCATGCAAGTATTTATACAAGGTTCTATTAAACTGGGGTACTAGGATCACTTGCTGACTCAACAGCGGGTTTGGGTTCTTCAGGTTTGACAATTTCGTATCCGTTTTCGTTGAACAAGCGTTCGATAGTGCTTGCGTAGTGTTGATGATAGTATCCTACCACTCGATCCCAATCACGGGGAACAATAGTACCATTCATTGTGCATTTTACTACTTCTAGCCGTCGAAAGTCAAGTATTACATTGCAGGTCTGGAGGTCTGCCTTTTTGATATTTCGGGCCACGGCCATTACTTCGTCCACTTTGCCGTTGGCACGAGTAACATAAGTCATTGTGAGATATCTCATTGTATTCCTGCCAATTCAATTAGGGTTGCACTCAAGTTGATCTCTACATCTGCCACTGCATTGTGATTGACCAGGCCATTGCGAATGATCACAATTGCTTGATCCTGGCGTTCAGGTGTGTCGCCCCACAAGTCCAAGTTGTCGTACATCCAACGGAACACATCTTCCGCTTCTTCTGGTGATGAGTTTTGGCACAGTACTGCTCGTGCATCACGTATTTTGCCACGCTTGAACAAGTCCACACATTCCAATCGCCAGTCTCTAGCACTCTTGTCTGTGGCACTGGGTTGTTTGAGTTCACCACCTTGACTGTTCAGTTGCACAAGATTCAAACACTTGCGTAGATCTGGGTATGTGGCCTTGACATAACTGTCCAACACATCCATGTCAAATGCCACGCTCTCTTCCAGCAACACAGTGGCAACTCTAGCAGTGAACTCCACGTGATCTGTTTTGACAATGTGAAAGCCTTGACAACGACTGTGGATGGGTGCAATGATCTTGTGTGGGTAGTTACAAGTAAGAATAAAGCGCACAGTCTGCGAATAGTCTTCCATCAAGTTACGCAAGGCAGGCTGTACCGAATCCTTGTTCATGTAGTCTGCTTCGTCTATGAGCACAACCTTGAACCGGCCAAATGGCATGGTTTGACAAAAGCCAATCAGCTTGTCGACCCATTCAATCTTGCGAGCTTCCTTGGAACCATTGGCCCACATCACATCATATTCATCCACACCCAGTTCATTAATCAACAGTTTGGCCAAGGTTGTTTTACCTGTACCTGCAGATCCTGACAGCATCAAGTGCGGAATTGATCCGTCCTGAATCCATTGCTGTACTTGATCACGTTGTGCGTCATCCACAAACACATAGCCGTCTACTGTTTTTGGCCGATACTGCTCTACCCATAACTCTTTCATGTTCTTCCTTGTGGAATGTTCTTGCCCAATTGTCGTGCATGTGACGACTCGATGTTTTGCATGTCCTCTGGCAATGGTGGCGGAACATAGCGAGGCTTTGGCTCTTTTGTGCCAAAGATCTCTGCGTGTCTAGCTGCCAATTCTTCTTGACTGACAATTGATGGTCGGGGTCTTGAACCTTTACTCATTATTCCAATCCTTTTTTATCATTAAGTGTTCTCCAGACTTGTTGTTTCTCGCGTTCTAATCGTTGCTCTTCTAGCCATTCATTTTCCAGCGAATAGGTTGGGCAATTCTTTAACATACGCTCTAGTGCAAATTGTACACGATACAGGTCTTGTTTGCAAGCCCAAGTGGTATAACCGTCCATCCTGGGGTCTGTTGTGGCAAAATAAATTTTTTGTATTTCGCTGATGATTTCACCAGCATTCCAATTGCGTATCAATTGTGTTGCATCCAGTCGGGTTTGGCTTCCACATGGATAGCATCTGAAAAGGTTGTGTCCTGTGGCTCATCGTCTGATTCCATCATAACATCTTTGGGGTCAACTCTGCGCAGTGTTTGTCGACCGTTTTCGTCTTCAATATCAATGCCACGTGTCCAGCGACCGTGTTCTACACAGATCCATGTGCCCACTCGGATATCTTTTTGATCAGGTCCTACTGCATACACTTGCCCCCAGCGTGGACGAATGCCAGAACTCTTGCCATTGTCAGTGGGCAGGATAAGTCCACCACGGCTGATACGTTCTTTAAAATTCATGTCGCTTACAATCACAGCGTCCCGTAAGGGCTTTAGTTGTTCGCGATCAATTCGGTGTGGTTCAAATGCTGCTTTGGCCGTCATGTTATTTCTTTGTGGTTTGTGTGGTGTACTGCTTGTTCACTTGCTCTGCTTTGGTGCTGATAACTCGATTCATGTCATCTACCATGTCGCCACGTGCGTTGACTTTCATATTGCCCACAGCACGAACATTTTCGTTTTGCAATTGTAAACGACCCATGTCAACTGTTTTACCTTGTGCAGATTTATATACTTTGCTTGTCATTGTAGTTCTCCTAAAACAATATTTAACGTAAAAACTCTTCTACGTCTAAATCATAGAACATCGAATCAATTCTATGAATACCCAATTTATACAACACATAACTGCTGACGCTGGACCCACGCCCCACACCCCAGATCACACGATTCTCACGCATGATGTCTACCAGATATGTCAAGAAACGCAGTAAATTAAACAAGCCACGTTCTTGATACAGCATGAGTTCGTGCCCACAGCGTTGTAGTTCTGCGTCTGTGGTACAAAGATTCAGCACATATTCTGCAATGTCCAACTGCTTGTACCGATCAGGCATGTGCCAGTTCTGTCGTTGCACTGTATCAAATACTTCCTGAGTTGGTGGCTCAGTCCAGTAGGTAAATGCTGGCACATGCTCGAGCCAATAGGCGGCTGCTTCCAAGTCTACAGTACCATCTACCAAGGCATTGCTAATACTTTCTAGATCGCGACCAGTCATGATCATGTTGATCAAGTCTGTTTCATCTAGTACAATTTGTCCTACTGCGTCAGTTTTCATTTTTTGGGAAGTTTCCAAATACCACTGTGTTGCCTGCTTCTGTTTTGGCTGTTAATGGTTGCTCATTGGGCCATAACAATCCATAGTCTGCCCAGACATTGGGTTCGACCTTTAGCACATGTTCATCTGCTTCTGCAAAGTCCACTGTGTTGTGTTTTACTGTGGAATCGTGCCACCATCCATCTTGAGCAAACGGTCCTGCGGAGTCTTCATCATCGTGTTGATACCAAACTGAATCGCCCAGTGTGGAACTGATATCTAGACTGCGCACAATCATACGACCCTCCATCACAGCATTGAGTTTGTAGTATAACATCATACCAATGATCTGGTCTACTGGTTCTTCGGGCAGGGTGGTAACATTGATACCCATCATGTGCATGAGCTCTGCTCGTTCTCTTTGAGCACCATTCATAAACACCGAATGTTCTAGCTCTCCAAACACAAATGCTTTTACTCGATCCATGGCTATGTTTGTGTCTGCAGGATCAGCTGTTCCTGTTACAAAACTCAAACTCACTGAGTACTGATTCATCTGCAGTTGATCTTCAAAATATATGCCGCCCAGAAACTCTAGGTCGTATTGTAGTCTAACGTTCATTTAATGTCGATCTTGTCGTCAAAGTTTGTGGATTGGCCTTTACGGGCCTCTTGAAGTTTTTGTTGATATTTGCTTTGAAATGACTCTAAGGCCATGCGCAGTTGATTACACATGTGTCCGTTACCCGAACGCACCGCCATGTTTAATTTTCTGTTTAGCTCGTTGATTTTCTCACTGAGTTGGTCCTCAGTGAGATGATCAATATTGCCTATTAGTGGATGCTCCATACTGTAATTATAATACAGTTAGTCAGCAAAGTCAAATTGTTTGGTTAACTCCAATTGCCCACAGTGGCCACTGTGTTGTTGCCAATTGGGGTGAGTTTGAAGAAACTGTTGGCCAAAACAGTTGGTGCACCGCCAGGTGCAGCCGAATACTGAATTTGTGGAGTAAATGTACCAGCAGAATTGGTTCTCACAATGCCACGGATGGTCACTGTGATGTTTTCTGTAGCACTTGTGCTGGCCGCAGTGACCACTGTGGCAGTGGCTCCTGTGGCATAGATTCGACTGACAGCACCCAAAGCATTGCCAGTTGTGCTGGTGGTATCGGCTGTGTAAGCAATACTGGTCAGCGTACCACCCAGTGCAAACAAGGTGCTGAGTGTGTGACTGGTTGTACCAGCGGCACGTGTGATATAATACACACCTTCCATAAAGTAGGTTGTGCTTGCGGCCAAGGTCACTGCACCATTGGTACTGCTGTTAAAGACTTTTTGCGCAGTTGCTGAGTCAGCACCGGTGTAGCCTGCTGTCAGTGCAATGAATTGTTCTGCGGCAATCACGCCACGTTGATTGGCCTGTGGCGAACCATAAAATACAACACCGTCGTATTCAAATGCACCGGCAGCAGGGGTGGTCATATTGGTACCAGCGGTAAACACCACAGGAGCAACACTACTTGTGCCAATAGTTGGTCTTACAAATGCGTTGACATTACCACCAGTTACATTGCCCACAGCACTTACTGTACCACCTGAATTGATATTGCCGCCGCCCACATTGCCTGTGGCAGTGACCAGTCCCACTGTGCTAACGTTACCACTGGTGACATTGCCAGTTGAAGATACAGATCCAGCAGTGCGAATATTGCCTCCAGTTACGTTGCCTGTGGCAATCACATTGCCAGATGCAGTAAGATCATCAATTGTGAGATCAGCCGCAGTAAAATTTGTTAGTGCGCGATTCAAGTCAAAGATTGTGATAGTTGATCCAGCATTATAAGTACCAAACGCAAACTCATAGGTTCCAGTTGCACCAAAAGTGATTGTACCGGCACTGTATCCTTGCAAACCCGATGTGCCCAGAGTAACAGCCGCTGGTAAAGTCACTGTGTGCGCTATGTTGGTAATGTTGATTTGTAGTTTGACATATCCATACTGACCAGATGGCGGGAAATTGTTAAAACTCAGCGAAATTGATCCAGTTGTACTGATTGTTTGGTAGTGACCTGAAGCATAATTAACGGCAATACTGCCGCTGGTGCTGGATATACCAACTCTCAGAGCCGAAAAATCTTGAATTTGGGCAGCAATTAATAGAGCATCATTCATGTCATTGTTGAGTGAACTACCAGTCAATGCTGCCTTCAGTACCACTTTGTTTTGTAGGTCATTGATTTCATCTTCAGCATACTGAAAGTTAACTTTGGTATTCGTAAAGTTATCTCGAAAACCTTGTGAGTTATTGTCTTGTCCAGCGACTGGATACGAGCCGTCGATGTTGTTGGGGTTGATGCTACTTGTCATTTAGTTGTCCTTGTTATACCAAAATATTGCTCTTGGGGAATACAAGATATTTATCGTTGATTTGTCCAGCGTTGTACATATCCACTGGTTCAATAAACTGCATACTATCTCGGTCAAATGTTGTTTCGTTGGTTACCACAGTGACCAACGGTAACCAACTCACTCTTGTTAAATCAACTGCAGGCGCGGCTGGTCTATACAATTGAGCGTTTCTGTACTGCACACCTCGGCTGACCTGCACATATTCATTGGATTGAGTTTGATCTACCAAAGTCAATGATATCACACTGGATACCGGGTCTCGATTGATTCTATAAATGGCCATTCGTTCGTTGAATATTCCTGCTTCCATGGTACCTGTGTCAGTTGTGACAGGCACAGTGTTACTGTACATCAAACATGATCCTGTTCCACCGGCCAAAACTTCTCTGACTCCGCCAGGAGTTAACGATACAGTTATTTGATATCCAGCAGCAATTTCTGTGATTGACAAGATGTAATAGGTAACACCCGCAACTAGGCCACCAAATGTGGTCTGATAAAATTGCACTGGACTATTGACAGCAAACCCAGTGACATCAGCCACTGTGATTAAATCTGTACTGACTTCTACTTGTGTTACCGTGGTTGCCTTGCCCACTGTAAATGTATTGTTGTTAGGAGCAGTCAATACCACATGCAATCCCGCACTTAGTCCGCCAATGGGAGTGAACAATCTTAGTGGCAATCCAGCATACACTTTGGGAATTCCAGTGACATTGTTATACGTTATACGATTGGTCACAGCATTGGTACTGGTACATATCAAAACATCACCACCACTCACAGTGTAACTTTGATCAAATTCTGTTCCTGCCTGATCAAACCCTTCTTCACCATAGGTGACCACATAATCTTGCCAGGCCTGGTCTGTGGTGCTGTACTTACTGCCCGGTGGCCCATTGTAGTTTTCCTGCTTGACAAATATCAAGGTATCGCCAGTGTTGACCGGTTGGCCAGTGTTTATGTATCCATCAAGTCCACCCAGATCATTGATGTAAGACACTGATCTTGCATTTACATCTGAGTAGGCTAAATTTGTGGCAAAAGTCACGTTACCAACAAATTTATACCCCGACGTGTCAAATCGATCAAAGGTGGTCAAACTTGGCTGTGGTGTCCAGTCTTGTGTGGTAGTGTCCCAGTTCAAGCTCAAGCTACGATCCAGTATGTAACGGTCAACTTTGAAGTCCACACGGTTCAATTGCACACCAAATTGCCGATTTAGATAGTACGCAACTTGTGCGCCGCGACCGGGCTTGACATAAGCAATGACCCAGGCTGGAGTGAACCCAAGCACACGCCCGTTGTCTTGTTTACTGGTCATCCAGAGTGGCAGTCCTGTTGATATTTGCCCCACAGTGTCAATAACTTGATTTCGCATGTTGATCAAACTGTTGGGGTAAACCACATTCAGTACACTACTACCGTCGGCAGGATCAACAATGGGGTATGCAGTGGCTTCAATTTTGGCCACACTTTGGCCACTGGCATTCACTAGATTGTCAACAATCTGGCTGTAAACCACTTCATACACAATGTTGTCGTTGGCATCTCTGGCCACGGCTGTTTTGATTTCGCCCAGTGTGAGATTCTTCCAGTAGTGATTTAGGTACAAACTTTCAGTGTATATGTCCAAGGCATCCGGAGCAAGTCCAAATGCATGTTGATATACCACCTGGGTGCTGAGTCCAAAATTTGGATCAGTAGGTCTATAGATATAATCGGGTATGAAAATATTTTGATTGCTCAATAGGCTGGCCACCAGGGCACGATCGTTTTCCGGCGGCATGGCCTGCACATATAAACTTTGATACGGTGCATTGTATTCTCTGTTGACTTTTATGGTAAACTTCTTGAACACTGACACCACATCGCGTGTGCCAGTCTGTTGCATTATGGCCTGCAGATTGGCTCCTGCCCCGCCATAACCTTCTGTGATGGTAATAGTGGCCTGGCCTGTGTATCCTGCACCTGCATTGCTTACTTCAACTGCGGTGATTCCTGTACCGTATTTCACAGTACCTGTTGCAATGGTTGACGCAATATCTGGACCAGAATTGGCATAGATAAACTGTGTGGCACTGGAGGCCAGCACTGTGGCTGTGGAATTGTCAAAAGAGTTGATTGAACAATTGACATTGGCTACATCACCTGGTGCCAGTTTGTTGTTGGCAGTTACATAGGCAACATTACCCACACGTCTCACTGATGTGATTGCATCTGTATACCCAATGGTAACATTGCCTACCATGGCTGTTTCGGCACTGGCACCAACTGGAGTAGAGAACACAATGGTTGGCGGGCTGGCACTGCTGTAGCCAGATCCTGTGGCCACAATGCCAATGCTGGCTACATCGTATAATTTTTGTTGAGTGTCAGGTGCATAAGCATTCACATTGAATGTGTAAGAGCTATCCCAGTTTGTGGTTTTGTTATCAAAAGTTGTGGCACCCAGATCCACAGCAAATGTGTTGAATGTAACACGCCCTGCAATCTCTCCTGTGGGCAACAGTTCCAGGCCCTGGGGCAAGCTGTTGTATTCGCCAGAGGCCAAGCGGTATTGCAAGGTTCTGCCACCACGGTTCACAGCTTCTATATACAACAAGCTGGTTTCGCCATTGACCAAGGTGCCAAGATGTTCCGGAGTTAACCAAGTGATCTCACTGTCAATGGCACCCACAATGGTCAAGGTAAACGGATACGGTTGGCTGGTAATAACCACACTGGCTGTCATTGTGCCAGCAGAAGTGGTCAACATCACCAGGGTTGTTGATGTGGCACTGGCAGTTACAGAGAATTCAGTATCACTGTAAACGTACAGTACATAATACAGTGTTTCTCCCACTGTACTCAACCCTCCAAGTCCAGTACCACTCAGCTTGATAGGCACATACAACGGTGGGTCCCCGGGAGCGTACCATTCACTAGGGATAGCCAAGCTGGCAGTGCTGGCGCACGTGATACGATTTGTACCGGCTGTGGTAGCTGTACACAAAACAGGAACAGCAACACTTTCAGTTTGATACACAGTGATGTTGAAACTGTATTCAATCTGTGTGGTACCTTGGTCAGGAATATAACCATACAAAAATCCTGTTTTGGGATCCAGTCCAGCATTGGTAGTACCAGTGTCTGTTTTGCTGTTTTGTAATGGTGGCAGTCCGGACCCTTGGTTAACATTGATTGCATAGGCAATACTAGCAGTGTCATAATCATCGCCTATAAACTGATGCACATAGTAGTTGTCACTGCGAACACTGCCCAAGTTGGTAGGCAGTGCGTTGGTCAAGAATGGTGCTCGAATAGTTGTTTCGTCAGCAGTGACAACTGTGTTATCTGCAGTGATCTGCGTGGTATCGGCAGTCATCTCATTTCGAGCATACACAAACATTGTGAATGTTCGTAGATCTCTGGACTTGCCGTCAGTGATCTCTAGAGTGAATTGATAGTTTCTGCTCACATAGGATGACACAAAGTCATAGGGTTGTGTGCCAGATGGAGATAGATCATAACCAGAGTTATCATCAATAGGAACAATTGGTTCAATGTATCCGTACAACAGGCCTTTGGCACCCAAAGATATTCCTGGCGGGAATTCACCTGCTACCAGGCTCACAGCCACAATGTCAGCCGGATCAGTATCAGTATAAGCAAACTGGAAATTGACTTCACCGCCATCATAATATGTGCCAATTTCGCCGGCAGGTGTGATCCAGGCCGGGGGATCATTACCGGTCACTGTCAATTCAAATGTTCTATCTCTAATGCGGTCCCGCACATACTGCCCAGCTTCATATTTTTCAGTGTAGGCACGCAAAGTAAATTTGCTCACAACATCGCGGCTGACTTCCAGGGGAACGCCTTGGAAACTGGCAATGGCCTGCGGCACACCCACAATGGTTCCGTTGTCGCTGACCTGGATGCCCGGAGGAAGTGATCCAGAAATCAAATAATAATAGATGTGTTGAGTAAACACCGCAGTCATTGACCCTGTTGCTGTGGTCAATGGTGTAGGAGTTGTAGTAAACTCAGTGGGTGCAATAGAAAACTCGTTGGTCAACGGAAATACTTCTAGTACAAAATATCTAGTGTATTCGTCGACACCGCCAAATGTTGTGCCGGCAAATGTCACGTTCAGTCGCGGGTATATTCCGTTTAAACTGGTACAGGTAAATCTGTTGGTGACTCCATTGGCGGCAGTAACAGTTGGCGTGTTTGGCAACGAATCAGTTGATCCCAGCAAAGTCTGCTGATAAAAAACGCCTTCGGGTATGATCCCTAAACTGCCTGCGGGAGTGATCCAGGTTGGTTGTGCCATTGTTATTATGTTCCTAGTCTGGTATATTTAATATGTCTGAATCCAGGTATTAGCTGTGGTCTTGGTCCATACCTTGTTGACTGTGGTCCAAGTGTTTGCACTAGTTTTTATACTAATATTAGCAGGAGATTGCCAGGTGTTACCTGTTCCTTTGATTTGAGTAAGTCCCTGAATTGGTTGGTATGCAGTTATAGCATTACCGCCAAGGGTCGATGTAAAATTAGTATAAGTGGTTGCATTGCCAGGCGAATACATAGTGCTTGTAGAACTAGATGTTATCCAAGATTTCACTTGTGTACAATTAACTGAACTAAGATTATTTGCAGGTGGATGAGCTTGCAAATACAATGCTGCCATACCAGCAATTTGCGGGCTTGCCATGCTAGTCCCGTTTATGTTTAGCTGTCTGTAACCATTATTTAAAAAGTATGGCGATGAAGTAGCATACAATGTTGCAGATACATTGCTTGTAGTACAACTCATTATACAATTACCAGCAGAATATATATCCACACCGGGCCCAGTATTAGAAAATGCAGTTTTTTGATCTTGCGTAGAACTGTAGGATACTGAATTAAGGGCGCCTACACAGATCGCATTTGCAGTTCCTGGACTACTACCTCGCTGATATAAAATATTTCCATTAGTAGTGGTGACATAGTTGTTATAATCTACGCCGGTTGGGATATCAATTTTATAATAACTATTTCCGGCAGCATTAACTACAACTACTCCTGAATCAATTAAATCAGCAAGAGCAACATCAGTTTGCAAAGTATGAGATGGGATACCGGCATAAAAACTATTCACACAGTTAGCATTGGTTGTGTCTAGTAATAGGCCTCTACTTGTAACATTAACATTGCCAGCATAAGTATTACCTTGCCAAGTAACGCTAGTAACTGTTGATAAGAAATTATTCATAGCTAACACTACATTAGACAATGTAGGTGATGTATTGGAAGGCAGATTCCCTAAATAATACCAAGGGTAGATAGATCCCCAACTCATGTTAACTACAGTAGGTCTGCCTGTTGCACCCTTAGATTGATGCCATAGCTTAATTGCAGAAAATTGGTTGAGCGCAGTAGGGGCACCGGTGCCATAGGCAAGTATAGAATATATTTGAGCGCCTTTGGCCCAGCCATACGTTTTTCCTACTGCCGTTCCAGCAACGTGAGTCCCGTGACCATTGTTGTCTTGGTAACAATTTCCCACGGTTGAGAGTGCTGGAACATAGCTAGCCCAGTCTATTTGCTGTACCCTAGAGGTAGAGTTTCCTGTGTATTGAAATTCTGGATGGTCTGCTTGAATTCCGGAATCTGAAATCACTACGTCTACACCTGTTCCATCCAACGCATAGTCATAATTTAATGAGGTAGTAGTTGTAGTGCCATAAACATTAGTAGGATTACTATGTCGTATTAATCCCCAATTTATACTTGTACCCGCAGATGAACTTGTTGCGGGTTTTGTAAAATTACCTGGAGGGCTGTAGGTTGATGGATTTTGAACTGTAAATCCTTTAATTTCAATTCCGGGCATTTGTTCAATTGGAACTTCAACTCCTACAACTCTTGGATCTTGCTTTAATTTCTCTACTTCATTATCTGTTAGGGCATAAGAGCACATACGATTAAATGCATCTAGATTATTTAAAATGCTTACTGGACGATCTGGTATGTGAGGTAACCCGTTAGTAGGTGATTCTATATCTGTCCATACTTGGTCGTAATTAATACCTTTCTCAAGGATAACAATATATTCTTTTGTTTGCATATTTAAACAGTCTGATACCAAATATCACCAACTGACCCTTGTCCTGCTGTTGGGGCAACGTTAGATACCCAAGTGTACCGAGCAATGTTAGAGAGCATAGCAATGTTTCCATTGGATATTAAATTACCGCCTGTGATATTACCGGTTGCTGATATTACACCGGCAGTCAACAAATTGCCGCCAGTGACGTTACCGCTTGCACTAACAACAGCACCAGTGACCTGACTATTGCCACTTGCACCTGCCAATACTGTTTGGCCGCCTGCAGGATTGGTCATAACAATAGCAGTAGCATTGGCACTGATTGTGCTGTTGCCTAAATAGATTGTGCTATTACTCAACCACAAGTCTTTCCAGCGTTGTGTTGTTGATCCTAAATCATAAGTGACGTTAGCACTTGGCAATAAATTACCAATGACATTACCACCAATGCTGAGTGAACCACCAGTGATTAAATTACCGCCTGTGATATTGCCTGTAACACTTATTAACCCGCCTGTTAACACATTTCCACTTGTGGTATTACCTGTTATTGTTACACTCGACAGTATGCCAACTGATGTAATATTTGGTTGTGCCGCTGTGGTCACGGTGCCAGCAAAGGTTGCAGCATTAGAGTTCAGTGCATAAGTGGCGTTGGCCACAGTACCTGTGACATTGGCACCCACAAGTGATGTTAATCCAGCACCGTTACCAATGTGTACATTACCAGTAACATTGCCAGTTGCACTTAATAGTCCTGCAGTGGTAATATTGCCGCCAACAACATTGCCTGCGGCACTGACATTACCACCTGTAATGTTACCAGTTGCTGTTACCAATCCAGCAGTGTTGATATTTCCCCCAACAACATTGGCTGTGGCACTGACATTGCCCACTGTTAGAATATTTCCGCCGGTTATATTGCCTGTTACATTTGCCAGACCAGCTGTTAACAAGTTACCGCCCGTGATGTTGCCAACACCTGTAATGGTAGATCCCACAGTGGCCGCGCCATTGATTGCCAGTGTGTTGATATTGGCAATACCTGTAGTGGTAAGGTTGCCACCTACGATATTGGCCAAACTTGTTATACCACCGGTTGCACTGATCAGTCCACCAGTAGATATATTGCCGCCTTGTAAATTGGCAGTGGTTGTGACGTTGCCTGTTAAGGCTGCCAAAGTACCAGTATATGTGGGCAAGTATGCAGCCACATTTGAATTGCCGTAGGCACCGGTTATGTTTCCAGCATTGATATTACTCAGCAGACTGCCATTGCCAATGAAGAAATTAGCCTTGACATTGGCTACTGCGCTGATATTCCCAACAGAGTTTATGTTGCCGCCGTCAATATTGCCTGTAGCCAATACGCTACTTCCTGTAGTAATAGCACCGGTTACTGAAATCAATCCGCCGGTACGTAGGTTACCGCCGTCAATGTTGCCAATGGCACTGATATTGTTACCAGTTACGTTACCAGTTGCAGATATCAATCCACCGGTTGTGATGTTACCAGCAACAATGTTGGCTGCTGATGTAATTGTGCCAGTGGCACTTACCTGGCCGGCGGTTCTTATGTTACCACCAACCACATTACCTGTGGCACTGACTATTGTACCTGTTACTGAATTTGTAGCATTTACGTTACCGCCGGCAACATTACCACCGCCTGATGCGCTTACGTTACCACCAGTGATATCGCCGCCGGCTGTGATGCCGCCGCCAACTGATATTAGGCCACCAGTTAATAAATTGCCACCAGTGATGTTGCCTGCAATGCTAGCTATGCCTGCTGAACTGATATTTCCAATAATAGCATTGCCATTTCCGCCAAGTCCACTAGCTGCCACAGTTAATGAAAACAGTGTGCCAAGGCTAGTCAAACTGGAGTTAACAATGTTTGAATTTAATGTTGTACCAGTTAATAAATTGGCATCTGTGCTGGCATTAATTCCTGATAATAGTCTGCCATTACCAATGAAATAGCTACTGGTAATATTAGCGCCTGATGAGATTGCACCAACTGCGCTGATTAATCCACCAGTATTAAAGTTGCCGCCTGTGACATTACCAGTGGCGCTGAGTTGACCACCTGTGTTTAAGTTTTGCCCAAGTACGTTACCTGCAGATGATATTTGCCCAGATGTTCGTAAATTGCCCCCATCCACGTTTCCGCTAACGCTTAGTGCAACCAATGTACCAACACTGGTCAAACTGGAGTTGATGACTGTGGATTTTAGGGTGGTTCCTGTAAGGGTATTTGCGTCAGTGGTTGAAGTAACGTTGCTTAATAGTGCTCCGTTACCAAGTATGTAATTTCCCGAAATATTACCAACTGCACTAACAACATTGGCCACTGTGGTTCCAGTGAAGTTGACCCCGGTACTTGTGACCACTACTACATTGGCCACTCCGGCACTGCTCATGTTAATAACACCGCTATTTAGAATGGCAATGTTGCTGTTTCCATTGGCAATACCAGTAATACCGCCAATGTTGAATAATTCTGTGAAGTTGTCGTTGGTTTTACTAAACGCAGTTCGTAACGGATCACCGTCACCATCGTTAGCCACGTTACCTACGTTGATTACTTGCTGTACCATATTCTGAGTCCTTGTGCTGTATTTACCAAATACACAGCCCACGGGCTACAGTCGTTGCAGGGCTAAATACCCAGAGTCGGAGTGATCAATGTCATATATTATCAACAACAGTCGTGGAAATATTGTAGCAGTAATACCTGATGGTACTACCAATACCTCTAGCACCAGTTTAAGCCTGGTGGGTCAAGGTGTGACCAATTACGGTACTGCAGAAAATGAAAACTGGGTGTATTTGCTGGAAAATTTTGCAGCACCCAATGCTCCGCTACAGCCTACTTTGGGACAACTTTGGTACAACAGCACCACAGATACACTGAATTCTTATTCCACTGGCAATGTGTGGATTGGATTGGCCAGCACTGCCTACGTGGATGCACAAAAAATAAGTCCTGAATTTACTGGAATCCCCACTGCTCCTACTGCCGCAAACGGCACTTCAACCAGTCAAATTGCTACCACAGCATTTGTGCAAAACCAATTGAGCGGCAACATTTCAACCACAGGCAACATTGTTGCGCAAGGATCTATATCAGCTGTTGGCGGACCAATTGGATTGCCAAAACTGACCAGCTCTCAAAGAAATTTACTAACACCGTCAAATGGGGATTTGATTTATAACACTACGGAAAATTATGTGCAGTGTTATCAAGCCAACGCCTGGGTTAACATGACCCAAGCAAGATACAATTAAATTGAGAAACTAGATCCGCAACCACATGTGGTTTGGGCTTGCGGATTGCTGATTATAAAACTTGATCCCATGTCTGAATCACTCCATTTGATCTCGGCGTTTTGTAAGTATTGCATGCTCATGGCATCTACCAACACAACAACATCTTCGTAAACAAAATCAAAGTCGTCTTCGTTCTTGGTTTCTTCCAAAGAGAATCCGTATTGCATGCCCGAGCATCCACCGCCCTGTACAAACACACGAAGCTTTGCCTCGGGATTGTTTTCTTCTGCCAGGATATCACGTAATTTGGTTACTGCACTTGTGTCTAATCTCATTATAGTCTTTCGTTACAAACGTCCCAGTCAATGATCTTCCAGATATTGTCTAGGTAGCGTTCTTTGTCTGCTTGGTAATCTAATGCCCAAGAATGCTCCCACCAATCTACCAGCACACAGATGTCGGTGCGTACAGCATGATTGGCAATGGTTTTGATTGCACCACTGGTGCTCAAATACACCCAACCGGATCCTTGGATCTTCATTGCGGTTTCTTTAAAAGCGTCCTTGAAATCTTCCCAGGTTTCGAAGTGTTCTTCTATGAGCGCAAGTACTGCACCTCGGGGCCGGTTGGCGCCTTTGGGAGCCCGAAGCTGAGGGAAAAACTTGTTGTGTAAAAAACTGCCAGCACGATTAAAATCCGCATTGCCTTCTCCTGCATTGTAGCGTTTGGCATAGCCTTTGGCCAAATGCTCAAAATGATAGTCTATAGTTTCTTTACTCATTATGGGTTCAAGGTCTTTGACTCCATAAGGTAAAGGGGTGGTTTCCAGTTTTGCCGGACGGGTGCTTGCTTCTACAAGATTGATGTGGTCACGTAGTTCCATCTTGTATTTATTTGCGACGTGTAATACGACCACGAGTGAGATCGTAGGGTGTGAACTCGATTTCCACACGGTCGCCCAGTAATACTTTGATATTGTTGGTGCGCATACGTCCACTTAGATGTCCCAGGACCATGCTGTTTACGTTGTCTAATTTGATGCGAAACATAGCGGCTGGTAGAATCTCCTCCACTTTACCTTCCATGCTTATAGTTTCTTCTTTTGCCATAAGCAATTACTTATCGAACACCAATTCCGCAGTGATCTTCTTTAGTCGGTCCATACGGAAACTGCGCCAGGCTTGAGCTTCTAAATCATACACTTTGATCACAGCAGGATCCGACTCTTTGGGCTCCTTTTTGGGTTTTGTAGACTCTGTCATAATCCCATCAACTCTGCCTGTGTTTGACTTTGGCGGTGCAGGTGGAATAAGATCGTGATTTAGTGTACACTTCATGTCACGGTCAGTGCCATCTGCTTTGGTAAAATTCACAGTTATAGGTTGTTTTTGCAACAAACTCTTGATCCAATCACGCATGATAGTCTTGTTGACATCATCTGCTTCTTGGTACAGTGTGCCTGGTGCTCCTTTGAGCAAGCGCACAACTTCTTGTTTTTCCCACATATCTGTACTCATAACATCAAATCCTCTATTGGTTAGTAAACGTTTCTTGATCACGGAAAAGTCAACTTAAAAGTACACAAGTCTTGCTGATCAGCAAAGTAAACTTGATACTTGTCAAAATTGGTTAGGTCCGTAAAGTTGCCGTTGCGACCTGCCCAGGCCATGGTCCATCGTCCTTTGGGATTGTCCAAAGGATGCCACGGCCGACCAAACTGTTTTTCCAACCATCGAGATACCGGCACTCGCACAGGCATGTCGATAAAGGTCTCGTGTTCCAGATTTCTTTCGGGACTGAAATGTGATGAGATTTTCATGAGTAAGCCTTTCTATTATAGGGAGAGTTAACCACGGCGCATGCGGGAGATTTCTACTGCCTCTTCATCACTAAACACAGGCACAGCATTTGACTTGTGCATGGTAGCAATACCTTTTACCTTGGTGCCGGTGTAGACCTTATGCACACTTGCAGTTGAAGAACCTGGGGTCACTCGGCTGGGAATGTCATGTGTGTTGCTACGACCAATGGGTGTGGTCAAACTGTAGCTCAGAGGCTCGGCCGCCAGCGCACGTTGGCGCCGTTTTTCGTCAGCATCCAATTGCCATTTGGACTGCATCTCTTTCCAGCTTGCATCAAGCTCACGTGCCTTACGTGCTTCTTCTGCGTTGCGGAATTTGATCTTGCCGCGCTTCTTGCCGTTGTAGGAAAGCGCAGGATGATGTAGGTGCATGCTCATTGAGTATCTCCAAAGTATGTGTGTATTATAGCATGCCCGAATTTATTTGTCAACTAGAGGATGATCTGGACGCTTGGCACAGTACTCACAAGCAGGATCATCACACCTGGGTTCGGTCCACTCGTTGGTCTTTTGATTGTAGTAGGCATCGTACTCTTCTGAATACTTGATGTCAACAGGATCTTGATCTATATCATTTTCGTAATAACTCCATGGTATATTCGGTGTCTCGCATGTAGGCCACAGGTTTGAGCCACCCTGCGTTGATGGCAGTGATAAAGATACTCTTGTATTCAGCAGGACAGTTATTGCTGATCTCAAATGCCGCTCGTGACACTATTTGAATGCCATCCGGTGAGAATGTGAAGTCTGGATCTCCAGGACGCAGAGTTTTAACAGATCGACCACTCTTGATCATTTTGTTATCCCTAATGCGAATGCTATGGCAATGCCACCAGAAGAAAAACGAAAGCCTTCTTTGCAGGTCCAGTAGTGTCGGCCTGCTTCGTAGCCGTGTTGGATCAGCCATTTTACCCAGCGTTCGTGACGAGCCGACAGTTCGTTGCGAGCCTCAATAAAGTCTCCTACTTTGTGCCTGCCTTCCAGTATGTCCATGAGATCCTGTGTCCAAGGGCCAGTATCTACAACAAAATTACAGTGAGGATGTACAAGTTTCATGCTGTTATTGTAGCATAACAGGATTTAGTGGTCAACTGTTATTTGAACAAGATCAAGGCCATCAACACAGCCTGCACTATAAAGCCCAGGCCAATTGTGATGATGTTTAGCAGGTCTTTGAGCACCACTGCTCTAAAGAACATTAGCACCAAACCTGCCCAGGCAAACAGCACAATATCCAAATTGGGTGTGCGATCTGAAAGCCCGGTCATTAGGGCAATCAGAGTAGGAACAGTTGCGGCATGGATCACAATGGCTGCCAGCCAACCCAGGGTTTCTGCAGAGATTTTGGTCAGTGTTGTTGAAAGAAAGTTACGTACCGATTCGATATTCATTTGCGCTCTCCGTAGAAAATATGATGTCCGATTTGCTCAATTTTAGGATGCTTCCATCCGGGATTTACATAGTCAGCGTGATAGTAAAGTGCGTTCTTCAAACTGGGCAAGCGAAAGCCTTCCAGCAAGACCTTTTTGGCCACTTCTTCTGATTCACGCCACAAGGGTTTGTGTACTGGTTTCATCTTGTGATTGCCTTCACAATACCACGAGAACTGACACACAACTTTTTCGTAAAACACATTCTTTTGATGTACTACACCGCAGACTGAATCTGGGAACTTGCCCGATTGCATACGGTTCAGTGTGACCTGGGCCACTGCTACTTTGCCTTCAAAAGGCTCGCTTGCGGCTTCCCAATAGATGTTGCGTGTTAGGCACTCTAATTGGCGTGTTTGTTCTGCGGCAGTGACATACCCTGGTGGCATGGCATTTTGCGCATTACGTAGACTTTCTAAGCGAGCGTCACAAACTGCCACGACTGCCACTGCCACTGCCACGAGTCCCACAGTTTTAAAGAACCGTGAAATCCAAGGCACAAAGTCAAATTTGGTTAATGTTAAGTTTGTTTCCATAGGCTTTTACTTACTCACTTGGGTTGAGATCCCCGGTCAGACCGGGCCAAAATGCTTCATTACTGCCATTAAGTGGATAGTTATTCCACTCAATACAGTATACACTAGAGTGTGTTATTTGTCAAGTAAATGACGTTTGAGTTTTACCGTTGCCCAGTGTTCGGCATCATCTAGTGGTGCGATTGATTTGGTAATAGTGGGCCACAAAAGAGCCAGTTCACGATTGATTTGTACAAACTCCAGCTGATCCTCTGGCAGATCCTCTTCGGCATAAATGGCATCCACAGGACATTCGGGCACACACACTGCACAGTCGATGCATTCGTCTGGATCAATAACCAGGAAGTTGGGACCCATTTTGAAACAGTCTACAGGGCAGACGTTGACACAATCGGTATACTTGCATTTTACACATGCTTCTGTGACAACATAGGTCATTGTGTTTTGATCTCACAAACCGGGATCGGCAACATCTTGTGCAGGTTTCGAGCACGGATAGCACGATACTTCTTGAGTTGTGCTCGTTCTTCCCGGCCTAATTCTATGGGCAAGGTGTTGTACACATCCTGTCGCTCTAGCTCGTCATTGGCCATGGCTCGTTCCAATTCAGGATAGCTCATGCCCAATTGATCTTCGTCTGTGCGGCCGTCTGTCCATAATCCATCGGTTGGTGCAGCATCAATGATTTCTTGTGGCAAGCCAAATTCTCTGCCCATGTCCCAAACTTGGGTTTTGAGACAGTCACCAATAGGACTGATGTCCACTCCACCATCACCATACTTGGTGTAGAAGCCCACACCAAAGTCTTCTACCTTGTTGCCTGTGCCTACCACAATACCACCATGGCTTTGTGCAATTTGGTACAGGGTCATCATGCGCAGTCTAGCACGGCTGTTGGCAAATGCCAATTGTTCAGATTGGTTGGGTTCTTGTTCTACTGAACAGAATGGTCCAACCTTTTTCTCAAATGCGGCATACACAGGAGTCAAATCCAAGCTCATGTGTGTGACGTTGTCTTTGTAGCGTTCCAACAACCAACTGGCTTGCATTGAACTGCGGTTGTCCAAGGTTTTGGCCTGACGGATTGGCATCTGTACCACAATGGTTTTGAGTCCAGTTTCGGCGCACAAGGCACTCACAACCGAACTGTCAATGCCACCTGAAATGCCCACCACAAGAGTTGAAATCTTGTTCTTGGTAGCGTATGTTTTGATCCATTTAGAGATATGTTTGATTCTTTGTTTTGATGTCATAATTTTACGTTGGGTTTGGGCATGGATTTGAGTTTGTTCCATATTTCGGCTTTTTCTTTGCACTTCTTCTCCAACTTACGATACCGATCGCCCAGTTTCTTCAAGTCATTCCACTCTTTTTCAAGTTCGGGATTGGGAGTCATTAGATTTAATCTTTCCTCTAATGCTTCTAGAGTTTTCATCAAGCTCTTGCCATTGATATCAATGTCGGCATTTTTACCTCGGAGACTCAGCATGCCCGATTGATTTAGATCAGCGGCACTCGTACCATTTAACCCTGATGTACCTGTGGTCCACATGGTGTTGGAATATCCCGCATTGGCACCAGTAATACTACTGATTGATATAGTAGGCATGCTTACTGTCATTGGAGCCATGGTGTATGTCGGGCTGGCCACCGTGATACCACTATTGAGATCTGTCAAATCTATTGTGTTATAATTGTAGTCTTGTGCAGAAATTGTGTCTGTTAAGTTTGAGAAGGAGATATCTTTCGAATCATCCATGAGCCATCCTTGTTGTCTTGCCAGTCGAGTGTGTCGCCTTCTTGCCACCCAAGTTCGGCGCACAACTCCATACCCAGATCCAGCATGAGATCGCCGGTTTCTGGGTCTTCAACTACATTTACAATCTTTGCGGTCATTGCGGTCATTGGATTTCAAGTGCTGATACCAGGCAGTAAATCGAGCAACCTTTTCTTGTATCAGTTGTTCTCGCTGTTCCGGAGTAAGCACCAAGGGCCATTCAGTTTGATGTAGTTGACTATCTTTTACAATCATTTTGCCGCTGTAGCTAATGCTTCTTTCTCAGCTGTGATTTCTTTGCGACGCTCTTTGATGCCCTTGCTCATTTCTTGCAATGCCTTGCGAGCACGAGCTGCCGCTGCCTTCACACCCTTGGTTGTAAACTTTTCATTTTCCGCGATATATGATTCGTATGCGGCCACGATTTGTTCATGTTGTGTCATGATGTTTCCTTTATAATAACAATAGTAATTATACACGCCTGCAGAGGCGATGTCAATAAAAAGCCTGTATTTTGGCACTCCAGTTTAGTCTAAATATATGTGCCTGCGGTTCCAAGTATCCCAAATGGTGATATGGTCCACTTCGTGCTTCCAAGTAACTCTGAACTGCTCAAACCCACGCTGGTCGTGCAACATCATTCGATTACCATTCACATTGGCATGCTCAATGCGATTGCTCTTGACCCAGGCCTTGAGCATGGTCTCGGCCTGAGTGTTGTTTCGCATGGTAACAATGTACAGCGGTTCTACTGCACGGTATGAGGTTATGGACATTAATGGAAGGTGGTGCCTGATGGGATCGTTGTTGGCACTGGTTTATTTAATTTGGTTATCATCTCACCAAATTTTTCATCCAGCACCACACTCTCATCATCATGTTTGGCGGCACTCTCATCATCCACTCCCAGCAACCTCATCATGGCGCCCATGTGCGCTTCTTTGATGCCGTGCTCATACAGCACAATCATGATATCAACCATGATTTCTTTGATGCGTTTTTGTAGTTGGTCTTCGTCAAGCATGTAGTAGTTATCTCGGTCAAAAGAAAAGCGGCCCAAAAGCCGCTTTATTAGAGTTGCAATTTGTTACAGAGGTGCATCCTCTGCGGCTGCCAACAAGTCCTCGGCTGTTACCTTGGATTTGGGAGCCTTGACGCTCTTAGCAGTGACCTTGACTTCGCCTTTCTTGGCGACCTTGGTCTTCTCGGCCAATTTATTGGCTACGGCATAGCTGGCGTCACCAGTGTAGCCTTGTGTGTCTGTCAAATACTGCAGAGCTTGCAGTTTTGTCATTGGGCTTGGCAATTCTACCAAGTTGATATCTGTACAGCCTGCCTTGTTGAGGATCTTGATACGTGCTACCAAGTCGTTCGCAAAGCGAGCCTTTGTGGTACCGTCTGCGTTAGTTGCGGTGCCTGCTACTGTAAAAAGTTTAGATTCTGACATTGTGTTGCCTTTCGGGGTTGCCTGTTAAGTTAAAGTTAAAATACATGTTGCTTCTTACACAACATATCAATATTATAGCAAAAGAACAGTTTATGGTCAAGTCTTTTTGCAATAATTTTGATTGGGTTTGCCCGTTTCACTGGGCCAATTCCTTGCTTTGGGTTTGGATGGTTTGGACGCCCTTGTCAAACATTCGAGCAATGCCCGAAAATCCAACTGAGCTGACTACCAAACCAAAAACGAATCCGATTGCTAAGTTACGCATTAGATCACCTTCACACGGTTGAGTTGAGTTTTACCATCGCGGTGTGCCTTGACGGTGCCTTTGATATGAATCCAAGATCCTGTTGTGAGTTTAGATCGGTAACTGAAAAACACAGCTTGGTTGTCTTGTGTGATTGCAGTGACCCAAAAAATGTTGTAGGTATGACTGTAATTGGCACTCACAACTTCTACATCAAATTCAACTTTGACGTCCATAGTACCTACGTACCCGCCTGTGGTCTGACGCACACGGCTGTCAACATCTTGACGAGCTAGGCTACGTTGGTGGCTTGCAGGTAAACTTGCAACCACTGCCAGTTCGTATTTGTGTTTTGCAGAGTCAAACTCATCTGTAATGGCAATCACTCTGCTGATCACAGTATCAAATTCTGTGAGCCGGCTTTTGAGTCCACGCAAGGTAATGTCTTGCTCTAGGAATTTACGGCACTCCTGACCTTGTGCAATATCCTCTACTGTGAGTACAGCAGGGTTGGCCAGAATGTCTGACATGATGTCGCGATTGCGTTGTTTTACAACCACAGTGGTATTTGTATTCTCATCAAACCGGTATTGAGTCTCTTTTACGTAGGAACCATTAATGCGTTGAGCCGCACATGCCGCACCCCAGACATTGTCTATTGAGTGCTTGGCACCTTGGGGTTTAGATTTTGGCTTCCAAGTTTGGCGTGGAGTCTCATCGTCGGCGTGTCCTATACGTTGAATCTCTCGCGATGTCATGTTGCTTACGTCTACAAATCCTGGCATGTCGGTCTCCTAATTAATTTACAATACAAGTATTATAGCAAATCGGCAATTAAAGGTCAACCAACTACACCTGTCAAAATTTCTTTTTTCAAGACTAGTTTATATTTGTCGAGTCCTAATAGAAGTTGGTCCATTGGTTTGATAATATTATCCTCAACTTCTTTAATAGCAGACGATACTTCACCTCTCTCAGAGGCACGACTAGATCTCTCTAGATATCGAAAAACTGTTCCAATTTTTCCTCCGCCAGGCACCATAGTGCCGCGATTGGCAACTCGATTGCTATGTGATAATCGAAGTTCTTTAATCTTAAGAGTAGTTTCTTTTTTAATCGATTGAGCGGTCTTCTTCAGAAGATCAATTTCTTCGAGTGCAAATTTTGATTCTTGAATAGTTTTGGTATTTAATTTCAGACTTAAACTTGTGCCAGTATATTCCACAGTAACATAGGTACAAGCCTGCCCAACATCTATTATTGGATAGAACGGGCTGTCGGCAGTGAGTTGTTCTGTCACTTTTTTAGATTCTGTTTTACTAAAAAAACCAAACATAATTTCAGCTCCTAATTAATTTACAATACAAGTATTATAGCAAAAGGGCAATTAAAGGTCAACCGTTTCCCATGTCTTTGCAACAGGTGCCAGGGCAGTTGCCAGGGGCACAAGAGCATCTCCCTCGCCAGGGCAACCTGTGTACCACACACCGTCCTTCATGATGTAGTAGTACTCTGCTCCACAGTTCTCAACCTGTACCATGAAGTCTGCAAAGGTCATGGCTGACTTAAACTCTATACCTTGCTCACCACGGTCTCGACCGTAAAATGTGGTCCAACCTTCTGCTTGTGCCTGTTCGTGTACTGCCATGAGCTTGTCAAAATCTGGCGACTCCTTGCTGATCTCAAACTTTGAGAAAGGATGTGCGTCACCAATCTTTGCGCCTAATGAGCTGATGTCTCCCATTGCAACCAAGTGGTTGGCCCGAGCAGAGTCATAGTGCTCCTGCAAGATGCGACCATTGTGGTCCAGATAGCCATCCCAGTGGCAGTAAACTGACTTGCAAACGTCACCATGCATGACACCAATTCTTGAACGTGTACCCATTTTGAACTCCTTTTTAATTACTATACAAGTATTATAACAGATTGGGATTAATTGGTCAATCCAAACGTGACCCTGCATAAACACGGTCCAAGCCCAGTCGATCTTTCAACACCTGAGCGTAGGCTTCAGCACCTGCTTCCAGGATGCTGATTGATTGTGTAGGGAAGCCGCTGGGGTTCCACATGCACAAAGAACCGGTGTAGTCCTTGCGGAAGCCTTGAGCTTGCAAGGCTTTGCCGATCTTGCTGTTTGAGCGAACACCCCAAACATTGACCCAGGCAAAGCCGCAGGCATCACGATCACCATGCTTGGCATGGAATGCTCTTGCCGCAGACTGGGCCTGGATGCTGGCTTCTTGACAAGCTGACTGAACTGCTTCTGGGGTCACTACTGTTGCGATTGCTGTCATTTCTGAGCTCCTTTTTAATTACTATACAAGTATTATAACAAATTGGGAATTTCTGGTCAACCGTTTGCACGGTCCATGATGTACTCAAAAAGCACAAATTTTGCACGATTTAACAGTTGACGCTGGGATTCGATTGTGCGGAAGTCTGGTTGCTCGTAGGCCATCATCTCTTGTGCATCACTCATCATGCTGGCCACAATCATGGCAGGACCAGATGTTCTGAATGTGATTGAAGATTCAACACTGTCACGAAGATCTTGTTCGGTGCAACCGTACATGTTGATCTGACGTTGACGTTGCATGTCGTTGCCAACTGCGGTGCGGATTGATTCTGTTGCTGTCATTTCTGAGCTCCTTTTTAATTACTATACAAGTATTATAACAAATCGGGATTTATTGGTCAACCATATGCTTTTACAAGCCCTGTAAGCCCAATTGCCACACTCACAAGGTTTACAAACATCTGTGGCTTATTTGCAACACGGATGGTCCATGCTAAAAACAGCACGGTACCTATAAAAAATGTAAGAATATTGTAAGGATAGGCCGCAGGACCCACGGCGTTGAGACTGTGGCCTGCTACAATAAAAACAGCCCCGATCCACTGCAAAGTTTCATTAGTATCTAATTTCATACTATGATTATAGCAAATCGGGCTTTATTGGTCAACCAAATTTGTGTTGTTTTTTTACAACAGATCTCACAGCCACAGGGGCAAACTCTCTACTCACATAGTACTGAATCAGTCTGCGTTGGATCATTGTGACCAAGTCTCCATTATCATCCTCTACCACAAATCTCACAGGGCAAGAGCCCCATCGGGCACTTCGATTGAATTCTGCAAACCACTTGCGATGGTCTTTGTTGGCAGGATCAAACACCACGAAGGGGCGACTGTGTAATGCTAAACGGCTCATACTGTTTCCTTTGTTTCAATAATCAAATGTTTAAAATAGTTGAAATGTTGTTCCAACGTCCAGGTCTCGGGATCAACGGCAGTTCCATCGTGTGTTTCAAAAACGGCTGAAAACACCTGACTGTATCTACGGAAAGGCAACCACATGTCTGGGGTGGTACTGGCCCAACCTGCTTCTTTGAGCAGAGCATGTTTGGCTCTACTCAATTTTACTGTAGGTGCATTTAATGCCTGTACCACAGTGATGACTCCGGCCAGCAACAGATCTCGAATTCTTGCGGCCGGAACTAGATGCTCAAAATCTGTGTCTTCATCTGCACCTTGTTCGTGATAGTGAGCACTCATGCCATCACGTTGTTTGATACAGTACTCGTGGTACCTGCGCAGATAGTAGTCAATGTCGTTACGGATTTCACGCAACAATTGTTGATTATTTTTGACACTGCGGTACTCTGCAACCAGGCGTGTCAAGTGTCCGGTGCAGTGGTCGGCCACAGTGCGGTATGTGTCCGGTGTACGTTTAGTCTTACCGTACACTGGTGCTGTAAATTGTTCTAGGCTTTCTTTAAGCATGACTATCCAAGGTATAAACACCGAACTTTTCTAGCTGTCGTTGATTGTGATATCTTCGTTCATTTAACAAAGTCTGATTATCCTTGTTTCCAATCGGGGCATGACCGCGCTGTTGGATATGCAGGTCAATAAGATTTCGTTCTAATTCTTCACAGTCTTTGTCAGTGTGTCCAGACATATCAATTACACCAACTACCACATCCATCCTGTGTAAAGTTTTTCTGTACATTTCTGCATAGTCCCGACTAATACCAGTCATGTCGTCCCCACTGTTGCCTATTAGGCCCTTGGGCCAACCAAGTATATTGCCTGCTTGTCTGTATATACGGTTACCACAGTACACACTATTATCGTTGGCGCTTTGCCCATATTTTAGTATGCCCAAACTAGTAGCAAAGAAATAGGTGTATTGTCTGATATTTCTATCATGTAAAAATTCACAGATTTCCCAAGGGTCGGTCATTGACGCCAGTGGCAAATAGATTGCAGGATAGTTATGAAATGCATTTTTCATTTTAGTTTTCCTCGGGAAAAAGTCCTGGGGCAACATTGCCATCAGTAATACCCATTTTAGCACCTTCACCGTGATAGGGCAAGTTCAATTGGGTGCCACCGTTGCGAATATACAATTCGCGCATGAAGTTGCTCATAGCAGTAGGAGCAGTCCAGGTGCCACCAGGGTTAACGTGTTCCCATTGTACCTTGGCCTTGGCATGGATCAGGCTAGAACTCTTGTAGGTTTTCTTGACTACATTTAACAATTCATTCATCCAGCTGTCAGGCAATTCGGTTGTCTCTGCACGACTTAACTTGTGCAATTCCAACAGTCCAATGTAAACACCTTGATCAATTTCCTCTTGCAATGGAAATGCTGTCTTGATAGAATTCAAGACTTCAAACAGTACTCGGCCCTTCTCATCTACTTCGATGCCTTTTTGTGCATACTTGAAGTGACTGAAGAAGTAGTCGTTGTCGCCACGCAGATTATCGCTGTTGCGACTGCCTTTGTCTTGCAAGTCAATGCCTACGGTATCAAATTGATCTTGCATGGTTCTGGCATGGACTACCTTGCTGTCTCGACTGCCGTTCTTGTAACGCACCAGAGCGTTGCGGTGAAGGTCGCCGGGAGTAAGGCGTTTTACACCTGTGTCGTTGAGCATTTCAAACGCATAACTGGCAAAGTTTGGATCTGTTGTTTCTACCACAGCACAAGGAATCTCAGTGAATCCCAAGATGCCAGCGGCAATGGTACGGTGCTGGGCGTCGTACAAATAGATTGGGGGTTTTCCACCAAAGCGGCATGCAGATCCAGGTGAGCAGATACGTGGATCCCACTTCCGCATGATGTTGATAATGTGCTTGTGTAACACATCTCGTTGAACTTCGTAGTCGATCCACAGATCTTCAATCTGGATCATGCTACTGATAGGGAATTTGTGTGATAGAGCCTTTGCTCGGGCTCGCCAAGCATCAAGGTCTTTTTGTGTGACGTTGTAATGTGCTTTGAGTTGCTTTTCAACTTCTGCAATAACGTCAGTGAGTTTACGAGTAAGGCGTTTTTGTGCCATGCTAGGTCCTTTAGTAATGACGCACCATGCGTCGGGTTATAAGCTGCCAAGTACCATACTTGGTTAGCTTGTGTGTATTATATAGCAAATATACTATGTTGTCAACCTCTAATTTAGGTAATCAATACCCGATTAGATTTGGCTCGATCACTGTGTATGCAATGACCACGTTCACGTATGGTGTCAGCGGACATCTGTGGAGAACCTTCAAACATATCGCGGATGTCATCTGCTGAGATGCCTTCTGTGGCTTCCACGGTGTAAATTTCATAATGGCGTTGTTGGTTGTATCTAGCACGTAGAATCAAGTGGTGTAGGCTGGGCAATTGACTCACCGGAGGTTTTCCCGCGAGTACAGACCAAGTACGATTTTTTTCATCCTCGGTTAGGTCAACCACACACTCAAGACCTTCGTTGCACCACATGACCAAAAATTTGTGATTCATTGCAGTTGAAATTTCTTAAGGTAGTTAGTGGCCAACCAGTAATTGTCCATGCCTGCAATTGTGGGCTCAAGACTTTCCATGATGATCAAGCATTGCAGGGATTCGGCCAACAGTTGATCTTCTGGATCCAACAGTTCATACCATTCAACATATTGTTCTTGGCTTTCTAGTTCCCACATTATGTCCAGCATCTCGCACTGGTAGGGTGTAAGGTTTTCAATTTGAATCATAAAGTTTCTCCCAAGGTGTTATGAACAGTATAGCATAAGGGGATTTATTGGTCAACCAGGCTAGGACCATTGTAGAGTAAAGGCAAAAAAGTCTCGTTCCAAATCAAAGTAGAAAATGTAGCGTCCCGGACGACTATCCGAACTCACATCTACCAATTGCCAACGCCAGTCGCCTACAAGTTCGGTTTTGCACCAATCCAGCACATGATCTAATTTGCCAAAAGGTTTGGAAATTTCCCGGGAGTACTGGAAACTTTCTCGTTTTCTAGAGTCTATAACTCTTTCTTCTAGCATGTTGTAATTATTGCAAATCCAAGGAGTAGGGAATATTCTGATCCAGCACATGGTTGTACATCATGTCTTTGACCACTTCAAAACGATGTGCCTTGTTGGGTGCGCCCAACACCACAATAACATACTGTTGCTGGCGCTGATTCACTGCCATGCCCACGCACCAACCTGCTGCCGATGTCAGTCCAGTTTTGCTCACAATGATGTTGTCAAACTCAAACAACATGGGTGCGCTGGTATGGGCAAGACTGATGGTACGCACTCGTTTCTTTTGTTGAGTTTCAATGGCCACTTGTTTCTTGATTGAGGTTTCTCGAATGAACCAGTAGCCGGTGGAGGTAGTAATCATGTCAGCTACATCATGTGCTGTGCTGATGTTGCCAGAACTAAGGCCATGTGGATCTACAAATTCAGTTCGGCTCATGCCCCATTCGCGTGCCTGTAGATTCATGCGTTGCACAAAAGCAGACACACCCCCGGGATAGTCTTGGGCCAGGGTCTCTGCGGCCCCATTGTCACTTTTGACCAACATGGCAGTGAGCAAGTCTTGTCGTGTGTACAGTTGCCGGGGCAAACTTGTGCTCACACTTGGCCGGTGCATGAGTTGTTTGCCCAGGTCACGATCATAATCCAGGGTAACCATGGCAGTCATGATCTTGGTGATCGACGCAATGGCACGTTGCTCTGTGGCGTTGCGTTCATATTCAGATTTATTGGTTGACACATTGAATATCAACACGGACTCTGTGGGCAAGTTAGCTGTTTTGGTCTTGCTCCAGGCTGGAGACACCACAAGAGCAAGTGCAAGTAAAAAGTATTTCATGTCCATTTTAATTGATAAAAAGTTGCTAGATTAGCTTCACGAAATTGAAACACCACATATTTGCCGTGTGTTTCGCCGGTGAAGTTGTCCCAGGTGGATGGAACATACGACCAAGAAAAATCATCATCCATGACCAAGCCTGCCTGTATCAATTGAAACTTGTATCCAATTGCGTCAAACGGACTCACGTCTCGAATTGTAATTGGATGCATTGTGCTGATCCATTGCGCAAGGTAAACAGGGTTTGATCACGTGGGTCTCGGAACCACCAAACCATTTCGTTGATGTTGATGTCGGTGACATAGCGATCACCAGGCAGGCCAAAGAACTCTATGCCCCAGGTGGCCACTTCGTCCCATTGTGTAATTGAATCAAACGGTCTGCCCCATTTGATTCTAGCACCGTGCGGAAAATCAAGGTCTTTCAATCCATTCTCTCCTTATGAGTGTATCACATCGCACCCAATCTCGCTCATAGTAAATTCTATGATCTTGAATGTCAAAGTGATTGCAAAAACTCTGCCCATATCTCATGTCTTGCAGGGCGTCAAATGTATATAACTTCTGCCAAGATTCATAGTCTGCTAGTTTAATTGGTAGATTAGTTTGGCGTGGATCATGTCGAGATAATAGGTCGTGGATCATTGAGTCAAACATTGAATCAGTCATAGTTATTGGTCATTGATTATAGCACAGAGTTGTATTATTCGTCAACTTCAATCCAGGTGTAATCTCCCAACCATTTGATCCGAGTAATGTACTCGTAGCCGTCAGGGATACCGGTATTCCAGTCGTCGGGGCCATTGATACTTAACCTAGTACAGTCCTTCCTGCGATCATACAGCAACCAATAGGTGTTGCCGTGATAGGTTTGGAAATCATATTTGGCCGCATGCACCATGTCTGTGATGTCCAATCTATGCTTGATCTGTTCGGCCTGTTTGCTTAGTACCGCAACCAAGTCCATGATTCGGTCATACTCTTGTTGGGCATGCAAACGGGCAACATTGACCATGATGTCTTTTTGTTTTTCAACAGGGATTAGGTCAAACTTGGGTCCGCTGGATTCGGTAGCGTAGGGTGTTACGTTTCGATTGAAGAATTGAACCAAGGTGTTGCCTGTGGCAACATCAAAACTGGTTCGTCCTTTGGCAGAGTTGGCGTCGTCTGCCATCAATCCCACAGGCCTTGATAGTACTTGCCAAACAAGCGGAAGCCGTTTTGAATACGGTCTTCTACCTTCTTCATGCCTTCATAATCACACTTGTATGTGTCTTTGGGACCGTGCGTCATTTGGTAATGCTTGTGCTCACCTTTAGGCACTTCGTTGCCATCCTTGTCCACAGGAATCCATAGTAGATCATGTTCTCCTGAGCGATAAGCATCTTCCCAGGAGTCGTCCATCTTGCACTCAAACGCAAAGATCATTTCGTTCATGACCCACTCCCAACGAAGGTGCAGGTTGTCATCAGTGTCCCACTCATTTTTTTTGGGCGGTGCGGCGGTGCTTCTGAGATGTTCGGGCACATCCTCATCTGCCACCAGAGCCGAGCCGTGCTTTTTTTCCTGTAGTTGTTTCAGCATGGGCAACACAATGTGAGCCAAGGTATGATCCATGCTCCAGGTATCGTAGTGATCAATTTTCACATAGTTGATGGGTGGATGCACTCGATCCCATACCCACTGGATGGCTTTACTAATGGGTTCCAGGCGATCACTCCACTTTTCACACCATTCAGGGCGTTCCACGTATGTGGACTTTTCTCGACTTTCATCTTCCAGGGTTTGTAGAAGTTTCCATCGAGCACACTTTGACCAGTCAGTCCAAAAGAATGCATAGTCCAACATGGTGTAAGGGGAGATCCAGTGATCTCGATATCCGCTGATATAAACTTTCATTACCAATCTCCGTTGTCTGTCCACGCTCGAACAGTTAAAAATAACCACGACACCATGTAGGTGTTTTCGTTGGGACTAGGCCACTCCACAGTTTTTTCATGCCGAGCCCTAGGTATCCAACTCCAGTGTAGCGGATTCAGTGTGACAATAACACTGGCACCGCTATAGCGAATCCATTTCATACATCCACGGTAATCAATTGCCATAAGTTTGCTTGCTCTTCATGTCCTGCATACCCACGTGGATTACACACAATGCGGGTTGACCCAATCTGGTAGTCAAATGTATCATGTGTGTGCCCGTGTGTCCACAGCCGAATCTGTGGATGATCCAAGATAAAATCATCCAGGCTGGAACTGTATCCACCATTTACCACTACATCCTTCTGATATCGCGGTTTGGTGCTTAATCTACTGGGTGCATGATGTCCCACTACCACATAGCGAGCAGTGGGATCGGCTTCCACAGTTTCCCGGATCATGCCCTTCATGGCCTTGTGATCAGTGACTGATGCCTCTGGAGTCCATTTACCGACTCGTGTCTGGAACTTACCATCCCGATCTTTAAAATGCACTAGAGCACGGCTGTCGCTGATAATACGGAAGTCATTCATGTAACCACGCATGTGAGCCAAGGTATGCAGATCTTCTTGATTCATATCAGTCCACAAGGTACCTGCCACAAATGTGGTATCACCAATAACCCGACTCTCTTTTTCCATGATATAGAGATTGGGCAAATACGCCAACACCGATCGCATTTGATCTAGTGTGGTGGCCACATCACCATGATAGTGTTCATGATTGCCCAGCACATAGATCACATGCGGGAATCTCTCACAACATCTTTTAAAGAAGCCATGATACCGAGTGCTACGATACATCACTGTGCTTTCAATGGTGTTGTGGCCAAGATCATTGGCCACGCAGATATCACCCGACAGGATTAGGACTTCAGCACCGTCAGTGTTTTCAAAGTCCAAGTCTCCAAATTCAAGATGTATATCTGACGCTACTGCTATTTTCATCAAGTTCTTTCAATTGTGATTTAAGTGTACGCACTGCTGTTTCATCGCCATTGAAGATGGCAGCTGACTTGTCAGGATAGCGTTGTTTGAATCTTTTTACTATTTCAACCAAGTTAACCCCTTGACACACAAAATCTTGTGTTATGCTATTGTAGCAGAAATACTGATTGTCTACAACCTCAATGGTGAGCGGAATCAGACGTTCGAGTTCAATATCAGCAGATACTGTATTCAAGTTTGACTCTACACGTCGTTTGAGCACCCAGGCCACTAAATTCAATCCAACCTGGATGGTTACAAAAATCAACAAACTGTCTACTAAAAATTCTACAAAGTCCATGATTGTATTTACATCCGCATTGATTCTAAAGTGATCATCTTGCCCAGTTCCTTGTCAAAGTCCAGGTCATCTGGAATCACATACAGTTTGTAGTTGGTGCGATCTTGTTTGTTGTCATAGTAACGGAATGACACAATCTTACCGCCCACAGCTTTGCGAACTGTGATGTTGAGGCCTTCATCTGAGTCAATGTCATTGCCTCGTATGGCAACTCTGTTTCGAAACGGTTTGCTACTAAGAGTAGCTGGTTCTTCGTCATACATGTCTCGACCATCTTGATACCATCGATAGATCATGCGTTTCAACCACTTCATACTGACTTCCTTTGTTTTAAATATTGTTCCCATTGTACCCACTTGTTCTTGACCATGAATCCCCAATCACGTTGCTTGGGTCCAGGCATGAACAAGGTCCAACAAGTAACGTTGGGGTCTAGCTCAATGCGATGAAAACTACTAGCACTACAAGTGCGAAAATGGCCAGGCTTGCGCCAATGTTGGACTTCACCAATTTTTCTCCCTATAGTATCAAACACAGGTATCCATTCCCAGTACCCACCTTTTAGTATAACAGTGGCATAAGGCCAAGGATGGTCATGCACATCATCGGGATCAGATTTGAGAAACTTGTGCAAAAATATATTAAACGGAAATCGTTCACGATCCCGGAGAAACAGATAATAGCGTTCAAGATATGGTTCATTTTCTACTCGATCCATTACAATACGTTTGCGTCCCAAACGGTCTAAAAGTTTTAATAGCATTGGCTACTCCTTTACAACACAATTATACAACAGACAGAATAAAAAGTCAATAAAAACCCACCAGGGCGGTGGGTTTTTTGGTGTGGCTCTTTTGGGGAGCCAGCGAGTCTAATTTAGACCAAACCAAGTGCCATGGCTTTGTAACCAGCGGCAATCAACTTGCGGCTTGGCTTGCCAATTTGGTACTCAGTAACTTTTACACCATTACCAGCCACACGCTGATTGGCATATACTGCAAAGCCAGCTTGGCGGATGCGGCTGACTTCGGCGCTGATGTTTTTGACACCAAAACGTTTTTCAGCTTGGCTAGCGGTAACTGTCTCGCCTTTGTGCAAAGCAGAGAACAGTTTGTAAGTTTTTGTTTCAGGATTGAATCGCATGTTAAATTTACCTTTCATGTAAAAATACTGTTTGCGTACAGTATGTCACTATTATACGGGTATTGTAACACAAACGCAATGATATTTGGCACAGCATTTGCCAAAACAAAATAGTTTGGCAATATAACCAAAACACGTAAACGTTTTCTAGGGCTATGGCGTTGTATATGTGTAGCCAGGAAGGTCTTGGTCTACCAGTTTCTAATCAAGGAGATTACCATGAAACAACTTATCGCTCTTATTGCTACCACTGCATTTGCAGTTTCCGCTTTTGCCGCAGAACCTGCCAAGAAAGAAGAAAAGAAAGTGGAAGCCAAACCTGCTGTCACAGCACCAGCCCCTGCCGCACCTGCGCCAGCAACGCCTGCCAAAAGTGAGCCTGCCAAGAAAGACGCAGCTAAAGCAGACGCCAAAGCAGCCGCACCAGCCGCCAAATAATCTTGAAGACAACGATGACATTGTCATAGATGACGAAGTCACGTTTGGACGTAATCGGAGAAGTTTGGAGTTTGGAAAAGTCATACACGAAGATGAAGACCTTTCCGATTATGTGCTAGATAGATTGTTCTTGGCCAGGATGTTGGCCTTGAAAAAACATCAAGAGGCATGGACCTAAAAGGCAAAAAAACCTGTCGTAAGGCAGGTTTTTTAATGGTTTTGTAATATTACGATGATAAATAACTATACATAAAGAAACGGCGTACATTATGTTATACACAATCACAAGCATCACAGAAGACCTAGAAACTCTGATCAAAGACGACCCTGTTCGTCCTGAGATTCCATTGACCGACCGCGTCAATATCAACAGTCGAATGTATGTGCTCAAGGACGGTGACAAGACCGAAGCTGTAACCTGTGTAAAATTCCTAAACTCAATTCCTGAAGCTGTGGAGGACATGGCTGGTATTGTGGAGAGTGCCACAACTGCGGTATTTTACACAATTTGGAGTTACGCCAGTGGTGCAGGTCGTATCCTAATCCAAGAAGCCCAGAAGTCAATCGAAGCCGAATTTCCCGGCATTGATACCTATGTGACCTTGAGTCCCAAGACCGAAATGGCTCGACGTTTCCATTTGAAGAATGGTGCTGGTATCTACCGCGAAAATTCTACCACCATCAACTACATCTATAAGTAAACATGCTCGTGTAGCAATCTTGTCCTGCATAGGGCGGGACTTGAACGACACACACATACACAGGAGAAAAACATGAGCAAAACACCTTACGAGATCCGTCTCGAACTTCTCACCCTGGCCAAGGAAATCCTCCAGGCGCCAATTTACGAAAAACGCAGTCAGCTTTTAGACGAGTATCACTCTAAACTAACTGATGCCAATCGTGACAGTTTACCGTTTCCAACCATGCCTGACTTTCCGTCAACAACGGCTATTGTGAGTGAGGCGGAAGCACTCAAGAAGTTTGTAGACCAAGCGTAAAAAACAAAAGCCACCCTAGGGTGGCTTTTTTGTGATATCAAAGTCTATTTTACTTCTTGTTAAAAGTCCAATATATCACTGCAATTGCTACCAAGCCAACCAATCCTTGACTGCCCAATGCGGCAACCAACTTGGTAATACTTGCAACAACATCAATTGACAAGAATGGCACAGCAGATCCAAATAGGATTTGCAATACTACTCCGGCAGCAATCAACTTAATACCTAGGTCAATGACATGACTTAGAAGGCCTGTGGCCATTTCAAACGCTTTGTCCATAATAATAGACTCCTTAAAAAAGCAGACTCAATGATCTGCAACAATTATTTAAGGGTCTCCAAAAGAATCAGGCTGGTTAGGCCTGATTCTTGTGTGTTTTGGTTGTTAAGTAAGTACTTATTGGTCTAAAATATCATGTCCACTTTAACAAAGCCAGGGTGTAGTCTTTCGGGTCTTCCCAAGTGACCCAATTCAATTCATCATCAACATCAAATCCGTTGGATCGTAAAAACTCAATGGCTTCACTGCGAGCTTGAAGCATTACATCTTGATCAAAAGTACATAGTCTTTGGCCAAACCGACGGTGAATTGTGTCACTAAGTCTATGAAACTCATTGAGGTGAAAGAATTTAATTCTTTTGGTCATACTATGCTTTTGACGTGTTTACAATCACCTCGGAACCGAAATCCTGAACAGGTGCAAGAGAGATAGCCATTGGCCTCAGTTACTCGGTACACGTCGCCTTTTGAACCAGCCACTTCCCATACACGACCTTCGGGCTCCTCTTTAGTAAGAATCTTGTACTGAGTAGAGCTCTCCACAAACTTGCGGCCGCGGGTGTCAATTTTGATTGGGTTCTTAAACTGTTTGGGAGTGCCGCTTCCGGGTCTTACGTAGGCATACAGTTTGGTCTTGGAGTCGTTCAAGAGATAGGTGCCGTTGGGCATGCTGTCTGTGTATGCGGTTGTTTCCGAGTACCACTTCATTCTGCTAGGCCCACGCTTTTCTTGATCTCATAGCGAGCAATCTTCTCGTCAAAGTACATGCGAGTACCTTCCATGTAAGGGCTTGCTACCACAATCTCGCCTATCTCTGCGGCCACCAACTGCGCAAAGCGAGTGAGAATGCTTTGAGTGTCTTCCATCTGATCCATGGGATCTCGGTCTAGAATTGCCTGATAATCGTTGATGAGTTTTTGTACGTTTTGATGCATCATTTTACAATCTCCGTTACTGTATAGTTCAAACTGTAATAACCAACATCATAAGATCCACCATATCCGGCAAACTGGCTTCCGTTACAGGTCAACGTGGCATGGCCATTCTTGGCCATTTTTCTAGCCAATCGTAACCACGGTCCGCCTGTGGAGGATCTAGTGACACGACCGTCGGCAGTTTCTCTGACCATGACGTTAAATGTAAATGTACGTGGTGTAGCATTTCTCATATCAGATGCTCCTTAAATCTTTGTAAGAATCCAAACCTTCACAGCAAAGATCACAATGACCACTGCTGTTGTTACAAGAATTTGTAAGTCTGTCATTAGTTGCTCCAGTATGCTTCGCTGTCAACTCGGCAAGCCCAAGGTGTGTCTGCGTCAATTTCCACAGGCTTGCCTGTCATCAAATTACGAACAGTGATCCGGGGTGCGGTGTATGTGTCACGGGCCACAATGTTCAATTGGCTTTCGTTCCACCCTGCTTTTGTACAAAGACGTGTGCGGGTTGCTTTGGCGGCACCAAAAGTTTTGTATGCACGGGTTTTGTTGGGACCGTCTGTAACGATAAGACCGGTACCTTTAGCTACGATTACATAAGACATTTCGAACTCCTTTTTAATTACTATACAAGTATTATAGCAAATTGGGATATTTTGGTCAACCTTTTTGTGTGTTGCAAAAAAACAACACTTATAGCTCAATGGCCCTGCGCATGATGATTTCTTGCTTGGCAAAAGCCTGGATCTCCCAGGGTTGGTCCAGGTACGGCACTCGGCGGCCGTAGTACTTGCCTTTCCACAGCTTGCCACGTGGTGTCAACTGCAGGGTACCTTTGGCAAACTGTGCCACATGGGTGAGCTCGTGTGCCAGGGTGGCGCCCAAGGCGGCACGGTCTTTTACAGGTTTGATCACAACCAGGTAAGTGTCAAGGCCGTTGAGTGGCATGGTGGTGCCCAGTTCCTCAAGGTCTCGGTCTAGTATAATATGCAGGAACTTTTTGCTGGTAGTCAGTTTCAACTGCTCTAGCATGGATGGAAGCAAGCTCTCAACAAACCGTTTGGGTTGGCCTCGGCCGTCAACATGAAATTCCATGTGTCACTCCTTTTTAATTACTATACAAGTATTATAGCAAAAGGAGAATTATTGGTCAACCAAAGATTTCCATGCTGTTGTACAGCTGATCCAGGGGTATATTGTGCTGACGATAGCCCTCTAAAACTGTTGCAAAATAACCACGGCTGGGTTCTGAGTCCAAGTGCCCCGGTTGCATGTAGTAAGTTTCGGCCAACACAGTCCTGCCCTCAAACGCCACTCTTAGAGCACGACGATTGTAATAGTAAGGGAAGCCTTCAAGGCTGTCAAGAGCTCGCAAATCACTGTTGTTGATTTCCCACAGTACTCCGTCCACAAAAGACCCGCGACATTTTACAACATCAGCATGAGTAGCAAACCGAAACACATGATCAATCAAACGGGCATGTCCTAGCGCCTGAGCGCCTGGGCACCGTGCGGCCATTTCGGCCTGATTTGTGTTCATTCCATAAGAAAAATATAGCATACAAGTATTATAGCAAATTGTGATTTAATGGTCAACTGATAAAAATCAGTGAAAACCACTAGTTTTTTGCAGTGCAACAGACTCTAATGGTAAATACTGAGAAGGAAATAAAATCATGACACAAACCATAGCACGATTACTGGAACGTTTAGGTGAAATGTTTCCGGGATCTGATTACCAAAGCCGCTTGGATGCATATCTAAGCACTAAAGGCATTACCGATGCCGCCCAGCTTGAAAACTACATTAAGCAATTTAACTCTCAAAAGGAAAGCTATCTATGAAAAACATCATCAACACAATTTACCAAGGTCTAATCAACTGGGCCGAAATGATTCACCAGTATCGTCAGAGCCCTGCCAGCAAGTACAATTATTGGAAATAATCATGCCCATAGAACTAGCGGCAATTCAGATTATAATATTTGGAATAATAATTCTAGTGTATATGGCTGAGGAGTTTAACGAATGACATTTATAGAAACTCTTGTGATGTTGTTGCGATGGAAACAACAAGGATGGGAAGTGCATCCCATAATTGACAGCGACTTTGACGGCTGGTTTTAAATTTTGTTCTAGGTCTACACATTAAATAGACCATGCAATGTAAATTTCTAAAGCATGGCCTGGCTATCAGTTATGACCATGTGGTCAAACCCTGTTGCGAATGGCAGCAGGATTCCAATTACTCAACCCAAAATCACATCAGTCAAGTAAATCTGACAACTTGGCATCAACAAAATATCCCATTTGAACAGCAGTTGGCCAATGGTGTGTGGCCCGCGGCCTGCACTCGTTGTGAGCGTAGAGAACTTCAGCAACGCAACGACAGCACTCGGCTGGGTGGCGAACATGCCTATGCTCACTATGCCAATGACGATATTACCCTGGAGATACGCCCAGGCAATGTGTGCAACTTCAGCTGTCAAACTTGTTGGCCCGAAGCCAGTAGCCGTGTGAGCCAGCATCATGCACAGGCCGGATTGATCGATATAAAATCTATCAACAGCACTCGAATAGACAACTTTGATTTTTTGTTGCCCATTGCTGACCGCATACGGGACGTGGTGTTGTTGGGTGGAGAACCGTTTTATGATCCCAATTGCAAACAGTTTCTGGCCTGGGCACATGCAAACCTACACAGCAATATCACAATGTTTACCAATGGCAGCACAGTGGATTGGGCATGGGTAGAAAGTTATGCCGGCAAGATCACCATGGTGTTCAGCATTGACGCTGTGGGCAAGGCAGCAGAGTATGTGAGATTTGGCACCAACTGGCCTGTGGTGTTGAAAAACTTTGAACAAGCAAGAGCCAATCCCAAGATAAGTTTGCGGGTAAACATCACAACTTCAATCTACAACTATTATCATCTGGATCAAGTGATAGAGCTGTTGGCGCAGAATTGGCCCAGTGTGGTAACGTTTGGCAGTCCAGGGGCGCCGCACCTGTTGGAAGGTGTTGTGCCTGTTGCTCAAAGAGATGTAGTGATTCAAAAACTGTATCAAGCATGTGTACAACTTTTAAAGGCTGATATACTGCCAGATCAAAAAAGCAATGCTATCAATGCATTACGGTCCATCATTGCAAATTTAAAAACATACCCGTGGGACCAGCCAAGTCATCAGACGCTAACGGAATTTGTGAGCCGGATGGATCAAGTAAAACATGTGTCTGTCAAAGATCATTGCGAATTTTTAGCGGGCGTGTTAGATTTTTCCGCATAGCACCTGTGTTCTTTTGGTCACTGATCCAAACAGTTGACCCTGGAAGATTACGTTCAGTCAGCTGGTTTGAAAGATCACTGTTGAGAATCTGACCAACAGCAGATTCTACCGGTACTCTAAGCAATAGTTTTAGTACTTCAATGTCACGCAACAAGGTCCAGGTCAAAGTATTGCCAATGTGCCAGTGCTGCCAATCATTCACCAGGATGTTGCATATATCCCAGGCCATTTGTTGCGGACGTGTCACAGCATAAGGTCGTCGTATGGCATCAAGATTTTTGGCTTGATTAAAATACGAGTAATGCAAACAGGTGGGATTGGCCTCCAACAGATCCGTCATGTTCAATTGGTGAAACTGCAAATACATTGACGCAGTTGTGGGACTGCGCAACATAAACTCATCACCAGGTGCGCCGCTGGCAAGAACTGTGGGGTCGTTCCAGTGATGTATCTGACTGTACCCCCAGAACTTTTTTAGATAATGAGAGTTTGATTTCCAAAAGTGATCATAGTCAATATGCAAGTAATCTATTACTTCAACTGGTGCACCGACTCTCACAAGATAACTGTACACCAGCAACGAATCAACCCCGCCTGTTAGAAAAGAACGTATGGGCAGAGTGTTGTACTTGACAAAGTCAGCAGTGCGAGTCAGCAATATTTGATCTATCTGCTCCAAGGCATCTGATTCAGAAATTGGGGTGGTGTCAATTTTGCCAATCACATTGAACTTGTGCTGAACAATGTTTAGATCCAAATCTGACTCAATGTATATGTCAGTCCACACAGTGTGAGACAATGCCTGCAAATTGGTAATTTCTTTGCCGGCATTGACCCAGATTGGAAAACTACGATACCTGTCTGTTTTGATTTTTAATGTATCTTTACCAATCACAATTGCACAAAAATTGCCCAACATCATTGGCTCAGACTGTTGCAGTATTTGTGGCAACAGATCAATCAACACACCCGATTCAGCATAACCTTTGTACACCACCATTTGATCATCAATCACAACATGATTCCATCCTGCGTCAGTGTTGACAACTAGAGATGGGCTGTGCCATTGATGTGAAAAATTTGTGTCAGGGTGGTGTGTGATTGAAAAAAACATTAGACTCGTTTGGTTACAATTTTGTCAGCAAGTCCATATGCCACTGCTTGCTCGGCGCTCAAGAAGGTGTCAAACTTCATGGCCTCGTACAGTTCTTCATAGGTTTTGCCTGCTGTGTTGTGTTTGACATACAATTCAGTAAGACGTTGGTTGATGCGTTTTGATTCTTCAAACATTCTGCGAGCATCTTCAAACTCCAGTTCCTGCACATGGATTGAGCCACGTGTGCTGGGAGTACCTGAACTCACACGGTGAATCATGGTGCGACTTTCAGGCAGCACAAAACGCTTGCCCGGTGCACCTGCTTGTGCCAAGAAACTGCCCATGCTGGCAGCTTGTCCTATAACAATGGTATGAACGTCTGGTTTGATAAACTGCATGGTATCGTAGATTGCAAGTCCAGCAGTGACACTACCGCCGGGACTGTTTATATATAGCGAAATATCCTTGTCAGGGTCTTCACTTTCAAGGTACAACAATTGACTCACAATCAAACTGGCTATGTGTTCGCTTACTTCGGTGTCCAACATGATGACACGGTCTCGAAGCAGCCGACTGTAAATGTCGTAACTGCGCTCGCCTTTTGAGGTTTGTTCTACAACCATTGGGATCAAACTGGGCATAAATTCTCCTGTGTTATGTAATGCTCTTGCATAAGTATAACATAATTCTTACGGAAATACAATGAGAGACCTACTTGATTTACTCGATTCATTAACCGAAGCCCGTGGGCTTAGTGGCCGAGCACCTGGCGAGACCTATTCCAGAGGTGACACTGCCGACGACAAGATTGTGTTTAAATCTTTAACATTCTACCCGGAAGTTGGCAGTTATGCCACACCCGATGAATTTATGGCAGCCTGGTCTGAAGTGGAGCAAGCTGCCGGACACCCAATTGAAAAGGTCAATCAACCCAATGCTGGCATGCGAGCATTTGGTATTGCGGCATTTGATACTGCTGTGGGCACTAGATATCTAGCAAAATTTACCAAAGAGATCAAGCCAGTAAAAACACAAAATACCTTTTTCCAGACCAAGGACATTCCCGGCAACTTCAGCCAGACTGATGCTCGTGGATCAAAAGAGAAGGCAGGGTACAAACCCAGTGATGTATTGACCAATTTCAAAAGTCAAACGCCCGAAAGCATCCTGGCACAGATTGGTGCTAAATTTGGCAACCAAAGCACTGAATATCAAGCGGCTGCCACTGTGATGAATTCTGCTCGTTTCCCTACCGCAGTAGATGGTGGCAACATGGACTTCAAAGGATTTCGAGATTACTTCTGTGAAATGCTACAACCATGTGTGTTGATCAACGGTGGTCAGGTCAAGGGCAATGCTGCCAAGGCAGCTGAGTTGTTCATGGGTAGAAATGGATTCTCTGATTGTGTTGTAAGTTTTAATCAAAACGTGTCCGGTGGACTGTATGACTCGTTGTTGGTCAGTCCTGAAGGCAAACAAATCAAGTTGTCAAGCAAGGGCGCCAAGGGCGCCATGGCCAGCTCGATCAATTTGTTGGTGGCAGTACGTGAACTAGAAGCAGCCGGTATGACGGAGTTTGCTGCCAACTATAGTGATGTTATTGACATTCTCAAAACCATTGACAAAGGCAATCACGACTCTGGCCCGCTGGATCTTGGCGTGCAATTTGGCATCATCACCCCTGACGAAATTCCACAGGTGATGAGTCTTAAACAGTATGCCGGAGACAAGAATTTTGACATTGACAAAACCAAAATATCGCCCAACCTCAAAAAACTCTACAAAGATCGCACAGCAGACGACCCCAGCAAAGTGGTGCCACTAAACCACCTGGTTAGTTCAATTGCCTACAAGGTGTGTAACGAGATCAATTTAAAAACCAACTTCTCAGAAGCGGCAGCAGACATTCTCAACAACTCGGCATTTGTGCAAATGTATACCAATGCTACCAAGACCAAAGATGGCGAATTTGTATTAGAATTCAACACAGTTTGGCCCAGTAAGTTGTTTACTCAAGTAACACTTGAAGCACAAAAGAGTTATAGCTCAACTGCTAGTTCAGGCGGCAAGTTGGTGTTCAACATCAACAAAGAACCCCGAGCCATTCCCAACGTAGAAAACAGTTCCACTACTGATGCACCCGGTGACAGCGAGGCCGGCGAACTGGGTGATTTTATGGGCCCAGGTGATGATACTGAGCAACTGGATCAGGTTGGCCGAGCACCTAGACTCAGCGGCCCTGGTGCCCGAGCCGCACGTGGTAAAGAACCTGACTTTGACGAAAAAACTACAGGGCGTAGAAAACGTTAACGAGCCAGCTGGCTGATATGATCACAGATGCCTAGTCTCAGGGCATCTTCGGCACTCAAGTAAACATCATGTGGTGGCAACAGGTGTTGCTTGATATCTTCTTCACTCAATCCTGTACAGGTTATGTAATGCTGAACCATGCGACGTTGCGTGAGTTCAAATTCTCTAATGGTAGCCAACAACTCATGATGTTTTCCGTCACTGCCCCAGGCATATTGATGACTCATGATTGAAGTATTAGGTGTGAGTGTTCTGCGTCCCGGTGATCCTGCTAGAAAGATCAACAGGCCTGCTGATGCAATTTGCCCCAGGCCCACGGTTTTAATAAAGATGTTGGAACTCTTCATCACATCTATTAAGGCAAAGGCGGCACTCATATCGCCACCCTCACTACAGATCATCAGCAGGAGTTCTTTGCGCTTTTTCTTTACAACAAAGTTTTCGTGCAAGATCCATTCAATAATGGGTCGGATGCTTTCATTGTCTACTTCGCCCATGAAAACATACATGCCGTTATCGGCTAGGTCTTGACTGTGAGAGTTTTCGGTTGTGGTAGTATCTAGTGCCATAATGTACAAATGATTATCTAAACAATAAACTGCTTAGATAATTACTTATGCCTTGCACGAGTCAGCTTTGACAACTGACAATTCAATGTTGCTTAATGCGTCTATTCCACGGGAATCCCACCCTAAATCCACCACAATTCTACTGCTACGCACCAGATCGCCGTACACCCCAATTTGGTTGTTGCGTGTTTCCACAAAGGATTCGGTGCTGGACCAAGTCATGTTTGACCATCTGTAACAGTCCCGAAATACAATGCGATTGTGCGGATCCCGGATCACCAAGTGCATAACTGGCACTGAGTTAATGAATGCGTCATTAACCAAGTGGTGTTTTTGGTAGTCATTGAATCCCAGAGTATTGTCCCATTTGGCAAATCTTGCAGGGTCTTTGGCCACTACTCTAATGTAGGTCTGATTGGCGCAGTCCTGATTGTAGTTCCAACAGTTTTTTGCTCGCGGATTTTGCGATGTAGCTTGTAGTGCTTCGTGCAGGCTCACAATGTAGTTGTAGTTCCATTTCAGCACGAATGGTATTTCAAGTAGGGTGCGCCGGTCCGCATCCATTCTAAACCGAGCATTGCTCAGGGAGATGTCAAATGCACGTCGAGGAAAGTCTTTCAACACCCGGGACACAATTTGATCACCATCTGACAAGCTCTGTTGCATGGTTTGCACCTGTGCCCCGATTCTTGCGCCATCAACTTGGCCTGCTACTTCTGATCGACCAAACAGTCTGTTAGCAATAGCACTGTGAGCCACCCACACATCCATGGTCACTGTGACTTCGTTGTGACGCATGGTTTTGTCTAGAATTTGAAAGTTATCAACGTAGCCACTGCTATAGTTGGTGATTTCATTTCTGGCCAGCCGTTGTTGTACCGCTTCTCGTTCACTTAGCACCAGAGTACCCACGGCCTGCTCCACTGCCAGTGCAAATCCATTGCGTCTGGCTTCAGCTTCAGTGTAGCCGCGGCCTTCCACTTGCACGTAGTACACACGATCTGAATTCTTGAGTACCCATTGGCCTACTGTGAGCACAATGCTGGGATTCAGTGCCTGTGCCGCAGTTGACAACAACATGGCGGCTGCCATAATTAACTTTTTCATGGCCAATCAACGACCAGCACCAAATTTGCTTTCTAACAGCTTGGCGGTGCGTTCGCTGTTCTTGTCCCAACGAATAGTCACTGCCACTTCTTGAGCGCCAATGACTTCTTGTTTGATCACTTTGAAGCCACGCAGGATTGCGGCACTGTTGGCCTGCACAGTAGTAGTCAATTGCACGGCTGTGTCGTTGCTGTTTTCACGCACACTCACATTGGTGGCCCGGGCTTCTTTGTCTGACATTTCAACCACATCATGGTCGCCATGATTGGTGTTCAGCTTGTCTCGGGCTTTCTCTACGTTTTTGGCAATGGTAGATGTGACTCTTGAACTGGTGATGTTTTGTTTGATAAAGTGCGACACATTGGCACCGGCGTTCATCTCGGCCACTGTGAGTGCATTTTTACGATTGGGCACTGTATTACCAAAAGTGGGTGCAGTTGCCACTGCTTCAATGCTCACAATCTCGCAGTCTTCTTTCCAGGGCTTGTACCACTTGCAGTCAGTTTCAATTCGGATACCTTCACCAACAAAACTTGTGGACAACTTCTGATTTCGAATCTGCTCGTTACTGTTGGTAACTGCTGTGGTAGAACATCCTGCAATGGTCAATGCGGATACCAGGGCTAGTGCTGTGAACTTCATTTCAATCTCCAAAAAGGTTAAGATAGTGTATTGTAACGCAAAACGATTTATTCGTCAACTTGATCAATACCAAAATGACGTCTAACAGCCCGGCTGGTGTTCCATCCAATGTTTTGGAACAGGTTTCGGTCAATCACTGTGGTGCATTCTTCCACAATCAACTCGGCAAACTTTTGGTATGCTAGTTCACATTCTTCGGCACCCATCCATTTGGGCCAAGGCTTGCCATCAAGGTCAACATACATGCCTGCCTCTTGAGCAAGCTCTTGAATTCGTTTGTGCATGTCAGTAGGTTTCTTTTACAATATCAAACTGTTCTCGGGGATATTTGGTCTTGAACTCTTCCGACTTGACATATTCGTTGTAGCTCTTGGCCTCAAAGAACATTTTTTTAAACACGCTCATGTGTGATCCTTTCGGGAGTACAGTGAGATAGATTGATTTTGCTTTACCGCCCATTATGTTTTGTCCTTGTTGCGATGTTTGATCTTGCGATTGTACACTATTTTAGATTTTTCTGCACGTGATTTGAACGGGGTGTCGCGGCTATACAACTCCACAGCACGTCTACGCAGTCTGGGTATTTGTAATACAAAAGTTATAGGTTTCACAATTGCTCCATAAAAAAATCCGGTACATGCGTTATTATAGCACGAACCGGATTAGATGTCAAGTACTTGTTAAAAGTACAGGGCAATTACTTTTTAGAAGTAGTAGCAGAGTAGGCCTTCATGATACCTTCACCAAACTTGGTGTAGTCAAACTTCATGGCTTCTTGTGAAGCTTTGACCATTTCGCTGGTCAAAGTGGCAAATGTGTCTGTGCCAACTTTGGCAGCTTTCTTTGTGTAAGCGGCTTGCTCATCAATGAAAGTGTTCATTGCGTCGGCAATTTTTTCGTTTTGCACAAATGTCTTGACAAATTGTTTTTTACCGGTTTGAACGGCGTCGATTGTTGCGTCTAATGTAAACATAATTTTCTCCTAATTTAAGCGAGTTTACTATAAGGCCCGACCTATTCAGCACCCTATGTTCTATTGTAACATTATTTACCTTGCACTGCAACAATTATCTTAATTTTTTCTAGTGAACAATCACTAATAAATAATTGTATAGGAGAACATTATGTTAGCAAAAATCAAAGAATTCTTGTTTGGCAAGCCTTCAATTCCCGAAGCACCATACAAAGTCGAAGCACCAGCACCTGAAACCAAGGTTGAATCAGCACCCGTGGTTGAAACCAAGGTTGAAGTTGTGCCAGCAGGGACTGAGGCAACAATTGCCGCTCCTGTCCCCAAAGCACCTGCAAAACCCAAGGCAACACCAAAACCCCGGGCACCTGCAAAACCCAAAGCAGAACCCAAGCCAAAAGCACCCAAGCCAGCGGCAAAATAAAAAGAGTCCCGCAAGGGACTTTTTTTTGTAACATCTAAAAACATAAATAACGTTGGGTATTAAATACCTACATTATGGACACATACAAATGAAAAAACTATTCGCCACCGTATTACTTGTGTTGGCCACTGTTGCTTCTGCACAGTTACCAACATCAACTGTACCACTACCCGCAGATATTGCCGCAATCAAAAAAGCCAATGTGCTTGTGGTGGCAATGACCAAAAAAGACAATCCTCCATTCTTTTCCGGAGACGAGGATACCATACACGGCCTTGACGTTGAGATCGCTCGACGCATTGGGGTGTTACTTGGAGTTCCTGTACAGTTTAGACGAGACGCAGAAAGCTTCGCAGAAGTTGTAGAACAGGTCAGAGATGGCAGAGCAGATATTGCTGTTAGTAAACTATCCGTAACTGGTCCACGGTTACAAGTAGTTAGATTCAGTGATCCCTATATCAAACTGCGCCAAAGTTTAGTTGTGAATCGACTATGGTTGAGCCAGAATACTCAGGGCAGAGAAGTGTATCAAGTGATTAGAGAATTCAACGGCAAGATAAGTTTTATCCGCAACTCCAGTTATGACACATTTGCTAGAATTAACTTTCCCAATGCACAATTCCTGCCTGAAGACAAGTGGGATGTGATCATTGACAAAGTCACACGTGGCGACATCGCTGCCGCTTACCGTGATGAATTTGAAATCAAGAAAATTGCATTTGAAAAGCCAGATGCGGCAATTACTACCAAGTCAATCACCATCTCTGACAGTGTAGACAACATTGCTGTGGCAGTGAATCCCCGGGCTATTCAACTGTTGAGCGTGGTCAACTACGTGATTAAAAATGAATACAACAACATCGACACCAAGAAGTTGATGGATCGCTACAAAGCTGAAAAGAAATAAGGACACCCCATGACAACTGCACATTTAAAAACATTTTTGATCAGCCCCTGGACCATACTTGGTTCAATCATTGTGGGCATTCTAGCTGGTGTGTATGCTCCAGAGTTCAGCACAGGTCTTGACAGCATTGGCAGCATCTACATCAGCCTGCTCAAAGTTGTTGTGTTACCATTCTTGTTGGCCACTATCCTGGTGGGTATCATTGGCCTACTGCAGAAAGAAGGCAGTCAAGAATTGATACGCAAAATCATCATTGGCTTTGTGGGCAGTATGTTCCTGGCCGCTGTGATTGGTGTGGGCACTGTGCTGGTCACAGGTACAGAAATGACACCAGAGAAGAAAACACAACTGGGTGTGCTGGTCAACAACAAAGACAGTGGTACTGATTTGAATATCACTTTACACGAGCCCATGCCTGTTGCACCACCTGTCAATGCAGGCAAGATGGCAGAAAAGTTCATTCCTGAAAACATCTTCAACACACTAAACAATGGTGAGAGCTTAAAGATTGTGATCTTTTGTTTGATCTTTGGTGTGGCACTGGGGCACCTGAAAACAGAAGGTCAAAAGATGTTGGTGGAAGTGCTAAAGAGTATTCAACAGGCCAGTATCAGCATCTTCAAGTTCCTAAACTATTTCTTGCCAATTGCGCTGTTGGCCATGATTTCATCGCAGGTTGGCAAGGTTGGTGTGGGCATCTTCATGACCATGTTTGACTTTGTGTTCCAGCAGTTTGTTGGGGGGGTGTTGGTTGTTGCGGCAGGTACTGCTGTGATCTGGGCACGTTCAGGTCTAAGCCTTGCTACCGTGATCCGAGAAACCAAAGAAACACTGATTGTTGCTGTGAGTTCACGCTCAAGTTTGGCCTGTATCCCATACGCACAAGAAGCCCTGCACAAACTACACTTTGACAAGGGCGGCGTTGAACTAACTGTGCCACTCAGCTTCACTGTTAATCGCATTGGTAGTATCGTTTACTATGCCATTGCCACAGTATTCATTGCCAACATTTATGATGCACCACTAGGCTTAACAGGATTACTAGTTGTGCTATTTGGTAGTATCTTGGCAGGGCTTGCATCAGCAGGTACAACAGGTATTCTCACAGTGGCCACTGTAGCAGTTGTTTGTGACTTGTTGAAACTGCCCAGCGAAGCTGTGTTGGTACTGTTGATTGCAGTTGATCCTCTGATGGACATGATTCGCACAGCAAGTCATGTGCATGGTAACGTAGCAGTGACAGCATTTGTTTGTGACAAAGAACAGGCACATGGACAAGATCAAAGAAGCCCTGCTTGAAATACTAAACTGGATCGGGCAAAGTCCTTTTAGATTATTCACAGTAATATTACTGTGTGTGCTGGGCTTTGTGGGCTGGTTTGTTTACAGCGAAAAAGATGCCATGATGGCCACATATCGTGCCCAACAGGCCCTGCCCAAGATGAATGGCCGATATGAAGAAGCCTACAATTTCTTGTTGAAAAACACCGATGTAGAACTGGTGTCTATCATGGAGGTCAATACCCTGGTAAACACAAGAAAAATTGTGTTTGTGTCCACACGCAATGGTGGCAGAATCAAGCAGTACGACGGCCTGGATGTGGGCTTGTTCAGCAAAAACTACGACAACAACAATGATGTGATTGGACTCATGTCTGGTAAAATACCGTGCAGTCCCTATCTCAAACCACAAAGTCTAATTGGATTTGCCTACAGAGAAAACGGTGTGAATTACATGTGCCGTATCAGTGTGCCTGCCGAGCCCGGGGTGTTTATAGGACAAATCAGCGTGGGTTGGAAACAACAGCCTGATGACGTAGAGGCTGCACAGACTGCCTTGGTCATCGCTTCATCATTGTTGTTTAAAAAATAAATAAGAGTCTAATAAGGACACAAGCATGGGATTCACAATCGGGCCCGGATGGGCAATTACAGGTGCATGGGCCATTGGCGATACCACAGGTGGTGGCCCGTCAGTTACGCCCACAGTTGAATATCTTGTGGTTGGCGGTGGCGGGGCAGGTGGTACACGACATGGCGGGGGCGGGGGTGCAGGTGGATTTAGAACCGCAACAGGATTTGCAGTAGCCAGTGGTACACCCATCACGGTCACTGTTGGCGCAGGTGGCGCACCAAACTCAAGCACACAAGCAGGTGCATCTGGTGGTGATTCTATTTTTAGCACTATAACATCTATTGGTGGTGGCGCCGGTGCGTATTCATATACCAGTAGTACCAGTGGCGGCGGAACAGGTGGATCTGGTGGCGGTGGTGGGTACGGCGTGTCGGCGCCGGGATCGGGTGGTTCTGGGACAGGAAGCCAAGGAAATTCCGGGGGATCAGGTTCAACTTCTCCTCCTTATCATGCTGGTGGCGGTGGCGGCGCCAGTGCGGTTGGTGGCAATGCTGGAGCTAATGGTGGAAATGGTGGAGGAGGCACAGCAAGTTCAATATCTGGAACATCTGTAACCTATGCAGGTGGCGGTGGTGGCGGTGGATACGCTGGTGGCGGTGGCAGTGGTACAGCTGGATCTGGTGGTGCAGGTGGCGGTGGTGCAGGAGCAACAGGAGCAACCACTGCAACTGCCGGAACTCCAAACACTGGTGGAGGCGGCGGTGGCTCAGGCGGCGGGACTCCGGGAAACGACGGGTCTGGCGCAGGTGGCGGATCAGGTATCGTGATCATTCGTTACCCAGACTCATATGCAGCCGCAACTGCCACTACTGGTAGCCCAACTGTCACAGTTGCCGGTGGCTATAGAGTGTACAAGTGGACCACTGTGGGGTCAGGATCAATTACCTTCTAACTAATATGTTCAAAGAACAACCACTAAAGCAAGACTGGACACAGGAATTACCAAAATACTATTTTGATAACAGTGCGTTCAAAACACATTTTTTAAATGCCTTGAGCATCACATTCCCACATGGTGAACGTTTCTTTATTGACAGCGTGAAAAACTATCAACACAGAATCACCGATGCTGACCAACAACAAGCAATTGCCACATTTGTCAAACAAGAAAACTGGCATCGTTATGCTCACCAACAATACAATCTTTGGCTGACCAAGCAAGGCTTGCCTGCTGAACGTTTGGAAGCACTGGCACTGGCCAAACTAGAATACATCAAAACCAAAATCAGCAAAAAAGGTCAACTGGCCAGCACAGTGAGTCTAGAGCACATCACTGCCATCTTTGCCGAACACTTGTTGACACATCCTGAACTGTTGGACAGCATGCATCCTCACTTTCGTCAGTTGTGGACTTGGCATGCTGTGGAAGAAATAGAACACAAAGCAGTTGCCATGGACACTATCAACGCCATTGGCGGCGGTAAACTGCGACTCAGCATGCTGTTGACCACTGCAAACTTTGTGTGGGATATTGCCAGAAATACCCTGGTGTTGCTACGTGCAGATCGTCAACTGTGGAAATGGCGCACAGCAAAAGATGCTGTGATTGTGTTGTTCAACTGGAAAAATGGATTTGTGACTGGGTTGGTCGGACCTTGGTTGAGCTTCATGCGCAGAGATTTTCATCCCAATCAACACAACAACACTGTGTTGTTGTTGCAACACAGCAAAGTATGAAACGATTGGGCATACTAGGTGGCATGGGTCCTGCGGCATCAGCAGAGTTTGTGACTAGACTCATAAAACAAACGCCTGCCACAACCGATCAAGAACACATACCTTTTGTGTTGTGGAACGAGCCAAGAATACCTGACCGTAGCCGAGCCATGCAAGCCGGTGACAATCAACCCATGCTGTGGTTGTTGCAGGGCATACAGGCACTGAAAACTGTGGGCTGTGATCATGTTGTGATCCCTTGCAACTCTGCACACTATTGGTATGATGACATGGCAAAAATGGGTGTGCCCATCACTCACATAGTGGACAGCATAGCAGATCAACTGCGTGAACTAGGACTTGCCAACACCACCATTGGCATCATGGGCACACAAGGCACAATAGACAACGGTATCTATCAACACAAACTAGAGCAACAGGGATGGAAATGTATTGTTCCTGACCGTGCTGAAATGGACTTTTTTGTACAACCTGCAATTGACTTTATCAAGGCTGGCAAGATTGGGGAATCTCAGGTATTGCTGATGCAGGTGATTCACAGCCTGATCACACATGGAGCTCAAGCTATTGTGCTGGGCTGTACTGAATTGCCCCTAAGCATCGGTATTGCTAGTGAACAAGGTGTGCCCATTGTGAACAGCATAGACAGCCTTGTTCAAGCGGTAATTAAAAAATCAGCATAAATAAAACAAACATTAACACTGGAAGTGGTAGCATTTTTCCCCTGTAAGTCTTTTACACAAAGGAAAAATTATGCCAGTATCAATTGGACCCGGATGGTCAATTCAAGGCGGATGGACTATCGGTCCAGGCAACTATGCCGGACAAACAACACAAAGTTTTCAGAACGTGGCAGGCAGCAACGGCACTGTTGGATTCTTCTTTCAAGGTGGCAGTTGGGCAACTACTCCATCACCAAGTTATTATGATATCCAGGCCGGGTGGACTGTGGTTGGGTTGCCAGGTGCCACAGTGGTCAGCACAAATGCACCAAGTCAAACAGTCACTATCACAGGCGGCGTGTTTGTCAGTGGCTCTGCGTATTCATTTACAGGCGTGTGATCACTTGTTGGCCAATGGATTATCGATGGCTCGTTGTATCTTGCCATCAACTTCTTTCTTTAGCTGAACAACTTCACGCTCAATTTCTCTGCGAGCATCAGCCATTTCCTTGCGGATAACACTGGCTTCGTTACGAGCTTTTTCTAGATCTTCACGCACAGCTCGACGCATGTCACGCATTTCACTTTCAGTTTCACGTTGTGCTGTCTTGACACTGCGTTCTACTTGCTCAGTTACTGATTCATTACGACGCAAATCGTTCTTCAAATCCGTCTTGATGTCACGAGTATAGTCGCTGGTCTTTTGGCTGTTTTCTTCAATCACTGCCAGTCGCTTGTCAAAACCACTCAAGTCCGGAGCAGTGTATTCGGCAATCTTTTTCTTCATACCCATGTAATCTTTGTACACTTCAAATGTGCCATACAGCCCGCCCAGTGTGGAGCTCACAATGGTAAATGCCACCATCAGCTTGGCTGGTGTAAACTCGTACCCGCCAATTGAGATCACTGTGTCTTTGCTGGCATACTTCTTTGCGGCTGCTTCTAGTTCATCAACCTTGGCATTTACGTCTTTTATTTCTTCCGTCATTTCATTCTCCTAAAATTAGATACCACCCTACTACAGCAAATCCCACGACTATTATCGCTTCACACACTAAATTGTAGATGCGTTCGCCGTTCATATTATTCTCCCAGTTTATACTGCTGGTTAACCATTTCTTGGTGCAGTCTATCACTACCCAAGCCACGCAATAATCTTGCGTTGTCCACGTTGACTTGATTACGATATATTTCACGTGGTGCATAAAATGCCACATCAGGCATGGCAGTTGAGTATGCTTGATAGCCTGCAGGCTGACGTGCTATGTTGGCAATGTCAACACCTCCGGCTAGTTCATTGGCCTGCACATTGCGATTCACCGCAGAAGTTGACTGTGTTTGTGTTGCGGTTTGTTGAACCATCGGCTGCTGTTCTATTGCATCCATCAGTGCTGATCGTGTGCCTATCTTGATGCCTTCCAGTTGCGGTATTTCAAATTCAACAGTGTTGGTTGGGCCACGCAATGTAAACAACTCATAACGTGAAGATTCAACTGCACCAGTAGTGGGTTGGACAGTTGCTGTGTTGACCGCAGACTGTGGTGCAGGGCCTGTGTTAGTTGCTGGCGCAGAAGCCACAGTGGCCACATCAGTTGTGACCACCGGAGGAGTTGCACCTTTTAGTGTTTCAATTTGTCCTGCAGGCGCTTGAGATGCAGCGGTTGCTTCTTGAGCAGTGGTGCCAGATTTCAATGTTTCAACTTTGCCCACTGTGGTTTGTGTGGCCGACGCCAATGCAATTGATGAATTCTGAGTCTGACTGCTGGTAGATTTAGCTGTGGTGCTATTGTTATTAGTGGTTGCAGTATCTGACTGACTTTGCATCACTGCTGTGGCAGCCACAGATTCGGCTTGCGACTGTGCCTGTTGTGCATCTTTGGCAGCAGCCGACTCTGCGGCTTGAACTACTGCTTTTGTTTCGTTGCCAATTCTGGCTTGATTACTGCTGATCATGCTTAGTACATTGCCAAGACTGGGACCCGCTTTGCTGTCATTGGCTGTTTTTGTTTCACCAGGACGAGCCGGTTGTCCTCCACCGGGTGGTGGTTGATTTGCTGGAGGTGGTGCATTGGGATTATTGCCTGCGCCAGGTGCTCCTGGGGGTGGAGGCGGACCTGCCATGGGTGCATCTGACGGTGGAGGACTGCCAGGAGGTGGTGGAGATCCTGGTGGTGGTGGGCCAGATTCTGGGGGCGGGGGTGGTAGTGCATCAGTAGCTATAGCCACCGGTGTTGGGGCCAATTTAGCAAGAGCGTCTGCATATCCTTTACAGCTAGGCGAGTACAAGGGATTGGTGGCACATGGATCAACACTATACTTCAAACCAAAATTAACATTTATAATTTCAGGGCCATAAGGGCCAACCCAAAAGTTATTGTCCTTGCCCACAAATCCATACTGGGCGTTGCCTAAATCAGGAGCACCATATGGGCTTGTGAAAGTCTTGCTGAGATCAAAGTTTCTCCACCCCTGTGTGTTGTAGGATAAATTCCAGTTGTAGTTCTCCAATACTTTTGAGTTTGTGTTGTTGTAGATGTTTACATAAGCACTCAAGGTGTCGGTCATTCCATTGTCCCAGCCGTTGCCGTTTTTGGCCTGGAACGTAAAATTAAATCCGTTTACTTGTAGTCCTGTGCCTGAATTGGGCAATGCGTTTTTAATATTGACCACTTGATTCAAGTCAGTTAACCCATAGGAGAAGTTGATGACATTTGACCCTGCACCCCAGGCCGCAACTCTGGGCAATGGTCCACAATAGCCCGGGCCGCCAGCTTCCCAGCAGGTCAACTGCTGACCAATTGTGCCGGCATTTTGCCAAGTAGAGGTTGTACTGTTGGCCTGATTAGTAAAGTTAGTCAGGTTACCTGTTGTATCAACTTGTTGGCTGTTAGAATAACTTGTTGACAATAACGCCAAGCAAAGCGCCAATACCAATTTTCTTATAAGTGTCATCTATTTTTTCCTCTGGCATCTTTGGGATCTTGTCTGGATTTGCATCCCATTGTGCTCGGGCCTGCTCACCAATTTTGCCTTCGTATGGACAAGGTGTTCCAGCAGCCAACATGGCATCAAACACGCGACGGTCTTGACACATTGTGGCAACTGCGGCAACCTTCATGCCCATGTCGTACAGAGTCTTGGATAGCTTTAGACGTTCGCAATTCATATCACGCATGGTACCACCTGAACTTATGCCAAATACCTGTGTTTGTATACTGCCACTACTACCAGTTGAGCATAGGTCAGCGTTGCCGCCACTCAACATAGCTGGTGCTACTGCTGTTGGAGGTGGTTGAATAACTCGCTGTGTAATCTCAGTGGTGTTGATGTTCTTGTTGGTCAACTCACCTGCTTGAATGTTGGTGTTTACGTTTGCATTTTGATTGATATTGGTGTTTGTGGCAGTACTAGATGAAGTGCTGATGTTTCTATTGGTCATGTCACCAGTGTTGACATTGTTGTTGGTGGCAGTGCTGGAGCTGACATTGTTATTGTTAACTGTGGCAGCACTGGTACTCACATTGTTGTTGTTGTAGGTCATCGTGCCTGTGTTCACATTGTTGTTGTTGTTGGTGGCAGTACTTGTGCTGGTACTTGTGTTGATGTTTCTATAGGTCATGTCACCAGTGTTGATATTGTTGTTGGTGTTTACACTGGTGCTGTTACTTGTGCTCACATTGTTGTTGTTGTAGGTCATCGTGCCAGTGTTGACATTGTTGTTGTTGTTGGTGTTTACACTGGTGCTAGTATTGACATTGTTGTTGTTGTAGGTCATTGTACCAGAGTTCACATTGTTGTTGTTGTAGGTCATTGTGCCGCTGTTGACATTGTTGTTGTTGTTGGTCACCGTACCGCTTTGAATATTGTTGTTGGTGTTTACACTGGTACTGGTGCTGTTGTTATTGTTGTTGTTTGTGCTGGTACTGTTGATTGTGCTGTTGCTGGTACTGTTGCTGTTGCTGGTGGTATTGCTGTTTGAGTTAACCAAGCTGGTGCTGTTGCTGGTGCTGTTGGTGTCTACTAGACTGGTTGAAGAGTATCCGCCGGTCAATGATGAATTTTGATTGATCAGCGTACTAGTACCTGTGGTTGTTCCACCAGTTGTACCCGACGTAGTGGTAGTTTGTGCAGTGGCAACTGCTACCAGCACAAGGCTGGCCAGACCTAGGGCAATTCTTTTTATCATCTTACTCACCTTATAGTTATTATTATGTTAATATTTATTGCACTAGAACAAAGATTTAGTGAGTATAAAAAAGCACCCGAAGGTGCTAGTGCTGGTTACGCAAATCCAGCGGCACGCTATTTTGTGCCCGGTTTAAAAATACTGTTGATCACTTGCCCAATAAGGTATCAACTTTGGCTTCAGCAACATTTAAACGTGCTTCAATAGCGTCTAGTGCTGGATCTGCTGGAGTTGCAATTGCATCAGCAACTTGTTGTACAATTTCAGGAGCAACTGTGTCAACACCTGTTGCGGCAGCAATGATTTCAACAACTGCGTCAACAACCTGTTGCACCACTTCTGGTGCTGGTTCTGTTGCAGATGCTGGTGGAACAAAAGTATATACTTTGCCAGAAGTTGGAATGACAACATTACCACCAGCATCGGCCACAGTAATGTGATAGATTCCATCATGGCTATCACCATCAATAACAACACCAGAAGTCACGTCTGCTTCTGGAGCAAACCAAGTGTAACCACTCTTGATCAACAGTGTATCTTCCCACTGAGTAGAGCTCATGTTGCCTTGGTATAACCATACTCGCTCATTGCCAGGTGCGCAGATATTTTGATTTGCTATGGAATTTCCTGCTTTGGTTGGCAAAGGTGCATCAGCAACAGCGGCTATAATAGCTTCTGTAATTGCCACTGTATCAATGACAACTTCTGGCTCGGCAGCAACAACTGCTTGAACAGCGGCTGAAACAATGTCAGCAACTTCTGAGTGCTCTACAGCCGGTGCTTCTGCTTGAGTTTGAACAACGTCAGCCACAATGTCAGCGGCTGCTGGTACTTCTGCACTTGGAGAAAGTGCAACTACTTCTGCAACAGCGTCCTGGATGCTTTCAACTGCTTGTGCGGCTGCGGCAACAATAGCGTCAACGTGTTGTTGTGTTTTTACAGCAATTAACTGCTCAATTTGAATTTCAACAATGGATAGTCTTGTGTCTAGTTCTTCAATGCTTGTGGCACTGTCTGTGTTAACTGTGGTTCCAGTTAGGGTAGCTAACTTGGCTTCAACAGCCGATAATCTTGTGGCTAGGTCTTCTAATCTCATGGGTTCTCCTTAAGGTGTTATGAGTGCGTACCGACATGGTACAGTGTTATTTACGTGATTGATAGTTACAGTAATGTTACATCCAGTAACGATTATGATCTGATTTGTGCCAATATGCTTGATTATTACGATTGACAAAATTTTTCACCAAATACTTGGCCATACCTAAATATCCCATCTTCTTGAATCTGCGCGAGTCTTGCCCAAGGTGGTGTCGGATGATTTTAAACTTTCTGGGATTGTATTTCTTTGATAGGAAGTAGTCCTCAGAGGTACTAAGCTGTTCAGGGAAACCGCCAAATTCTTCAAACCGATCTTTGCGTGTGAGCATGAATGCACCAACTGCAAAAGGTGAGAAATATTTCAATGCTTGATTTATAGTATTAAAAATAATAAACCCTATCTTTGCTCTTGGATCTTGGTCATAACATTTAATTTTCAATCCTATTAAATCCAAGTTCTTTTGTTCAATGGCGTTGACAGCATCTTGAATAACTGTGGGTTTAAAGAAGCGTACATCGGCATCAATAAACAAGATGTATGGAGTGGTTGCTAATCTTGCTCCGCGGTTCTTGGCTATACTCACGGGACCACCATCAATGATTTCAACATTCAGTCCTGCACTATTATCTTGTATCACTTGTCTAGTTGCGTCAGTGGAACAGTCAGCTATGATGATTCTGGTGTTGCCAATGTCTTGGCCACGCAAGGCATCCAACAAATGATGAATATAGTTTTCTTCATTCTTGCAAGGTACTACAATAGTAATTTTATCGCTGAGTTTCATTTTTTCACACACCTTCCTTCAATTTTGAATTGGTTAAACTTCAACCAATATGTCATGCTCTGCAGACTTTGTTCACATGTGGCGCGATCCTGAAATAGCAATTCAATTCGGCCCGGCACGTCTTTTGAGTCGTTTAAGTGAACTGCCAGTAGTATCAATACCCACATTGTCTGTCTCCTTGGTCCAGGTAATTATTTCCCAATGTCCGTCCCAGTGTTCTACTAAGGCAGTACACGATTCAACCCAGTCTCCGTCGTTCATATACATAACACCGTTGATTTCTTTTATTTCTGCATGATGTATGTGTCCACAGATTACTCCATCGTACCCACGCTTCTTGCAATAGTTTGCTAGATTTTCTTCAAACTTGAACATAAAGTCTACAGCTTTTTTAACTCGGTGCTTAAGAAACTGGCTAATGCTAAAGTACCCAAAACCCATGCGATGACGTAACCAATTGTACTTAGAGTTGATAGTAAGAACGATGTCATACGCTTTGTCTCCTAAGAATGCTATCCATGGTGCCAGTCTTGTTATACCATCAAACAAGTCGCCGTGAGTGACTAGATAGTGCTTGCCGTCGGCACCTATATGTTCAATTTGATTGTGTATTTCTACAAGTCCAAAACTGAAACCATATGGTATCATTGGTCTCAGGAACTCGTCATGGTTGCCTGCTACATAAACAACTCTAGTACCACGCTTGGCATGACCTAACACCCGACGAACAACGTTGGTGTGGCTCTGCTTCCAACGCCAGCGGTTTTGTTGTATGCGCCAGGCGTCAATGATATCACCTACTAGGTATAAGGTATCACAGGAGTTGTGTTTGAGAAAGTTGTTGAGACGATCGGCTTGACAATCTTTGGTTCCAAGGTGGACATCACTAACAAAGATTGAGCGATATGTCTTCATCAAGTATTTAAGACGAAGACTATTACAATTTTGTTACACTAATAAACTGTTGACAAAATTTAATAATAATGCGTGATGGTAACCATCATGATATCGACTACGCATCCAACTGTAAGATTCATACCAATGCGGTGTGCTTTCAGGATGACACCCTATTAGTCCTATGCGGTTTTGTATGATGGCCATTGGGTCGTTGTTTCCTGTATAGCGGGCCACAGTTGTAAACTTTGACTCATCGCCAACCAGAGCACACCCATCATACCAAAACATCTTCATTGGATCATTGTTCCAGGTTATGTCAATGTTTTTAGCATGTGGTCGGCGTGTGTCTGTACCGGGTCTGCGCATGTACTGTTTGGCATCAACATGCTTGAGTATGTCAAAGTAGTTGCTGCTGGCCCAATACGCACCCATGCAGATGCCAATATATGCTCCGCCTGTGCTCACAAAGGCTTGAATCTTGGTGATATTCTCTCGCGTCAAGTAATCAAAACTGCTGGCATCGCCTATGCCACCGGGGAAACAAACAGCATCCACATCGTCAAAAAAATCCCGCTCAACTTCGTGGCGGGTAAAGATTTTGAATCGATAGTGCGGGCTCAATGCTTCGATAATTCCGTTAGCACTTTGTACAGAGCATTTGGGTTGGTGTACAAATAGGGCAATGGTTTTCATTACACCTATTTATTGCATGCTAGGTTAACATTCGTGCCAAGCCCACACTGTCAATGGTGGTCAACAGTAGATAGTTAGCCAGCATGCCAAAAGATTTCCTAGACCAACTAGCCCAAGCATACATGGCACAGCCAGAGATCCAAACAGGATACATAGCAAGAAGCGGTGGATTGGGGACTGTGAGTGCCATAGTAATACTGCAACCAACACTAGTAGCCCAAGCAACAAGCTCAACAACAAAGCGAACTGGGTGAGACTTAAAATCATCACGTATCCATTCAAGAGTGCTGAGAAATATATTGTTCATAAACTTGTTCACTGGCAAGGTTTTTGCCTTTGGCTTCGCATTGAATATCAAATGCATCAGCAAAAGTCAATGCCCAGTCGGTCACAGCGTCATTCCAATAGAAGTCGCTGTGTGCTCGAAGTTTCTGTTTCTTATAACCTCTAGCAAGAAGTTCAGCAAGATCGGGTCTAGTTCCTCGGTCATGGTCAACCAAAAGGTCCTCGCGACTAACACTGTAATGAAGTGCAGGACGAGCGCCGCGCCAAGAGTCAATAACCCGCTGGACACGACTGTCCTGCGCGGAGATGTATTCCCCCGAGTTAATCCAGTGGTGGTGTAGGTCCAATACAAGAGCCACATGCTGAGCCACAGCCAAAGTAGTGTCAAGTCCATTTGTCATCTCATCATTCTCGATGGTAATTAAGTTTCTTGCTTCGGGACTGAGTCTACCCAAGGTACGCAAGAATTTAGCGGGTCCACCTTTACCGCTCAAGTGTACGTTGATCTTGAACCCGTTGTCATGCCATGTGCTACCATAACCCATCCAACGTGCCATATCCACGTGATATTCAAATTCCAGTATGCTACGTTCTACAATTTCATCTGCTTCGCTTGCTAGCACACAAAACTGGCCAGGATGAAAGCTCAAACGCACACCATATTTACGTGCGGCTTCACCAATTGGAGCAAAGATCTTTGCACAGTGATCTTGTATTTCCTGACGTTGCCACCAAGCAATCCAGTTGGGTTCGGTGTAGCCTTGTAGCATTTCTGAGCCAAGTCGTACCATTCTACGTTCAGGCGGTAGTGTGGCCACACGTTCAATCATTCTCACAGCCGCTGACGCATTGTGATTCATGATGTCCCATTGACGCTGGTCGGCTTCGGACGCATGTTCGCGAAGCCATCTCATGGTAGTTGATCTGCCGTTTAGGTCACGGTCCACTGCGTTAACTTTCATGCCGCCACATTCGTACGGATCATTAAGCCACTTGCAACAAAAGCCAATTCGTGTGTTCATATGAGTATTATATACTCAATTGTGCAAAAAGTCAACTTCTTGCTTGCCGAATTAGGTCTAATGTAACACAATGAAATCCACCGCCCAAGGTCCTACTATGACGTAATTCGTGCGGAATTACTCGGAATCGGTAACTTTCCAAGGTTTTGATCAATTCGGTTTGGTGCCGGTCCACTATAACAGTTTCTGGGTCCACTACCAACAGGTTCATTGCAATCCATTTTGATGCATAAGGGTATTCATGAAATCCTTGTGCTACCACGTCACGAACCCAGATCTTTTGCCAGCCGTCAAATGCTCGAGGAACGTTGTCAAAACTCACACGGCTGGCATTCAACATGACAACACCTTCACGCAAGGGCACAATGGTCGAATCAATGTGTACTCCAGCGTAAAAATTACACAGCTCAATGCTGGTGGTGGGAGGTAAGTTGGCCAACAACCAATAGTAGGCAGCTTTGTTGCCGCTTGCGCTTTCCAAGTACAACATCTTATTGGGTCCAAGACGTAGTATGTTGGCTGCATCTAGCACAAGACCTTGATCTCTAGGCATGGTGATTACTTCTGCATCTCCAAGTATTTCGTGATAGCATTGTAGTTCCATGTCTCTGCAGGGATACATCATGGCAGTATCAATGACCTTGTCCCCAACAATCAACAATCTATCTCTGGGACAGTAATTGTACATGCCATCGTGTGTTTGAAAGTTCAAGGGTTCTGGGCGCACAACTTCCACACCCTGATCTGTTAAAATCTTGGCCAGGCCGTCAAGGTCTTCGTTGGCTTCATCAATGATCCATTGTGGCACAGGGCCACTGGGTACTGGAGTTTCTTTCCAGCTGGTCTTTTCACTTTCCTTTGAAAAAACAGGATCGTGTAATGGCCAGTTGGCATAATCAGCTGTGCCTACCACAATCTTTTTTAATGGGTCCCATTCATTGTGTGAACTTATCATATGTGTCCAGTAATTTGCAATGTATAACGATCTTCTAGACCAATATTGGCTGCAGAGTGCGGAGTATCATATTGCCACTCCACTGTGGTTCCTGCTTGCCAATTCACATAAGGATGCCCATTGACTTCAAGATAGTGCCCCGACTTCCAGTCTTCCATCAGAACCAACGCACGGCGAATTGACTGTTCCTTGCCTTTCAAGTCAAACAGTTCAACATAGCGTTTGTACAAGTCACTGTGAACCGGCATCACTGTTCCTGTGGGCATGCGATAGAATGCAAGTCCAATGTCCTTCCATCCCAGTTCAGTATAAATTTTGATAAATCTTTCTGTCCATACGGGCAAACGGTGACGCATGTCGCACAGATCGCCTGTGATTTTGTTGGTGTAGCCCTGTTCAAGCCAACGTTCTACACTAACAGGGTCATTAAAAGGCTCTTGAACATAGTCAAGAGTCTTGTACTCATCGTTCCAGAATACTGGAAGATTGTATTTACTGACCACGTGTGTTGCCATAGTGTACTACTCGGTAATCTGCGGTAGATGCCAGTTTACGCCAAGGATCAACAATAACCGAACCTGGTTTGATATCACAATAGGCCTGTGTGTCTTGTTGTTCGCCTGTGTACTCGTAGGTGATCTTGCGGTTGTGTGCCCATAAAAACACAGCAGGTCCTGTGACTTCCGCAACCACTTCATCCTGGTTGTCTGCCAGCGGATCAACATATACCACAGGCATGCCTGCTTCTTTTACATAGTGTCCAACCAAGGTAGAGTATGAACCAATACAGTATTCAACGTCGGGCTTGTAGGCTTTGCCATGAATCACAATTGGTAATCCTGTGGCTCGGGCTTGTTCAACCAAGAACAAGCCCAGATTCTTGGCCTGTATTTCACGAGCATGCATGATTGTGTCAAACAGGTCATAGCCCACTTCGTAGTGTTCTGCCAACCAACGCAGGGCAATATTATCTCGTGGATGGCATGCACCTGCATCTCCCATGCCTGCTGTCATGTATTTGGGACCTTGCAATCGCATGGTGCTTCGTGCCAGGGCATTGGTAACAACATCAACATTGATGTTGCCAATCTTCATGGCAAAGTCCTGGATCATGTTCACAATGCCAACCTTGGCAGAAATGTATGTGTTATAGAAGATCTTGATGGCTTCACATTCGTCCCATGTGCCAATCTCATAACGAGGATCGTTGTTCATGATGGTCTTGTACAATTCAATCAGTTCGCCAGCAATGCCTGTGAGTTCACCATCTTCGGTGCCAATGATGACCATCTCTGGATTGGCCATATCCCACTTCACACTGCCCATGGCAATTAGATAAGGGTTATACAGGAACTGATGTTTCTTGTCCAGCAATGTAACAAACTTGGCACGTGTGGTGCCTGGTAGCACAGTAGAGATAAGCACAACCTTCTTGCTGGTCTGAGCATGTTGATTGATTTTATTGATGGCATCAATCACAGCATCATGTCCAAAGTCTCGGGGAGTCATGTGGCTTGATGGCACGGATCCATCGTATCCTTCTGCATGCGGGGTTGGCACAGCAATAAAGATCCATTCGCTCATTTTTACCAGCTCGTCAATGCCACAAACTTTTACAGTGTCACTGGTACGTGGGTAAATATCATAACCCCGCACCATGTGCTTCTCTGCCATAACTTCAGCGCAATCAAGGCCAAGTTTACCAATACCAATAAATCCAATTTTTTTCATACTATGAGTGTTCCTTTAGATAGATTATACAATCACTTAGACGGTTTATGCAACCATGACATATTAATTTATCGCTTCTATCCCCATGGCTCAAAAAATCTGGTAGATCTGTTGCCCTTGTACAATTTTAAACAGCACGGATGGCGGCATCAGATTGAAAAGCCTGGTGCATTGTGTCATGATCAAGAGCCGCTGTTTTTTGATCAATACACACATGACATCATGATGGATTATTTTGTCAAGCATGCACCCTCTATAGCCAATAACCCGGACAACATGACTAGAATAAAAAAACTAGTCACTGACCAAAATCTCCGTTCAATCATTGGCACCAGACACAGTGTGTATGATAAAACGTTGCTGGTACACAGTGAACAGAACAGTAGTAATCTAACACAGTACGAAAATGCAGATTTTGTCGGAGTATATTGGTGGGCACATGCTGCCATTGCCGCAGACTGGTATCGATACGCACCCAATGATTACGGACTGGTGCCAAACTTTAATCAAATCAAAAAAGATTTTTTAGTGTACAATCGTGCCTGGTCCGGTACCCGGGAATATAGACTGAAATTTACCGAACTGTTGGTAGAACACAATTTACAACATCAATGTCAAATGACATTTAATTCACATTGTGAGAGTGGGCACTATACTACCTTTCAGCCCAAAAACTCAGACTTCACTGTACAATCTAGAGACTTGGAAAATTATTTTGAACCATGCAAAGTTGACGCCACTGCCAGCGCAGATTACACCACTCTGGACTATAGCACTACTGCTATAGAAGTAGTACTAGAAACATTGTTTGACGATGCACGATGGCACCTGACCGAAAAGTCCTTGCGGCCAATTGCATGTGGACGACCATTTATATTGGCTGCCACAGCAGGTAGTTTGCAATATCTTAGAAACTATGGATTTAAAACATTTGCTGGCATGATTGACGAAAGCTACGATGCCATTCAAGATCCTGCAAAACGGTTAGCCAGCATATGTGCCGAAATGAAAAGAATTAGTCAGTTGCCGCTAGAGCAAAAACATCAGCTGTGGCACCGCCTGTATGAGATTGCTGATTACAATAAAAAATTATTTTTCAGTGATCGATGGCAACAGAGTATATTTGATGAATTTATCAACAACCTGAATCGTGGACTGAGTATCATTGAACAATACAAAACTGGGCGTTACTGGCTGGAGTTTCGGCAGGCATGGACTCATAGTCCAGAAAAATTCAAATTGGCTGATGCAATATTACTTGAAAGCATGCAACACCAGGACGAGGTTGAGCAGTTAATCAGGTAATATGCCCAGGCGCTGTAAACGATCCAGCACGGTATCCAAGTTCATCACTGAATCGGTGCCATAATCAAAAGGTAATATATTACCAAATGGGTTTTTATCACTCACACAGTTGATGCCGGTAGGGAAATCTTGATAGGTAAGATCTTCTAGCTTTTTATAATCGTATCTGTGTTGTTGAGTTCGAATATAATCGCTGTGTTGACTAGTGGTCCAGTTGCCCAAGAATTCATACTCGCTGAACCATTTGATGTTGCCCACATGATCCCAAGGGGTTTGCTCAATCAACACATTGGACCAAGGTTGGTCAAACTTGCTGGCAATCAGTGTTTTTAAATTGTTCCAGTCATGTTTAAAAACTGGCATCATTTCTGTAATATAACAGTCCGTACTCTGTCTCGACAATCCTGTTACATTCTCAAATGCTCGGTAGTATTCCCAGGCATGTGTGGTTTCTGGCAGATAAAACAAATTTAATTTATCATCTACCACGCACTCATAGGGCTCAACACAAAAACTATCAGCATCGTGGATGAATACCACATCTGCATCAATTTTATCAAGCATGTAAAACTTCATGGCCTGCTGTATCAACCAAGTGCCACGATACTCTCCTGTGAGATACCAATTGGAAATCAAAGGAAATTCTTTCACTAGGTCATAGTCATTGATATATTCAAATCCTTGGGTGTCAATGTTGTATTTTTCAAATACTTTTTGTAGTCGATCGCCAGGAAGTGGACATACCACATAAGTCTTGTCAAATTTATTAAGATTATGATCAAACTGCAGACTCAAACATGCGGCACCAATGCGGTGTGCCCCGACCATTAAAACTCGTGCTATTTTCACTCTGGACCCCTGTTAATCAATTATTTAGCGGGTGGGGCGGGTTGTTTTTTTGGCGCAGATTCTTTGGCTTTTTCCAGTGCTTTTGCAGTGGCTGGACTGATGTGATGCGGGTGCTGTTGTGGCGGCGCTTTTAAATGCGGTTTTCTTTTGAACCAACTCATATATTTTCCTCCTGGGTATTTACATTTGCCCGGAAGTTTTATTTACTAGGTGTTTTTGATTACAACGCCATCCCAGTTATCAGGCAACACAGATTCTTTAAGAGTTTTTATACGCTCTAGTAGCGTTTGATAAAAGCTGTCAACTTCTCCGTTCCACTTGCCTTGTAGCGCATCAATGGCTTTTTCACAGTAATCCCAGTGTTGCAGGCGGTAGTTTTTGATCACATCTTCATGTAGTTTGATATGAGCATCAATCAAGGGAAACTCTTGCAATGGTATTTTTTCTACCACACAATAGGCTGTGACCACAGTTCCGTTGGTGTTTATTGTGTCGAGCTCTAACACAGTATAGCTGTCAGGTATTTCTTTGACAGCGTCTCCAAAAATAATGTGCATGTTAAATCCTTTTAAATATGTATGATGACATTTAGCTTTGATTTAATTTCTGATTTACACGTTGATACCTGGCCACGATTTGACTGGACGGGTATTGCCACTAGCCCTGTTGCTGTGGTTGCAGGGGACATAGCCATGGATCGTAATGATCTAGTGGAGGTTCTTACACATCTGGGCAAAAATTACCAGGCTGTTTTCTACATTGATGGCAATGATGAACATACCAATTATCTCAACAACCTGACCTACAGTTATGCTGATTTGGTAACACGACTTGAAAAGATCCCCAATTTGGTTTACCTACAGGACAATGTGGTTGTGATTGACGGTGTTGCTATACTGGGAACCAATGGCTGGTTTGGTTTTGATTTTGACCCAACCATTGATCCCACACAAAGTGCTCAGTGGTATCAAGACAAATTCAAATTAACCGGCGACACTGTAAAAACCATTGGTAGGATGGCCACAACTGATGCCATGTACATGATCAACTCTGTGAAACGATTACAAACACACCAGGATGTTAAAAAAATTGTAATGATAACACACACTGTGCCTGATCCTGTGCTGATCAGTCACGACATCAATCTAGCAGGCACCTGGAGATGCAACACCATGGGCAACCAACTCATGCGCCAGGCGCACATGGTAGATACCGAAAGAAAAATACACACCTGGTGTTTTGGGCACTATCATAGTCCTATTGATCAGATTCGCGACAACATCCGATATCTCAATCATTGTCGTGGCCGCGGCAATACCGAGTACGGACAGCATGTGTACTACCCTCGCCGAATCACTGTGGAGTTTTAGGCCTGATCAGGCTCAAGTTTGATCTGCAAAGGATACTGATTATTTCTGGCTGCCAGGGTTACTTCAATACCTTTTTGTTCGGCAATCTCGTATGGCAACACCGCAACACATGCTGATCCAGCATTGTGAATGTCTTCTGTGATGGTAAACGCTGTGTCTGTGTTGTAATTAAAAAATTCAATCAAGGTTTCGATCACAAATTCCATTGTGGTTTGGTTATCATTTAGATAGATGACCTTGTACATTGGTGGCTCTTTGAGTTGTTCACTTGGTTTAATTTTTGTACGTGTTTCTGATTGTGACATGATTTTCCCTGTTGCAGTGACGACACAGTGCCGTCACTGTATTTACACTATTATATTAGGAAGTGTATGTGATAGCAATGGTCTTTGGCTTGGCTTCTTCAGGTATTTCACGTTTTAAGTGAACACTTAGGATACCAAGTTCAAGGTGTGCTCCGGTAATTTCCACATGATCCGCCAATTGAAATTCTCTACGGAAACTACGCTCACTGATTCCTTTGTGCAGGTATTTTGCAGTTGAATCTTCATTTTCCACAGTTTCACGACTGTGTGTGCCTTCGATAACTAAAATCTTTTTATCCTTGGTCACTGAGAGATCATCGTACCCAAATCCAGCCACAGCCACACTGATCATGTATTCGTCATCGTTGACTTGTACAATATCATAAGGTGGGTAGTTGGTGCTGCCTTGTTGGGCACTCACACGCATGAGTTCATCAAACATGTTATCGAACCCGATACCAAATTTGTGAATTGCGGGAATATCGAAAGAACGAAGGGTGAGAGTTTTTGTCATTTGTTTTCTCCTTTATTAAGCAAGATGACTAGTTAAATGTAGACCCGACCATCGGCATCTACAAACATATTTATACAGGAAATCTCAACTTCTGTCAAGTTTCATTGGTTCAATTAGGCGATATTGTTCAAGAGCAGATTGCATGTGTTGGCTTTTTGGGTGCCAGGTCATGGCAAAAAAATCATACAATTTGTCATCATCAAACGTTACTCGTACAGTGTATTTGATATGCTTGGTTTGGTATTCAACGTTGTAGCGTTTGGCCCAAGATTCTAAATTTTGTTTCAACCAGTAGTTGACATATTGTGCTGGCATGCCGCCTCCGCCACTGGGGATACAAAACTCTATGTACATTAGAACTGTTTTTTAGGTAACTGTTGGTCTCGAAGTTTTTTCTTCCAGCGATTTTTGGCAGCACTGGCGTTGAGTTTGCGTTGAGTTGTGGGCTTGGTGTAGAATTCTCGATCTCTAAGTTCGTTTAACAAACCTGTTTCTTGTATTTTCTTTTTGAATTTACGCAATGCCCTATCAACATTTCCGTCCGTGACTAGTACTGATCTGCCGTGTAATTTTTCCATAAATGCATTAAAGCTCCTTGGGAATATTTACCAAATTCTGATCAATGTCCACATGGCTAATGCCGCTGGTACGATAGCGTGTTAGGTTGTACATGTGTGGCATTAGCACACGCTCTAGTTCACTGTGTAATCCACGTGCGCCTGTTTTGTTTTTGAGTGTGCGTTCTGCAATCAACTCCAAGCTGTCAGATGTAAATTCAAGTTCAACATTGTCCTGTTTGAACAACCATTGATATTGACTCACATAGTTATGTTTGACATCTTTAAGGATTCTCACAAGATCTTTTTTGTCTAGTTCTCGTAGTGCGACCCAAGCAGGAAACCTTCCCACAAACTCAGGAATAAGTCCAAATCTCACAAGATCGTCAGGAGTGGTTTTGTCAATGTGTAGATCTCCGGCTGTTTTGCTGTTTACTTCTGCACCAAACCCAATGCCTGTGCCTTGAACACGACTTTTAACAATGTTGTCTAGCCCAACAAATGCGCCACCGGCAATGAACAAAATGTTGCGTGTGTCAATTTCTATGTTGTCGCCGCCTGGATGTTTGCGGCCACCTTGTGGCACGATGCGACACTTGGTGCCTTCTACTAGTTTTAACAAGGCTTGCTGTACGCCTTCACCGGATACATCTCGTGTGATACTGGTGCTTTCGCTTTTGCGGCTGATTTTATCAATTTCGTCTACAAACACAATACCGCGTTGTGTTTTTTCAACATCTCCCCCAGCGGCAGCATACAAGCGACTGATCAAACTTTCCACATCATCGCCCACATAACCTGCTTCGGTTAGACTAGTAGCATCGGCAATCACAAATGGTACATCTAGGTAACGTGCCACTGTGCGAGCCAACAATGTTTTGCCCGAACCTGTGGGGCCAAGCATGAGAATGTTGGCTTTTTCAATTTCAGTGTTGACATCTTTGTTTCTAATGCGTTTGTAGTGGTTGGCAATGGCCACACTCAGCATGACCTTGGCATTGTCCTGCCCAATTACATATTGGTCAAGATGATTTTTAATCTCTCTAGGGTCAAGACTAGCTTCTTCGGATTTTGCCTCAGGTTGATCTACCAATAATGTTTGGCACAAGTCCACGCATTCGTTGCAAATTGCAACTTCTTCACCTACAATAAGTTTGGTTACTGCATCTTTGTGTTTGTTGCAAAAACTGCAGGTGCTGATATTTTCAGTTGATTTCATGTGTTATTTTGTTTTGGTTTGTAAACGTTGTGCTACTTGTTCTTGTTCACCTGGATTTAGTAAATCAGGATCATATTCACCAGTGGCAATTTTATCAATCAAATGATCAATGTATGCTGTGTCGTAAGTATAGTTATCTATTGTGGATTTGTCAACTAAAATCCAGGTATTGCCGTTGAATTTATACAGTTGATTGGGTATGACATCTGTTTTGACAAAGCTATCGCCACGCTCGGGAGTGGCTGGGAACGTAGGACCAAAGCTGGAGTTGGGCACAGGTTTCAAGTACTTTATCCAAGGCAACTCAGCAATCATACCCTTGGCCATCATGATACGTTGATTCTTTAAAGTATCGTTGGGATTTAATTCTTTCCATTGTCCTTTGGCTGCTTTCATTTCTGGAGTGTCTTCGGGATCAAACGGATCAAAATCAATCACCTGCTGTGGCACAGGTGCTGGGTTAATAGGTTCTGTGGCAACCGGTGACAAGATTGATTCAGTTTTGGCAACCATTGGTTTGAGATTTTCAAAATGCACAAATGGTTTGTCCAGATATGCATGGCGGCTACGATCAAACTCGGACGTTAATTCTTCAACTTCTTGTTCAGTAGAAGGGTATGTTGTTGTGGTAGTGTTGTACATCCAACCCGGTGGTGACGGATCTGCATGTGTCGCCCAACTGGGTTTGTCTGCTGTTTGTTTTATCTGTTCAATCTGTTCATCAGTTAGTGGGCCGTCATCTGGAGGATATGCCGGTTCATCATGCACAAATCCGCCCCGGCCCTGTCGCGCCCATTCAAACTGTTTGTTGGCAGCCAGAATAAGTGTGAGAGCCAAGGGATCAAACACCAGCACAATCAGGATGATCACAAGACGCACTGCTTTTTCTAACACATTGGCATCGGGATTATCTCCGTATACCAATGCCGCAATATATTTTATAGGACCAACCTCGGCTTCGACCTTGCGGAATTCTGCCGCCAACGGCGCTCTTTCTTCACTAAGGCTAGTAATTGTTTTCTGTTCGGCCGAGATTTCAGCAATGAGACGCCCACGTTCCTTTTGTTGAGCCCTACGGACAGCCACGGCTTTATCTGCCCCCGTTTCTGATGTACTTCGGCCCATGACTTGGTCAACAGCTTCATCCATCTGTTTAAGCGCCTTACGGTTCGCATCGATATTTTCCTTTGCAATCTTAATTTTTTCATCATAGATAGCGACCTTGCTCATAGAGTCACCGGACACTAGACTTTGATCACTATGAGCTTTTGACAAGTATCCAAAGATGCCCATTGATGTCAATATCATAAGGAATGCCACTGCCGGAATCAAATATGCTTTGAATGCCCAGCCGGCTCGTTTCCAATTGTTATGCAACCATACTGTGGCCACAATCTTGCCAAGTTCCAAGCTGCCACCCATGATAACAACAGGAACAACTGCCGCAGAAAATATGGCGGTAAGGCCTGCTACTGAGTAATAAGCGGCCACCAGGCTCAGTAGCAGAGCTGTGGCTAATATGCCGAAACCAAATATCATAGTGTTTATTTACCGGGATTTTTTACTACAATCACAGCGTGTTTAACTGCACACCATGTTGCAAATGACGGATCTGGCACTTCAAACCAAACATGATTTTCCACCCGAGTTCTTTCCCACACAAACTTATCTAGTCTACGTTTGACTCTGGGCTGACTGCGCCAGCCGTCCCGACCATATAGTGCATTAGCTTCTTTCATGATTGCGTACCAAGTTCGGGTATCACGCAAATCAAACCAAATACGGTGCATGACCAAGGGCGTTGATTCAAGCGAGCTGAGTGACGCAGACATGCTCGACGCAGAGGTCTCTGTTTCAACAGACATTAGAAATATCCTTTCACTGTGTTAATCCCTATGAGCATACTCCCGGGTATCAGCCGGGGTTTGGACGAATCCAGGGACAGTGTCGCAACCTATGTGACTAACGTTCACATGCCACGGTAACAGCAGGCCTAGGAACCCCACCATACCATTGAACAGCACCATCTCCCTGATCATGCTCTACAATTATAACAACATGATCCAGGATTGTCAATGAGTCTGGCTAATTACGTTGGAAAAGGCCAGTTATTGCTGGCAGCGGGTCGAGGTTTTAATTTAACATTTTCTTCAATGACAGTACCGTCATCTTCGCATAGGCTAACTTGGAAAGGTCCGTATATATGCACAGCACTGTCTTCTTCCTGCCATTCATGCTCTCCGTCATAGAGCCAGGCTGCTCCACCTTCGTAGTAGAGTTCTTTAAGTTCTTGTTGTTCAAGTTCTGTAATATCGTCACTGAATTCCCAATCAATGCTGATGCTGTCATCAAACTCTGAGCCCCACCCCGCATCAGTTTTGGCATAGGCAATCTTGTCATCTTTGTACGGAAGATTTACATCCATGTCAGCTTCAATAAATCCTTGTCCCCAGCGATAGGTTTCGTCAATGTTGAACCAACTGGTACTACCATCCGGATTATCACGAAACATCTCTACATGATAAACAATGCTTTTCTTTTCCAGAGGTTTGATTACGTATACTTTACTCATCTTTGCCCTCGTATACTACATTACCTTCTTCGTCGGTTAATTCCAACGGACCTTGCAAGATGTAGTCTGTGTCATCATTGGTCCAGCCCAATTCTTCCATGCCATCAAAGTAATCTTCATCCCAGGCTGTTTCAATTTCTGATTGCTCTTCTTCCGTCATGTCTTCAGGAAATATCCATTCAGACCAACACCCGTCATCAAGACTTGAAAGTTCCCAATCGTATTCGCTTTCGCTTAGATTGTATTCTCCATCAATGGATTCGATAACAGGTTGTTCATCGCTTTCGCAATAGAATTCTCCCCAGCGATATCCTTCTTCACGAATGATGACTTTGCCGTCTTTGCACCAGAACTGTTTTTCAATAGCAGACTTTTTGTGCAGTGTTTTTAGTGTCCAGTTTGCCATGTTACTTCCTATCACCAAATAACTGTAACAGATTTAGGAACAAGTTGATAAAGTCCATGTACAGAGTCAATGCCCCAGTTACTTCGACGGCATCTCCAGTCTCTACCGAAAGTTCTTCACGAATCTTTTGTGTGTCATAGGCTGTTAAGCCTAAGAAGATGATGATGGCCAATGCGGAGATCACCATCTGCATCACGGTGCTGCCAATAAAGATATTAACGATACTGGCAATGCAGATGGCAATCAAACCCACAATCATAAACTTACCCATACTGTCTAGACTCTGTTTGGTAAAGTAGCCATAGCCACTCATGACACCAAACAAGATGGCCGCGCCCATAAAGGCCGACACAATACTGCCCATGTTAAACACAGCAAAAATTGTGGCAAAGCTCAATCCCATCAAAGCCGCAAAGCCGTGTAAACATAACTGTGCTACGCCTTTACTAGGATTATTACTTAGTACCATGCTAACACCAAAAATAGCCACTAGTGGTGCAAAAATTACAATCCACTTCATCCATCCTGTAAAAAAGAATGCCAACAACTCTGGACTAGTGCCCACAAAGTAACTGACAATCATTGATACAACGACAGCAAGGCTCATGTGTCCATATACACGGCCCATTGCTGAATTAATCTCACTTGCGGAACGATATGACATTCCATTTTCATAAGTTGTTTCAAACATAATTTTCTCCTTAAAATTTTCCTGATGCTAATACAATTTGACAAATATGTTCCAATCGTTCAATGTGTTCAAAAGCCCTCCATGGACTTGTATCTATAGCAACTACTCCATGACCTTTAATACCTACAATATCGTAAGCAATGTTACCTGAGTCATCTAACTGCAAATTCTCATGGCAATGATCGGCCAGCTCTTGACTGATTGGTGCTACATCTCCTACATTTGGTGCCACCTTAGTGTACCTGCTTAACTCTGGAAAGTCATTGGCAAGACTGCTTAATTCAATGCCACGATGCATAGCCGCTACACAATATGTAGGATGTAGATGTACTACAACTCTAACATCAGCACTGTGCTGGCCCATTGCTCGTTGTAGACCAAAGTGCAAGGGAATCTCTCCACTAGGCCTTAGATTGGCACTGATGTCTGTGTAGAATTCTTCTTGCCATAATAGACCATGAATACTGATCTTTTTAAATTGATCTGGTTGCATGGTCTGTTTACGCACACCGCTGGGCGTGATATAAAAGTGGTCACGGTCATGATGACGAATTGAAACATTACCGTCACGACTGGTAATCCAGTTGCGTTTGTATGCTTCGACTAGAGTATCACAAATGGTTTCTAACACAGTTATGCTCCATAGTACACATTGTCATTTGCTGTTGGTAAACACATCTTTTGTCCATCCCATTTGCGTCCGCACCAACATTCATCTTCTGTGTCAATGATACAGGTACCATCGCACCTGTCGTCCTTCATGTACTCACCAGCAGTGGTAAATTTCAAATCGTTCATATTCGTGTGGCCAGTTCTCTACGTTGTTCATCTGTGAGTTCATCACACCGACTGCTTCTGTCAGGCTGGCGGAGATAATCTTCAGTTCCTAGCCTAGGGCCGTATGTGCGTTTAAACACCTGCATGACAATGCCTGTGGCAAAGGCCATGCTGATGAGAGCAATGTGTCCAATCATGTTATAACCAATGATCAATAGTTCGCCAATATAGATACCAAATGCTAGACACCAAAAACAGGCTAGCAAAATGCTGGTTAGATATTTTACATATGTTGGTGCATACCGCAGGCTGTTAAGATTGGGGTTTAATCCGTCTCTAAAGGCCTTGAACACAATGTAAATAAACTTCAAAACACTGAACATGACGTTTCCTTAAAGGTGCTTCATCAAATTTTCAGGACTGGAAACACCATATGGATCAGGATCTGTTTCGCTTGAATCAGGTTCTAAAAACATGTGCTCAATTACACCGTCGTTGATCACGGCTGCATATCGGCGACTGCGCCAGGCAAATCCAATGGCACTCATGTCAACCAACATGCCCATGGCGTCTGTAAACAAGCCAGCACCATCAGGAATGACCTTGACATTCTTGATTTTTAGCGAACGTGCCCATTCATTCATAACAAACCCGTCGTTGACGCTGATGCAGTAGATCTCATCAATGCCGCGAGCCTGGAAGTTCTTGTATTGTTTTTCAAACCCGGGCAACTGATATGTTGAGCAAGTGGGTGTGAATGCACCGGGCAAGCTAAACAGTATCACTTTCTTTTTGGCAAACAACTCATCGGTTGTTTTAAAAACAAATGCTCCGCCAATTGGGCAGCCACCGCCTTTGGGTTCTTCGTCGCCCTCACGAAACGCAAATGTTACACTGGGTATTTTGTTCTGTGTCATAATTAATCGTCCTTTTCCATTTCTGTAGTTTCTTTGATCAAGGCCTGTAGCTGGTCCAAGGTAGGAACCATGAGCTTGACCGTTTTATATTCATTCTCGCTGTCGCGCCCTGATACTTCAATCATGTATGCATTGTCATACATGTATACTGTGAATGACTCGTTGACCTTGGCCAACTTGTCACTGATTTTATTTACTGCTTTAGTTTTTGCCATCGTATTTTCCTAATGTTTCTGGTGCGTGATCTAGCACATCGTTGTATTCGTCACGATAAAAATATGCATCTTCATCTGTAATTGTAACAGTTAAATCGCTGTGTCGCAAGTCGTAGTCAACAAAGTTTTGATTGTCATCGTACACTCGAAACACAGTTTGTCCTGTGAATATCTGTATTAGGTGTCCGGTTACACCGTTTGCTGATTGTGCTTTCATTCGTATTGCTTTATAACTGTGGTCAGTGCTTCAATTACCTGAGTGTTGGTCACAACATCTTCAGAGTGCAACCAAACACCTCCTGGGTTGGTATCAGTCTTGGGATTCTTTTTCCACTCTGTAAGTTCTTTCTTGAGATACGCCCGGTACTCTTTTAAAGTAAGTAAGGTAATACGATCGGCGGTGTCGCCGTCTAGTGTGATAGGTCCAATACGTCTACTCATTGATAGTCCTTGTTTAATTTAACATTGGTTAGGCTGGCCACCATTTGAAACTTGTTCCATGCATCTTTTGCCGCGGCATTGTGTTCCAGCTCTTCGCTGGGTAACACCGCTTCCAACCAAAATTCAGGTCGGCGAGCAGGTTGTGCACCAAACTTACGTGGCTGGTGAAACTTGCCTTGATTCCACAAGTCAATTGTGACCTGTCGAAACTTGTGTTCGTGTTCAGCTGAGTAGTCCATCCACTCGTGGCCTCCAAATGGATTGCCAAAGGTTTGACCTCCTCCGTATCCTTCCCAGATACCCTGCCATTGCTCGTCATTGTTGGGATCAAAATCAGTGCGAGCAATGATAACCAGCACATCATCAATGTCTACTCGACCATCAACAATGTCTCGCACACACCGACTATAACTGAGTCCAATTTTCAAAGTTTTTCTCCTGGTTCAAATCCACGAAATCTCATAAAGCGAGGGAATCTCAGGCTATATGATCCGTCTTGATTTTGGGTAACAACGTCAGCTTCGACTTCAACCACGTTACCAAGAAGTGTATCCCGGTTGAGCCAATACTCATCACGATCGCTATCGCTGAAGCCGCTGCCAACATTAACACGAATTTTTCGCCCACTGTCTTCCCCTTCACATATTATAGCACCCAACCGGCCTGCATTGCGACCAGTACCTTCTTCAAAACCCACAATATCGAGATCAACTGTGATAGTGGGTTTCCATTTCATCCAAAAGTCACTGCGTTTGCATTCATAAGGTGCATCCATGCTCTTGATCATGATGCCTTCGTAACCTTCTTCTACTGAAGCTTCGGCAAATCTGCGCATGACATCATGTCCTTCTGCGGTGTCCAGGTCCACATCCATTCCAGGCATGATCTGCACACAACCTTTTTCCGGCAACGTTGCTTGAGCACGTTTCAGCAAATCAATACGTTTGTGCTGTTGCAAATTACAAAAGCCTTCACGGAACTCGGTCAGAGGCAAGATGTCAAACACATGATAAACCATGTTGGTTGTTTTGGCATTGCTCTTGCGTTGAGCCTGTTTCATCAAGTCTTGAAAATTCTTGCCCACAATCTCACCATCTAACACAAACTGTCCACCGAACCCCGAGCTGTGTTGAAAAGATTTACGATGCTCTTCAATGAAGTCAGCAATCTGTGGGAAGTTCTCAAACTCTTTGCCATTGCGACTGTACAAGGTACACGCATCACCTGACACCACTGCCAACACACGTACACCATCTAGCTTGCACTCAAGGCGCTTGATGCCTTTGAGCTTTTTGGGATGGTCCGTAGAGTCTTGTGCTAGTTGGCAACTGAACACGGGAATTTTGTATTCTGTTTTGCTCAGTACTTTGTTGAGCGTTTTGTCTGTGATACCGCATCGCAAGTCTTTGATTAACACACGTCGAGCCAGTCCATTCCACTCTTCTGAGTCAAACATCTGACTGCAAGTTTCGATTGCTTCTCTTGCGCGATTGCCAGTGATACTACGAGTACGCAGACTTTCTAGCAAGGCCCAAAATCCAGGCCAATGGTTTGGTTGGCCAGTCAACCCTTGAGTTTCTGGCACTTGTCGAACGCCAAACACATAGAAAGGATTGTAGGCTTGGTAACAGTTGAACAAGAAGGCCTGTGCATCGGCACTGCCTAGTTTGGCTGCCATCAAGGCCTTTTCAATTGTTTTTTCTTTGTGTATACGGCTGTCCGAGCTTTCGAGATCGCGGATCCAACCTGCCGCCATTATCCCGCTGAACCTTGGGTCTGAGAAGTTTGTTTCATTCATATATTTACTTGATTACCAGGAACTATTATAAAACACTTTTAAACCCATAAACAACTCTGCTCGAGCATTCTTAATGAACTCAAGATCCTGTTCCCTGTAGTGGTCATCGGCGTCATTACCAAAAAAGAATCCTGTGGTGCCAGGCAGTGTGCCAGCAATAACATCAAGTTCTAATATTTCAAGATCGTCGTATGTTAGCTCAAGTTCATCACCATTAAAGTCGCCAGAGTTACCACGTGATTCCCAAAGTTTTTGCATCCAGCCATGCAGGTTAGGATGTTTACGCCAGTAAGCGATCTCACGTGGTTGTGTTACATTGGGATTGGTGTATTCACCGTCCTTGAGCTCACACCCATCGTAGAATTCACGTTGCTGGTCTGCTCTAGCGGCCACATATGCATACATATCAAGACCCACGTCTAACTCCTTTTTGATACTGGTACTCACGTTTGAGCCACCACTTGTATTTTGCAAAATATTCTGGCATGGTCATTCTAGGCTGACCCCAGCCATCGTTCTCTTCACAATTGTCTCGCCATACATCGGTAAGCCAGATGCGAAAGGGCTTGATGGTCATGCTGCCTCCAACATGTTGGCCGGTACATTGAACAGGCCGCCAGGTGTGTTAACCAGAACAAATTTGATTTTGACCTTGCGCACGGTGCCCACGTAGGTTAGGCCGTTGCGATTGCTGGTGAACTTTACGGAATCACCAATTGAAAAAATACGTTTCTTTTGTTGAGTAAGTTGAGAACGAGCAAACTTCACAGCATCAATTACTGTAGACAGTTCGTCATTGGTGAGATTACCAAACATAATAGCAGAATTAATTTCTTTGACGTTCATTCAGGACTCCTTTTAGTTACTATACAAGTATTATAACAAATTGGGATTTATTGGTCAACCAAATTCGTACATGTGTTGAGCCATTGAAGGGTCTAATTTAATAAGATCTCGGGCGGCCGCTGTGAGTTCGCGGTAGCGTCTGTTAACTTCTGCTCTGGGCAATTCACCATCGCAAGAAAGATTCTCTGGGCTCAGGTCTGAATCAATCATTTTGGCCACACGCATGCGACCAGCGACTGTTTGAACTTCGTACAAGGGTTCTGTACGCTGGCCTCGGAACAGACTGGCATAACGGTTTTTGTTGTCAATAAATGTAGAAAGTGCTCGCATTGCTAACTCCTTTTTAATTACTATACAAGTATTATAGCAAATGGGGAATTATTGGTCAACCAAAAAAATGTGGCTAAAAAGCCACATTTTTGAGTGAATTTTTGGGCTATTTTACATGGCGCCCCCGCCCCCGCCACCACCACCACCGTCGCCGCCACCGCCATCTCCACCATCCCCATCACCTCCGTCACCGTCACCATCGGCAGAGGCTGCATTGCCGTCGGCATCACTGCCATTGAATCCGTCAGGTGCAGTGTAACTATCCATCACTAAGAATGTTTTGGACACAGGTGCAATTCCTGAGAATATCACGGTAAACGGCCAGGTGCCGGCTTGCATGGCAATGCCAGGTATGATGCCTCTACCATTTGAGTCAGTAGTGCTGGTTCCTGATGCCCAGGGCAGAGTGTAAGAATATGTTGCAGATGGAGGACCAACTATTGCCAGTTGCAATGCCTGGCCAACATACACCGAATCAACATTTGCATCGGCTGTTTCAGGAACAGTCGCCGCAGGAGGTGTAGGATCTTCAGGTAAGGGTGCCGGTATCCCAGGAAACCATCCTTGTTGTTCAACGGTGGCTACTACCACTGTGGGCACAGACACAATTGGAATCGCTCCTGTTGCAGTACCAAATGTTGTATTAACTGTTGGCTGTCCGGCAGTGAATGTCATTGTGGCCAGGCCCACTTGACCTATATAAAAGCTAGGGACTTTATAAACTGCTCCGCCAAAGTCTGATGCGCCATTACCAGCAAAAGTACCTGGATACCCAGCGGGGCTAGGATAAGCGGTGCCGTCAATGTTGTTGTTTAAGAATATAATAGTGGGATCAAATCCATCCAATCCGACACTGGGCTGTATCCTTAGATTTACCCAGAAGTCAGTGTTGACTATCAACTGACTTGCTGGTAGTGTGGGATCATATCCCAGGGGCATAGAGTCGTCATTTGCATAAAATCCCAGTACTTCAACAATAACTGGTGGAGCTGGGATCGGTTCATTTAATATTTTTTCTCTTGCTTCGTTGCCACATGAATAGTCTGTAGAGTTTGCATTACCAGGCACTTGATACTTGGCCACCGGAGGCAATGCTTGAGGTGGCAATGTATTATTTACTAGCAGTGCTTGTTGCCCTTGGCCACGTGAATTAAGATACCTAACAGTGCCTCGTGTGGCAGGATCAACTGACGATACAATAGCCGACGGAATTCCAGTAGACTCTTGTACTCCGGGCCAATTGCTGGGAACAACATTATCATGTTTGATGCTCATGTTTTGTCCATTAATGTGTTGTTCCGACCTTCTCGCAATGCTCCAAGAATTGCTTGTCCAGTCTGAGTCGCTGTATTTGCCACAGTTGAAAGGTAACTGCTTTGTCCGCCAATCTGTGTGTCTAATCCTGCTGATGCTAGTCCGCTTGCAAAACTGATGGTAGCCTGCTGACTTCCAGACACAAGATCAGCAAATGCTAGCCCTGCTTTGGTCTGATTGGTATATTCATATACATATTGTTCACAAATGGCAGATGTGCTATTGTTCAACGAACTGGTAGCAGAAGGATATGTAGAGATCAAACTTGATATCAATGTGTTTGCCGCTGGTATAAGTCCAGAAGTAAATGCGGCATTGCCATTGGCATATGTTCCTGCTGCTGGTCCTGAAGGTATAATTATCTGCGGAGGATACAACGGATCATTGTACGCACCTTGCACGGTCAGCAACATCTGGTGATATAGACTTGTCAAAGCAGTGATATTCATGTTGCGCAGTGTGGCCACTATATTTTGCATTGTTGGTGTTGTTACTGTACCTATAGCCGAGCCTAAAAAGTCTTGCATGGTAAATGTACCAAACTCTCCTGTGCCTTTGGCAAATGTATCTTTGTAATAAGTTGTCACTGTGTCTGGCACAGGTTTTGTAACATTTTCAACTAGAGGTAGACCTTTGAGTGTTTCCATGTGTTATCCTAACAGTGCTGTTGCCACTCTAGGCAAAGTGGTAGTGGAAATTCCGCCCACACTTTGTAATCCTGCCTGAAATGCCTTGTTTGCTATTGCTTGGTCTGGAGGTATTATTTTGGCCAATTCGTCACAGCCGCCTGGCAAGGTAATTGCTAGACTGTTGGTAAATGTTGGGGGGAGTTGTCCCGACGACGATGCTGACGACGATGGTGATACCGATGCCGAAGACGATGCTGTCAATTCCAGTGAAGTTTGTAAAGCTGGGTTTACTGAACCGTCGGTGTTGAATATCAATATTGAGCTTGCTAATGGATTAGTTGTCAACTCCGATGCTGGTGGTGATCCTGGACTAGGAGGCGGTGCTGGCGGTGCTGTTGACTGTACAGTGAGAGAAATCCAACTTTCAGGCAAGATTTTTTTCAAATCCAACAGGTCAGCCATGGTGCCAATGTTGGGAGTTACTACCCCTAGAACATCTAGCACATAACTCAAACAGTCCGAGTCAATTGCGGTCATTGCTTGATATGCTTTCTTCTGGAGAGTGTTGAATTCATTCATTGAAGGGGTTCTGGTACTTGCACCAGGTGTACACAACAACACAATATCGCTTTCAGTCAATCCATACTCTGCTAATTTTAATGCCACACAACTCAATGTACCTGCTGTGATTTTTGCCTCATCACTCAATTGCTGTAACATAGCGGCTGGTGTACCAAAATCATCTAGCCTGGCTAGATTGATTGCATTGCCTAATTGTGCAAGGTCCCTGCCTAGACATTTTAACGCCAAATTCACACTGGTAAATTGACCGGTGATCAAATCATTCATTGTGGTAAATGTGGGTCCAAGATATGTGGTAGCATTCACAGCACTTTGTATCAGCTCGTTCGCTGTGCCACGGTAACCTGCAACAATTTGGTATGCTTGACAAAAACGATCAACTTCACCATTACCAAGATACAGTGCGGCATTATCTGCAACCAGGTTACCAAACCCACCAGTCTGTGTTGTAGGGATCAAAGGATTGACTCCGGCATAAGCCGAAGGGATACTGGCACCAAGTGCAGGACATGCAGTATTGCCCAGTGTTTTTAAACTTGCAATAACTCCGGCATTCAACCCAAACCCAGGTCCAAGAGAAATTGTGCTCATTAGATCTTGAACAAAGGTCAAGGAGTTGTAAGAACTCACTGCATTAGTCAATGTGGTAGGAACACTGATACCTTGATTTTGTAGTAGTCCGGCACAGGCAATCAATTGCAATGGCGTGTATGTGCCCGGTTGTCCAAACCCTGCGCCTGCCATTATCCTGCCCTCACATCGCCACTGCCACCAGTACGAGAGTGTCCGCAGGTGTCGGGATTACCGGCAACACTGATGGGTTGTCCTTCAACTCGTACACTGCTTACACCTGTGGTGGTTTTTGCCGCTGAATGCGCTCGTTTACCATGCCAACTAACAGCCAAGTTGATTGTGGCAGTAGGGATTCCATTGGTTCGTACTGAACCTACTCCTGAAAGTATTTTCCCGCCGCCTGTGTCTGAATCACCTTGTCGCTGTACTGCTGGCATATTATCCTAGTATAAGTTTCTTCTCTGGTACCTTAATACCAGTTGTTGCTTCTAGATATTTCATTCTAACCGAATCATCAGTCTTTGATACCAATGAAATACTATTACTATTTAACTTAATTTCTTCCTTGGGATCTGCGGTAAACAAGCTAGGCACTAGACCCATACCTTGCGGGCCAGGGGCAATGCTTACTGGTTCTTCTAAAACAATCCAGTCCCCGCCAGATTGCTTGACTTTGGCAACCATTTCTTCGCCCGAGTTCATTTTGAACGTGTATACCTGGTTGGGTTCTAGTGCTAGTTGTGATGACATCATGTGCTTTCTGTTAATTTTTCTTTGAGTTCTGTAAACCCACCAATCAATTCTCCGTCTAGGATAATTTGTGGTACCGTTCGTGCTGAAGGGATTGCTTCTAGCAATTCTTCTCGGGTATATCCATCTCCAATTTTCTTCTCTTCAAATGGGATACCCTTTTGTTTTAACAGTGCCTTTGCTTGATCGCAATAGGGACAGTGATATTTGCTCCATATAATAGCTTGCATTTTATTTTCCTAATAGTTTCATCATGGTGCGTACATGCACACGATCTTTTTCTTTTTCATCTTCTGGCAGTTGATCGTATGGCACATGTTGTGCCGCATTATAGTCAGCCTTGGGATTGCGTTTCATCCATTCAATGTGAATGTACTCTGCGGCTTTTTCCATGTCAGTAGGGAATTTGGCCACAGCGTCGGCGGCAGCTTTACCTGCAGCCAGATTTTCTCTTTGCCAGTCTGGGTGAATCTTATCAAATGGCTGATTGATATCGCCTTCAGATCCGTCGCTGTTCTTTTTGATTCTGGGCTTTGTTCCTGTAGGATCAAAGTTACGACGCCATTCTTCGTGTGCTGAACTGGCAAATTGTGTGATAGGATCTTCGTTGATTTGCATCATCTCGTTAATTTTGTCTAAATGTTTTCTAATATCTTGTTGCATCATAGGTCTGGTAACTCCTCATAGTCAATGCTGTCGCTCATTATGCCGATAACATAATTAGTCGATTCGTTCTCCTGCAGTGCAGTTTGTTTCTTGCTGGTGTCAACGTGTTTGTTAAACCAAGGGATAGGCGTGCTCTTGGGTGCAGGTTCCTGGTACTTGATACCAATTTCGTTGAGTGCGTTCTTGGCAGTGTAGTCCACAAAGTCTCTCAAGATGTTGGCGTTGAGTCCAATCACAGGGCCATGTTTAAACAAGTAGTCGGCCCACTCTTTTTCTTCACGGATCACATCCAAGTACAGTTGATATACTTCTGCTTCGCATTCTGCTTTGGCGGCAGCAAAGCGTGGATCTTCTTTCACAACTTGATTGATCAAAAATGCAGTCCACTCTTTGTGTAGCAGTTCGTCTTGCAAGATTAGTTGAATGATATTGCCGTTGCCAATGAAGATCTTGTTTTCTACCATGGCCAATGAAGTGGCAAAACTAACCATAAAGCGGAATGCTTCCAGTGCGTAGGAGGCATGTAGTGCCATATAAATTGCTTTGATGTGGCCTTCTTCCGGGCTGTTATTTGGATCGCTGTCGACTTCTTTGATACAATTAAATTGATGTAGGTCGTCGTAGTACTTGCCCACGCTTGACGCCATGCTAACAATTTCTTGTGTGTCATGGATAGTGTTAAACACATCCTTGGGCACATTGTAGATATTGCGAATGATGTGACTATAACTGCGGCTGTGAATGTTAGTTTCAAAGAATCCCCAGTTGTACATCAAACTTTCTAGTTCAGGAATTGAGCATACAGGAGTGAACACCTGGGTGGGTCCACGTCCTTGCAAACTGTCCAAAGCTGTTTGTCGAAGCAGATTTGATGTAAAGATATGCTTGACAGTATCTGATGCATCTTTAAAGTCTTGCGAGTCTTTGGTTAGAGAGATTTCTTCTGGTACCCAAAAGAATCCACGTGCCTCTTGCTCATATTTGGCTAGTTTCTGATATTTGACTTCTTCAAAGCGTTGAATAGTCACAGGACCTGCAGGGTCCAGAAACATCTTGCGGTTCAAGTAATCTGTTTTTGTTTTTAAATTGTATTGTGCTTTACTCATTTTATTACTTTGTTAATTATTTTAATACCTGCGTATGTTCCTAACAATGTGAACATCATTTTAAATATTGTGATCCAATCTGTGGCATTACTTAATGTTAATTTAATAGGCCCGGCCTCAATTGAATCCTTAGTACTAGCACCCCACTGCAAATAGTAATAGTAAAGGTCAGTTACACATGACATTAATATACCAGCTATGTAATATATTAATATGCCAGTAACAATTCCTCTCCAATACATTTTCATAGCTTACATGCTTCGCAGTCTTCTTCAAGATCAAAATCAATTTCCTCCAAAGGAGCTGCCTCGTCGGCCTTTTGTTTTGATCCTGCTTTGTTGATCAAGCTGTAGTAGAATGTTTTCAATCCCCAGTAATGTGCCTGCATCAAGTTCTTGGCAATCAAGGTTGTGGGCACCTTACGGTCAGCAAAGTGTGCGGGATTGTAGAATGTGTTGGTACTAATGCTTTGATCAATATAGGCCGCTAACACAGCCGCGGTCTTCAAGTAACCGTCACAGTCTTTCTGTGCCCACATCTGTTGATATTTGTTTTTCAACTTGTGATATTCGGGCACCACTTGTGTTAGGCTTCCTGCTTTGGATTCTTTTACAGAGATCAAGCTCATGGGCATTTCAATACCATTGGTTGAGTTGATCACTACCGAGCTGGACTCTACAGGAGCGATGGCCATTTGTGTGGCATTGCGAACACCGTAACTGCGCATTTCTGCACGTAGGCCTTCCCAGTTCAGTTCAGGTGTGAAGTCTGTCAAGTCGTTGACACCCTTGGCTCGCAATTCCCAAGGGAAGATGCCTTTGCCGTAGCGTGTTTTATCCGAGTCTTTGCAACGACCACGTTCCTTGGCCAGTTCAACTGATGCTTCAGTTAGGTAGTAGGCTTGATGTTCCATCCACGTCTTGACTTCAGCCAAGGAATCTCGTTCTCCGTAGCGGAAGCTTCGCTTGGCGTGCCAGTAGGCAAGATTGGTGACTCCGATTCCGAGAGGTCGAATTTCGTCGTTTGACAACTTAGACTGAATTGACAAGAAGTCTTGATAGTCAAGAATGTTATTGAGGCTACGATGCAGTATGCGGCAAGCACGGCGCATGTCTTCTGGATTGCGGAACGCACCCCAATTGATTGAGCCCAAGGTACACAAAGCGATACGACCATCGCTGTCATCCAAACGTTTAAAGGATTTAGTAGGTAAAAGAATTTCACAGCAAAGGTTACTCTGGTAAATGGGGTGATACTCAGGATCAAATGGTCCTTGTTTCATCACGTTGTCAACAAACACAAGATAGATACGGCCTGTGTCTGTGCGTTCTTTCAAGATGCCTCCTTTGAATACTTCTTCGGCGCTCATTGTTTTTGTGCGCAAGTCTTTGCGCTTTTCGTATTCACAATAGAGTTTTTCAAAGAGTTCTGTATTTTGATAGAATGCTTCATACAAGTCTGGTACTTGGTTGGGATCAAAGAATGTTATGTTTTCTTTGTTTTTGAATCTTCTCCAGAAGAATGCACTAAGAACAACCCCATAGTCCATGAACCTGACACGGGTTTCGTCTGTTCCTTGATTGTTTTTAAGTACGATAAGATCATCAAACTGATGATGCCAAATGGGATAAAATACAGTAGCACTTGCATTACGAATGCCTCCTTGTGAGCAACTTCTTAAGTCGCCAAACCACTTCTTCAAGAAGGGTATCATGCCTGTGTGCATGATCTCGCCACCACGAATGGGCGAGCCTAATGGACGTAGTCGTCCAATCTCCAAGCCAATGCCAGCACGTTTGCTGGCATACTTGGCCATCATTTCCCCGGACGCGAAAATACTGTCCAAATCATCATCCGAGCGAATAAGAACGCAACTACTAAACTGTTTAGTAGGTGTACCAAGCCCTGCCAACACCGGTGTGGCCAATGTAAATAGCCCGTCACTTGCGGCTGTGTAGTACTCTTTGATGTATCGCATTCTCGCTGAATTCGGTTCTTCTGAGTGAAATACAGTGGCGGCCGCGACCATGTATCTAATTTGTGGAGTTTCATATATTTGTTTGGTACTACGGTTCTTAACCAAGTACTTTTCTATTAGTTGTTCAATTGCCGCATATGAATATGTTTCGTCCTTGGAGTGATCCAGCATATCGTTCATGCGGTTCCAATCATCCTCTGAATACCACTCCAACAACTCAGGAGTGTATAGTCCAGTGGCCACATTGGTTTTTACTATTTCATACAAGTGTGGTGGTGTGTAGCTTCCGTACACATCTTTACGCAACATGCTGAGCCGTTGCTTGCCCGCAACAAACTGATAATTGGTATGCCCCACATCAGGATTTGACTCCACGTCAATTAGGTCAACTATGGCCCGCAACGTGATTTCATCAATCTCTTTGGTGGTAATTCCATCATAAAAATGCAATTGTGCTTTGATCTCTACCATGCTTTGACTTACGTCTGCTGTGCCTGCACAAATTTTAGCAATCTGTGTCTGCCATTTTTCCAATGCCAATGGCTCTCTACGCCCTGAGCGTTTTACAACTGTTATTATTTTCATTCTACTCCTACTTTATCTGTAGTTTTATTTGGTTTTGTGTTATCTGATGTCTAGTCTTTTTGGGACTCTGGTTGATATTTACGACAGTGTCTCGGTCCCAATTCAATATATATTTTCCTTGGCTCACGAGGACTAAATTGTCGCTATCCACCTCTACAAGCACTGCGTCTTGCAGGTCTGGTCTGTCAACTATAGCTATAGTATACATGATTCCTAGTCCGCGAGCAAGGCCGCAGTACAAGTTATCTTCAAGTAGTTGCCAGGGATCGGGCCAATTTGTTCGATCATCCCAATGTAAATGATATGGTTGCCATGGAGTGCTAAACCACCAGAAGTTGATGTTTTTTACCACAGACTCAACATCTCCGGTTTCACAGCGGCGACGAAGTTCAGTCCAGGCAGCGAGTCTCTCGCCAAAAGTCTTGGGCCACATCAAGATAAGTGAGTGATTGAATATTTAATTGCGCCGGCGGTACCAGTGCTGGTCGAAGTGTAAGACACTGTCACGTTGCCACCTGCCTGCGATGCTATCATGGTGATTCCGGTTGATGAATTTTCTGCATAGTCATCTGAATAGGTAAACGCAGTGCCAGACACAATATTCATGGTGCCACTTCTAAATGCGGAATTCCTTGTGATAGTATAGTCAACTTTAAATGCAGTAATAGGATCACTCAATCCAGTATTGACCACAAACAAATTTTTAGATGAGTTGTCTGCCAGTACGTCTGCTACACCTGTGGTGCGAGTATACTCACCCAATTGCATTTGATTGGCAATAGTGGTATTAGCAACACCATTGGTCTGATAACTCACTCCACGAATGTTCATACCCAACACAATAGATCCTGTGTTGTTCAGCGCCACTCGGGGATGACTGGTTGATTCAACAGTATTACGTTCAAACAAGTCACCAATACTGATATTGTTGTCAGTGTCAATGTCAATCACTGGTGTAGTAACCACACCCAAGAATATGTTGCCAACATCATAGAAAATATTATAAGCAGATGCATTCAATGTGGCACCTGAGATCACTATGCCTTCATGATAGATATTATCAAAAATATTTTCAACAATTCTCACACCAGTGGGGTTGGTATCTAGTACCACTCCCTGATACAATACATTAAAATACCCATTACTAACTGTGCAACCATTGATGACCTGCTCAGCAAGTATACCGTATGTTGCGCCGTTAAATTTACATCTATCCATGTTGATTTGTGTACATGGTAAACTTCCTGTACTGGCAAATGTCACACAAGACAAGTTATCACTGGCAGTGCTTGAGTTTGCCAGTGTAAAAGGCCCAGTAAAGTTAACATCAGTTATGGCCATGGTATCAATATCTTCAATCAGACAGATATTGTGACTGCTACTGCTATCGTTGGCAGAATTAGCTGTGGCAAATCCCATGCTGGATATTTCAACGTTCTGCGGGGGTGTGGCACCATTTGTACCAATGTCTACCCCTGTTTGTTGTAGACTATCTGCGGTTCTAACCACATACTCAGGCAAATTGCCCGGTATAACTGAACTCTGATTCAGTTGCCAATATGTAGTGTTGGTTGGCGCAATAGAACTTCCTGCACTGGCCGGATCTTCTGCTGGCACATTAGACAATGCTCGATAATAACTACCGGTCACATTATAACGAACCAATACTCCTTGTGCATACGCAGTGAGTGGTACCCAGTCATTTACTTCAAAGTATATGATACTGGAATCAGCGCCTTCGCCATATAGTTTTGCATAAGGCGGCACCAATATTGTGTCGGTTACCAAATAAGTTCCTGCAGGAAAAAACAAACTTCTGCGTACTTGTGGATTTGACTGTCGGCAGTACAATTGATAAAGTGCTCGATTGATGGCCGCTGTGTCATCAGTAACACCGTCACCGGTGGCCCCAAAGTCTGTGACAATAGCATAACTGTCCAGTCTACTTTGAATACTTTGTGTTACCGGACTACCTGATGTGGCACCTGTTTGCACAGTATACCCACCTGCATTGCCTTGATAGGTATAGGCTGTAACGTAGCTTAATAAATCAGAAAATTCTGTTAAAACCTCAGTGTTTCCCACAGCAGGAGCACCTTCGGCCAGTTCTCCATTGCCGATGTAAAGTTGTCTGGTATCAACTGCCCAACCTAGTTCTGCTGAGGCCAATGGCTCAGGTAAGTCTGTTTTAAGACCTTTTCGTTGTGTAATTCTAGATATTTGTAAAATGGCCACGATGATTCCTCAATTGATCACGTATTTAGCAGATAATACTGTTCAACCTTGCGCCACCATAAATCTCTGTATCGGTCAAACTCTGCACCCTCTAGCACAAACTCCTGATATTCTGGGGGTTTAATGATATTGAATTGTTCGTCAAGATCAGGTTTTACACACATGAGAATAACGCCCTTGCGTATGTTTGTGCCGTGCAATTCATTATGTGCTTCTGCGTAGGCACACAACTGCACAAAGTAGTCTTCGATCCATTCACGTTTTTTGGGCTTGTTGGTTTGCTTGTAGTCCAGAATGGCTTGTTCATCTAGGTGTATCCCTGCACCATCTGTTGTGCCTGCATAGATGCCGGGAAAGTACAAGGGCACTTCAATGCCCCAGAACTCACTGACATTCTTTAGGCCTTTGTCCACAACAACCTGAGCCATGGCATGGCTGGGCCATGAATAAGGGTTCGATCCTGGTTCTTTGATAGCACCGTCACGCACATACTGTTCAAGATAGGTGTGCATACGTGTGCCACGATTGGCCGCTTCAGTGGTAATCTGCTGTGCTTTTTCTACACCTACACTTCGACGCCAACGATTAAGAGCTTCAATTTTGTCTGGACTTTTGGTTTTGTCAAGTATAGTAGTTACACTAGGAAGGTTTCGTCCATCTGGGGTGGCATAGAAACGTTTGCCTTCTAACACAACTCGTGGGATAGGCTTATAGTCAAATTTTGGATTGTACAAAGTTACACTCGAAAAGATTCTCCGCAACCACAGCGGTCACGTTCATTTTTGTTGATAAATTCAAAGCCTTCATTGAGGCCATTTCTTTTGAAATCGATAATCATGCCGTCAAGATAAGGTATGTTCTTGGGATCTACAAATATCCTAACCCCATTGCTATCGTAGTGTCTAACACAATGTAAGTTGGGGTTGTCTACATATTCTAGCACGTAGGCCAGGCCTGAGCAACCTGTAGTTCTAACACCTACTTGAATGCCTTGCCCTCGGCCGCGTTTGGCAATGCTCTTTAAGATTTTATTGGCTGCAATATCTGTTACAGAGATCATGCTACAACATCATCTTTCTTCCAGTTCTTTTTCAAGTTGGTGAAAGTAATAGGTTTGTAGTCATATGATTCTGGGCAAAATTTGCATTGATCAATCACATTGTCAATATTGCCCAAGAACTCAGCACCACGTGTGTCAAACTCGTCAATGGCCAAGGGCTTGTAACCTTTCATCAACAATCGATCTTCGTCCGAGATATCAAATTGATACTGCTCATCAAATTCTGGCATCAAGGCAGCAGGGCCGCACTTGTAGATCTTGCCACGGATCATGTGATAGTTTTTAAATCTAGCAAAGGCACAATTGTCATGTGCCTTGACAGGATCGCTGTTGTACAGTCCAAATCTTCCATTGGGCAATTCTAAAATATTACTTTGTACAAACTTGTTGCTCATCCAGGCATGCACATAGTTTTTGTTTACGTCAGTAAACTGAAAGTCTGAACCAATGGGATGATTGGGATCACTGGTTTCTGTAATGGGTGCTGTCAAGAAGTTTCTAATGCGTGAAAAGATTTCTTCTTTGTCGTCGGGATTGTGTATGCTGATACCAATCCAGTGTCCTTGCCCGTTGCCCAGAGCTTCATACAAACCCTTGACCTTGTCAATTCGTGTGCCGTTGCTCTGAATTTGTACGCCGGAATGGTCGGGCCACAAGCGTTTTAGTCCTTCCACCCACTTGTTGATTTCTGGATTGAGCAATGGCTCGCCGCCAAGAATAACAGGATGGCGGATATCAATTTTTTCTGCCCAGCGTTCTAGTATGGGGCCATATTCGTCCCAACTTTGCCATCCGGCAAATTTATAATTATTGTAGCGGTTACACCCGTTGCAGGTCAAGTTACAAACGTTTGTAACATAAAATTCCAGTTTGTCAATTAAGATGCGTTGTGTCATGTTTCTTTCTGTAGTCTTCAACTGCGGCTTTGATAGCATCTTCTGCAAGAATACTACAGTGTATTTTTACAGGAGGTAGTGCTAGTTCTTCAGCAATTTCTGAGTTTTTAATTTGTGAAGCATTATCTAGTGTCATGCCTTTGACCATTTCAGTGATCAATGAACTTGATGCAATGGCTGACCCGCAGCCATATGTTTTAAATCGTGCATCTGTAATTATTCCATCTACAACTTTGATCTGCAATTTCATTACATCACCGCAGGCAGGAGCACCTACCATGCCTGTGCCAATGTCAGTGTCGTCCTTGGAGAAGGAACCCACGTTGCGTGGGTTTTCGTAGTGGTCTACAACTTTTTGTGAGTATGCCATATTATTGTGTACAGGTTCTTTCTCGGTAGGTGTTACCATCCGATGTTTGTATTTCTTTCCAAGCTGTGCATGATTCTTGCTGTTGCACAATTACGGGTTGTCTCTGCACAATCACAGTTTCTGCCGGCACAGGACGATTGGCAATTGCCGCACCCACTACACCACCAATTATGAGTGGTGCCACCCAACCACCGCCACTGTATACAGGAGGTCCATAAGGTCTGTAGGGTCTATAACCGTGATGTTGCCAGTGCTGTGCCAAGGCAGGAACGGCAGCTGCCGCTAAAATGAGTGTGATTAAGATCTTTTTCATCGCGATCTCCTTTGAGTTATTATACTATATATAACGCCTACCGTCAACCAAATGTTGACAGTTTTGATTAAACGCCTCGTGGTTTATTCATTGCCGATTTAGCGGCATTGGCAACTATGTCTTGTGCTTTGTTCACAGGCATTGTGGCAGGCGCTTCGGGTTCGCCTGCGCCTTTGAATATGATTTCTTGTGATTCTGGAGTCATGGGTTCCAGCACCGAACTCAGTGGAGGTTGTCCTACAATTTCTTCAATGTTGTCTTCGGTAACATTGATGTTTAGACTTTGTGCAAGACTAATAAATGCACCTCGAGAAATCTGTTTTTGTGCGCCTTCGTCATCGGCACGTCCGGCAAGAAAGTTGACCAGCCCTAACAGTTCGTCGGGGCTGGGTGTTGTGGATTCTGTTATGAATTCACGGAATCGCATTATCTACGTGCTCTGCCTAGGGCAGGGCCGCCTGCGGCTGCTTCTGGATCAGCAGGCATCTCAGGAGGCATTTCGCCGCCCATTTCGGGTGCAGGTGGCGCCATACCGGCTGCTGGATCAACTGCGCCAGGAGCAGGTGCTGCCATGCCAGCATCCGGTGGAGGTGCTTGACCGGTTACCACACCAAGTGCTTGATCCAATGCGGCTTTGGCGCCTTGTAGATTCTGTACCAGGCCAGCAAGAGCGGCTGTGGCATCTGTGTTGAATTGTGTGGCTTGGTCAATACCCACTTGATTCTTGATTGAGTCAACCAGAGCTGGCAATTCTTTGAACTGCAACTCAGTAACATCTTCCAACATGCCTTGCATCTTGTCAACCATGTCTTGTGCGGCCAACACCACTTGGGCTTGTTGTACTTCTGATTCGTTCAATCGAGTCATTGCACGACGCAAACGGCTTTCAGCCTGCATCATGGCAGCACCAGCCACTAGCTTTTGTTCTTCAGGATTCAATGCCTGACCAGCTGTGCTTTTCTTTAATGCGGCAGCCAATTTAGGATCTTTAACTTGCACAGTGCTTGGTTGTGCAGGCTTGGCACCGGGTGCGGCACCAACACCAGCGGCTGGAGCAACAGGAATAGCTTCTTCGGCCATGCGTGTGGTCAATGCCTGCTCCATCATTACCAGTTTAAGGTAACCTGGATTTTGTTGGCTTTGATATCTGTCTGAACCTGAACGATGTTCACGCAACAACCCTTGCACACGTTGCAACAGGTGTTGAGTCTGACGCTGAGTCAAACGGTCAAATTCAATGTTGGAACCAAAGTAACTTTCGAAAACTTTAGCGATTTGTTTTGTTGGCGACGGGGCGGCCAGTTCTTGCAGTTTCATTTGAGAATCCTCTAATTTGCATATATTTAGCCGAAATTAAACATTTCTCTAATTCGGCATCAACTGCTTCCATATGATCAATCTTGCGTTGAAGTTTGATGGAAACACCTTCGTAAAAATCTTCGTGCTTGCTACGTTCTGCAAGGGTCTTGCGGCAGTGTATATCCGCTGCCAGTGTGTGTTTTTTAGTGTCTAGCGTGTGTATAATACGTGCCAGTGTGAGTTGATTGTGTTGATCTGCAATACACCAGCTGATTGCACTGCGTTTGCTGCCAAATGTGACAGAATCTTGATTTTTTATATTGACCACAAACTTGTAATCTGTAGGAACTATATTGTATTTTCCAAAAGCCAAGATGCCGCCGCGGCCATCACCCACAATCAATTTATCAGTCAGATTGAGTATTTCTTTTGCGGCAAAAGCTTCTAGCTTGTGTTGTTTGTTCATTTGAGTATGTAATGCGAAACCAGCCATCCAATGGTGCCTAACAGCACACCAATGACGCCCGATCCCCAGTGGATCAATTGATCATTGCGTTTGGCTGCCATTCCTTGCACTATATTGTGTACTTGGTCAATGGTGTCTCTGAGACTGTCCACTGTGGACTCCACAGTCTCTAATTTGAGTTCTAGCAATTTATATCGCTCGGCACATAATTCCACGTGCGCTTCAAGACTCTTTTTTTCAATATCAGTTGTGTCCATAATGGGTTCCCATCATTTATTTATGGGTTCAAACCAAATGTTCTGATCTGCGCCTTGGGTTACTAATACAGCTTGCTCAGTTAACTTTTCTGTCAGTCCTGTCAACATAGGCACACCAGCACATTCATTTACCAAGCCAGTCAAGTCACCTACATATCCAGTAGTGCTGTATACTTCTCCGTGTTCAACTTCAAATTCAAAATGCCAAATGCCCGAATCACATCCCAAGGGCACAACATCCACTGGTTGTGTACGCAAGCTGATCAGTTGATTCAGAGTTTCCCAATTGCGTTGCTGATTCCTGGCAAATGTCCAGTCGTGCTGATTTTTAATTGTGTTGCCAGCACCATCCGTAAATGGTATCTGGCTGGGTCTATAATGACCAGTGATGCCAGTGGCCGAGCAATCAAAAAGAGTTCTACAGAGTATTCGCATTATAGGAGTATTTAACGGCCAACAAAAAGCCCGGGATATTTCTAAGCCGGGCTTGTTGTTAATCAAAGATTGATTAGGTCGATAGCTTGAAGCCAACGCTGGTGCAACTGTCTAACTGGTAACCTGTGTAGGTTACGTTGGCAGCGGCCAAGAAGGTAGCGGCGCTGGTGTTTGTTGTAGCATTAGCAAACGCACCTGTTGGGTACGTAGCAAAGCTCAACACTGTGCCGTCAACTTGATACATTGCAACTGTAGCAGTTTGTTGGATAGCTTGAATAACGTTTCCAACATACTCTTGCACACCTTGTTGTGAAACAACAGTGGTGTTGGCGACAGCACGGAAGAAGTCTAGTTTAGGACCAGCTAGGTTAACTGGTGTAGCGGCTGTGGAAGCTGATGCGCTTACAGGGCCGTTCAGTACGTCGATTGCGAATACTGGTTGTGAATCGCCATTTACGGGGATTAAATATGCCATGATGAATTTCCTTTAAGTTTGTGACCACAGTGGGTCTGCTTTTATTTAGCCTTTTGGCAAAAATCACGTGGGTTGAGGGTTATTTCTCTGCCGATTTTGAGCAGCAAAAGCATTGGGATCAAAGCGATTTACAGCCTTGGCATAACCTGCAGGGGTGGCCATGACCCAGCCTTCTTGTCCTGGATGCTCTAGATCTGCTTGTTTTAGAATGTCCATCTTCAAATCATGCAACAGTATAAACGCAGTAAAGGCAGCGGCCAGCGCAGGGGTATTGCTACTGGGGCTTTCCAGATACTCCACAATATTACGGAACTTGCTGGGTGTTACTCGGCTTTGCAACCAGTGGCCAAACTCGGGCAATAGTGTTTGCGGGTTCAGTGGTGCACCAACCTTGGTGTTGATATAGTCCACGCATAGTTTGGCAAGGTCTGTGATCTTGTGTGCTCGCAGTTCGGCAGGATTAAACAATGTGGCAATGTCTGCACCATCTGTGCGTATCAATTGCTTGAGTTGTTTGACTTTGGCAGGTTCTGTTACCAATGCTGATGGTGTTGCTGGACGCTCTAGCATTAGGCCAGGTACTTCATTAAATGTCACACCTTTAAGTGGTTGACGTGCATCGCCCACATCCGAATACATTGAGTGTACAGCAATACCAATGTCACTGTTTCCGATGCGTTGTCCCAATTTACTTCGAGCTGGAATTTTATACTCAATAGTGTTGGGGCGGAACACATAGTTACCGGCAATTTCTGGCGGGGTTGACATGTACAACAGATCACCTTTGACGTAGCCGCGGAAGTTGGCTGGCAGTGTGGCTTCTAGCACAGGGAATAGCTGTGCATACAAGTTGATCAATTCATCGCGATTGCCTGACCGTGTGCGTTGGATAGCAGCCATCATTTGTGGACTGGTAGCAAGACCGTCGTAGCCCTTGGCTTCAAAGCCGGATCCATCAGTCAACACAAACTCGCCTGTGCTGGGTTTGCGACCCCAAATCACAGCTGGCTTACCGTCCCACTTGGCAGTGGTTGTTCGGGGATTCTCTGTAGCATGTTGCACAATGTCCAAGGCGTCTTGAATACCTTGTGTGCCACGACGGAACACTAGATCTTCCAGGTGTTCAATGCCCTTGGCTCGGCCGCCTACTCCAGGTTCCTCGGCTTCTACCAGTGCCACATAGCCCTTGTTAACAATACGATCACGCAGGCGTCCCAAAAAGCCCACATCATCTTCAGACACCGACAGTTGTGGCTCTTTGAATCCTTCACGTGCTAGATATTCACGGAAATCTTTTAGCTTGGCATCTTTATTGGGATCATTACTCAATGCGGCGTAGATGCTTTCCACATTCTTTAGATTTTCTTTTGTGAATGCTGGGCCCAATAACACTTGAGCCACATGATTGGGATCCATTCCGCCAGGAACCAGTTGCTCAGTTGATCTGCTGAACATGCCATTTGCACCCACTTTAAAGCCCAAGGCCTTGGCCATACTTGACATTAGCACATTGCGGTTCATGCCTTTGTATGCAGACCCTTCTGCGCCACCATAATAGAATGTGCCCCAGTCCAAATTGGGGAAAAACATAAAGTCTGTTTGTACATAACCTTTGTTGGGATCTCCAGCAATGGGGGTTCTAAAGTGTACTTCGCCCTTTTTAACAACCCATTCACGTGGATCCAGTCCCTGGCCAGTTACAATTTGCTGTAGTGCAGCAGCCAATTGATCTTTGTCAATTTCATTTAGGTCCACACCAAGATCCAAGTCGCCTGATGTGGGCTTGCGGCCCGTAGATCCCAACCAGCGTTCGGGCGGGAATTCAATTCCCAAAATATTTTCAATGTATTTGATGGTGGCAGGCACATCAGCTTGATTGATGCGTTGTGTGAGTGGCTGGCCTTGTTTGTCCTTGAACACATTGCCGCCTTCTAGTAGTTTTGTTAGATATTTCATTATTTGAGTGTGGCAGGGTCAATTCCCGCCGCCTTGACTGATGCTATATGAATTGGATTAGTTCGGTTGTATGGCTGGCCATCTACTAGTACTTTGCCTGCTACTCCTGTTGGTGTAATAGGTAAGAACTTGCTGGGGCCTCCGGCAGCTTTACCGCCACTAGCAAAATTCTTTATGCTTTTTGCACGTTGTATACTAGTGGCCAATGGCAGCCAAACATCTGCTCCAGTTGTGGGCTTTTGTGTGTTGGCAATGGCCGCTGTGATCTGTGGCTTTAGTTCTGAATCCAGTTGCTTGGCCTGCCCTGAACCATCATCCATGCTGGGCAATGTGCCCACGTCAAACCCAACCAATGTATTTATAAACGTATACATTTCTTTTTCTAATGCCGTGCTATCAATTCCCGCCGCACTGGTGGCAGGGGCACCTGTGGTTTTATCAACTGATTTTATCAACAGTTGTTGCACTGTTTGTGCCCAACGTTTTTGCATTTCTTTTGCAAGTGGTGCTAGCAATGTCTTATTCATTTCACCAGCGGCACCTTGTCTTAGATTGCCAGCTGTGGCAGGGCCTTGAAGACCATTTTGATCATGTGGATTGGTAGCACCTGCTGATTTGTACAGCATGTTGGTCAAGCCACCTAATATTTTATCGCCAACAGCTTCGGCTATTTGTTTGCGTGTTATTTCATGAATCTGCATTGGTTTTCCTAACGGATCTAGAAAACTTTCCAGCATCCTTTGTTCGTATGGCATTGAGCAATTTTCTTGTGAGATTCTCTGCTTGCTCAGTGCCAAACTCGTGTTCAATTTGTTCAACCAGCCTGATTGCACTGGCAATTATATTATCTGCACGTGATTCAATGATGAGGCGACGATCTCGCTCAACATACATTGAGTCTAATTCTTCCAACAAACTACGTGTCTTTTTTTGCATTACTCAAGAACCTTTGGATTATTTAGTGCTTTTTGAATTCTAATAAATATCTATACTGCTTGCAAAGCAAAGGAATAATAATGACCAGTCAGATCAACCCAAACAATATAGATACCGCATATCCTGTGGCCGGACAACCTAACAATACACAGGGATTTCGTGATAATTTTACAGCAATTCAAACAAATTTTCAATACGCAGAAAACGAAATAAACGATCTAGAAAACAAAGCTGTATTAAAGGCTGCACTGAATGGCACCACCTTGGACAACAACATGAATGATGCGCTAATTTATGCGGCCAAAATTCAAGATTTTTCAGCCACAGCAGTCAACATCACTGCCACAGCAGGATCAATTGCAGTGGATTACGCAGCCGGTCATTATCAAAGTATCACAACTACGGGCAATATCAATGTCAGCATTAATAATTGGCCAATTGCTCCTACTTTTGGCTATATTAAATTACAACTTGTCATAGACATTGCAGGTAGAACTGTCACATTCTCGGGCATGACCACACTGTACGGCACAACTGGCGTACAGGGCATTTCAGGCAATACCATTACCTTTGCTGCCGCGGGCACATACGAGTTTGCATTCCAAACCAAGAATGGTGGTACAACTGTTACCATGTTTGATTTAAATCGTCCTTTGAGGTTGTACACAAATCCATTGTTGTTGGCCAGCAGTGAAGATCTAGCCGCATCGGCAGCGGTAAGCCTAGCAACAACTGCCAGCTATATTTCTACTTCCTCAGCAGAAACTGCTACATTGGCTGCTGGTACCAATGGTCAAATCAAAACCTTTATGATGGTTGCAGATCTTGGCGACATGGTTATCACAGTGACCAATGCAGGATGGAAATCATCCGGCACCGGTACTATCACTCTCAACGACATTGGTGACGGTTGCACACTACAGTACATCAACAACAAATGGTATTGCATAGGCAACAACGGTTGCGTGTTTGCCTAACCCTTTTTAATACCTGCAAGCATTTGTTTAAGTTTTGCACTTTGCACATCTGCTGTGACTTTTTCTGTATCGTCTGATTTCTGATCTGTACTGCCAGTTTGATATTCCCATGCGTGTTTACCGGTTGGCTTCTCCCACTTGGTAGACTTGGTACTTTCACTATCAACAGTGGTTATTTGGCTACGTGCTTTGATTGTGTCCATGATACTGCTCTGTGGTTTGTTGTAACCAGTTCCTTCGTCACCGCCCTCATCAGTAATACGCATGGTTTCAATGTTGTATTCCAGATCGATATTTTGTCCCACACCTGTTGAACTACGTGATTTCATACATTGTATTTGATACTTGCCACGCTCTTTCATTGACCGACTGGTAAAGATACCAAACACATTGTCTGCTGTGTTGATCTTGGAAATACCACCTGAAATGTGTGAGTGATCAAACACAACTTCTTCCACAGCTGATCGATTCAACTGTGATGCGGTGACCATTAACACTCCCAGTTCTTTGGACAAGTTGCGCAATTCCTCACTCACATACTTGTCTTTCACAAACAAGTCGTTGGGACTGACCTTAGCACTTACTGGCATCAACAAATCCAAGTAGTCAATCATCACAAAGTCCACTTTCTTGCCTGTTTGAATTTGATACTCTTTTAAATAAGCGCGAATATCATTGATATTGCTCTGTGCCGGTAATCCTTTAACTTGATAATTTCCCGACTTCTTGCCCACCAGTATGACTTTCATTGTGGTTGTGTCAATATCTTTTCGAATGTCTTTGGTACTGGTTTGTGTTAACATGGCATCTGTGCGCAAACTTGTGAGTTCTTCTGAAAGTTCTAGTGAGATATAAACACCACTTAGTCCTTGCTGTAACCAGTTTAACGCAATGTTCATCATGACCAAGCTCTTGCCCGAACCCGATCCACCTGCAAAGATGTTTAGTTCTCCTCTTGAGAATCCACCATACAACAATCGATCCATCTGTGGCCAGCCTGTTGATACTTGCCCACCTGAGTTGAAATATTTGTTGATCCTGGCAGCCGGATCAGCAAAGTAGTCTGTGCCCATGTCTTTGGTAAGTGAGATTTGTACAGCATCTTTGATGAGTTTTTCCACAGGATCAAAGTCGCCCTTTTCCAGCAAGTCTGCTGCCTTTAAGATAGCACGTTCAAGTTCTTGACGCTTGGTAAATGATTCAAACTCCTGCATGAACCAGTCATAGTGACCTTCGTTTAAGTCTGGCACCGGTTGCAGTTTAACTCCTGTGGTGGCACTAATCTGCAACCTGTCAGGCATGGTTTTGTGTTTGTCTGAGTGTTCTTTAATAAACTCTGCGGCTTTGCGCAAGCTCTTGTCAAAGTTCTCTGGGTTGTAGATATTTTGAATGCGCACATAGCTAGACGCATCTTCCAACATCATCTCTAAAAATAGTCTTTGGACGTCAAGTCCGTATTCTTTTAGCAAGTTGTTTCTTCCTTATTTCTATCTTGATTCGACTTGTTTCTCTAGCCTGCATAATAGTCAGCAAGGTGCCAAGTCGACCCAACTCTATCACAGCATCATTTACATCTTTAATGTGTGCGGGCCAGTTGGGTATGCTCACAGCCCATCCTAGTTCTACAGCACGATCAATTAGTTCTAGGCCAGGCACATCTTGGTCTGGCACTACTGTTATTTGTTTTCCTAGACTGCGTATGAGTCTAGCCTGTCCATCGCTGATGGTGTTGTGCATCACGGCAAGACCTCCGATGCTGAGTGCATCAAAGATACCTTCCATTACTAACGCATGGTCCCAGGCTTTGTTTTGTAGATCTGTGCCAAACACATAGTTAGGTTGGCTGTCGGATATGTACTTAGGCGTTTTGTTGTCGAGAAATCTACATGTATAACCCACAACTTGATCATTATGGGTAAATGGAATTATCACATGTGGGCGTGTCCAATGAATACCATCGTTATGTAACTGTACCATTACAGGAAAGTCTTCTGGCACACAACGACGTCGCACATAATCTCTGTAATTGCCTTCATCAGTCAACAATTCAGCATATGGCGGCAAGTCTCGTTCATCAAACTCAATTGAACTTAATACATTGACTATCTTTTGTCGATCTTCTAATATGCCGTTGATTGATCTGTGTCGCAAACTTTCCAAATTGAGATGATCAATTTCAGCATCTGGTACACCCATCCAACTCAAGAGCCTGCGGGCTTTGAAGCTTACAGTGCGGCCAAGGATAAAGCTGGCGGTGTATCCGCAGTTAAAGCAGTGATAACTCCAACCCTGTTCTGTTGCTTTGAGTCCGCCACGCTGTCGTTTGTCTGGACTATTCCCATTGTGACTGCAACAAACTGCATTGAAGCTGATCCACCCAGATGGAGTGTGTTTGCGTTTGCCGGGTAAGTAGGAAACAATGTCTAGCATCTGTATAGTATAACAGATTGCTCAACAAAGATCAATCAACGATACATCAAATTGGTAACAGTGCCGTTGTTTATGACAACACTAGCGTAGACCGGATTGCCAAACGTCACAGGTAGATAACCGTTGCCGCCATCAGTCACGGTGATTGGACCAATTCCGCCATCTGCCCCCACGCTGCCTATTGCTCGGGCTCCTGCACCGTTGCCAATAATCATTACATTTGGTGCGGCAATATAGCGTTGTCCGGTGTTGTTGACCGTGATACCTGTGACCACTCCATTGACCACAGTGGCAGTGGCAGTGGCGCCCCATCCTTGACTTTGGTTAAATGCCACACGTATCAAGGGATGGAACCCAACCACATTAAGATAAATGCTTTCTGTTGCATCCATGTACTGTGTTGAATCTGTTACATCATACCATGGTGCTTCATAGTCCTGTGCGGCTTGTGCTTTGATTGTGCCTGTGTAATGTGTTAGATCCATTTTGATTGTGGTCAAGCTGGCACCATGTGTGGGAATTTGGCTTGAATAAAATTCTGTTGCATGTGCGGCGTTCAATGGCTGCGGTGTAAGTGCCCAATCAGGCCAACTACTTGGTGGACTTTGTGGCCATGCATTTGGTCCATAAATTGTGGGAATAGTTAAATTGGCACTGTCTTGAAATTCGGGCAGTATTGAATCCACAATGTTGCAGTCTGCTCGAGCTTGCGAATTGGCATCTGTGTACACAGCTTGAACATAATCACCCGATGTGCGTTGGATACTGTAACTGGCAGGTTGTGCTGTTAAATCAATAGTGTCTTCAGTTGTTAGCACTACCTTGACTCTGCCAAGTGCGGCACTGAGTGTTTCCATCCGTTTGCTGAGTAGTAGTACATCGCCGTTTTGGCTGATCATACGGAACACAAAAGTGCTGCCGGTGATGTTTACAGGTTTTTGTTCCTGATTGATAAATTCAAAGAGTAGAACGTTGTCAACACCTTTGTTTACTGTTAGTTGTTTTGCGTACACTGGATCGTACCTCGCTGTGAAATAGCCACCGCTGGTGTCAATCAATAACACTCTGGTGATTTGCTGATATAAGTATGCTGTAGTGGAATACATAGAACAATATTTATGGGCAACAATATCTTTGACAAACTGACGGAAAAGTATCCGTTTATCACGCTGTGCGTGTATGCAAACGCTGAGTATGTGGGCATTGTACAGAACAGGGACGACACAGTCACAACTATCTACGACTTTGGTAGCATACTATTGCCGGAAAACAAGATGAAATTCTTAGAGCTGGCCACAACCTGGTGGTGGGAGAGCAACAGATCTATTCCTATCAACATATTTTTGCGCACAGAGTGGGAACCTTTCCGCTACACACTACGCACTTTTGTCAACAAAGATTTAGAAATATTACATGGCCCTGCTTGCAGTCTACTGGATATATCTCGCAAGAAAAGCAAACGCAAGTCAATTACACTGGTTCGGCGTCTTGATTGAGCAAGTTCATGTGCAACACAACCAACATTGCATAAGACAAACTGTGTGACTTTTTAAACGTGTATCCCTGTGAGTCATCACCGTCCCATACACTTGCAAACACATCTGCCCAAGACTGGTTCTGTAAGTGTGCTTTGCCAGGCCTAATAATTGAAATAAATGCTGCCATCTGTGGTATGGTTGCAGGACGCATGTTCTTTAGCAGGTCTGTGTAGTTGCCCACGTGAACCAACTGTCGAGCCCATTCTGTATCTTGCCAAAGTCTATCCCAAGGCGGAGTAGCTGATAACATCTGTTCATAGTGTTCGGGGCTCTTGACCAACTGATACACACCCATGTTCAAAAAGTCTATTTTAAAATACCCACGCTGTTCAGCTTCTTCGTAATCCAATGCCGCACAGTTGTGTATGGGATCGTACGGAATGTCTGTAACATACACTCCTGAATTGTGTCGGCGCACTTGTCCTTGGTGCCATTGTCGTGCCGGAGTATGCTGAATCAACTTCAACACAAGATCTCTGTCAGCAAAGTCAATGTCAATGTCCGCGCTCATGTTTTTCCAAATATTTGTCAGCAGCCTGTAATCTCTTTCGATCATCCCCAAAGTTTCCTAACCCTAAATTGCACTTATGACACAACCATCCTCTAAATTGTCCTGTTTCGTGATCGTGATCGGCGCACCAAACTTGTTTCTTTTTTATGCTATGACCTTGTGCTTCATCAGCTGTTCGATTGCATATTGGACATCGATAATCATGTGATGGCTTCTGCACTGATTTTTTTATCTTAGCAATTATCTTGGCTTGTTTTCGGGCACATTCTTTGCACTCGTATCTTTTGTAGTTTGCTCCGCCATCGTTGCCAAAACTTCCAAGTGGTTTTTTTATTGAGCATATCCCACATACTTTTGTTTTTTCCTCAACACCGTCAAAGAACTGGTGAAAAGTACTCATACAGTGACCAACTTTGCAACAATGTCCAATTGCTGTTGTGCTTTTTCCACAGCCTCTAATGCATCTGCTACAGTTTTATTTTGCTGTGCTAACTCTTGAATCCGGGCTTCTTTGTTCATTTTTTCTTTGGCCCAGTTTACCACAGCCAGTACATCACCATCAAGTTCTACAATGGGGTATGCGGCGTTTAGTGTCAACCACGATGATCCGTCATACACTTCCATGTTGTTTGAATTTCCATTGTACCTAACCATGCCAGCACTGGAATTGCTCATACTAACATAAGTTGTAGAAGTATACCCATTCTGAATTCTAATTCCTGCTCCAGCGTTGATTGTTTTAATCATAATTTTATGTCCTTTAGCATAGATTGTACATTTGGCCATGACTATTAGTCAACTTATTTGAAGTCATATCATGCTCCTGGCGTTAGACAGATCGGGCAAGTAGTCCTCAAGATATATGTTCCTTGATTGATCTAACTTGTCATTTATCTCAAAGAATTTTTTAAGTTTTACCAAATCACATTGATGGTTATTTTTGTAATGGGCTAGCATTGTGTCAACAAAGTTTGCTACCAATGCATTGTCACGATAGGTGGCAGTCTGTTGAGATTGTGTCAACATATGTACTACCAAGTCGCTTGACGGGTGGTTAAATGCTGACAGATAATCATCTCGAGATCCCGCCAATTGTAAATGCACTGCCTGCCTCGGCCAATGTTGTTCAAAAAATCTAAACAGATTATTTAAATCCAGTACATTGTACATGCTCACAGTAACGTTGAATGTCACATAGTAATTGTTTGTGACCAAGTAAGTGACATTGTCTACTATTGTGCTCCAGTTACTGGGCCATCTAATATAGTGATTTAGTCGATCAGCCCCGTCAATGCTTACAATAAACTGCATTCGAGAGAAGTGCTGTAGTTGACGTTTAAACCGATCGCTTAACTTGGTACCATTTGTGTTTATAACAAATTCAAAATCAGTGTTATGAGTATCAATACATTGGTCTACAAATTCATAAAAATCAGGCATGGCCATTGGTTCTCCTCCAGCCACATAGAGTTTGTTAACATTGTTGATATCCACAATATCAAATCCAGTGTGGTCGATCTTTATAGGTGCCGATAATCCCAACTGTTGGTATTCTTGATCAATAAGATGACTGTAAGTCGGAGAGCACATCCTGCATTGCAAATTGCATATGTTGCTTGGTCTAATTTCGTAATACACAGGTTGTGTAATTTGTTGCAAATCTTCTAGGCCATTGAGTCCTAATCTGTTTGCCCATTCAATTGTTTCTTGTTTCCTGGGACTCGTGATCCCAACATTTTCTAGTTTATAGCATGCAGAACAATGTTCTGGAACACGTACACCTTGTAACATTTTATCTCTAATAGCAGTGTACCCTGGATCAGTTCCGTAGTCTTTCAGTTGACTTAGTTCTGTTACCGGATTAGATGATCTACAACATACAGTAGTAGAACCATTCTGTACCAATAACTCAATAAAGGGATAGATGCAAAAACTGCTATTGGTATTGACCAGCTGTTCAAAAAATTGATTTGTATTTTTAATTTCTGGATCTAACCATTCCACAGTGATGGTTGTCTCTAGCTGTTTACACAATTGAACTGTTTGATAAAATGATTCTGGATCTTGATAATCTGACTTTGTTTGCGGCAATACTATTACATGCCCAATATCTAAACAAATTTCTCGCAATCTTCCTGGCATTATATCATACACGCTACTATGATAAAACCCGTCAACTGAGTAGTTTGCGATTTCACCGTCTAGCTCGCTCAACAGCCCGTGACAAATTGTGCCTTGCTCGGCTGCTAGTTTTCTTGTCTGTTGATCAGTAAGTTCGGTATTGTTGCCAAGGCAAAGTTTTCTAGTCACCATCCTGCTTGCCTCAAAATCTCTTTGGCATACTCTTGATCCGCTGAGTAGTCATGGAATTTCTTTTGCCACGCATCACTATCAATGTAGGGCCAGATCATTGCAATCTGAGAAGAGTCCAGGTTGTTCAAGAACTCTTGTCCAGATGCTGAATTATAAATCACCCAGGGCGATATACGTCCTGTTGTCACAGCATGACATAGCAAATTGATATTACCATAACGCATGCAATCATATGCAGGGTGCGTGGTCTTTTCACTCCAGTCAATACTGTACTCTATTGCACGAGCCAGGGCATCTGCTACAGCTTCTACTCGTAGATAAAACAACAAGTACTCAGTGTAGATTTTGTCACTGCACCAGTGGTCAATTTTCTTGTTGTTTTTCAATAACCATGACATAAACTGTGCAGGATTAATGACTCGTGTGTTTACACAATAGCGGCCAAACTTGACAAATGCTCGGTAGTAAGGTGAGTCACAAAAGTCCTCAAATGTTTTTAGTTTGGCACTACCTTGTGCCAGTTCGTAAAACTTGATGTAGGCTTGAAAGCCCAGTTGTACCCCACGTTCACTTTGTTCCATGCGCCTGCGCTTGGGCTCGCACATGTGTACTGCAATGGAGCTTTCACGTGCAAACTCTTTTTTACAAAACTCACAGGTAAACTTACTTGGTGTCTCGTCCATGCTGTCTAATGTATTGGTCAAGTTCTTTTTTGGTTGTGATTGCTGCCATGACATCTATTTCGTCTGGCTTGTAGTGCGGGAACAGTTCGGTCAATTGCTTTTTCATTGAACCTGCCCCTGCTTCTTTTTTCTTGGGTGCAATCCAGTTGTGTCGTAGCGAGCCCATGCCTGGACTCACAGTTGTGGCCATTAGCCATTGCAGTTTACGATGTTTAGATGAACTGATGTTAAAGAAGTTTTTGTTCAGTCGTTCGTTTGTGGAAATTACATAAAACTCTTGAAGGTCTCTAGAGCCTTCTACTGCACTACCCCAGCGTATCATTAGGAATGGGGCAAACTTTTTGCGCTCTTCGTCTGTTAACTCGTCGTAGAAATCTCTAACCTTGTGGTCAAACATTTTCATTTCGTTGGCAATGCTTAGTTTATCAGTCATTTGTTTTGCTCAAATTGTAGATTATTATAGCACGATCCAGGGCATCTTGTAAAGCAGGATTGGTTTGAGCCTCTCTCCTGATATTGCCCCACAGCTGGTCTTCTTTCATGTGGTCAACTAGTGGGCGACCATCTGACGTGCGGTAATCGTAACCCACTACTTCTCGTTCTGTTTGGCCACTTTCGCGTCTAAACACTGTGTCTCCGACACGCTCATATATGTAAGTTGCGTTGGGTTTGAGGCTGCCCATAATGTCTTACCAAGCCTTGTTATAATCCACAATCTCGCAGTTGCGACTGATGTCTTTGACAAAGTACACACATTCTGGTTCGTCACCATCTGTGATTGGCACCGCAAGCATTTGTCCATTCTTGAGTTTGGGGGCATACCAAGATACTTCATGATACACATCCAGGATCTCAATGTCAGGAAAACTGGGACGGAAACTAGTTAAAGGGTTAAACTGGAATACCTTGAATCCACGATCATTGATGCTGGTCAAGGGCAGTACTTCTAGGTCGCCAATCTCGGGTTCTCCAATTAACACTTGCCAGTCCATGGGCATCTTGATTGTGTTATCGCCTATGCGCAACACCAAGGCCGGTGAGTTAAAACTTTCCAAGAAGATCAAAGGAATAAAGTGATAGTCAGGATCTGCTGGATTAGAGTTATCTAGTATGGCAAACCTCATGTCATCCACCTCTTCAGGCAAGTGATCAAGGTCATAGTGTTGGTTATCTAGTGTTAGTATTCGCATAATTGTATATTACAGTATTTTGTAGTAAAAGTCAAATTTATTTGATCTTCATCCACTCTAATTTCTCTGCAGAGAACGGATAGTTGGCTTCGCGGTAAAACTGTTTGCGTTTGGTCAAGTGGCGTTTTGCAAACTTGCATGTTGACGTTATGTCCCAGATCTGAACATGATCTTTGTCTTCTGCTTTACGTATGCCACGACCAATTGACTGTATAACACGCACAAAACTCTTGCCAGGTTCAATAAGCACCAGATTAAAAATGCGGGGAATGTTAATGCCAACAGCAGCCACTCCATATGTGGCCACAATAATTTTGCCTGTTGCATCAGCCACTTCATCATATTCATCTTGTCTAGCCTTTGCTTTTGTGGCTCCGGATACAAATACTGCTCCGTCACCTAGTCGTTCTACTAGTTGTCTGCCACATTCGGTTCTGTCTACCAACACAAGTGTGTTGCCTGTTTCGTTGACTCTGCGCACAAGGTCTGCCATGGTATCGAGGCGTCCGGATTCTTCCAGCAAGTATTTGAGCTCACTTTGATAGTTAGAATATTCCACATGGTCTACCAACTGCACAATGTTAACGTGACACTGAGCCAGCACACCACGGTCCTGTAGTTCACTTGCTGATAGTTTGCTAACAACAGGACCTAGTCCCACCAATAATGCTTGACTTTCAAACTTCTCTTTGGGGATTGTACCTGTCAGCCCCCATCGAATTGGCACTCTAGCCATGATGCCGGTCAGCAGAGTTTTGAGTGCATCTGCTTTGGCCATGTGTACTTCATCTACAATAACACATACTACATCTTCCATAAAGTCTTGTATGGTGAATTTTGCTGTACCGTCCTTGCTATCTTTAAGCAAGTTATTTAGACTCTGCCAAGTACAGATAGTATGTGTCTTGCCGTAGTCTTTACGATCACCAAAGTACACACCCACATCCAGACCCAGGTTTGCATAGTCCTTTTCTGTTTGTGTTACCAAGCTCTTGTTGGGCACAATCACAATTGATCTACCATACGGCTGTACGTTCCAACTCAAGGCCGCTGTCATAATAGTCTTGCCTGCACCTGTGGCCACTTCTTGTATGCATTGCGGATTTTGCAAGTAGTTGTTGATGATTTCCACTTGATAGTCACGCAACACAATAGGCTGTCCTTCTTGTGGATGTCCTTTGGGCCATAATGTGCCAGCAAAGGTATCTTCCTGCATCAATGCAAACTCAAATGTGGTTGAGTATTCACGCTGGTCATCTAGTTCAATGTCGTAGTTGTACTGCTCTAAAATGGGAATGATCTCAGGCAACAGATTGGTGTAGGTGCTACCACCAAGTTGGAAGTAGGCAATCTTGCCATCCCAGCGGCCAAGCCTAACCGCAGGCAAATATCTAGCTGCCGGATTTTCATACTTGAATGTGTTGACTAGTTTTTTACGCACATCCAAATCAAGTCCTTCTAACTTGATGTTGACTTCGTCACGTATTTGTATTGTGCATTGTTTCAATTGTTTCTATCCATTCTAAGAATTCTTTAGGGTATACATGTTGATATTGTAGTTTGCTTGTTTGATTATAATACAGTAAAAATGTCACAAAGTCAAGCTCTAATTGGCGTTGCTCAAACTTGTGCATGGGTTCCGGGTTGTTTACCAGGTAGCTTGCAGTTTTGTTTGCCAGTACCTTTTCCGCAGATGACAACAGCTGACTATTGTGCTTAATCCAAGTTTGAATCTGGATACCAAGTTGGTGTCTGACATTATTGGGCAGTATCAAGATTGACTGAAACTCTGGTGCTCGCACAATTGTGCTATAAAAATCCAACACACGAGCAGGATATAGTTGTCGCAGGTGTGCGTTTAATTCAAACTTATCAGTTAGCCCCCATACATTTAATACGTTGACTGTGCTTTGTAGTTTGAGGAAACAATTGTCCGGAGTACTTGAGCACCAATAATGCACATTGTGTAAAAATTGCTGGTAGTTTAGCCCTTGCCTGGCGTATTCTGCAATGCTTTCAGTTGCATCAATGCTAGCAGATATTGTTACTTTACGAAAGTTTGGTGCATAGGCTGCAAAGCGTTTTACCAACTCGTGGTCCACAGAAAAATTACTGTTGATGGCAATAGACAAGTTGGGTGCTGTTCCAAGTTCATCAACAAAGCGCCAAAAGTTTTTGCTCATCAATGGCTCGCCGCCACTGATTTTGAGTACCTGTACTTGATCACGTATGGTTGGCCACCAGGTTAGCCAGGCATCAAGATACTGTTGCTTGGTTGTTCCGGGTGCAATATGAATTTTGGAATACAACTCACGATAGTCGGTGAGCAAGTGCAACGGTTGTTTGTGTACTTTGGCAGCCCAGGATGAGCTTTGCCCGGAGTCGCAATAGCTACAGGTTAGGTTACAATAGTTGTCAAATACCACTTCAATGAATGGCGGCACATATTCTGGATCAACTGCAAGTCCTGCAATTCTATCTTGCCAGTGCTGACTTTTGGTAATGCGGTCACTCACAGCGTCAGGATCTGCATCTTCTATATGCCAACACATGTGACATTCGTCTGGCCTGACTCCGTCTATCATGAGCTGTTGCATTTTTAACTTGTGCGGGGTGTTGTGTAACACTGCCGGATTGCTCAGCAACTCTTGTGGTATGTTGTGTGGAATAGGATGATGACAACTATTACTGGTTCCATGATTGAGATACAAGAACAACTCTGTCCACTTGGCAGGACAAAAAAACTTGCTCTTTTCTTCAAGCACCTGATATATTGGATAGTCTTTTCTACTAGACATTTAAAAACTCCGATAGTTCCTGAAACGTTTCTGCAAAGTTTAATCCTCTATATTGATCATGCTGTAGCAGATAAGTCTTAAATTTATCAAACTTCTCGCTGTCATCTTGGCTTTGTAACAGTTGTGCCCAGGTGCGCACATGTGTGTAACTGCTGGATTGTAAATGTTCAGCAATGTGATTTCTGACAGCAGTAGGCCATACTGTGGGTCGCATGTGCATGGGATTATGAACTCGGCCCAGCCACGGATCAGGCAATCCCATGTGTTTGCACCATGTAAAAAATTCATCAAGATAATAAATGTTGTAGGCACTCACGGTATGACTTACACTAAGCTGGATATTGCCTTGGTGCCGTTCTAAGTACCGAGCAGTGTTATCAACAACTTCTGCCCATTTGGCCGGATATCTAATGTACTCATATCTGTTGCCCACTCCGTCTATGCTGAGTTGGATGTCGACGTTCTCAAAATGCTGCCAAATATCCCACCACTCTTGATCAGGAAATAGCGTTACGTTGGTAGTGTAATGTAAACTAATATGTTTGGCCTGTCCTGTTGTTATATAATGATTCAACAAGCGTTTTTGTTCTTGCACACCAGATAGGAAAGGTTCGCCTCCGGGTATGTCCAAATGAACAACATCTGGTGACTGGTCTATAAACTTTTCTACAAAATCACTCCTGTAAAATTTAACAGGTCCAATATCAACATTGTGTATTTTTAGATGTTCTTGATGCCATTTACTGCTACTGTAAGGACTGCAGGTTATGCATTTTAGATTACAGGTGTTTCCAAATGCAATGCTGGCGGTGATACACTTACTGCTGGCAAGATCATACAGTTGGTAATGTTGTTGCCAGCGTTCATAATCCAATTGTCTCTTGCTGGCAATGTTGTTCTCTTCCTCAATACGACACCGTTCACATCCACGTGGCCATTGTCCTTGTGCAAATTCTTGCTTGATTTCTGCCAAAAAGGCACTGCCAAAATACTCAGGCAAGGTTTGCGTTTGCACATTAAACGACTCATTGTACTTGGACATTTGAAATTTGCAACAAGGCGTGAGGTCACCTTGAGGACTAATGTCAATGTTGGACCAAGGGGAATAGCAAAAAGTCATGTTATGTATTTAAGATTATACAGTAGCACAGTCACAAAGTCAAAAAGACAGGTACCTTTTTTAAGGGTACCTGTCATAAAGCCCGAGCCGGAGCCAACCAATGCCCGGGAAAAAGGAAACAAAATGAACTAATCAACTACCACGCGAAAACCTTGTTGCCGTTGTTCGTCTGCCTCATACGTGGTATCCACAGCAAACAGAAACAACTCACCATCATAAATTTTATACATAATTAGGCACTCTTCATACATGTTGTCTCACTCATGCGCTTCCAGTTATTGGGGAAGCTCTTGCGCAAGTCTGCAATCTTGAGCGCCATGCGCAAGGATACCTCACGCAAACGATCTTTGTTGGCATGCATAAAGTCAATGATGTCGTCTTGTGCATACTCATTAAAGTCGTAGTCTGCAAACAACACACCATCTTTGGCAATCTGTTTGATACGCAACAACTTGTCACGCATGGTATCAAGTGTCAAGTCCAAATAGTGGCAACGTGACTGCAAGGCATCCAAGTGGTCACGCAATTTTTGCGACTTCATCTTGTCAAACTTTAAGTTTGTAATAAAGATGACACTGCCTTTGAACTCAAAACGGTCTGGGATGCCTTCGCGGCGCAAGGCACTGCTCTCTGACAACCAGGAGATCACACGCTTCTTGCCTGAGTCCAAGGCACCCTTGAGCAAGTTAAGAGCAACGTCATCTAACAAGATGCTGTCACAGTCGTCAAATACCACGACACTGTTGGCGTCACTGTATTTGTACAGGGTTTGGTACAGTCCAATGGGAGTGGCACTGCCTTTAACTACCTCAGCACGGAGTCGTTTGCCTGCTAGTTTGTCAAACAAGCAAGCCTTCTCAATCTCTGTCTCAACGCCGTAGCTCTTGCCCACTCCTGGAGGGCCGCTCACAATCATAGCACGGATGTCACCGCTCACAGTGGCTTTTGTCATCTCGTGTAGGATGTCAAAACGCTCACGGATACGATCCATAGCCTCGTCATCTGTTTCCACAACTGCGGGTTTCTCAAAATGTACTGTATTGTCTTGCACGGCATCTCCTGTGACATATTCAAAATTTTGGATGGAATCTACCTTGATACGTACGGTATCTGGGCAGTTGGGAAAGTTACCATCATTCTTGACAGTAACATAATTGCCTTTGGCGCCTGTGACATAGCCTGACACTAAAGTAAAAGCAATATTGCGGACGGGCTTGTTACGGTACTCGCCCTTAATAATACGAATGGCACTCATGGTTGGCTCCTTGTTGTGCGTTAAAATTAAATTATAGCAGATATCGAATTAGGCGTCAACCTGCACGCCTTCGATTCCAAACTGTTCGAGCAACACAGCACGGCAGGCATCTACTGTACGTTTGGTTACTACAACCCGGCCGCCCAGGAATCCCACATAGAGATTTCTGTGTGCTACAAACTTGATTTCACCGTCGGCACCTGTGTGCTTTTGGCGAGCGGCTGGTTTGGCCACTGCTTTTTTAGCAACGGGTTTTGTCACAGCCGGTACTGGTTTTTCTGCTTTGACTGGCACTTGTGCTTTTGGGGCAGAGCTTGTAAAGCCGTGCTTACGGTCATACTTGGCAATCTCTACTGGAGACTTGCCCCAGGTAGCTAACAGACGTTTGACTTCTGTGCCGGGCAGTTGATTCCAATGAATGATCTTGTCAGTCCAGTTTTGCATCTTTGGCTCCTTTTTAATTACTATACAAGTATTATAGCAGTTTGAGATTTAATGGTCAAATGGTAAAATGTGGCTTTTTTACAACAAAACTGCTTATTTTTTAAGCACTTTGTAAAACCGCTGGTTGATAATGTCCATTTCCTCTTTGGAAACGTAGAAATCTGTAGTGGGATCGTAGTAGGCACCCTCTTTGTTGTCATAATACAACACTTGGCCTGAGAAGTTAAACGGACCTTCCAGTCCCTTACGAGGCTCGTACTTGGTACGCATCATGTCTGTAGTGTCAACAACCTTGTAACCCATTTTGGACTCCTTATTTCTTACAATACTTCTATTGTAGCAAATGGGGAATTATTGGTCAACCGTTTACTTCCAAAGGTCTTGTACTACTTTATCGTTAATTTTATGGGGTTTAGGGTTGCCATGAAATACTAAAACAGAAGTATTACCATCAATAAAGGTACCTTGTCCCGGTGCTCTGTGCTTTCTGTACTGAAAGTCATATCCGCCATCAAAACACTGCCAACGCCAACTTTTTAATTGTGCATCATCAAAATACCGAACTTTGTTGTGACCAAGTGTTGCATACAGGTAATCTTGGTCTCCAGGATACTGTCTTGACACTTTGTCAATGTCATCTGTTTTAAACTTGTCCCATACCCATCCAAACTGTTTGACATTCCACCACATTACACTGGAGTTCAATGTGTTAAGTCTGGGATTTTGTAAGTGCCTAAAATCTCTAATGCCCCAGAGGTAATTGGGATCCAGTTGAGTAATCCAACCTACGTCACGAACAATCACTGTGTCAAGATCAAAGTAAAGCAAATTGCCTTCATAATGTTCAGGATTAAACACCTGTAGCTTGTGCCACCATGACTTCTTTGGACCAGCAATGCCTGGCCAGTCTTCTAGTATGTGTTTGATCATGTAAGGAGGCACACTACGATCATGTTCGGTATAAACATGAAAGCGTATGTCACCGGGCAAGTTACGATCCAGCATGTTGTACAGTCGTTCAACATAGGTCCAGTCATAGCCGGTGCTGTGTATCACACAGGCACAATCAGTTATGCCAGTGCCGATTCTATTCTTTTTAGCCATAAGCCTTGTTCTAATTCAGGTACTGTGTATTCAGTATGACTAATTTGTGCGAGCCACAATTCACGGTCAGTTGTGTAAGGTTTTTCTATATCAGCAATGCCAACCCCAACAGGATATGCCAAACTACTCATTTCAACTATGGGACGAACACCTGCTATGGCTGCTTGTATGCCCGGTCCCGAGTTGTAATTTACAATGGCATGACAATTCAATCCCAAATCAAAACTGTCGTATGTGTTGGATACTCTACTGGGCGACTCAATTTTGACTCCAGCAAAACTGGTAGTGTTAAGACTGCATCTGGGATGTGGTCTAATGTGTATGGGTCTATCCGTGTTGTTTTTTATCAATTGTATTTGAGCATGTATCCACATAGTAAGATCAACTCCTGCCAATTGTTCGCTTTGCGTGTGCTGTGCCGCAATCACAATGTGAGATTTGGTATTTGTGGGAGTGCCAAGTACTAGATTCATCTTCCGGGGACGATCCCAATCTAGGTTGTCTAAGTGCCCATAATAACCATTGGCATTGATGTTGTTCACTGCAACCTTCCATGTTGTGCCACGATTTAGTGCCCCAATGTCAATGATGATTACTGGCTTGCCTTGTGCCCTATAATGTCTATATACTGCTTGGTTGGCTGCCATTCTACCAGACCATAGTGCTGACCATATGAGCACAGCGTCAGAATCTAGTCCACGATCGTGTGTTTCTATGCCAGCGTTGTGCAGAGCAGTAAGCATGGCATTCATAGGAGGGCCGCCATTTAGAGCACGTTGTAAAGGATAATATGCTATGTTTTTAATCATAAGTATTCTTGATGAAATATACTGTATGTACCACTTTTAACGCCGGCGGTTATGAGAAGTATGGCCGACGCATGATACAAACCTTTTTGCAGAATTGGCCGCAAGAGGTTCAATTGGTTGTGTATGCCGAAGCTTGTGCGGTAAGTGAATCGGCACCTAACTTGATTGTGCATGACCTTGCGGTTGCTAGTCCAGAACTGGTTGCATTCAAACACAAGTGGCGCGGTGTGCCCAAAGCAAATGGTGATGTAAGTGCTGATCCAGCACGGTCTCAACGCAAGGATGCCGGTAAAGGCTTCAAGTGGGATGCAATTCGATTTGCTCACAAAGTTTATGCCGTATTTCACTGTGCAAAAACTACATCAACTGATTGGTTGTTGTGGATGGATGCTGATACCATATGCCATAGCCCGATCAGGCTTGCTGATTTACAAAAAATGTGTCCCCCAAGAATGGACCTTTGCTTCCTGGGACGTAGACAAAAGTATACCGAATGCGGATTGTATGCTATGAATTTAACAAGCCCTGCTACTTGTTTGTTTTTAAGCAAGTTTCAGCAGGCCTACGATGATGCCGAGAATGGTATTTTTAAACTGGACGAGTGGCACGACTCATTTGTGTTTGATGCCGTACGTCGTAATAGTACGTTGATAGAACTTGACTGGTCAAGTCATTTGATCACCGGCGAAGGACATCCCTTAATCAACTGTGAGTGGGGAGCATGGTTAGATCATCTTAAGGGTGCAAGAAAAGACCTTGGACGTAGCAAGCGTGTGGACCTTAAAGTCACAAGAACAGAAGCATACTGGCAATGAACTGGATATTTTTAAGCAAGAACAATCAGGATGAGTACATGGAAATGTTGGCTCATGGGTCAGGGTCAACGTCTACCCCACTTGAAACTTGGCAATACGAATCCAGTCAAAATACAATTGTAGTACGTGGCATAATGAAGCACAAGATTATCAAACAATGTTGGCAGGATCAAAGACCATTTTTGTACATGGATTCTGGCTATGTAGGCAATCGTGCCAGTAGTGCCAATCCCAATGGATGGAAGTACTATCATCGTATTGTATTCAACAACTTACAGCATGATAAAATTGTGTCACGCCCTGCTGATCGCTGGGAGCGATTAAGAATCAACATACAGCCTTGGAGGCGCACAGGCAGTAAAATTTTAATTGCGGCGCCAGATGAAAAGCCTTGTATATTTTACGGCATTGATCTTGAGCAATGGATTGCACAAACTATGACTACTATAAAACGACACACTGATCGTCCGGTGGAAATACGGCAACGCAATCCTGATAGGCGGGCCAGGGTCAAACACAACATTGAATCTGCACTAGATGATGTACATGCTGTGGTTACCTTTAACTCAATTGCTGCCACAGAAAGTATTTTATCAGGCGTGCCAGCGTTTGTTCTAGCACCTTGTAACGCGGCCATGCCTGTAGCCGACACAGACTTAGCCAAAATAGACACCCCCACTTATGCTGACCAAGATCAAGTACATGCTTGGGCACATCATCTTGCGTATGGACAGTTCCATAACGACGAGTTAAAAAACGGAGTTGCCACACGCATACTCAAGGAGACCTACAATGTATGAAAGCCACGGATGGTGGTTTCCAGATACGGAAACACACTTCCCACAAATGCTCAACAAGAGTATCAGTAAAGGTGGACCTGCTGAATATCAGTATCAGGTACGCAACAAGAGTTTGACCTATGTCAAACAGTTTAGAACTGGCATAGACATTGGTGCCAATGTAGGCTTATGGAGTCGTTCACTTGTGTCAAAGTTTGAACGTGTGATTGCGTTTGAGCCTGTACCAATGTTTAGAGAATGCTTGCATAAAAATGTCACAGGCAAAAACTTTTTTATCAGCCCCATGGCCTTAGGTGATCAGGATACCACAGCACGTATGAACATAACTGCTGGTAATACAGGACACACGCATATTGATCCTACCAGCATTGGATCTGGTGATACCACTGTGGTCAAACTAGATAACTTGTACATTGACAATGTAGACTATATCAAAATGGACTGCGAAGGATTTGAATATCGTGTGATACAAGGTGCTGAGCAAACAATTCGACAATGGCGCCCAGTTGTGGTAGTGGAGCAAAAGCCACACGATATGTATTCAAAAGACTATGGACAGTTTGCAGCCATTGGATTACTAGAATCCTTTGGCATGCGCAAACTAGATCAAGTTAAAGATGACTGGATTATGGGATGGTGAGTTCTTATTATACGCAATCAGTTCGGCTAGGCACCAATTTTCAAGAAAGCAATAAAAACTGGGCCGGGTACGATGTTGTAAAATATCAAAAGAAGATCAAAGACCTAGTGGATCATTATGGTGCAAAGACCATACTTGATTACGGGTGTGGTAAGGGATTACAATACAAAGAAAAACTTCCCTACAGCCAAACAGGCAGTGTGGGCATACCCGAAAGCGACTGGAGAACGTTTGACGAGTATCTAGGAGTCAAGGTATACTGCTACGATCCTTGCGTTGCTGAATTTGATCAGTTGCCTCCGAGAGGAACCAAGTTTGACGGAGTAATTTGTACTCAGGTATTAAACAGCATACCAGATGATGACATGACTTGGGTGAGAGAGTTGATGGAAAGTTATGCCAGTAAGTTTTGCTTTATTGGATTGAATTTTCAACGTGAAGCCAAGAGTAAAAAGACCATGTATGATCCTGCATATTTTTGTAAACCACGCACTAGAGAATTCTTTCGTAGTTACTACCAAGACTGGACAGGTGGTGATTTGTTTTGGTGGTTTAAAGATCGCGAGTACTATCCTGGATGGTTAGATGATCAACTCACAGGCAAGTGGTCCGATGTTCCTGCAACATGGACTGGCAAGTACAAATATGTAGAGGTAAATCACAGATGATTATAGATCCAAATTATCAAAAACAGTTGGCAACCATGCATGGGCGTGGTCAATTTGTTAGAGGCAGTAAGATTTTAAAAAATGTAAAACCATTTATTGACCAATACCGGCCTGCAAGTTTATTAGACTACGGCTGTGGCCACGGGGCATTAATAGCAAGTATACAAGAACTATATCCTGCTATGCGTGTGGAAGGGTACGACCCCGGCAATACTGATCATAATCAAATGCCCAAACGCAATTTTGATGTTGTTGTGAGTGCGGATGTGTTTGAGCATATTGAGCCAGCATACCTTGACCAAACGTTGACCTTGATACGTGGTAAAATACAAAAAGCTGGTTGGTTTAGAATTGCCTGTTATCCAGCTAAAAAGCACTTGCCCGATGGACGTAATGCTCATCTAATTGTAGAGACTCCCGAATGGTGGAGAGATCGCATACTAAAGGTTATGCAACTTACTATAGTCAAAGAAGATATAAGTGTGGTTGACAAAAGTCACAAGTGGTCCGACATTGTAGGACACAATTACGATGTGGTAGTTGAAGTCAAATAAGGCAAAAACTTTTGGTACACAAGGCCTTGGCAAGCATCGGCATCACTCCAATGGGCCGCTGATAAATCTTGAATCCATTGCTGCCGATCAAATATTTCCGGAGATTCAATACGTGATATATCTCGGTTGGCTACTGCCCAACTAACACAACTGGCATCATCTGCAAACACTGGAACGCCTGCGCACACAGCAGCCACACTGGCTGAACTGTTGAACAATACTACTGAATGCGCATCGATTAAATTATCTAGCAGTTTACTATGCGCAGGATCAATTACACTAGTATTCAATTGACGTATGTGTGAAAAATCTTTCATTAGGTATGCACCAGGATGTGGTCTCACAACAATTTGTCTTTTTGTATATTGACGAATAGTTTTAATTTTATCTTCTAGCCAGGCCACGGGACTCAATGTCTTCATAGCAAAGCCGCCATCACGTTGCATACAAATCAAAATATACCCATTATTGTTATTTTTTACAGGTTGCAGATGTATGTTTAGTCGTTGACTAATTTCTGTCCACTTCTCTGGGCTACTATTTTTATTTGCATACTCAGCACGATCGTAAAACGGACCGCCCAGGCTATAACGCAAATAGGTACCTGAGTCATCAAGATACTTCCAACAACTGGCATCAATGCACATGGTGTTAAATCCACGACGTTGCTGTTCGGCAATTATTTCTTTTCGCAAAGTGATATTACGACCGCCTGTGTTGGTTGTTGCCCAACCCAACATCACTGCCAGTCTGCTGGGACGATACTTAAAATCCCATTCCACATGAACTCGATGCCCGGTATTTTTAACACCTTCGGCAAAACTTTCTAGGCAGGCAATTTTCCTTGCGTGTTTTCGAGGATTTGCTACACTACTGACATAAACAACAACATCAACGCTCATTTAGAATACGCCAAGCAGTACCGTTTCGCATTTCTACTTCGGTAAATTGGCAATAGGCTAGGCTACGTGCCCATGCATCAACTTCGTCGAGGCTCGGTATGTAAGGATTTTCAATATCGGCAATATTTTTTCTGCATAACGGTGAGGCAGCGTTTGGCCCTAGTGTGATTGCTGGTTTACCCAACAATAGTGCTTCTGTGGCAGCAATACTTGAATATGTTACCAAGCAATGTACATCTTGATCCAGTGCCATTTCCATGGTATCGGTATTGACTCTGGTACTACGCCCTTGTTTAGTGCGTACTACAATTGGACGGTTTGTGTGTTTTCTTAAAGTTTCTTGTGTGGTTTCAAGCCACTCTTCTAAATTGATATCATATAGGTTTAATAATTTTTGGCTAGGTGGTGCCAACAGTATGTTTGTGCCTGACGTAAACTTTTTAAACTTTACACCTGTTGCATCTAGTCTATCTCTAGGACGTTCTATAACTGGACCAAAATACTGTACATCGTTCTTTGTAATGCGATGATATAACTTTCGCTTGCTATTGCCAAAGTAACCAGTGTCCATGTAGTAAAAATCTCTACCAACTGCTCGACAGCCTTCCATTTGCTTGCGTTTGGTAATGCCGCGCAACACAGCCGGGGTCATTGAGTGTTCTTCTTTTTCCCAGGTGCTGAGTTGTCCACCTGCACCTTGAACAAAACTTTGTAGTAGTGGGTCGTACATATGACCTTTTCTTTCGTATCTATATTCACTATCTAGTGCCACAACTTGATTGACTGGTATAGCAGCCAACTGCTGGTGTAATACTTCTAACGTAATTCCATAGTACAATCCTGCAGGGTCCACACGATATTTTAATATATTATCAAACAAATATCTTATTTCTGGTACAGTTTGATCAAGCACATGCGGCGGCGGCGGCGGTGGCGGCAGGGGTGGAACGTAATTGGTTTCGTCTTCGAGTTCCCAGTCATTCATCTATTGACCTCTGTAAACAATATTCAGTAAGTATGCGTTCTCTGTGCCATTCATCACCTTGTGGTGTGTCAGCAAACTCTTGAAAGCACGGTGTGCCCAGAGTGTAGTGCAATAGTTTAGCGTCCTTGTTGACACCATATTCATCTGGCAGCCAATTCCACTCTGGTGGCAGTTCACCTATGCGGGCATCATCTAGCCACGAGAAGCGGTGGAGCTCACTGCCCGTGGCTCGCTGGACAAACTCAGGAGTAAGCTGTCTGTTAGGAAAGCTATTACAATTCCACAGAATAACACTAGACCAATTTTTTCGAGGATAGTCTTCATTTCGTGCTCCTAAATATTTTACAGGCATGCGTGTTTTGTAATCGTGCTTGACTACCATCACGTCATTGTAGGGATTTTTCAACTCCCATAGTTTAACAATGTCATCACGCACAATCATGTCGCCGTCAATGAATATTGCCCATCCTGTGTATTCTTGCAGGTGTGGCACAAGAAATCGTGTGTAGATAAAGTGATTGCTGCCATCTGTATGTGTTTCTTCGTAGTCACGAAACAGGTTCAGCGCCACAGGAATAATAGCCACAGGCTTTGATGCATGTCGTATGATTGAGTTAGCACAGGTATGAAAAGCAATTGCTTCTCTAGGATCATACCCAACGTAAACTGGTATGGCTTTCATCGACGCTCAATATCCTCTTCCACACAATCTTCACCATACTGAATTTCAATCAGTTTAAGAGGTTGGTCAGTTTCATTGCACAGCATGTGCCATTGATTTTTCTTGATCCAGATATAGTCATGCACATTGAAATGACCAACAAGATCGTGATCGCTGGAATTGTCCAGGGTATACACTGCGGCTTCACCTTCTGCCACAAACCAAAACTCAGCACGTCGATCGTGTCGTTGCATACTCAAGCAGGTCTTGGGTGCCACAGTAAGTTCTTTGAGTTTGGTGTTTGGCCCAACTTCGTGTAACACACGATAATACCCCCAGGCACGTGAGGTCTTGGGTTTCTTCCAATCTTCCAATATCCAGGAACTAGAGTTCATCTTGTTTTCGCCACCAACACCAAACACAAACTCCACATCGTCAAATACCATTTCTGGAATGTTATCCTTGGTGCGATCGCCCCCGTTGGCAAACACAATAGTATCGTTAGGGTAACGTGTTTTTATCAGTTGAATTGCATCACAACTGGAGTTATCGTTGTCATTGTAAACAATCACTTGATCCACAATGCTCAATGCACTAACTAGTGCAAAGCGTTCACTCATGGGCATGAATGGCTTGCCCTTTTTACGAGTAAGCCATTCATCTGAGTTAAGTCCAACTATGAGTTTATCACCTAGTTGTTTTGCTGCCTGAAAGTAGGCAAGGTGTCCGGAGTGTATGGGATCGAACCCACCTGTTACAAGTACAATTTTCATACTGCTATTTAAACACAGTATTAGAACAGGTCTGTTTTTTCCCAGGGCAAATAATCTTTGCCAAAGTGTCCGTAATTGGTTGTTGTACTATAGATTGGCCTAAACAAATTAAAACGTTCAATAATACCACGAGGTGTTAAATCAACATTGTCTTGTAACCATTTGGTTAGATCGCGACTCTGTTGTAAGTCTGCGGTTTCTACATAGAAGCTCATGGGCTGTGCTAGACCAATAGCATAACTAATCTGTACTGTAGCCCAATCTGCTCGACCACTTGCTACAATGTTCTTGGCAAGATAGCGCATCATGTAAGCGGCACTACGGTCCACCTTTGTGGGATCTTTCCCTGAGAAAGCCCCGCCCCCATGAGGGCTATACCCACCATAAGTATCAACAATAATCTTACGACCGGTGAGACCTGTATCACCATCAGGGCCACCAATAACAAAACGGCCAGTAGGATTAATAAAAAACTCAGTAGCATTGTCAACATATTTCTCCGGTAAGACACTGCGAATCACACTTTCAACAGACATTTGAACTTGCTCAATATCCACTGACTCGTGATGTTGCGTAGAGCATACCACTTTAGCAATACGTTTAGGAGAGCCATCGTCATTGTATTCAAATGTGACCTGACTCTTAGCATCTGGACCTAACCAAGGCAAGTCATTGTTTTTGCGTAGCTTGGCAAGCTGTTCTACAATCTTGTGGCTCCAATAAATTGCACTAGGCATATGTGCATCAGTTTCATTGCAAGCATATCCAAACATCAATCCTTGATCTCCGGCGCCAAAGGTGTCAGTTCCTAATGCAATGTCAGCACTTTGCCCATGCAATAAATTTGTAATCTCTACTGTTTGCCAATTAAATCCTGCTTGTTTGTACCCAACATCTTTGATAACTTTGCGAACTGCAGAATCAACTTCCTCGGCGTGTAAAATGCCTTTGTATTCTCCTGCAACTATGACACGATTGGTAGTAACCAATGTCTCGCATGCGCATCGCAATGCTGTGTCTTGTTTGGTCATAACTAGATCTAATACAGCATCGCTAATGGCGTCTGCTATTTTATCTGGGTGTCCTTCAGACACACTTTCACTTGTAAATAGATAACTCATTGATTCCTTTAAACTTGTATATCTTCCATGCCAGCAGTACGTAATCGTACCACGTGGCCCATTTGCCACTGTTTGGTATCAAGACCTTTCATGATCCCTAGCCAACGATTTCGCAAATATGCTACTTCGTTGATGATGGTTTCGTAATCAATTACTTCGTCCTCACCATCAACATATTTCTCCGCATCCCTACTAGTTAAGGCTCTGGCATAGCCTTCTAAATATTTCTGGAAGTGCTTGCGTCTAATCTTGCGCAACTGGATGTTGAGAAAATTCAATACTGCTTCAATCTCTTGCAGTTGATTAAACCTGTGCTCAGTAATACCCGGTAATGCAGTGATATTTTTTTCTACTATACCACCAATTTTGCAGTCTCGTTTGGCCAGATCTAATTCGTTTTCGTAATGCGATATAAAATCAGGAATGAGTCCAAGATTAGACGTAACTTTACTATACCACATATTTTTTATACTCCACTAACCACGGAAATAATATTTTCCAATCTGTGCCACGTCGGCGATCCTTCTCGTCAAGATAAGTTAACAATTTGTTAATCTCATCAGGATTAATCCGGGACTGTACGATGCCATTTGCTATACCCAACATGTAGTTGTATGTTATTTTATCTTCATCAGTAGATTGTGGCATCAAGGATAATATTTGATCAAAGTCATGTTTAAACTCGTCGCCGCCTAATATGCCAGCATCAAAGTAGCTCGGAGTCGGCGACGGGCCACTAAAGTGATGATGTACTGGGCGTATAGCGTTCCATTCTTTTAACTTTAGCAACAAATCAGGCATGGTCTTGATAGTCAACGCTGTTATAGTTTGATTTATACTAATGTACAACCATTTGTGCTTGATTAGAGATTCAAAATTCTGTTGCCATTGCTCAAGATCAATTCCCCATCTCACATACTCTTGTTGTGGTCCCCAGCAATCTATACTGCACGTTATATCAACTCGTTTTATTTTTTTTGTCAGCAACAGTTTTTTAAAACGTTCAACAAACATACTTAACCTGTCCGGAGATACCATAAGATTGGTTATGATGTTGAGTTCGCAATTGGGATTGGGATGTTGCTCTATCATGTCTAAAAGTTTTTCAAACTCTTTTTGATAGAACGGTTCACCACCTAGCACTCCAAATCGTTTGAGCTTGGGAAAGCCGTCAGGAAACCATTGCCAAAAATGTGGAGATAGATCCTTATAGTGTATGTCTACAGGAGTCAACGAAACACCGTTTTGATCAAAGTTACCAAACTTGTGATTTTCAGTGTTTATCACAGAACTCAATGAGGGTGTGCAGTACAAGCATCCTAGGTTGCATGTATTATTAAAAAATACTTCTAGTACCGTGGGACTTACTACAATTGCAGAAGGATCATCAACAAGTTCAGGCGGAGATAAATTTGGATTGTCAATTTGTCGCAATCGATCACTTGTTCCGCCTGCTTCTTCAATATTTTTACAATACGAACAACTTTTCTCTGGCCATAGGCCTTGCAACATTCTTGTACGATCGCTTAACACAACTTCAGTATTGTGAAAATCACTAAAATTTTCTGGAGTTAATTGTGTTTCAGCAGTACGATGGCAAGTTCGAGAGAACCCGCCATTGAGGTACAATGCCGTCCAATTCCATTTTAATTGACAACTTGTTGCAGTTCGGATTGGAAAATATGTCAAGGACATTAATTTTCCCAGTCGTCCTTGTCAAAGTCGTCAAAGTCTTCATCTTCTTCTGCATCTTCTTCTTCGATGTAGTCTTTGTCATTGTCAAGGTATGCAGTCAACGCACGTTTGATATCTGAATCACCTTTGAAAGCACTACGAATATCATCAACATCTGAATCATTGTCCATCAAGATCTGTACCACAGTTTCTGCGGCTTCTGCACGATCCACGGTGTTTACAAAACGTTTGAGTTCACCCCAAATTTCGCTTGCTACTACTTCGCTCATTCTGTTTCCTCCTCGACTGTAGTTACCTCTGCCTTCTGATTTGCAAAGTCTTTCATCACAGTATCAAGACACCCGTCGTCGTTCTTTTCCCATGCTTTGCGGAACTTCTTGATAATCTCGCCTGCACTGGTAGTGAACACAAGGCTGTTGCCTTCACGTTTGAGTAAGTTTTTCTTTTCAATCAAGTCAACTAGCCCTGAGTAAGGACTCATACCTGTTGTGTAAGGGATCTTGACTTGTACTCCTTCAAACGGTTTAGCATAACGTGTTTTCATAACTTTGCAACCAGCACGGATACCGTTTACTTCTGAAACTTTGTTGCCATCTTCATCTTCTTTGAGCTTCATCTTCTTCATGGCAACCACAATAGAGCTGGCATAGATAAAGCCTTGCCCGCCACTAATCTTGTCATCCGGATCAAACATGTCTTGTGATGCGTATGTGTGGTTGGTACATACCAATCCAACATTGTAGCTACCAAACATATTAACACAGTTACGAACAAGTGCTGTGAGTGCTTTGGGCTTGCGACCCAAGTCACCTTTCATTTCACCTGCATCAAACTGATTAACGTCTGTGGGTGTTAACAACATGCCCAAGGAGTCAATAACAAACATGACTTTGGGACGCTCACCATCGGGCAAGGCTTTGTAATCACTCATGAATGTGGAAATTGTTTTGGCAACATCATCAATCATGGCCATGCTTAATTTAAGCAGTTTGTCCTGGCCTGTGTCAACGCCTAGTGCTTTGAGCCAGTCTTCATCTAGTGCGTTCTCACTGTCAATCAACACCACAAAGATGCCTTGCTCTTGTGCGTGTTTAACAATGTTGCCACTACAGATGTAAGATTTACCAGCACCCGAGTCACCAGCAAACACAGTGACTTTGCCCAACGGAATGCCGCGGTTGAAGTCACCAGAGATCAAATAGTTTAGGGCATAATTGCCTGTGCTGATCCAATCTGTAGGATCATTGAAGCCAATACTCAGGCCGTCAATGCTTTTTGTAATTTCCTTGCGGAACTTTGAAACGTCAAATGGTTTTCCCATAATTCACCTATGTATAGAAAGAAACGCAAGAGGTGTTATCCCCTTGCGTGATGTGGTGTCAATTATTTTTGCTGACGAGCACGAATCATGGCCAAAATATCTTGGGCATTACCGCTGGCGGCAGCGGGTTTGGCAACTGGTGCTGTAGCAACTGGCGCTTCTTCTTCATCATCAAATGGTGATGCGGCTACCGGGGCAGGTGCTGCCTTGGCTACAGGAGCACTTGCGGCCACAATATCGTCTTCAGTTACTCCACTGTTGCCACCTGCTGGTGCGTTAACACCTGCTGGACGGAAGTACTGACCCCAACGCTCTGTGTCGTACGGTTGGCCATCTACCGATGCTTCGAACATCTCTTTGATAACCTTCAACTCCACGTCTGTTGGACGCTTGGGCAAGAATGTGCTCAAGTCAAACAAGCCGTGTGCTTCGACTGCGGCTTGCTCAGTTTCTGTCAATGCAGATTCCTTACGGGCCCACTTTGAAGTATTATAGTCAGCGTATCCACCTTTTTGTGTTTTTGTGATACGGAAGTCCAGACCACGCATGGCGTCTGTTGGCAATTCTTCCAATTCAGGATCCATCAACGCACCTTTGATAAGCGTGAACAATTGAGGACCAATGATGAATCGGCGAATAGGATTGTCCGGAGTCTTGTCGTCAGCAATTGGGTTCTCGCGAACAAAGCCTTGGAAAATGTAACTGCGTTTTTTCCAGTACTTACGACCCATGTCTTCAAGACTCTTGTCCTTGAACCATGTACGTACTTCTGCCAAGATTGGGCAAGCGTCGCCCCACATCTCAACACAGGGTACTTGTACCATGACCTGTTTAGATTCCATTTCTCCCTTGATACCGTTGAAAGGCAAACGAATCATTGCTCGTTCTTGCCAGAAGAATGTGTTTTTTGTGTTACTATCAGGGAGGAAGCGTAGTGTAGCCGATTGGCCTTCTTCCATGTTCCAGTGTGGATAGATCGATTTGTCTCCGCCACCTTGCGAACCTTGTCCGCCTTTGTTGCCTTCTGCTGCCTGTAGTCGTGCTCTGATTTCTGCTAATGATGCCATAGTGTTTCTCCTTGTTAAGTTGCCTATGTAATATGCCTATCTAAAAACTTAGATGTGTGTTGCCTGTGCATACAAGTTGTATTGTATACGAATGTATTTAGCATCGCAATAGCAAATGGCAAGACTTTTGCCTTTCTTGTCAGCCATAAAAAAGCCCGACTAGGCCGGGCTCTTTAGAGAATGGTAAATTATTTCACCAAGGCTAGAGATTTGATTCTGGCTAGCAATGCGTCGCCGTCCTTGCTTTCATAGTAGGCACCAGTAATAGCACTGTTGCTGTTCATGGGATCGTCATTTCCTTCGCCCATGACAGGAGCCATGCTGCCTGCCACAGTGCCCATTTCATACATGCCACCGCATTCGGCAAGTCCATGTTCTGGACAGTATTCACCTTCCATGGTGTAATTGCATTCAGCTACTGATTTTTCTGCACTCTTGTCCAATTGGTCGGCAAAATGTGCAACCGCTGGGCTTTTACCTACCATGAACGCATCAACTGCCGCACCTTCGTCAACTTCGGGATGACTACTGAAATGGTGGTAAGCTGACGCTACATCGCTTATAAAGTCTTCGTCATAGTTGATTTTGTAACGAGCTGCTTTTGGAGTCATACCTATTTCAATTAATTCGTCGTACACAGCTTTGTAGAAATCATCGTTGTCGCTGTTGGTGCTCATACCTGGCTTTTCTAGTGCCAGAATCTTGCCCACTAGTTCGTCAATGTATTCACTGCCTGCGTGGTCACGACTTTCTGCAACAGGCAATCCGGCTGCCTTGCGCATGGCATTGAGACTTTCAACTGCTTCGCTTACAGGAGCCATTTCAGGTTCTTCAGGCATGTCCTGTGTGGGTGCCACTGGTTGTTCAGGCTGGATACCTGGTTCTGTGCCATCATCTGGTAATACACCAGCTGGCTCTTGTGGGCTTGTGTCAATGCCTAGTTCTTCCAAACGAGCCATAACTTCGGTATCATTCCAGGCATTAGCATCAGCATCTTGCTTGGCTAATGCATCTAAACGATCAAACAAGATGTCATCGCCAACTATGCCGCCTAACAGTTCTCTGGCATTGGTTGCATCTGGACCTACAATCAAGTCTTTGCTCAGCAACTCTTTGAGCTTGTTTACTTGTTTGGACGTTTCGGGTAATTCCCACGTGCCTTCGGCCAAGTTGTTGATCCACGATTCAAATATATCTGCTTCTCTCATAGCATTTCCTTGTTGTTGTATACGAGCCAATAGTGGCAGAGCCTCTTCGATTCGTGAGTCCAATGTTTGTTCAATAAACATTGTTTTGATGTTTTCTACCAGTTCTTCTTGCGCACCAATTTCAGCAGGATGCCAAGACTCAAAGTAGTGGGCATACCCACGTGGTGTGCCCATGCGTTTGACACTTTCACGTAGACTTTGATAGTATGATTGAGCTTGTTCTGTAATCTCTTGTGTGACACCTTCCATCACACGTCCTTGACTGGCACGATTGAAACGGTTTAACACTTTCATTTCGGTTACCATATTATTAATATGGCTGCCACGAATATCGTAGGGCTTGCCGCCTTGTCGCACATGTTCTAGCATGGCACGGCCGCCTGCTAGATTTGTAAATTGTAATTTAAAACGTTCACGATCAGCAGTTTCAATAAACAAACTTTCCACATAGCGATAGCGTTTGTCGTTTTCACCTAGCACACGATTATGGTTAATTACCAGTCGTGCTTCTGTGGGCTCACCACTGTAGCTGGTACGCTTGTTTCCGTAATAGCCTTCAAACAAGCCTTCAGTCAAGGCCTTTAAGGATGCCCGCACCTGGTGTAGTTTGCTAATGTCCATCATGGTGCCGGTCCATCTGTTTCGGTGGCACAGTGCCATTAACTGTTGTTGGAACTCAAAAAAGTCGTTGCGGTCTTCGGGGCTCTCCATGGTCTTGCCAAGATTGTCACCATACATGATCAGCATTTCAGTAGGATTGTCTTTGGATCCTGCTACTATAACCATGGTACCGTAATTTTTACCTGACTGCGATACATAGTCAAAAGTAAACACTTTGGCCTTATCGGTATCGCACGGGCGGCCATCTTTTCCTGTGGTTTCAGCTTGAAAATCGCGGGTGTCCAGCAAATCGGCTAGTTTTTGTTCAAAATTGAGTTCTTGTGCCATAGTTGTATATTTAGTCTAATGTTGTAGTCTGCCTAGTATGACATTTATCTCCGTGCCATCGTGTATAGGCAGCCTTAATAATTGTTTTTCCACAATGCTCACAAGTTGTTTTACTATCATTAATAGATGACTTTAGATTATTCATCCATTCTGCAGATCTTTGTGGCCTTTTCTTTCCAGTTAGTGCTTGACTTACTTTAAGATTGCGTTCGGCGCTAGGTTTGGTGCCACTAAGAGTTTTACTAATTTTTTCCCTCCATTCGGGTGTGAGCCTTCTACCTTTGTGCTTGCTCGGTTTGCCTCTATTAGATTCAGACAATGCAGTTGCATTATTCTTTTTAATCACTTCGTATATTCTTGATGTTATTTTATATCGTTGCTGTGTAGTTGTATTATGTAAATTTGCCATAGCCCATGTTGCATGCCACATACTCCGTTTTTCTAATCCAATTGTCATTTTTGTCAGAAGATAATGACATATAAAATGTTCTCTTGCTGTTAATTCTACAAGGTTTTCATTGCTATTAGTTCCACCAAGACTCTTAGGAACAATATGATGCTTCTCAACATAACCTGTAGCCTTTCTTGCACGGGCGTTGTTAATAATATTGTAGTACCACAATGTATATTTGTTTTCTATGAACATACTAGTATTTATCAGACATAGCAATAAATAGTATAGTATAGCAATAAATAGTATATTATCTAAGAAGAGCCACAAAAGGCATAGGTTCAATTTGATTGTCTGCGTGATCTTTAAGGTGTGTGTTTAGGTCTGCGTGATATGTTTGCAACAGCATGAGCATGCGTACTGCTAGCAAACTGCTCATTACAAGATCATCTGTCTCTCCTGGTTTGGCGGCGTAGCTTGAGCCCATGGCTACAAATGTTTTGAGTTCAGAAATCAAGGGCTTTGAGTGTAGTTTCATGCGATCTGATTCCACAAGTATCTTGAACTTGTTGCAGGCCACAATTTTGCTTTTGTTTGTGGTTGTGAATCCTTTGCGTATTCTACGTCCTGCTGTGCCCTGCACAGAGTTGTCGCTAAGGAAGTATCCTGGAATGTTTTCTTCTCCATACTCTGCAATGGAAATTAGTGCGGCTTCGCCAAGGGTGTTATTCTCCACAGAATAGTAGACTTTTCTTTCATCTTTGACCACTGCATTGATTTCTTTTACAATATCTGCTAGAATTTTAACCTGTGTTGGCACATCAGTGCGATTGTGTCTCCACTCAGCTACCTGTGTTGTGGTGTCTGCTTCAAACACTTGTATGGCTGCAGGGTCGCTGCCTGTGCCCAAACTGGGATCCAGTGCCACAATGTATATTTTGTCTGCGTGTATGGGTGCATACCAGCGTACTTGGCCAGTTTTCCTCGTGGGCTCAACTCCTTCAATATCCAACAGTTTGATAGGAGATATCAATGTTTCGTCATTGATAACAAATTCACAATCCATCTCTCGACGGAAACGTTCTTCACCTAGCTGTGCTCGTTGCTGATCTCCCCAGGACTCGTCACGATCAGGATGATCACGCCAGTAACTACGATATGCTTTGAAACCGTTTATGCCCAGGCCATTTGGTCGTTGGTTGCCAAATTCATCTTCGGTCTTGTTGGCACCTTTCCACAGGTAAGCAAACTGATCTTCGTCTGAGTTGGGGGTACTTGTAATAATGGCTTTACCACCAGTTGCTAATGTGGGGCTGATGGAAGTCCAAAACTCTTTGGCAATGGTAGGGCGTACGAATGCAAACTCATCCGAGTATAGTAGCGAGATAGACATACCTCGGCCTGTTGTTTCTGTTGTTGTTTGCGATACAATACGTGACCCGTTGTCAAAGTCTATAGATCCTTTGTTGTAACTGGTTACACCTGCTCGTATATGGTTAGGGCACAGCTCATAGGCATAGCGAATACGTTGCATAATTTCCTGTGCACCTGTATACTTGTGAGCGGCGATTAGAATAGTTGAGTCTGGTACAAACATTGCATACCATAACAAGTAACCAGCTGCCGAAGTTGACTTGCCAGTTTGTCGAGGCATTAACGAAATTGAATAGCGATAGTTGTGGTAGGTGTAAATTAACTTTTTCTGATAATCAAACGGATGGTACAACATCTTACCGCGTGTGGGGTGCTGGATATAAAAGAAGTTGTCCATGAAGAACAACGGGCCATCCACAGAATCAGCACACTGCATGAACTCCATTAACTGGTCTTCAGTGAATGTTTCTCTGCGGTGTGGTGCTTTGACTAGTACTGTTTCTGGACTGATAGCCATGCTATTAATTATCTAATAATGCCGCAAGTTCAGGCCAGCATCTCACAAACTCACCTGACTTGTCTGGATGATATTTTGTTTCAATTTCTGCAATGTGTTGTTTAAATTTGGCGGTGATGCCTGGGCGTTCTTGTTTAACATTACGATAAGTGTTTAATGCATTGTCAAAGAACATGCGCTCTGCATCTGTTGCAAGTCCTGTTGCATAGAATCGCTCAATTTCGGCGGCTGCCAGTTCAGCAACTTCAGGTCCATGCAAGAATGGATCAAGGTAGTCAGGTTGAAACAGGTTTTGCCAGAGTACAGTTACACCTCGTGCCACAGCCCATTCACGGAATTCTGTAATGCGTGTGGCATTGTAGATGTTGTACACTGCATGTATGCCGCCCCAGTGTCCTTTTGAAAACAAATCTTTGACTATAGCAATGTTGTTTTCAACTTGTAACCACTCGCCGCCATATCGCACATATTCAAAGCGGTCGTCAATGTTGTCAAAGCTCATGCTCCAGCCAACTTTCTTACGTTGTGCTAGTTTCTTGAAGATCTTGTTTCGGTCAAGATCCACATTCATGTTGGTAATGATGGTTACTGTACAATCTTCTGGAATGACATCTAGTAGTCGTTCGTTTTCTGGTAACAGCAAGGGCTCACCGCCCACAAGTGCTACATCTCGAATGTGCTCGTGATGCGCCGCAATGAAGTCACACACATCATCATAATAGGGACGACTGCCGGACTTGAATGGAATACCTTTGAGTGCGGACCATTTTGAACTGGCCCATTCACTACAGTAGTTACATGAAAGGTTACAGGTGGTATTCCATCTCACGTCCACTATAACAGGATAGTGGTACAGTGATCCGGCAGTCGTATAATCTAAATCTTGGTTCTGATCGTTGTGCCATTTGCGTTCTGAGTCGGCACCAAAGCGTTCGGCTTGTACGCAGTTAGAGCAATACTTGTGTGGCTTGCCTTGTGCAATGCTACCGCGAATTTCTTGCAGTAGATCTCCGTTGAGTATTTCAATAATGTTGTTGGTGTTCAAGTTGCCCAGCATGTTGGGATCGCCTGCACAACAAGTTTTAACATCACCACGGGGATTTATGTGTAGGCCACGCCAAGGTGCGGCACAATAGAAAGTATCAGACATGCAGTTATTTACATGCCTGATACCAGGGGTCAATTATTCTGCGTTCTTGCCGCACTTGGCACGTTTAGCGTTGGTCAATGCACCGTAGTCTACTGGCCATTCAGCACCTGGTGGCAATTCCTTTGCGTTAACAGGAAACTTGTGTGCTACACTGGCCATTGTTTGAATTTGACTAACAGGTAATCTAAACTTGGTCAAGTCGTTGCCCAGGTTAACGTAGGGTTTTGTATGCGGAAAACTCCAACCAGCAATTTCGTGAGTGGTGTTATTGATTACAATTTTATAGTAACCATGTGGAACAATTACTCCTGCACCAATAGTAGGATCATTAGGAGCATACATTGCACCTACATAAATTGTGTAAGGTTGGTTGCGTTGTACTGCCCATCCACGTACTGATGTTTCTAACAGTTTCCAAACACCACGATTCAAACTGCCATGTTGTGGATACATGTTGGTCATTAGGAATGATTCATATTCAACTTGTTCACTCCAACTCAGGTCGCCATCTGGAGCGGCATGGCCTTTGTCATAACCTGTGCCAGCATAGTCATCTGGCCTGGCACCATTAGGCACTGAACGGTCAGCAACAAATGCGTTAGTGCGAGGGAAACAACCTAGTGCATTAGGGGGTGTTAGTGTGTAAGCAACATACACAGGAATCTTTACAGGAGCATCGTAGGCCACAAAATATGCTTCACGGCAGATGGGTTGTGCGGCTCGTTGTGTTTGTGCAAATCCATACGGGCTGTGTACAGCACAGGCTTGAGGGGGTAATGGGGCACGTTGTTCCCACGCTTGTGCTAGACTAGAGGCTGCTAGCAACAGCACAATTAAAAGTTTTTTCATTGGGTATTTAGTTGCCCTGGGTCAGCGTGGATAGCCTTTAAATGGCTTTACTGGACTTTGGGTGTCCACAAATGTAGGTTCTGTGCTTGTGGGGGTCGAAACCAGTTGCTTTCCGCCTGGGGTATTGGTCATGGCCAATGCTTGGTCAATAATTTCAGCAATGTTAGCAGCCATACCTTCTACTACACCGTGTTCGCCAAATGCTGTTTCTGGTGACCATTCAGGCAACTTATCAGTGAGACCATCTGTGCCTGCATTGCTACGTGCTCGTGCAAGTGCCACTCCAAATCTATAATTGCGATAAGGATCAGCGGCACTGAGTCCTGGAATTACATAAGTGTAACGCATGGGGTCTGCCTGCTCGGGAGGCAAAGTTGATTGTTCAGTTAAGAACTCACGGGCTCTCATCTAGGGTAGCCCTTGAATGCTGTTACTGGACTGGTTTTGTGTGTATCAGGTTTTTCTAAACTACGATGGTCGCCAACTGTGTGAATGTTTTCTGCACCAATGGTTTTCATTGCACCGTGAATCATGTTGTCTTCTTCTTTGGTGTATGGGTGTGCCGAGTTATATTTTTCAATCCAACTTGCAGGATCCATTTGGTCTCTAGGAATTGCTTTTTTGCTTTTGCCGTCATGCATGGCTGCTGCCATCATCATACGATTCATGTGATTGATACGATCATATCCGCCATTGTCTCGCATGATGTGAGCACCTGGCATGGCATTGTCGTGACCACCTGGAATCTTTCCCTTGCGGTCTTCAACAATAAATTCATTTGCTCTCATCAGCTGCCGCCGCCAATTACACCACTTTGTGCAGAACTTGCTGTGCCCAATGCAACAGCAGTAAAATTTGTACCAGTCAGAATCAAATAGTTACCTGCGCCTACGTAAATTTCTTTTGTGGTTCCGTTGGGCACAGATACTGCGGCGGCATATAAATTGCCTACAGCATTGGCTGTGCCCAAGGCAGTAGCAAATACTTGATAGGTAACATTACTACTTTCTGAATTGATTTCAGCCTTGTCTGTGGTCCACAATACATTACCTGCTGTGTCCTTAATTACTTGAATAGCCATTATTTCTTGTCCTGGTTGGGTTGACTGACCACGGGCTGAAACAACTCACGGGCTTGATACATCACTCCAGGAATTTCCACAGCAGTCTGTTTGACTTGTGGGATACTAGGTGGCGTGTACGCATTTGCCTGGCGATTGGCCAATTCAGTTGCTACTTCTGTATAAAGTTTCATGATGTTACTCCTGGTATTTTTTCCACAAAGCACGAGTGCTGGCCAAAATGCCTTCGTCAATGTCTTTTTTCTTTACAGCATTGGTTCCAGGAATTTTTTCTCCAACTTTGATATCATCGTCGGCTAGACCTGCAGTGAACTTGTTGCCTTCTTCCACATCGTCTTCATCAACTTTTTTAATACCAGCCATTTCCATCATGCGCTTGATGGCATCTTCTTCAACGTCAGCATAACTGTCTTGACGGTCTGGATCTAAGTTTGGTATGCCGCCGCCTGTTAGGGTTGATTGTCCAGTTGACTTAGGACCATCTAGTCCACCACTGTACTGCATTGAGCTGCCAGTTTCTGTGTTGGTAGGATAGTCAGGTTCGTTCATAGAAACTTCGTCAATTTCTACTTCTTCACAACCACATGGTGATTGACCACATGATGAACAACCTTCATCATGACTATATGCATCATGTGCGTCTCCGCCACCCAGTCCTGCTGACTTCAACAATGTTGCCAACTTTAATGCATCTTCGTCAGTGGCAGTGATAGTCAGGCTCTTGCCGCCTTCAGACGAGTCACTCATGTTAACACTCATTGACTCACTCAGTTGTTGCATTGATTCGTTAATAGCGTTTTCAACGTCACGATTTAAACTGTCGTAAATGCCTTTGCCGTAGCCAAAGCCACTGCTTGCTGTAGGAGTTCCTGTTCCGCCTGCTTCTTCAGTTTTTTCTTTTTTCTTGGAAGCCTTTTCTGGCAGACCTTTGTGCTTGGTACTTGCAAAATCTTCTGCATCGCCCTTTTTCATTGACTTGGCAACTTTGGCAACTTCTTTGCTAGGAGCTTTTTCTCCCTTTTGTGTTGCATGAACCATGCCCATGAACTTTTGTTGCTTTTTGCTTACTGCTTTTTCGTCCAGCTCTTGTTCACCTTTGCTGACTTTGTAGCCGGCTTTCTTCAACAGAGCCATGGCTGCTTTTAGTTCCCCTGAATCATTGTTGGTTGGGTCGGCATCGCCTTCTTTCATCTTGTGGCTAACACTTACTTTACCCACAGGCTTGTTAGGTTTGTTACCAATCATAAATCCTTGCAAAGCCTTGCCAGAATCAGACACTGACCCAGCGGATCCTTTTTTCTCGCGCTCACCTTTGTGTTTGGTAGCTTTACCGGTCACACGTTCTGTGCCCTTGGCAGGACCCTTTGGACGACCACGGCTGCGTTTTTCGTGTTGATTGCCTTCATCGTCAGTGTCTGACCCAACCGAAATACCTTGGTCATCTGCACGACGTATTACCTTCCGACCTGTAGCAGTGTGAGTGATATCGTGTTTGGATCCATGCTCTACATCTCCCACACGTGGTTTGTCAGCACGTGATTTTTTGAAGTTTGTAAACGGATTTTTATCATCGTCCTCAGCTGTGGGTTTCTTACCACCTTTGCGTAGCATAGCAAAGTCATTGGCATCTAGTTTGCCATTGTCGTTCTTGTCAAGTTTCTTTTGACCGCCACTCAGTGCAGATTTCATTGCTTCTGCGGCAACATCGCCTAGCATTTCGTCAACTTCTTTTTTGGCACCAGCAATTTTATCAGCAAATGTAATTTTGTCTTTTGGGGGTGCCAAGGCAGCAAAAGATTTTTGCTTGGCAGGATTCATTTTTTCTTTGATAGGATGTTGTTGACCCAGACGTTGTTGAGCACGTTTTAATCCTTCAGGACTTGTAGGACTCTGTGTGCGTTCCTTGTCAAGATCTTGTAGGGTCATTCTGTTACCAGGGCGATTCACTGCAGGAATCTGACTCTTGTCTGGACCGCCTTGATATGCACCTTCATCAACTTCTTTGTTGTCATACTTGTCGTATTTTTTACGAACAGGATCCAAAGATTTGCCTTCGCGGCCAGCTTTGGCCAATGCTTCCATGCCTTCTTTGCCGTATTTTTCGTAACCCTTGGCAGCACGGCTCATGTCGCGCTCGTTGAGTTGTTTGGATTCTGGTGCGTCATTAACAGCAGCCAGGCGTTTGTTTAAGTCATAGAAAAATGTCATTGGATTATCCTCTTGGTTGTGCGCCGGTAGCAGGCTTGGGTGGTCTCTTTACGTTGGTCATTGGGCTTTTGGTTCCCATTGGCAAATCATTAGAGGTCTTAGCAGCAGGTGTTTTTCCACCAGCCACTGAAAAGTTTGAACGATAGGCATTCTTTAAGACCACATGGTTGTGTGGCTCTGCTGAATAGTCTTTCTTGAGATTCTTTTGCAATTTGTCATCTGCAGGATAATCAGGATCATCCAACAGGTCTTTGTTTTGGTCAGTAATCTTGACTGACTCAGTGTCTAGACTTTCTTCGTATGGTGTGGTCATCATCACAATACGATTTTCATCTAGTCCCAGTAATCTAGCAATCTGTTTGATCTGTGGTTCAATAGCAGGATACTTGAACTCTACATCAACTCGTGTTACAGATTGATTGGGGAAAGCAGGGAAGTCAGGGATCACAGCACGTACCGGAGTACTCTTTGGAGTTGACATTTTAGCAATGTCAAATTGGCTGAGTTTTTCTTCAAACTGTTTGAAGAAGTCCTTGGGTATATCGCCCACTACTTTGATGCGATACGCATAAGTGCGGTCACTTTCTAATAGATATTTTGCAAATGGTTTCATGTCAGTATCCTATTGTATATTTATACTTTTCCGTTATTTTGGTCTTTACCTTTAAGTAAACGTTCCAATAAATCGTTGCGATTCAACACTTGACCTTGTGCTGTGGCTATTTGTTCGTCGGCTGGCGTTTGTTGATCCAGTCGCATTTTCTTCAACTGTAGATCAATAACCTTGAGTTTCTTGTTCATTTTGGCTGTTTTAGCAGTGATAGCATGGCCTAACATAGTGCCTGCTACATTGAATATCTCGCTGGCAAAGCGTGAATCTACTTGCATGCCAAGATCCATGAGATCTTTATAGCTGTCTTTTGCCAAGTTTGCTAGTTCGTCCATCTCAGTGTCACTGGCACTTAGATCTTTAACAGCAGGCAATGCTGTGTCAATCTTGTCAATGGCTATGTCTATTGCAGCCAGTTGTGTTTGTGCTTCTTCAATGGTGGGGGCGTCGTCTTTGGTTTCAATTTCAACCGAAGAGGGTAAGTCAAAAAGGTCTTCTAATTTCCGCGTCATGCGGATATTTATGGATCAATTACGACCATTGGAAAACATATCGTTTTCGGTGATCACTCTAAAGGTAAGTCCTTGGCGGGCGCACCACTTCTGGGCGGCGCCCCATTTGGCATAGTTAACTGCTACCACAGCACGGTCACGGCTGCTCATTTTGCTTTCAATAACACTTTGCTTTTTTGGTTTGATCTCAATCAGCTCGGCCTTGACAGTGTTATCCTTTTGACGATAAGTGATCAAGAAGTCAGGCACATAGTTGCTTTTTTTGCCTGTTACTGGATTCATGTAAGGTATGGCAATGCTTTCGCTGGCCCATTGCAACACATTGTCGTTGGTGTCGCAAAAACGCATGAAGCTGTGTTCCCATCCAGATCTATAACGAGGTGTGCCTCGACCCACATATTTAGAAGGGTTTTGCACTATGTATTGACCTTGTGCCCAACGACTCATTGTATTACCAAACGTGCGGCGTATTGATTGGGTGTTGAACTGGCATTGATACCAAGAAGTGTAGCTCTGCTACGAATCATATTCAGGTAGTAAGCTAGACTGGCATTTAGATTCAACCCAGTTTGACCCTGCATGACCTGCAATAGTGTCAGTGCAGGGATATTGGTGTCTTCTGCTACTCTAAACAAACTCACAGTAAAATTTCCTGCGGCTTTTTTGGGCATGACACTGGAAAAGTATGAATACACAATATCATATTCTTCTGCAGGAACATTGGTGTCATAGTTGTAAAAACTGTCAAACACACGTACTGTGAGATCTTTTTTGTAATTTGCGTAATTTACCGTGCTCATACACCACCGCCCACTGGTTGATTTTTATTGATTTGATTTACTGTGGCTTGGTTGCGAGCCGTGGTAGCTGTTGGAAAGAAAAATCCATCAGCTTTGCTGGCCACACTTCTTACTGCTCCGGGCAAGCTGCCTTGAATAACTTGTGTACCAATTGCTGTAGCTTCTGCCACTGCAATACTCTTGAGATTTTTGCCTTTGAATGTATTATACAGTGTACCAGCTTTTTGTGCCGCACCAATCAATCCCAGTACTGAACCAGACTGCAGGTCTTCAGCAATACCGCCAGCGGCTTGAATCAATCCGCCTTGTCCAAGAATAGTAGATGTACCGCCCACTCGAGCCAATGGACTTGGTGTTGTGTCATAATGTGCGGCATTGGCAAAACCGGGTGCCTGTGTGTTAGGGGCACCTTGTTTGTACTTCACAGTTTCATATGCAATGGTCATTGAGTGTTGCATAAGGCCATTGCCTTGACTGTAATCGTATGTGTCATGACTCCAATTTGAAATCAGTGGATTAATCAACACATACTCGGCATATTTGTGTTGATAATCAAAACCAAAAATTCTTATGTCTGTAAAGAATGGAGGCTTGCCCGAGGAACTGGTTGTGCCGTCGTTGATTGCTTCGCCTATGTAACCCCAATCGTTTACACCACCCATACGGTCTTGATTGTAAATGTCACGACCACTGTACCCAAATCCGTTTGTTCCGTTACCTTCGGCACCCATGCTACCATTGGTGCTGTTGGTGGCGCCATAGTTCTGGCTGGCATCTTTGTAGTAGTAACTGTAGTAGTTGTACCACATGTTACGAATTAAATCTGATCCGTCATCGTGAAATGTGATATTCACCGGATCATAATTGATCTTGGTTTGAATAATACGTTTACGATTGTATTGATTTAGAGTTTCTGTGTTGATAGTATACTTGGGCAAATCAACTGTTTTGACCAGGAGACTAATGTTAGAAATATCAGTTAGTCCAAGTGCACCGCGCAAGGCAGGAATTTGTGCAGTGTTGATTGTAAACGCCACATGGAACAGGAACTTAAAGCGTGGCTTTAGTTCGTATCCATTGGGAGTAAAAACTCTGTTGGCATGATTGTATCCACGCAGTCCATTGACTGCGGTGAATCCTTGAAAAATCTGTTGACCAAATGTGGCTAATGACATTAGTTATTAGCCGTTTGTTGTGCCGGCACCTGTAACAATGTCGCCTAATGTTCGGCCAATAGCACCACCAATACCAGCACCGTTAGAGCCAGATGGAATTTGGTTGGCGTTATCATACGCAATACCCAAGTTAATTGTAACAACTGCACTTTCGGCATAACTCAATTGACCGTAGTCTGCTGACTTCAGGTAGCAACCATACAGTTCCCATGTCTCAAGAACCACTGGATCAGCAGCACCGTTGCCGCCGTCAAGGATTTCAATACGTGTCAAGAACTTGTAGTCAATACCAGAACTGGCTGATGCCATTTCCAAGAAGTCCATTTGCTTTTGCATTTGCTCGCCAACTAACTTGCTAACTGAACCAGCGGCGTCGTCACGAATTTCGCAGGCAACGTCTTGCCAGGTAGGTTTACCGGCCAACTTCAGTGTTGAGTTATAAATTGGAATAGTGACTTCTTCAAAACTCAAATTAGGTCTTGCAAAGGTCATTACTTGTTTGGTTAATTCTGTTGTGGGTTTTGCCACGCCAAAGTTCTCAAAAAATACGCGGAAGCGATATTTGAGCTTGGGCATCAACAAGCCCTGATCAGCCTGGCCTCCCAGTGGGACTGACATTCTTGATAGTGATGAACTAGACATTTTGTAGGTATCTCCTGTTACGTTTATTTAGTTGAATTGGCGAGTGAAAAATCACCCGCCAATTTCATTAGGCTGCTTGTCCTGATATTTCACCAGTGTTCTTGATACGCAAAGGAATATAGATAAATTCCACTGCTTTCACTGGCTCAATAGCAATGTCAACCCACAACTCGTTGCGATCAATACGTGCTGGAGTATTGTTGCTCAAGTCACAAACCACCAAGTAGTCATAGATACCGCGTTTTGCTATCAAGTCAATCATCAATGAGTTGACTGTGTTAGTAATTTCAGCGCGGGTGATGTCGTCATTGGGTTCAAACAGATACAGTTTACCAATTTCTTCAAGTCTGCCACGCAAGAACGCAACCAGTCGTGATACGTTGATACGATCCAGCGCACTAGTAACACTGGTTGTGGTCTTGTTACCAAAGTTGGTAATGCCCACACCTGGGATAAAGGTGATTGGGTTGATATCGTTTTCATACAGCACATCACGTAGTCCTTGGCCAACATTGATCTGCTGGAATTCACCTGACATGGCATCAATATAACCAATTGCAACAGCATTGTCAACTACACCACGACGTGTGCCAGCAGGTGCTAACCAAGGATAGCTCACTGCATCACTGCGGATAATAGTACGCATCATCATGTGACTTGGTGCTGTCACCACTGGGTTACCAGTTGTGTCTGTGGTCTGGCAACTTGGCCAGAATGTACCCAGGTACTGGCTAGCAGTCAACAAGCCGTCCTCACTTGGGAATCCTAATCCACCATTGTTGGTCGCCCAGGCTGCTAGTGCAGTGCCGTTGCCTTCAAGGCGCATTGGTGTGTCACCAACCACAAACAATGTGTTGTTGCGTTCATTGCTGAGTGCAACCATGTTGGGAATCAACTCAGGGTAAGCAGTAGCGGCAATCAAACTGAATTGTGCTTGTTCTTCACGTGCCGCTGAGCTACCATCAAGACCGGCTTTCATTGCTTGAACAACCAACTGACGTTGTGCTTGACGACCTGACCACATTGCACCTGTGTCTCTGTTGCCACTGGCTGTTAACCATGTGCTGGTTTGTGTAACTGGCGTCCAGAATGCAGTTGTGCCCGGAACATTGTTACGATTAAAGTTCTGCAACGAAATGTAATTTGTTCCTGAATAGCTGACATAACTTCCAATGCTGTAGCTTGTGACATTTACCCAAGGATCTGCTGGGTATTTGGTTGCATTGAAATAGTTGCTCTGGAAACTCTTGACATTGTATCCTGAGCGACGTGTGTTAAACAACAGCATGCCTTGTGGATATAGTGCTGGATTTGGAGCATCTAGGTCTAAATAATTACTGGTCAACAAACTGTTGATAGTGGGAATAGCATCCATTACAGGATCAGTTGTGCCGTTTGGTGCCCAACGTGCATCTGCAAACAAGATACCACTTTGTGTAACCTGGTCAGTTGTGTCAATCTCTACCCACTGATTAACACCGTCAACTGGTTGCCAGCGATACAATTTAGGATAATTTTCTAAATCGCTAGTGTCAATCCACAAATCACCCAGTACCAATGGAGACAAAGCTGTGTTATTTTGTGTTTTTGGTGCAGTGGCTGCAATAATTGGGCCGCTGGCATTGGTAAGATTTAGAGAAAATCCACGAACATCGTTGGTACAATTTTGATAACCAATCCATTGTCCGTTGTTTTGAATCATGATATCAGCATCGCTAACTGTGCTATAATACCATAAACGACCATTCACTGGATCCTGGTCAGGTGTTGTGCTACTGGCAGTATATGTGAATGTTGGAGCACCAACCCAGTTGCTCAAAGTAACTGCATCAGCCAGCTTTGGCGTAGGTCTAACACCTTCCACAGCCGGCGTGAATCCAGCTACTGTTACAGGAGTTCCTGAAATATTTTTCAATGTGACTGATCCACCAGTGGCATGTGTGATCACCAGGGCGCCCGAGCTATTGACGCTTGCACTTACATTAGGAATGGCAGCGGCACTCAATGCTGTGATAAATGCACTTGGTGTAGTTCCTGTTAAGGTAGCTGTTCCAAATGTGTTACCAGGTTGGCCAGGTTCTGTTGCGTAGATTTCAAAACTGTTTCCTGACGCAAATACTGGATTAGTTACATTTCCAGTGATGATTGTGGCACCCAGTGCATATCTTTCTAGTATCTCAAACTCAGCTGTTGGGATCGGGTTACCGTACGAACCAGCATCATATAACACATATGTTGTGCCAACTGGAATGTTTTTACCACCGCCTGTTGGGTCTAATGCATAAATTGCCTGAGTATCTGAGTAGTATGCCGGACATGCTTGTGTAATAAATGAACCAAGTGATGTGCTGTATTTCTTGACTCGTAAACTCAGTCCATTGTTGGCTGGGCTAAGGTTGTTCCAAACTGACCCAGTTGGTGCTGGTGCTGTTTGCCCAACTGCCCAACGTGGTGCTTGATAACTGTATGATGGCAAATAGTTAGGAGCTCTAAATTCACCTGTGTCAATTCCCAAAGCAGTCAACAATGCGGCGCCTGCTGAAGCCCCTGTTTGAATGGAAATTACACCACCATTCAGGGTTGAAGTATCATTGGTAGCAGTTGAATCAGCATACATGTAAAGTTTACCACTTACTGCGGCAGCAGTAACACCGGTAATGGAGGCAGTATTGATTGCACCTGCAAAGCCAGCCACTGTGTTATTTGGAGAAGCCGGAACAAATATTTCACTGTCATTGATAAACATACTTGAGGCAGCAGTCAGACTGGTAGGAGTTGCTGTTCCTTCAATAGTGGGCCAAGATGTTTTCCAGGCGTCACTACCTAGTTCAACCCAAGTGTTGTTGGAGTTTTTGTAAAAAATTGTGTTGTGAGCAGTTCCTGAACAGGTGACCACTGCGTAGTCACCAATGCTGCCTATTGTGGCCAACGGGGCAGGATCAGTGTCTGGATCTACTACATCAGCAGTATCAGTAATAATCATTGGAGTTTCAACCATGAACGTGTTGGTTTCTTGGTTGTATTCTTGTATACCCCATACACTAGTACCTGTGTCTAACCAGTAGTCGCCATTGGCAGGAGAGCCTGTTGGACGAACCAAACTAGCAGTTAGCTCTGTTAGGTCAATGTCAACCCGTTGCACATAACAACGATTTGTGATACCCAACGCTGAATATGCAGCCAACAATCCGTACTCGTTGAGTTCGTAACCGTTGATTGGGGTACCTGTGGTTGTTTTATAGAAGAATGGCACGCCAAATGTGGCTGCCAAATCTCGTTGACTTGTGATTAAATAAGTCTTATTGGCATTGGCTGCCAATGTGCCAGCTGCAACGGTAACACCGTTAGAGCTTACTTTGTTCTGAGCAGTAGCGATTAAAAAATACGGTACTGTGTTTACTGCAGAAGGGATATACTGACTTTCGTCAATTACTGTTACTTCTACGCCTGGTGATACTAGAGCCATGGTCAATTCCTTTTCAAGATACAATATTTATAGATAACTGCTAAAAAGGTGCCGTTACGGTACCCTTTATTAAAGGCCCTGGTGCTAAATACCGTATGAGACCCATTTGTCAAGCATGCAATCAACTGCCTTGTGCTGTTAACTATTATCGTAACGATGTTGCACACTATCGTACCAGATGCGAGAGTTGTGCAAGGAAGCATCGTGGGCTGAAAAAAAGAATCCCACGATGGGAAGCCGCAGGATTTAAAAAAAAGCTCGTGTGTGACAAGTGCGGGTTTAAGGCCCGATACTCTAGTCAGATTCTAGTATATCATGTTGATGGTAACTTAAACAACACTAGTGTCAAAAATCTAAAGTGCATTTGTCGTAATTGCGTAGAAGAAGTGTCTAAGAGCACGTTACCCTGGAAACCTGGTGATCTATCTGTGGATCTTTAACAGTGCGGTCATTAATTCACAGGTATTGCGACGCAGATCTTGTAATCCACCATTGTTGTCAATCACGTAGTCGGCCATCCAAATTTCCAAGCTCATACTTGAACGATCTTCTACAGGCAAGTGGTCGCTACGATCCACCCAAACAGCATAATCAAATACCTGTGTATTCTTCATAGCATGGAATTCTGACTTGTTGCGAAGACCGCAATAGATAGAATTTTCAGCAAAAATTTCTCTACCCAATCTAGCATAGTCATCTCGACAGTATTCATGAATCATGTTGTACCACTCAGCTCTGTGATTGTGTCGATCTTCAAAACACTGGGCATAGGAGGTATAACCGTACTTGAGTTTGAGCTCGTTGTAGATAAACTTTTCGGCACAAAAGTCCGAGCTTGAACGGAATGAGTAACCAAATTCTTTACGCAGAATATCGCACACAGTGTCTTTGCCGTGACGAGCATTGCCGATGATTAGCAGTTTTGGAAGATGTGATGTATGAGTTGTTGACATAGTTGTATATTAGCACAAACAAAAATACAAATCAACTGGCAATTAGCCGTTTGATTTGATGGTCTAGAGACAACGATGTAAATACACTATGAATAAAATATTTGATATATTGACCACTTCAGATAAAGTTGAGCCTGATTTAACCAAGATAGTAAACAACAGCGACGGTGGTGCTCGAGATTTGGCCATGCTCAAAGCATTGCAATTAGACAGTGCAGGCCGATCAAAGCCCCAAAAAAATCTAACCCAGGTAGTGGTCAATCGGCAAGTGACACGAAAAACTCGTGTGGCATTGGCTATTTTACCTGAATGGGCTCCGTACATCCCTCCTTACAATTTGGCTAGAATAACTGCACTCAGCCGAGATAGCGGATTTGAAACAGTTGCATACGATATCAATGCTGTGTGTTATTCAAAAATAGATCAAGCGTACTGGAGTGGATACAAGGACTGGGTGTGGACCACTGACAGTTATTACACCGATGTACATCCTCTTATTGAACCTATACTGAATGAATACCTTGACAAGATTGTGGCGTTCAAACCAGATGTCATGGGCTTCAGTATTTTTACCACCAGCAACAAAGCCACGACCTGGATGATCAATCAAATTCGTAGCAGGCTGCCCGACACTATTATTATAGCAGGCGGCCCAACTGCTATTCAAGAAAAAATAGAAAACACCGATATCATTGACCACATTGTGGTAGGAGAGGGCGAAGCAATTTTCTTGGACTTGATGGAGAAGATTGAGAATAACATTCCTGTTACTGAAAAATTCCTTGTGCATGACAAGAGCATACGTATTGATCTTGACAGCTTGCCGTACCCAGACTACTCTGATTTAGATTTATCATTGTATCAACAAAATGGAGTAAGTGCTGAACTGAGTCGCGGGTGTGTGGCCAAATGTCAGTTTTGCAGTGAAACAACATTTTGGAGATACCGCGGCCGACAAGCAAACAACATACTGGATGAATTAGAACACCAATACAAAACCTTGGGCATTGACAGCGTGTGGTTTATTGACAGTTTGATCAATGGCAATTTAAAAGAACTAAGTGCATTTGCAAAAGGATTGGTTGAACGAAACATTCATCTGAGTTGGATGGGGTACGCCAGATGTGACGGGCGCATGGATCTCGACTACATTAATGATCTCAAAAACGGTGGCTGCAACATGCTGAGTTTTGGTGTAGAGTCAGGAAGCCAGCATGTGTTGGACGTCATGAAAAAGAATGTCAAACGCAATGATATAGAACAAAATCTCAAAGACTTTACCACTGTAGGAATTCGGTCACACACAAATTGGTTTGTGGGATTTCCTGGCGAGGGATATAATGATGTTGCTGACACCATGACCTTGTTGTGGCGCACACGTAATTGTAATATTTTTGGGCGTAGTTTTGGCACTTGCCAAATTGGCATGGACACTCCTCTGAACTATGAAAGATCAAAATTTGGCATTTCCAACCACAATCTAACACATCAATGGAAAACTGACGACTATACCAACACTATTTTTCAACGTCTCATACGCTACAAGTCTGTCAACGTTATTCTCAATCATCTTATTAAGAATCGCAGTGTAACATACGAAACACTGAACGAGCGCCCAGGACTGGAAAAGCCTGAACACTACACGCTCAGTTACGATCCTGAAAATATCATTACAGATATACCATATGAACAGTTTGATTTTAACATTATTAAAATTGATGACCATCCATTGAATGTCACTGTGGTCAACGAAATCTGGCCGCTGCTTCGTGTGTTGTGGTTGGCGTTGGGCCCGTATGAACTTGATTTAAAATTTGACCCTGCACATGACACACAAGAACTGGGTGCTTTTAATTTGCCAAGAATAAACAGTTACTATCGAGCCAGATATCAGTTCAACATCAACAGCAGTGGTGAGTGGACTGCAGATTTTGACCATGAGATTTTTATAGACGGTCAGGACCATCCACCAATTGAATTTGGTAAGGAATTTACGTTTAGGCTACCGTGGACAGGCAGTGGTACTTGGTCAAGACCTAAACCTACTTCAGCGCAGTAACCCCAAGATGTTTTAGTGTGTGTTGTAGCATGCCAATTTGTCTGCGGCAGTCTTCTAGGGCATGGTGGCTGGTGGGCGGGATAGGCTGATCAGGCCACAAGCTAAACACCGTACGGCTATCACGCACCATGTAGTATTTCCAAGGCAAGGGCTTGCGATAGCTCTTGTAGGCATGCTCCAGAATGTTCATGTCATACGTGGGTCCTTGGGCCCAGATTCTGTTGGAGTGCCAAATCAGCCGACCTAACCCATCTAGAGCTTGATCCAATGGGATGCGGTCTTGTTCATTGAATGCTTCGTCTCGAACCACAGCAGGTTGTGTAGCCCACCAATCAATTGTGCCTTGATCAATAGCGCGATCTTCTTGGCTTTCTAGTGTGACTCTGGCATAGTAACTCTGGCCAGAGTGGCCTTGCCCAAAAGGGTCAAAGCTCTGGGCCGCAATAGTTAGTATTGTAGTGTCTGGGCCTGTAGCAAGCCCTTCTAAGTCGATCATTAAGTCTGCCATACTGCAAGTATAACAGAATTTTTATCGCAAGTCTACTGTATGTTAGCCAATTACCCAAGTAAGTGGTTGGCTGGCATCCACGTAGTTCTTGAGCTGTTCTTCTAGGGCTGTGATAGCTTCTTTGGCTTCGGCTTTCATTGCGGCACCGTTTAGTGTACCGCCGCCCTGTGGTCCGGCAATTGAACCAAACTTCTCACGTGCTTCACCAATGATCATTTTACAGTTGGCAACCATGTAGTCCTTGATCCATTGCTGAATTTGGAAGTCTTGCAACAAGTTAACTTCGGGTTTTAGGTTGTATGTCCAAAGCAACACATTCTCTCCTGTGCCTCTTGGGTCACGAATCAGCTGAATTTTCTTGGTAACTGGATTCCAAGTGTAGTTCATGTAGCCGCCAAACATACGTGCGGCCAGTTCAACGTATTGGCTGTAGAAGTCGTATGTGGCAAGGCCGCCTGCTACGTTAAAGTTCATTAGGTAAACATTCATGCTGGCCTGAGAGAACGGATCAAAGTTACTGGCTTGTCCAGTAGCATCACCAAACTGTCTGCGGAATATCTGGCGTACACTCACAACCTCTTGTGGCAACTGATAGATGTTGACATCTTTAACCAGTTCCATAAAGCTGTAGCTTTCTTCATAGGCATTGCTGGCCCGTTGGCGGTAAGTGCCTAGTGTTTTTTGATAGGCGGCTTCATAGTGTGCAGGGTCCAACTCGAGATCAATGATCTGATCACCGAGTTGAAGCTTTACATATTCTATCAAGTTTTGCTTGAGCGACTCAAGTGTGTTTTGTTGCTGTTCTGCCATTGGGGGACTCCGTCCCCTTTATTTACCAGCTTTTTAGAATGATCAAGTTCTCTGTGCCACGTCCGTTAAACGGTGTTTCTGTAGTGGTCAAGTCCTTGTAGATCTTCCTGGCAGCCGGCTTGCCTGCGGCGCCCATGGCTTTGAGTATCTCTGCTGGCTTACGCACAGTTTTTTGCTGGCTCTCTATTGTGCTAAATCCAATGATAGCGTTGCTCTTTACAGTAAATGCCTGTGCATGACTGTCAGCAACAATGTGGATCAGCTTGCGCTTTTTGGTGTCATACAACCAGGCTTCTGCTTTGTCTACTAGGCTTGCGGCAGGAAGACCTTTGAGTTTGAGCTCTGCAAATTCCGTAATGCACTTGAACTTTGCGGCACGTTTCTCTGGTGGCACTGCCTTGACTGCCCGCGGCTTGCGCTCAACCTTTTTAATCTGCACATAGGCACCACAGTCCGAAATCACAAGCTCACAGAACTTTACGCAATTCTTTAACTGTATTTTGGTCAAGTAATTGTAGCCCTGTGACAAGTCTGCATCTTTGCCGGCTACTGCTTCATCAAACTCTGTGAGTTTACGGGTCCAGATTTGTTTGATGTCATTGACCATTTGTGGAGCAATGTTTAGACTGCGCATGAGTACCACGGGTTTGTAGTCTGCCGTGAGTTTGGCACCCGATGCAATAAAGTCATCAAACAAGCCGTCCAGTTCACCTGCACACTCTGATACCTTTTCCCGGAGTCTGTCCTGAATTGTAATTTTTGGCACTGAATCATCTACAGGTGCTACCACTGCTTCTTCATCTTGCTTGGATTCCAAAATTTCGTTAAGCAAGTTATCCAATTTGATCTGTTCGTGTTCTGTGAGCTCCAGACCCACCATGCTCATGCGGCACAACCAACCTGTGGTCAACCGGATTGAGCTGTCTGGAATGCGTTTGAGTGTGCGAACATCTGCTTTGCGGCCGTGTGCTTCCAGGTAATTTACAATCATCTCACGGGCATCTTTTTTACCATAAAAGTAGTTGTACCAAGAGAACGCATGACTAAAGGCACTGATACGGCCTTCTGTAGGTTGCACCCGCCAGGTGGGCTCCATGCCCATGGCATTGGTATCTGCACTACGAGGGTTTAGGGGTTTAACGGGTTTGGTTGCAATCATAATATTCCTTACTTAGTTTTGGGCAAGTGTTTAACAGCGTCAAAAAGTTTTGCGGCACGTTTAACATCAAAATTTTTGTGCTTGTACATCCAGGCTTTTTTGCGCTCTGCCACTTCCAGTGCCTCTGCCAGTTTCCATTTAGTGTTGAAGTCCACTGTCATTATTATACGGCTCATGTCCACAATGTCAAGAGCATACTCCACCCATTTTTCTGTGGCTTTTACTTTGTCGTAGGGCTGTATAAACCCCTTGCCTTTTGGGCCTGTGTACTTTGTTAAAAAGTTAGCGGCTTTCATAACATACTCCTAGAGTGGTTAAGTATGTATTATAGCAAAGATTGATTTTGATGTCAATCTTTGCTGGTGTTGTTTTTAGAACACAGTGCCGCGAAACTGCTCGTAATCGTAAAATGCTACTAAAGTACTATCTCGGAAGTAAACTGTAATGCCGCCCAAGTCCTCGCGAGCGTCCCAGGCTGTTTGTTCCAAAATAACATTAGTGGCACGAACTTCCAGCTCGTCCATTAAGTCCTCGCCTGTGTCCTCGTAGCTTTGCAGGGCTTCTGCCTCATAATCTAAAGTGTATACTTCAGTATTATTAATTTGTGCGCTTTGTGCATCTGTAAGCATAGGTGGCTCCCGTTGTTGTTAAGTGCTAATTATAGCAGTTTGGGAATATTCAGTCAACCGAATGCTATAAATAACATTATGCCACGTTTAAGCCTATACCGCCCCAATCGCACTAGAGATTACCAATTTCTAGACCGCACAATCAGTGAGCAATACACTGTTGGTGGCCTTGACCTCTTTGTCCACAAGTACCTGGGACCGCAAACTGGCGGCGAAGATTCTGTACTCAGCGGCAACGGTGATGCCACACAACCTGTTTACGACGAGCTCAACCCTATGAACATACAAGATTTGCTGTTGCTGGAAAACAGAGATCGCGTGTATGACGATGATGTGTATGTCATGCGTGGTGTTTATAATGCACAAGACATCGACTTTGATTTGAGTCAGTTTGGATTGTTTTTGAACAACGATACCCTGTTTATCACGTTTCACTACAATGACATGATTGACACATTTGGTCGCAAACTCATGAGTGGCGATGTGCTTGAAGTCCCAAACTTACGAGACTACAATCCCCTGAACAAGGATCTAAGTAGATCATTGCCCAAATACTATGTGGTGCAAGATGCGGCATTTGCAAGTGAAGGTTTCAGTCAAACTTGGTTACCACACTTGTGGCGTGTGAAAGCCACACCACTGACTGATGCACAAGAATACAACTCGATCACCAACAAACCATTTGTGGCTGAATACATTTGGGATCCAAGTGATTTTTATCCTGCTGGTGCTATTGTCAATGCTGGTGACGTGTATTATCAAGCCCGGGTCAACACACCTGCTGGTACACCGATTACCAATACCGATTACTGGCGTGAGTACACTCCGCCTACCATCAGTGACAAACAGGGCACACGAGAAAAAGATTACCAACTCAATGATGCTATCCTTGCACAAGCCGACGTGGAAGTGCCAAAATCTGGCTACGACAACAAGCCGTTGTATGTTGTACCCACACTGTTGGACGGACAACCTGCTAATCCCACATCACTGAGCACAATAGATGGCGACACAGTGGATGGCACACAAGGCGGTATGAGTGTTACTCCAGATGGATTTGGCTGGACTTCGGGTTACCTAACTGGCGACGCACACGCACCAAATGGTTTGCCTGTCACTGCCGGTGTGAGTTTTCCACTAGACGCAGTGGCTGGAGATTATACTTTGAGATTAGATTATTTTCCAAATCGCATGTTCCGTTATGATGGCCGGCGTTGGCACAAAATTGCCGAGAATGTACGAACAGATCTCAACAACGGGCCTAACAACAATACTTTACGGTCCAGCTTCGTTAACAATACATACACTGTGCCAACAACAGATCTTGGCAACATTCCAAGTCGTCAGAGCTTGAGCGAGTTGCTTAAACCACGTGCAGACAATGGTGATCAAAATGGGGGCAAGGCTCCCAAGCCGTTCCCTGACACACGACCTGGGCAGAAATCGAGTTAACAATGCAACAATTCTTTTACGACGAACAAATACGTCGCTTTCTATTACAGTTTACCAGAATCTTTTCTGGATTCCAGGTAGAGTACGGCCGTGAATCTGACAACCCTAATGTGGCGGCCTTGCTACGTGTGCCTATTCGCTATGGTGATGCAAGCCGTCAAGCACAAACCATCTTGCAGGATAACTCTGCCAACTCATTGCCATCCAGTCCCATGATGACTTTTTACATTACCGGGCTGGATTATGATCGTCCCAGAATGCAAGAACCATATCACGTGCAACGCACTGTGGTTCGTCAACGCACCTATGACAGTGCTACCGAGAGCTATGAAACCACACAAGGCAATGCATTCACAGTTGAACGACTGATGCCTGTGCCATACAAGCTGACAATTACTCTGGACATTTGGACTAGCAATACTAACCAAAAAATGCAGTTGTTGGAACAAATTCTAACCTTGTTCAATCCCAGTTTAGAAATACAAAGCACAGACAACTTCCTGGATTGGACATCGCTGAGTGTTGTGGAACTGGAATCAACGCAATGGACTTCTAGAACCATTCCCATGAGCACAGAAAATCCCATTGATATTGCTACCTTAAAATTTACCTTGCCTATCTGGATCAGTCCTCCTGCCAAGGTCAAGAAACTGGGTGTTATTGAACGTGTTATTGCCAGCATGTACGATGCTCAGGGCGACTTTGTGGATGCTATTTTGCACAACGACCTGTTGCTGGGCACACGACAAATGATCACACCATGGATGTATAAATTGGTTGTGATTGAAAACAAGATTCAGGTGCTGTACAATCCTGTGGTAGTGCCCAATGGCAGCTACGAAGATCTAGATCCCACTGCCATTGTTGCCGACTCGCCGCTGTTGTGGCCTGCGGTAATCAATGCTTATGGGACCTTGCGTCCGGGAATTAGTCAAATACGCCTGAACAATCCTCCCAATACAGAAACCCCTGCCAATCCCATCATTGGCACAATTGTGATTGACCCCAATGATGATCGTCTAGTGATATTCAATGTGGACCAGGATACTGCTCCGCAAAACACCCTTGATCCGATCACAGCAATTATCAATCCTCTGGCCAGTGCGCCCGGTGACGGATTACCTGTGCCCATAACAGGACAACGTTATTTGTTGACAGAGTCAACTGGTGACTACAACAATGCAGCCAATCCCCAAGCCTGGTTAGGTGATAGCGGCCAACCCTTGGTTGCCATGGCCAATGACATCATTGAATGGAACGGTACCCGGTGGCGTGTGGTGTTTGTGTCAGCAGATTCCACTGCTGTACAATATGTCACCAACATCACCACAGGCACACAGTACGAATGGACTGGCGAAATGTGGATCAAATCATATCAAGGTATCTATCCTGGAGGCACGTGGAGTCTAGTACTGTGAAAGCAGTAGGTGTATGGTTTCTAAGTCAGGCAACTGGCCGATACCTGTACTTGTTGCGCAACGACTCTAAACATCCTGGATCCTGGGGACTGCCTGGCGGCAAAATAGAAACAGGCGAGACCCTGCTGGGTGGCATGGAACGTGAGTGTGTGGAAGAGCTGGGCAGTTTTCCTGCCTACACCAGACTCATGCCCTTGGAAAAGTTCACATCAGCTGATGGCATATTTGAATATCATACCTGGGTGTGTGTTGTTGACCTGGAGTTTGTGCCTGTGCTAAACGACGAACATCTTGGCTATGCCTGGATTGATCAAGGCACATGGCCTCGCCCCATGCATCCTGGCTTGTGGTCCACTGTGAACTTGGAAAGCATTCAGACCAAACTTGCGTCCATTGAAAATGCTTTTCAAAAATCTTAATTTAACATAACGGGAACGCCGTGGTTGGTGGGGTAAAGTTAGCAGTATATCTAGCATAACCTTTTGTAATGCGGAAATCATCTATGTAACCATTAAAACCAGAGGTTCCGCTAAAGTCTGCACCAATAAATCCAACTTTAGCAGTAGTGGGAAATAATGCTTGGCCTTGATTTGTTGCACTTGTATTTGAACCGTTTACATAAACTCTAGAAGAAGTTGCATCACTTACAAAAGCAACATGGATCCATGTATTAAGGGTAATTCCAGATTGTGATGCAATAGTACCAGTACCAGTTGTTTGCATTCTTGCAGTTCCGTCACTTACAAGATATATTGCCCCAACAATATTTGAATCACGCACATCAAGAATCATTGGGGAACCTCCCCCCCAGCCAATAACATAAATCCAACATTCAACTGTGAATGTTGATCCAAGTGCCATTGCAAGTGACGAGGGTGTTGTTAAATAATCGCCAGTACCATCAAAATACATACTACTTCCACCAAACTTACTTTGTGTAGTAGAAATCTGTGCATTACCAACTGTTTCTAAGTTGTTCATCATTGCATTGTCAATGATACCGGCATTTGTCATATCAAGTAATAATGCTGTATTTGTT